>Ga0265300_10005112_pt1 | contig 10242 bp, 5 predicted proteins | sample AusTroGonzalo_MG_FD_193482 | JGI IMG/M metagenome (GOLD analysis project Ga0265300, IMG submission 193482) | Bovine rumen microbial communities from tropical cattle in Woodstock, Queensland, Australia - Gonzalo_03 | ecosystem: Host-associated > Mammals > Digestive system > Stomach > Rumen ... | reverse complement strand
GGGCTACGTGGTATTTGTCGCTGAACAGCAGCCAGAGGTCTCCTTCTGCGTCGCAGAAGACTTTTCCGCAGCGCAGGTAACCGATGTGTGCATCGGGTACCAGGTGCGATACGTCAACCTGCCGGAGCTGGTCGGAGCCGGGCTCGCGCAACCAGAGACCGTCGCGCAGGGTGGCGATCCAGAGCCGGTCGGCGTTGTCGCGGCAGAGCGAGACGACGGTTTTGTGCTCGAAGGCGGCGGTCAGGTGCTTGTTGTCGTTGAAGCCGTCACGGTAGTGGTAGCTGGTGGCGTAGCCCTGGTCGACGGTGCCGAACCAGAGGTTCTGGTGGCTGTCGCGGTAGATGGTGCGGATCTCTGCGGCGGGAATCTCGAAGGGAAAGCCCGGATCATCCTGGAACAGGACACGGTCGATGTTGCGTTGCCAGCAGAACATGCCTTTCCCGATGACATTGAGCAACAGGGTGTTGTCGTCGACCGGGAAGAGGAGGTCCACGTCTCCGTTCATGATGCGCGGCTCGCGGCGGATAGCTTCGGGAAGCGGTTTCCACGCGCGGGTGCGGGTATCATAGATGCGCAGGTTGCCTACGCCCGACAGCCAGAGTTCGCCGTTGCCGGTATGGCAGAGGTGGTAGGCGTTGAAGGGGAGGGGAACCGTCTCCAGGACCGAGAAGTCGCGGCTGTCATAGGCTTTGAGCACGTTCCTGTTTTCCAGGGCGTATAGGCGGTCTCCAACCCAGGTCTCCGCCGGGAGCCCGTGTGCGTTGTAATCGGGAATGACGATGCTGAGTTCTTCTTTTTCCGGGTTGAAGAGGAAGAGGGAGTTCCAGTTGCTCATCAGGATACGGCCGTCCGGAGCTTCGAGGATGTGCTGGAAATTGCCGAAATCTCCTTCGTAGGGAATGCGCCGGAATGCACCTGTTTCCGTGCGGAAGGCGGTGCCGTCGACCGTTGCTACCCACAGCCGGCCGTCCCGGCCGCAGAAAACGTCGTTGATCTGGTTTTCGGGCAGGTCTTCCGCTTCGTCGCTGCAGAAATACTGGTGGTATTCGTGGACGTTGTATTTGTTGAGGCCGCGCGACGTGGCGATCCAGATATGGCCGTCTGCATCTTCGGTGAAGGCGTTCACGGTCTGGTTGGAAAGGGCGTCGGAAAGGACGGTGCTGCTATGGCGGGTGCTTTCTCCGTCCGGGTGCGCAGGATGGCAGGCGGTCAGGCAGAGGATAAGGCACAGGATGTTCAAAAAGCGTTTCATATGCCAAATATAACGATAAAACAAGAGAATGCGAAGGATTTTTAACAAATAGAAAGATTTTTGAACAAAGAATTTTTGGAAAAACGGACGTATAGATAAGAAGTTGTAACCCGGAGAAAGGCTTTGCGGATCGCTTTCGCGAAATTTGCAATAAGTTTTTTGGTTGCAATATGAACATACTCCCTGTTGTTTCGCTGACGGCTGCGGTCCTGCTGACCGCAGCCTGCAGCTGTCCGTCCGGCAACCGGCCCGAGAAGGCCGCTCCGGCCCCCTTGGAGACATCCACCAAGGCTTCGACCGTCCAGACCGTTTCCGGCCCCGTGGCCGGTTACATCGATGACGGCGTTTACATCTACAAAGGCATTCCCTACGCCAAGGCAGCGCGTTTCATGCCGGCCGAAGATCCCGATCCCTGGACGGAAGTCCGTCCGAGCCGGGCATACGGCCCCACCTGTCCGCAGGACAAACGCGGTGGCTGGTACGACGATAACCAGGCTTTCGCCATGCATTGGGACGACGGTTTCCCGGATGAAGACTGCCTGCGCGTCAATATCTGGACGTCCGGCATCAAGGACGGCGGCAAACGCCCGGTGATGGTATGGCTGCACGGCGGCGGTTTCCGCGCAGGCAGCGGTCAGGAGCAGATCGGCTATGACGGCACGAACCTGGCCCGCGACCACGGTGTCGTGGTGGTTTCGCTGAACCATCGCCTGAACGCGCTCGGCTTCCTGGACCTGTCGGCCTATGGCGCCAAATATGCACACAGCGGCAACGTCGGCATGATGGACATCGTCAAGGCACTGCAGTGGGTCCGTGACAACATTGCCCAGTTCGGCGGCGATCCCGCCAACGTGACCATTTTTGGCCAGTCGGGCGGTGGCGGAAAGGTCTCCACGCTGATGGCCATGCCTTCCGCCAAGGGCTTGTTCAACAAAGCCATCGTGCAGAGCGGCTCCATCACCCAGCTGATGGAATCCAAGTACTCCCGCCGCATCGGCGCCAAGACCGTCGAAGCCCTGCACCTGAATCCTTCCCGCATCAGTGAAATCGAGCAAGTGCCCTACGAGCAGCTGCTGGCCGCCTACAATGGTGCCATCGCCGCCGTTCGCGAAGAGGCACAGAAAGAAGGCACCTTCCCCGAAAACATCCTCAATGCCATCCTCTTCGGCCAGGTTCCCGTGGTGGACGGCGAGATCATCCCCGCCCAGCCCGCAACAGCTGAGGCACTGGCCCTCTCGAAAGACATTCCGGTGATTATCGGTACTACCTATCATGAATTCACGCGCGACCGCGAGGATCCGATCTTCAAGCCGCTGGCCCTCCAGCAGGCCGCTGACCGCACCGCTGCGGGATGCGCTCCCGTATACCTCTATCAATTTACATGGGAATCGCCCGTGCTGGACGGCGCGCTCGGCAGCACGCACTGCATGGAGATTCCGTTCGTGTTCGACAATGTCGTCCTGCACCGCACCATGACCGGCGGCGCCGAGGATGCAGCCGAACTCGGCCACCGCATCAGCCGGGCCTGGACGAATTTTGCCAAGACTGGTACGCCGGAAGCCGAAGGCCTCCCGACTTGGGAAACCTACCCGAAAACCATGATCCTGAACATCGAATCATCAATCAAATAACCTAAAAAACAGATCTTATGAGAAAATCCCTCTTTCAAAGACTGGCGCTCGCATGCCTGGCCCTTCTGGTCGGCTGGTCGCTGAACGCACAGTCCCAGGTGACGCTCTCCGGAACGGTCGTTGACGATTACGACGAACCGCTCATGGGTGTTGGTGTCATTCAGCAGGGAACCACGAACGGCGTGGCCACCGACCTGGACGGTAACTATTCCATTACCGTTCCCGCCGGAACCGTCGTCGAGTTCTCCTACATCGGCTTCAAACCCCAGACTTTCGTGGCAGAGAAGACGATGACCCTCAACGTCAAACTGCTTCCCGACACTGAAATGCTCGAGGAGACGGTCGTCGTGGGTTACGGCGTACAGAAAAAATCCGACGTCACCGGCGCCATCTCGCAGGTGAAACAGGAAGACATCATGAACCGTACGATCGCTACGCCGGAGCAGGCCCTCCAGGGCAAGACGGCCGGCGTCCAGGTATTCTCGGCATCCGCCCGTCCGGGCGCAGCCCCGAGCGTCCAGGTGCGTGGTATCTCTTCCAACGGCTCTTCCAACCCGTTGTACGTGGTGGACGGCCGCCGTACCTCTTCCATCGCCGGCATCGACCCGAACGACATCGAGTCCATGGAGGTGCTGAAGGATGGTGCTTCGGCAGCCATCTACGGTGCTGAAGCCGGTAACGGCGTGATCATGATCACCACCCGCAAGGGCCAGGGCGACGGCAAGATCAGCTATTCCTATCAGCTGACTTCGCAGAGCCTCAACCACATGCCGAAGGTGATGAACTCCGAGCAGTATATGCAGTACTTCATCGAGAACGGCCGCTACAGCCTCGAGGACTTCTACGGAAACTGGGATTTCAAGACCAACACCGACTGGCTGGCCTATTCCTATGAGAACTCCCTGATGCACCACCACAACCTGTCGTTCTCTGCCGGTGCCGAAAGGGGCAACCTCTACATCTCGGCATCTTATCTGAATAACAACGGTATGTTCGCCGGCGACTCCGACGTCTACAAGCGTATCACCTCGATGGTCAACGGCTCCTGGAAATTCAAGCCCTGGCTCGAAGTCCAGACCAACAACCAGGTGGAATTCTACAAGGCCCGCAGCGTCTCGGAAGGCAGCGACTACGGCTCCGCCGTGCTGGCTGCCCTGCAGCTCGACCCGCTTACCCCGACGACCTATACGCCCGACAACCTCCCTTATTTCATGGAGGAATACCTGGCTCAGGGCCGCAAGCTGCTGCAGGACGAGAACGGCAACTACTACGGCATCTCGTACTTCAACCCCTCTGAAAACGTGAACCCGCGCATCATGCGCGACCGTTCCTACAGTACTTCCCAGGGTTTCAACATCAATGGCTCTACGGCCATCAATTTCATGCCCTGGAAGCATCTGACCATCACTTCCCGCGTGGGCTACCGCTTCTCCGCAACGGACAACTACGGTTATTCCCTGCAGTACTATGTGAACCAGAACGCCTACCAGAACTACATCGGCTTGTCCGGTTCCGACAGCAACACCATCTACTACCAGTGGGAGAATTTCGCCAACTGGAACCAGAATTTTGGCAAGCATTTCGTCAACCTGATGGTCGGTACCTCATATTCCAACAACCGCAGCTACTCGGTCAGCGGCTCTTATCGCGGCAGCGATGACGACCTCGGCGTGATGCAGGACAATCCGCTCTTCTACTACTTCGCCTACCACTCCGCTAACGCCGTTCCTACAGTGTCCGGTGCTGAGGAGAGCTATAACCGCAAACTTTCCTACTTCGCTCGTGCCGGCTGGAACTACATGGGCAAGTACAACGTGCAGGCTTCGTTCCGCGCTGATGCGGCCGACCTTTCCATCCTGCCCAAGCCGATGCGCTGGGGCTACTTCCCCTCTGTTTCCGCGAGCTGGACGCTTTCTGAAGAAGAGTTCTTCGCGAATGCCAAGCGGGCCATCAACTATCTGAAACTGCGTGGTTCCTGGGGCCAGAACGGTTCCCTCGCCGGCCTTTACGGCTACCGCTACGCGAACGTGATCGCCTCAACGGGCAGCTACCCGATCAGCAGCACCACGCCGATCTACATCGACGGTTATGCACCTTCTTCCTCGGGTAACGACGAGCTCAAATGGGAGACCTCCGAGCAGCTGGACTTCGGTGTCGACATGCGCTTCCTGCGCGACCGCCTGACTTTCAGCATGGACTGGTATCGCAAGATGACCAAGGACCTCATCGTGACGGGCATCACTCCGTCCACCGTGGTGGGCGTGGCAGCCTCGCCGGTGAATGCAGGTAACGTGCTCAATACCGGTTTCGAGTTCGAGCTCAAGTGGCGCGACCAGATCGGTGACTTCAACTACAGCATCGGCGGCAACCTCTCGACCCTGAAGAACCGGGTGACCTACATCCACGAGACCCTGTCCGATGGTATCGACGGCGTGGGCGTCCGTAACTACGGCACCATCACCCGCTTTGAGAAAGGCTATCCGGCATGGCACTTCTACGGCTATCATTTTATCGGCATTGACCCGAATACGGGTGACGCGATGTTCGAAGACCTCGACGGCAGCGGCGACGCGACGCAGGCCGACAAGATGGACCTCGGCAGCGGTATTCCGAAGGTCAACTACGGTGTGACCCTGACCGCGGCATGGAAAGGCATCGACGCCATCGTGTTCTTGACTGGTGCTGCCGGAAACAAGATCTACAACTGCCTCACGGTGGTCGACTACCCGTCCAACCGCCTGAGCTTCCTGACCGAAGACCGCTGGACCCCGACGCATACCAACGGTACGATGCCGGCGGCCAACGCTTCGAACTGGCAGCAGTTCCTGACCTCCGACGGCGTGGTGTTCGACGGCTCCTATGCCAAGATCAAGCAGATCCAGCTGGGTTACACGCTTCCTCAGCAGCTTACCCGCAAGTTCTTTGTGGACCATTTACGTATCTATGGCTCCCTCGACGATTTCTTCACCTTCTCCAAGTATCCGGGCTTCGATCCTGAAGTCACCGGCACGGGCAGCGGCCTCGGCGTGGACAAGGGTACCTATCCGACCGCCAAGAAGATCGTCTTCGGTGTAAACATCACTTTCTAAACCTGACAGCCTTATGAAAACAAGAAATATCCTTTTGACTGCTGTCGCAGCGATTTGCACCCTCTGCCTGGCTTCCTGCTCTAACCTGCTCGACATTCCGCAGCACGGTGTGCTGGACTACAATACCTACTACCAGACCGACGACCAGATTACTTCCGCCGACGTGGCCATGTACCTGGAAGTCCGTGGTTGGGAATACAATGTGAAACTCTGCAAGGCCATGCTTACGGACGACTTCTGGGCCGGCGGCTCCATGCGGGGTGACAACAACAACCTCGAACACCTGAACGAGTTTACCTTCGACGCTGAAGAGGACTACGTCCAGTCCATGTTCACGACCTACTATACCTTGATTTACAAAGCCAACGTCATCCTCGGCCATGTCGACGAGGAGAAAGGTGAGGTGGCCCGCCAGGCACGTGCCGAGGCCAAGGTCTTCCGTGCCTTCGCCTATTTCGACCTCAAGACCATGTGGGGCAACCCGCCGCTCGTGGACCACGAACTGGCTCCTTCGGAGTACAATGTGCCCAACGGCACCGACGAGGAACTCTGGGGCATCATGGAACAGGACCTGACCGAAGCCATCGCTTCCGGCGCCCTGGTCGAGAAGACCGGCCTGAACGACACTGAAACCTGGCGCGTGACCAAGCAGTTTGCCCAGGCCCTCCTTGGCAAGGTGTATCTGTGGCAGGGCAAGAACAGCGAAGCTGCCGCACAGTTCGATGCTGTCGTGAATTCCGGCAAGTACGCCCTGATGGACGACTACAGCCTGATCCACCGCGCTTCGCACAAGCACAATTGCGAGACCCTCTTCGAGAGCAACCGCATCCACGACGACAACAACTCCTGGCAGAACTTCTCCATGTACGCCCTGATGACCAACTGGCGCATGGACAAGATGAACTGGCCCTCCGACACCCCGATCATGAATACGGGCTGGGGCTTCCGCGTGCCGACCAAGACCCTCTACGATGATTTCGTGAAAGAAGAAGGCGTGGACGGCTATCGTCTGAACTGCTCCCTCAAGACCCTCGACCAGATCACGAATGAACTGGGCATCACCCTGAAGAGCCCCGTCATCGGTGAAGGTTACTTCATGTGGAAACTCCGCATCCTCGCTGAAGAGCGCGGTATGAGCTCCGACTACGTCTACATGGCCAATACCATTTGGATGCGTTACGCGGAAGTGCTGCTCTGCGGCGCCGAGGCCCATCTGGCTGCCGGCAACGTAGGCAAGGCTGCCGAATATCTCAACATGGTCCGTACCCGTGCCCATTTGCCTGCCAAGAACGGCGTCACGCTCGATGACATCAAGATCGAGAAACGTCTCGAACTCTTCGGCGAAGGTACCCGCATGCAGGACCTGCTCCGTTGGGGCGAAGGTTCCAAGATGGCCAAGAACGGCGAGACCTATCCTGAACTGCAGGTGAACGGTCAGGTCAAGTATGTCCCTTGCGGCAATCCTACCTATGGTTTCAAGCCTGGCAAGCACGACAGACTTCCGTATCCTGCCACCGAGATCCGTCTGAATGCCAACATCCAACAGAATCCGGGCTATTAATCGACTAAAATTGAGAATGTCATGAAAAAGAAAATATTCCTTTTCGCTATGATGCTCCTGGGCCTGGCCTCCTGCCAGACCTCGGTCCTCGATCCGCTCGAGGGGATCTTCCCGGCTCCGACGGATGTGACTTGCACAAGCGGCAGCTGCGAAGCCTTCAAGGAGAACGGTGTACGCTATTTCTACCTTGAGATCAGCGACGGCTCCAAGACCCTGGACGCCCTGCTTATCGGCGACGCGTATTACCTGACGACCAATGCGTATACGCCGGCTGCAATTGGTGAAGCCAAGAAAGGCAACTATGTTTTGGGCGTGACCGACGTCAACAACACGATGGTGGAAAGCGGTACGATCAGTGTTGCACAGAAAGCAGATGGTTACAGGATTACTGCAGTCCTCTTCCTGACCGACGGTTCTCCGTACCGTTTCAAATGGGAGGGCGAACTCTATTTCGAACCCGATCCGGAACCGGTCGTACTGACCCAGGTGCTGGTGGCACAGGTCAACACCAACAATACAGTTACCTTCAAGCTGGGTACCGATGACATGCGGCTCGACATGATGGGCTCTCCTTACGGTCCGGGCTTCGCCCTGACGGCTGACATCTACAGCGCCGACGGTTTCCTGAACGAGGGCGTCTATACGGCGGCCCCCAGCAGCGACAATGTTGGCCCCGGCCAGTATACGCCCGGTTATCCGTTCGACCTGAGTGTTTTCGGCATGGAGGGCATCGTACACTGGGGTACCTGCTGGTATGCCGGCGAATCGATCCTGGACATCAACAAGGAACCCATCACTGTTACGAAGAAGGGTAGCAAGTTCACCATCACCTGGGGTAGCGAGGAAACCTATCCGCACTGGGCTACCTTCACGGGCGAGATTCCGGAGCTGACGCCCCAGGGACCGTCTATCGACTACGATTATACTGAATCTGTCGCACCGCTCGCTGAGGGCAGCACCGTGATGAAACACACCATCATGCTGACCGAAGGCAACGCTCTGGTGGCCGTGTTCGAGCTGCTGCTGGATGAAGCCAACAACGAGATCGCAGGTACTTACGAGTGCAAGGAATATGCTTCCGAGCCGGGGCTGGTCTGCAATGGCTACAACTTCCCCGAGTGGGGTATTTCCGGAGGTTCCTTCTACATGAAGAACGGTGAACGCGTGGATATCAATGCTGGTGAGACCCTCGAAGTGAAGAAACTTGCCAAGGGTGCCTATGAATTCAAGGGATCCACGGGCTACTCCTTCTCGGCAGCCGGTCCGGACTATGTCCCCGGAGGTGGTGGTGTGACGGTCTACGATGCCAGCGAAGTCGTCGGCCCCGTTGCCGAAGGCAGCACCGTGATGAAGCATACGGTGACGATGTATGATGGTGACGCCATTCTTGCCGTGTTTGAACTGCTTCTCGCTGAGGGCGAAACCAATCTTGTAGGTACCTACGACTGCCAGGAATATGCTTCCGAGCCGGGTCTGGTCTGCAACGGATACAACTTCCCTGACTGGGGTATTTCCGGCGGTTCCTTCTACATGAAAGACGGTACCCGCGTGGATATCAACGCAGGTGAAACGGTGACGGTCACGCAGGAAGCGGACGGCAGCCTGACCTTTACAGGCTCCACAGGTTATAGCTTTACCTGTATCATCGCGTTCGGATAATGCGACGCATCCTGACGGTTTTTCTATGTTCTGCCTGGACGCTGGCACTGAGTATTTTCGCACTCAGTGCCTGCGGCCGTGTGGAGCCCGAGCCCGATCCTGAGCCGATTAATATCCTCGACCTGATCAATCCCGACGGGCAGGCCGTCCGTGGTCTGACCGTCGACAGCAAGGCCATGGGCAAGACCATGAAATACAACGTATGGCTGCCGCCCAAGTTTGATGCGAACACGGCCTATCCCATCCTCTACCTGCTCCATGGGGCAGGGGACGACCAGGATGCCTGGCTCGACAGCAACAAGGGCAATGCGATGCCCATTGCGGCCAAGTATGTCAAGACGGGTGGCAAGCCGATGATCATCGTCATGCCCGACGCGCAGATGACCTTCTATGTGAGTGCCTTTGAGAAGTATTTCCATGAGGAGCTGATGCCGACGGTTGAGGCCAAGTACAAATTCAGCGGCAAGCGCGCCGTGGCCGGCCTGTCGATGGGCGGTTATGGTACCTTGTATCATGCCTTGAAGTACCCGGCCAAGTTCACGTATGCCTATGCGATGAGCCCGGCTGTCGATGTCAATTCGTTCAAGGCCATGATCGACGCGCAGTCCGACAAGAAGGTCTTCCCGCCCTTCACGATTGAAGTGGGTACGGAAGACACCACCGTCAACAACGCCGACTCCGAAACGGTGGCCAACTACATGAAAGAGAAAGGCCTGACCTGCGAATGGATTGCCCGTAGCGGCATCCACTACTGGAATTTCTGGCAGGAATGCCTCCCGAAAGCCTTGAAAAAGGCTGGTGAATCATTTTAACCTTACGTCATTCCGGGCTTGACCCGGAATCTCAAAGATAATCTATTCCGATGAAAAAAATCTTTGCAATCGCCGCCGCGCTGATGCTGACCGTCTCGGCCTTCGCACAGCAGGCACTCTGGGGTGGTCCGAACACCGAATCCCCCGTTATCAACCCCGACGGAACCGTTACCTTCCGTTATCGCGCCCCCAAGGCCGTGAAAGTGCAGGTCACCGGCGACTTCCTTCCGACGCAGAA
>Ga0265300_10005109_pt1 | contig 10246 bp, 7 predicted proteins | sample AusTroGonzalo_MG_FD_193482 | JGI IMG/M metagenome (GOLD analysis project Ga0265300, IMG submission 193482) | Bovine rumen microbial communities from tropical cattle in Woodstock, Queensland, Australia - Gonzalo_03 | ecosystem: Host-associated > Mammals > Digestive system > Stomach > Rumen ... | reverse complement strand
ATAGACGAATGTCTTGGGGTTGCCGCCCTTGACCTTGCCTACAAACTCCGCAACAGTGCGGTTGGCCAGCAGCATGAACTCCTCGACCAGCTTGTTGGCATCCTTGGACTCCTTGAAGAATACGCTTACCGGATGTCCTGTCTCATCTATGTCAAAGCGCACCTCGACCCGGTCAAAGCTGAGAGCGCCGTCAACAAAACGTTTGTCACGCAGCAACTTGGCCAAAGAGTCAAGGGTCATTATCTCGTTTTTGTACTCATCGCCCGGAAGCTTGTCCTTTCCGCCCTGCTGCTCACGCTCGATTATGGCCTGCACCTCCTCATAGGTGAAACGGCGGTTGCTGCGTATCACTGTACGGGCTATTCGGGAACGTTTTACGACTGCATTATCGGTCATCTCCATTATCACGGAGTATGTGAGCTTATCTTCATCCTGACGCAGCGAACAAAGGTTGTTGCACAGTTTCTCAGGCAGCATGGGTATGGTGCGATCGACCAGATAGACCGATGTGGCGCGCTTGAAAGCCTCCTTGTCAATGATACTGCCCTCCTGTACGTAATAACTTACATCGGCAATATGAACGCCTACCTCCCATAGTCCTTTCTTGATGGGACGGATGGATAGCGCATCGTCAAAGTCCTTGGCATCACGCGGGTCAATGGTGAATGTCACCACGTCGCGGAAATCTTCACGGCCGGCAAGTGCGGCGTCATCGATATCAGCCGGTATCTCATCGGCTGCGCGTTCCACGTTTTCGGGATAGCTGTAGGGTAATCCGTACTCGGCAAGGATGGCGTGCATCTCGGTGTTGTTCTCGCCGGCGGCACCCAGTATGTCAATGACCTTTCCAACGGGGTTACGGTCAGGGGTATCGGGCCATTCAACAACCTTTACGACGGCTTTCTCGCCGTCATGGCCTTTCTTGAGATTGGAAATGGGGATGTAGATGTCCTTGTCGGATTTATCGGGAGTGACCAGATAGGCAAACTTGCCCTTTACCTGGAGCGTTCCCACAAAGGTGTCCTTGGCACGTTTGAGTATCTCGGTAACCTCACCTTCCAAACCTGCATGCGGACGGCGCGCAAACAGCACAATCTTTACGCGGTCTCCGTTCACGGCACCGGCCGAATTGCGCTCTGCCACAAAGATGGGGTCACTGCCGTCATCGGGCACAAGGAAGTTCTTGCCGCCCACGCGACGCTGCAGCACGCCCTCCACGAACTTGCTTTTCTGCATCAGGCTGAACTGACCGTCTTTCTCCTTAAGGAAGCCGTCCTCAACCAGATCCAGAACTATGTCCAGACACATGCTGCGCATGGGATGAGTCTTCAGCTTGAGCTCATCATACAGACGTTTTACACTTATACTGCCGTCCTGATTATCGCGGAACCAGTCGGTCACAAGGTCCGTCATTGTCCTGCGGTTGAGACGGACTCCCCCTTTATATGATCTTCCCATATCGGTAATGATTTATTCTGTTCACGAAGATACAAAAAAGAACAAAATGACCCAAAGGGGACAGTCCCCTTTGAGCCATTTTTGGGAGATAAGATGGTTTTATGGTTTCAGATAATCCTCAGCTTTGAGTTCCAGCAGACGCATCTTGCGGAGAATCTGCGGTAATTCGTTCTCGAGGAAATCGGTGCGCATCTTTTCAAGCGCTATGGCACGGGCGCCTTCGGCCACGAAATAACCTATTCCGCGCTGGTTATAGATGATGCCGTCCATTGTGAGTTTCTCATAACTGCGCATGGCTGTGTTGGGATTCACACCCAGCTCGCCGCCTAACTCGCGCACTGACAGTATTCTGTCACCCTCCTTAAGCTCGCCGCTCAGAATCTTTTCACTGATTCCATCGGCAATCTGGAGATATATCGGTTTATTCTGATTGAATTCCATAGCAGTCCTTTTTTAATGTTTGATTCTTTTTACCCTGAACAGGATGAGCACGAAGAGACCCGCATTCACCAAGGTGTCGGTGACGGTATCCACAAGAGCTGCATGCTTGAGCATCCATGCATAGCCCGGGAACATCTCCACAATCTGATCAGGAGTCATACCGGTCTCAACAGCCATCTTGAACTTATCAAATGCACCGTGAGCGATGATGGGTGTCATTACCATGCTTAATACTATGCTTAAGATGATCAGGCATCCTATTGTCTTGGCGGGTTTTGATGTCTTGAAGATCAAGGCGCCATAGAGGAATATCAGAAGAGTCTGTGCCATATCATCTAAATAGAGCCAGGGCCATGAATTTACGACAGACTCAGGAAATACATTCTTCATCTCGGCCGGGAGATTGGATAAATTATCAGCCAGAGCCGTGTAGCCTGAACTCAAAGACATTTCGATTGATATTCCGCATCCACTGTCAATCAGGCAAACAATCTGATCCAACGAGAAGTAAATTGCAAAGAATGCAAGCGGAACCACGATGCAGGTTACAACTACCATTGAAATGGTTTTCTCCAATGAGGAGGCAGGTACCATAAGGAATGAAGAGCCTTCACGCTTATCGGTCAAAAAGCCGTAAATCTTTGAAGGGGCCGATAAGAACACTACCAGAGTGGAGATACCGAACAGCATCATTCTGCCGATAATGCCCAGACTATGCCAGCCTGTACCTATTATCATTGAGAAGAATCCGCAAATCAGATAGCCTGTAAGGCTTATTGTGGCCATAACCAACAGTGAAATTCCGAATTTGGAAATGGCGTTCTTTATATCGGTCACAAGATAACGACCGAATCTGTTCATATTCAAAACTTCATTATTCATAGTCGTAAATCTTTACTTGTTGAACATATCCTTAATTACACTCTTGTGAAGCAGCACTGCATTGAACAGAGCCTCGATATTGACCTTGCTCTCGGCGCCGGTCTTGTTGACAAGAACCTGAATGTTGCCGCCGGGAACCATCTCCTGATAGAGAGCCTCAGGATCAACATCCGATGAGTAGTCAAAATAGAGTTTCTCTGCGATTTCATCGAGTGATGCGTTCAGCAGGACATCCTTATGATCCAGTATGATGATAGGATCGATGATGGCCTCCAGGTCACGGGCCTGATGAGTAGAAATCAGGAGCGTAGACTCATCGGAAGTATATTTGGAAACCGCCTTGCGGAACTGTGCCTTTGACGGGATGTCCAGTCCGTTGGTGGGCTCGTCCATAAAGAGATACTTGGTGTTGCAGGCCAGGGCAAAACTTATGAAAGTCTTCTTGAGCTGACCGTATGACATCTGATCCATACGCTGGTTCTGGTCAGTGTCAAATACATTCATTATCTCCGAGAACTTGTTGATGCTGAAGTTTGTCCAATACTGTCCCAAATCACGGGCGTAGTCTATCGCCTTGCGACGGGGTGCGGGAACCTCATCGGGCAGATAATATACATTTGAGAGGAATGAAGGTTTGCGATCAAACGGAATCTGACCGTCAATCTCCAGATTTCCGTCCTCAACTTTCTTAAGGCCGGCAAGCAAGGTCAACAGAGTAGTCTTACCCACTCCGTTCTCTCCGAGAAGACCGTAGATACGTCCCTCCTGGAGTTCCATCGAAATGTCCTTCAGTACGACTTTATCGCCGTAGCTGAATCCTAATTTCTTAATCGTAATCATAATCGTATATAAAAAAGTTGTTTTGTTATTCTCTTTGTCTTGTCTGTCGTGATGTTTATCGGTGTATTACTTCACTAAGACACTGCAAATATACGGCGTGTTTTGATACATACAATATGATTAACACACTTTAACATTGCGGAGCGCTCAAATCCCTCGTACGCACGTGCGAACCTATTCTCTTCCTGTTCTTTTCTGGCCATACTTGTCACCATAACCTCTGTAGCCCCGATTCCATGCAAGTATGGCCGCAAAAAAGCCCAAAACACGGGTTTTCGCTGCCATACTTGCACAAAACCGCCCTTTAAACCACCTTTTACGCAGGTATGGCCATTTTAAAGAATACGTAGCACCTGCGTTATAACCACAAGCATCGGGAAGCCTGGCTATCGGGTACATGGAAATCATTAATAAGAATCTTTCTTATGGATTCCCTTTTGTCGCGGTTCAGCTGATATATGGATTGGGCTTTGAATTCAGGAAGTATGCATCGGTCTATAATGCCGCACAAGTCTATGTCGCTCCGGCAGTTTCGGAAAGTCGCAGCGCGTTCGTTGTAGAGATAGGATCTGACAGCATCCTCATTGTGAATGGGTTCTATGTCGGAAATACCAATGGCGGGCTTTCCGTTCCTGTCTTGGTCCTGCTCTTCAAGCCATTTATCATCGGTCTTACGGAACATATTGAATTCAAAAGCACCGGGCGAAACAAACAGCAGTTCAGTTTGACGCAACTGCTCGAAACAAGGTCTCAAGAACACTCCGGAAGGAGACATTACCCATTCATCGGGCCATTCAGAATACCTTGGAAGATATAGTTTTATTACATTACGGCTGGTGATGGGAGTATAACCGTCAGGGAAAATCAAACCATGAGTGGAGCTGTTTCCGGAAGAAACGGCCTTGGTCCAGTGCCCGGATTTGGTTTTTCGGTATTCATCGGGATTCCTGTTTCCCAGGTATGGACGTTCCGTTTTTCCCAATTCCGGTATAAACATATCATTAATGGAAGAATAGGGATACATGAATGAAGTTCCCGAAACTCCATGATGAAGACCGTTCCGCAGAACGTAACTGCAAGCTGAAATCATATGATAATTGCCCTCAACAATCAGCGAGAAGTAGTATTTCTCACCCATTCTTCCTCCGCAGTCCCGCTGGTATTTTTCGTTGAAATACCATGTATAACGCTTGCGTAAGGCACTGACAAAATCAGACAATTGGTTTGATTCGGAATATAGTATACCTCCTTTACTGTCAAAACCGGACTTTGAAACTGTCCTTGAATATGGCCCGACCGACAATCTGTTCTCGATTTTGACCGATGAAAACAACAATAAATGGACGTGGTTTGACATCTCCGTATCGGCAAAAATATCAACTCCGTACTTCCATGAACTTAAAGCCAGAATGTTAAGGAAAGCTCCTACATCATCAGGACTTCTGAACATCACTTCCTCGTGGGAAGTGAAACAACAATGAATCATCTGTTTCATGATAAAATGGTATTTAGAAAAAAGTACAATTGGGGTCTGTCCCCAATTGTATCATTTTTTGTGTTTGGCAATGAGATCAAGGATTTCCTGGCCGTACTGTTTCCATTTGGCGGGACCGAAACCGCTGACTGCCAGGAGTTCCTCTTTGGTTGAAGGACATGTATCGGCTATTTCCAGGAGGGTGCGCTGGGTGAGCACCCAGTAGGCTCGGATGTTTTGAGCCATGTACTGCTCGGTGCGCCAGTCGATGAGTGGCTGGATAAGTTCGGGATGGCGGTTATCGGAGTAGATTTCCTCAATGGTTGGCTTGGTCTTAACCACCTTTTCCTTGACCGGTTTAGGCTCTTTTATCTTTTTGATCGATGTTTTGGGCTTGGTTGACAACAGGGAATCATTCCTTATTTCAAGGTACGATTCAATAGTGAATCCACTTTCCCGTATTACTTTCAGACTTTGAAGATGCATGGAGAGTTCCGGCAACAGTTCACCTGAAGCCTCCGTGAGTGATTTCTTTACATCCTTATTGTCGATGGAAACAGACATAACCGGAGTTATATCCGATGCCACTTCAATCAGTATCGGAAGAAAATAACCGGCTGCTTTCCCAACTCTCTCGGCAAGATAAGTTCTGTCATTCGGGCCGATTCGGTCCAGTTCCCTGCGGAATGCCTCGGCAACTTTCTCAACATCCCTGACCTTGCGACGGCTTTCTTCCATCCTCGCGGTCTGTTCCGGATAGGTGTTCTTGAGATGGTTGTTGAATATACCGCCCGCCCAGCCGGTAAGCCTTTCCAGTTCTTTGAACGTAAAACATTCCTTGAGTATGTTCATATAATACTCCGCACGCGATTCGTCCAACTGCCGTTCCATCTCGGATACAGGCAGGAACTGCTCATGAAATCCGGATACATCACTGTTGTTGAACAGACAGGACTGTGAAATCGGGCTGCTCAGAACAATTCCTTCAAGCGTGCGGCAACGGGAAAGTGCAACATAAACCTGCCCGAAAGTAAAGGCCGATGCCGCATCGATAATGACATTGTCAAAAGTCAGTCCCTGGCTCTTATGGATTGTAACCGCCCACGCGGCCCGAAGCGGGTACTGAGAGAACGTTCCTTCAACTTTAGGAACAATCTCCTTCGTTTCTTTGTCTATCTCATATTGTATGTTTTCCCACTTCTCGATAGGAACCTTTATTTCTTCTCCGTTTTCATCGGTCACAGTGATGCCGTCATCATAGTCTATGTCCGTCACTGTGGCAATCTTTCCGTTGTAGTATCGGCCCTCACGGGAGTCATTGCGCAGGAACATAACCTGCGCACCCTCCTTGAGTTGGAGAACCTTCTCAGCAGGGAGAGTGTTCTCGGGGAAGTTGCCCTCAATATCGGCGTAGAATGTGTATAGCTTGGTTTTCAGGGCCTCCATCTTCTCCTGGTTGATGGTATCGGCTTGCCGGTTGTGAGTGGTCAAACGGATCCATCGGTGACCGGATACCGCGACACTGTCATCTGGATTGAAACGCGGATCAAGACGGCTGTTCAGCATACGGTATGTTGCATTGTCCATCACACCGCCCCTTATGCTGTTTAGTATATCAAGAAATGATGTATCAGATTGACGGTAAACAGTTTGCAATTCGATGGTAACGTATTTGAGTTGCCGCATCACCTTTGAATGGAAAAAGAAAGGTGACTGGTAAACTTTCCTAAGCCACGGCTCATCCAGCTCAGTAACTACCGGCGGGAGCTGATGAGCATCACCTATCATCAGCAATTGAACTCCTCCGAAAGGAAGATTATTTTGTCTGTACCGGCGCATCACTGCATCAACTGCATCCAGCAAATCTGCGCGAACCATGGATATCTCATCTATAATCAGCAGGTCCAGCGTCTTGATGATCTTGACCTTTTCCTTGCGCAACTGACGGCGAGCCTCAGGTAGCTGATATTCTGTTACCAATTCCTCAACATCGGGCAGATAGGGACACAGAGGCAGTTGGAAAAACGAATGGATTGTTACGCCGCCCGCATTGATAGCGGCAACACCTGTGGGCGCAAGCACGACACAGCGTTTTGGTGTATTCTCAACAATGTATTTAAGGAAGGTTGTCTTACCGGTCCCGGCCCTACCGGTCAGAAAGACGGATATTCCCGTGTAGGAAATGTAATTTTCGGCCAGTTCAAAAAGATGATCTTTTTTCATAGTATAGTAATCAGGTTTAGGTTTCTTTTTGGCAAATATAGGGATAATTGCTGACAAACCAATTACGCAGGTACTGCGTATTCTTTAAAATGGCCATACCTGCGTAAAAAGGGCTTATAAAGGTGGTTTTATGCAAGTATGGCAGCGAAAACCCAGGTTTTGGGCTATTTCGCTGCCATACTTGCATGGAATCTGCACTACAGGACTTGTAGCGACAGGTTTGGCCAAAATTAGAACTCAGCGAGGTGCATGTCGCCCTTCTCAGCGAGGGCTTTGTGGAGAGCAAAGGCTTTGTCGAGGGCGTGACTGGTCTGGCCTTTCTCGGCAATCTTGAGGTAGTCCCACATGAGCTGCTTGTAGTCGGGGTGCACGCAGTTCTCGATGATGCACTTGGCGCGCTGGGCGGGTGACTTGCCGCGCAGATCGGCTATACCCTGCTCGGTGATGAGAACCTTGACACTGTGCTCGTTGTGGTCAACGTGTGAGCACATGGGAACGATGGCGCTTATCTTGCCTCCCTTGGCTACTGACGGGCAGCTGAATATTGAGATGAATGCATTGCGGGTGAAATCGGCCGAACCGCCCACACCGTTCATCATCTTGACACCGCTTACGTGGGTTGAGTTGACGTTGCCGTAGATATCGGCCTCAAGGGCGGTGTTCATTGCGATAAGTCCCAGACGGCGTGCAATCTCGGGGCTGTTTGAGATCTCGGTAGGACGGAGCACCAGCTTGTCCTTGAAGAAATCCATATCATCGTAGATGCCCTGCAGGGTCTCGTTGCTTACGCTCAGTGATGAGCTTGAACCGAACTTGCAGTGGCCCTCACGCATCAGGTCGATGACTGAATCCTGGATAACCTCTGTGTACATCTGGAATGCGGGAACAGAAGGATCCTCACCAAGTGCACCAAGTACAGCGTTTGCAACATTGCCCACACCGCTCTGCAGAGGCAGGAAGCTTGAAGGTATGATGCCGCGCTTCAGGTCGCTGATAAGGAACTGGGCAACGTTGTGACCTATCTTGAGGGTGGTCTCATCGGGGGCGGTGAAGCCACGTGCCTCATCGGGAATATTAACCTCGACAATACCTATTATCTTGGCGGGATCAACCTGGATGTAGTCCTTGCCGATATGGTCGCTCGGCTGATAGATGGGAATCTCGCGGCGATAAGGGGGATCGGCCGGCTCGTAGATGTCATGCAGACCCTTGGCGCAGCGTGCGTGGGCTGCGTTCACCTCGATGATGAGTTTCTCGGCCAGACGGGCTACGGTGGGAGCGATACCTACACCGGCGGTTACCCAGATCTTACCGTCATCGGTAACGTCAAAGGCTTCCATGATGCCGATGTTGAGCTTGCCGTAGAATCCGTAGCGCATCTCCTGTGCCATGTGGCTCAGGTTAATGTCGTTATAAGCGATCTCGCCGTTGTTTACGGCAGTGCGGAAATCCTTGTTTGTGGTGTAGGGAGCGCGGTACTTGAGTGCGTGTTCGCGAGCCAGTATGCCGTCGCATGAATCACCGGTTGAGGCACCGGTAAAGAGGCTGATCTGAAACTCCTGACCCTGCTCATGCAACTCGTGGGCCATTAAACCGATCTCATGGGTGACGGCCTTAGGAGTACCGGCGGGTGTAAATCCGCTCAGACCTACGTTGTCACCGTTCTTGACATAGCGCGCTGCCTCGGCAGCAGTCATTTTTTTGAAAGCCATTGTTGTATTATTATTTACTTGTTTGACTTCTTTGGTATAATGTTGCGCAAATTTAACCAATACCTAATATAAAAACAAGTAAATTTGCGGCCGAAAAGACAAAGGGATATGGAAGAGAGCACAAAGAAACTTTTCATCGAGACCTACGGCTGCCAGATGAATGTGGCCGACAGCGAGGTAATTGCATCCATCATGCGTATGGCAGGCTATGAGCCCACCGAAAACATTGATGAGGCCGATGCCATATTCCTGAACACATGCTCCATCCGTGAAAACGCCGAGCAGAAGATATGGAACCGCCTTGAGGCCCTCAACGCCATGAAAAAGAAGAAAAAGAGCCTTTTCATCGGTGTTATGGGCTGCATGGCCGAGCGCACCAAAGAGGATCTGACAGAAAACCACCATGTGGATGTGGTATGCGGACCTGATGCATATCTGTCATTGCCGGACCTGATGGCACAGGTTGAGGCCGGTCACAAGGCGATGGATGTGGAGCTCTCAACAACCGAGACATACCGCGACATCATACCGGAGCGCATATGCGGCAACCACATAAGCGGATTCGTATCGATAATGCGAGGCTGCAACAATTTCTGCCACTACTGCATTGTCCCCTACACCCGCGGACGTGAGCGCAGCCGTGACCCGCAGAGCATACTGAACGAGGTGCTTGACCTTAAGAAAAAAGGTTACAAAGAGGTCACTCTTTTAGGCCAGAACGTCAACTCATACAAGTTTGAAAACGGTGAATCCACCGTAGGATTCCCTGAGCTTCTGCGTATGGTTGCCGAGGCTGTTCCGCAGATGAGGGTAAGGTTCACAACATCGCATCCAAAGGATATGAGTGACGAGACCCTGCACGTGATTGCCGAGGTTCCCAATATATGCCGTCACATACATCTGCCCGTCCAGAGCGGAAGCAGCCGCATACTCAAACTGATGAACCGCAAATACACCCGCGAGTGGTATCTTGAGCGCGTGGATGCAATCAAACGCATCATTCCCGACTGCGGTCTTACAACCGATATGTTCACCGGTTATCACTCTGAAACAGAGGAGGATCATCAGGAGAGCCTGTCACTCATGCGCGAGTGCCGTTTTGACGCATCATTCATGTTCCGCTACTCGGAGCGTCCGGGCACGTATGCAAGCAAACACCTGCCTGACAATGTCCCCGAGGAGATCAAGATCCGCCGTCTCAACGAGATGATTGAGC
>Ga0265300_10005105_pt1 | contig 10248 bp, 3 predicted proteins | sample AusTroGonzalo_MG_FD_193482 | JGI IMG/M metagenome (GOLD analysis project Ga0265300, IMG submission 193482) | Bovine rumen microbial communities from tropical cattle in Woodstock, Queensland, Australia - Gonzalo_03 | ecosystem: Host-associated > Mammals > Digestive system > Stomach > Rumen ... | reverse complement strand
AGCGGCAGCTGGGCCCTTTGCCCCCAGCCCCGCAGTGTAGTGGAAAACGGGGAATCCTTTGTGGTGAAAAAGGCCTTTCCAGCCGGGGTCAAAACCCGCCTGGACGCCACCTTGGGGCGGGAACTGAAGCCCTTCCAGCAGGCCGAATGCTACCGTCTGGACGTCACCGCCAAAGACATCACCCTGACCGCCGCCACGGAAGTGGGACTCATCAGAGGCTTGCAGACGCTGGAAAAGGCCCTGCCCGCTTCTTTGGAGGCCGATGAAATAGCTGTACTCCCCGGAGCCACCGTCTTCGACTATCCCGAATTCCCATACCGCGCCTTCATGCTGGACTGCGGCCGGCATTTCTTCCCCGTGGAGACCGTGAAGAAAGTAATCGACATCCTGGCCCTTCACCAGATCAACGAATTCCACTGGCACCTGAGCGAAGACCAGGGCTGGCGCCTGGAAATCAAGAAATACCCCAAACTTACTGAGGTGGGTTCCTGGAGGGCCGGAAGCCCAGTCCCCGGGCAGAAAGGCCATGATGGCGTGCCCGTCAGCGGCTTCTACACCCAGAACGAAGTCCGGGAGATAGTGGCCTATGCGAGCGCCAAAGGCATTGAAGTGATTCCTGAGATCGACCTTCCCGGCCACATGAAGGCCGCCCTGGCTTCCTATCCCGAGCTGGGCTGCACCGGCGGCCCGTACGAGGTAGCCTGCGAGTACGGGGTACTGGACGACGTCCTCTGCGCCGGCCGTGAGCACACACTCCAGTTTGTCCTGGACGTGCTGGACGAGGTCATGGACCTCTTTCCTTCCCGCTACATCCACCTGGGTGGCGACGAATGCCCCAAGGTGCGCTGGGAAGCCTGCCCCCACTGCCAGGCCAAGATCCAAGAGCTGGGCCTCAAGGCCGATGGGCATAAGTCGGCCGAAGAGCTGCTCCAGTCCTGGTTCATGGACCAGGCTATAGCCCACCTGGAAGCCCGGGACCGCAGGGCCATCATCTGGAACGACGTGCTGGTAGACTGGAGCAACGAAGTCATAGGCGCACCTTCCAGGAAAGCCGTTATCGCCGGCTGGATGCGCCCCGTCTCCACCGATATCGCCGTGCGGGAAGGGTACGACGCCATTCTCTGCCCCGTGGGGCATCTGTATCTGAGTTCGGCCGATGGCAACGCCCTCAAGGGTGAAGCCTACTTCCGCCGGGTCTACGACCTCAACGTCAAGCCGGAAGGCCTCACGCCGGAACAGCAAAGCCACATCCTGGGTGTGGAAGCCTGCCTCTGGAGCGAGCGGGTCCCGGATGAAGAGGACATCCTCTGGAAGATCCTTCCCCGCCTTTCTGCCGTGTCCGAACTCCAGTGGAGCGCCCCGGAAGGCAGAAACTATGAGGGCTTCCTCCCCCGTTTGCAGAGAATGGAAGCCCTCTATACCGCCCGCGGATGGAAGTGGAACCCCGCGGAATAATTACTTGTAGTAGAAACAGGCCGGAGGGATGGTCTTGAATTCGTCCGTTCCGGGGGCGCGCCAATACCAGCTGAACGCCTCTCCTTCATAATCCTCGAAATACAGGATTTTGAAGGGATGCAGGCCCTTCTCCAGCGGAATCTCGCCATAGGCCGATACTTCCGAGTGCGACCCGTCGTTGTTCACCACCCGCACCCCGTCAATGTACAGGGCGCTGCCGTCGTCGCTCCGGGTCTCGAAAGTCCAGATTCCCGTGATGGGTATATCAATGTATCCGAAGAAGGTATAGGCAAAATGGTCCTCCCGGTGCGTACCCGCAATGGAGGGCTCCAGGATGATGCCGTTTCCTTCGGCCGGATCGCTCTCAATCTGGGAGAGCATGGTAAAATTGGCCTCGTGATACGTATAGCGGCATCCCGACTTCAGGTCTTCCCGGTTGGCCGAGGGATGGAAATACAGCTTGTGGGCCGTCTGGAATACCTTGGGGGAAGGGGGCATGCCCTTCTTGAAGGCCCGTGCGTGAATGGCACAGGACTCCGTGATGGTAAAGGGGGCCTCATACAGCGGACTCTCTTCCGTGGGCTCACTGCCGTCCAGCGTGTAGTGGATGGAGGCGCCCGGCGTCATGCAGCTGAGGCTCACCTCGGTCTGATCCTCAAACAGGAACAGCTGGCCACGGATGGCCGGAGGGCACACCGGCGGATCCACCGTCAGCGAATAAGGGTGCGGCAGGGCATCCCTCTCGTTGTTGGGCTTGCGGGAGAGTTTGAAGCTGAGCACGCCGCCCTCCATGATTTGCTCGTAAGTAAGGAAGTGCTGCTCCACGGGCTCCCCGTTCAGGAAAACCTTGGAAATATAGGGACGCTTGGGCCTGTCGGCCTTGATGGTCAGCGTCTTGCCATTGCCCAGCTGAAGCACCGTCTCCTTGAACAGGGGTGCCGTCATCAGATACTCGCCACTGCCCGGACAAACGGGATACAGGCCGATAGAGGCCATCACATACCACGCGCTCATCTGTCCGCAGTCCTCGTTGCCGCAGATGCCGTCGGGGTCGCTGGAATAAGTTTCCGTAAGCACCTGACGTACCACCTGCTGGGAACGCGAGGCTTCCGGAGTCCAATAGAAAAGCCAGGGGAAGTTGTGGTCGGGCTCGTTACCCTGGGCATATTGGCCCACCACACCGCCTATCCCCACCGGATCCACTGTGGCATAGCCTTCCGGCGAATAGGTGAACAGCGAATCCAAAGCCTCCCGCAGGGGTTCCTCCCCTCCCATGAGGGCCGCCAGGCCATCCATGTCGTGGGGCACGAAGAAACGGTACTGCCAGGGTGTGGCCTCGGTGTAATCCCGGGAGCCTTTCAGCGGATCAAAGTCCTTCACCCATGAGCCATCGGCATTCTTGCCCCGCATGAAACCCGTGCCGGGATCGAAGAGTTCGCGGTAGCGCAGGGACCGGTTGTCGTATTCACCGGCAATGTCGTGATACCCCATGCTCTCCGCCATGCGGGCAATGCACCAGTCGTCATAGGCGAACTCCAGGGTCTGGGAAACCGTTTCTATCTTGAGGTCGGCCGGAAGCCAGCCATACTGGTTGTACAGCTGCGAAGCGTTCACGTTGTTTTTGTTGGAAGTGACCCTCATGGCTTTCAGGGCCCGTTCCCCGTCGAAGGTGCGGATACCCCGAAGCCACGCATCGGCTATGACCGAAACGGGATGATAGCCAATCATGCACGCGGTTTCGTCACTGGCGAGGGGCCAGATGGGCAGTTCGCCCAGGCAGTCGTAGTCGTCCAGGAGGGAATTCACAATGTCTCCCGTCAGCTCCGGGTTCAGAAGGGTCTGCAGCGGATGCCAGGTGCGGAACGTATCCCAGATGGAAAGGGTGGAATAGAAGTGGCCGGCACCCTTCAGTTGAACATTCCGGCCCTTCTGGTCGCGGTACAGGCCGTCCACGTCCTCAATGCGGTTAGGCGTCTGGAAAGTGTGGTAGAAATAAGTGTAGAACACATCTGCCGGGCCTCCTTTCACCCGGATGGTTCCCAGGGCCTCCGCCCAGCGGGCCTGGGCACGGGCCAGGGCCTCGTCAAAGTTCAGGGCCTCCGACTCCCGGTTCTTCCGGGCCCCGTCCTCGCTGGTTCCGGAAAGGCCGGCCACCATGCACACTTCCTTCACGTCTTCCGGAAAGGTCAGGAGCATCTTCCCCGCTTCCACCTCCTCGGCGCTCACGATGGGCTCGGAGAATTCGGCTGACAGATAGATGTCGCGGTCAATGGCCCAGCCGTTTACCCGGCGATGGCCGATGAGTTCCTTCCCCTCTACCCGCAGGGAAAACTGCGTGGGCGTACACCAGCCGCCCTGGCAATACTTGGCATCCACCAGGAGGACGCGCTTGCCAGGCACTTTGAAGGTATAGCGGTGGTAGCCGGTATGCTCCCAGGCCGTGAGTTCGGCCACTATGCTTTCCATCTGCACCTTGTAATAGCCCGGGGAGGCTTCCTCGTTCTCATGCGAGAAGCCCATGGGCCGGACCTGGTTAAGGCCGGGCATCACCTGGAAATCTCCCAGATCCGGGCAACCGGTGCCCGAAAGGTGCGTGTGGCTGAATCCCAGGATGGTTTCGTGGTCATAATGGTAACCGGAAGCCAGGCCCGGATCCGTGTCCGGGCTCAGCTGGACAGCCCCGTATGGTACCGTAGCGCCGGGATAGGTATTGCCAGCCGCTGCCGTCCCGTTGAACACGTTCACCTCCTTCATGGGGTCCGGAGGACTGGAACAGGCCGCCAATAGAAGCAGACCGGTTATGATTTCTAGTCTTTTCATGGCTTAGAGGGATATTCTGAAGCGATAACTGTATTCTCCCGGGCCAATCATATACTGCGGAAGCGGGCCGGGACCGCAACTGCCGTTGCCCAGACCTTGCTGGGCGCAATCCAGGGTAAGCACCACATCGGCCCGACGGATCTTGTCCAGGTCGTTTTCGTATTTGACCAGGTACAGGTCTTCGTCGGTATAATGGAGGGCGCTGAAGTCGAAGGTTCCGTCGGCCGTGAAGGTGACCGTATGGCCGTCTTCCGTAGCCAGACGCAGCCAGCGGGTATCTGTACGTTCTCCCATGGTTTGGGTACGCACGTAGTGCTCGGTCATGCCGTCCACCATATTCTCATAGATGCCCAGGAAGGCGCAATCCTTGCGGTCCTGATAGTTCTCCATGGGCCCGCGGCCATACCAGGAAAGACGGTCAAAAGCGGGGTTCAGCATCATTCTGAGGCCCATCCTGGGCAGTTTGAAGCTCTCCAGGGCGGTGAAGCGGGCACTCACGTCCACATAGCCGCCGGGATGCACCTCATAGACCACAGTATAGGGAACCCTGGTTTCACCGGTCACGGCCTCCAGGGAGGTTTCCACCTGTAAGAACCCGTCCTTTTCCTTGTATTGGAAACCGGTGAGCCGGATTTGGGTGTCCTGAATCTCGTCCTTCCCGCTCAGGATGTACCGGACCCCGTCGTTGCTGATATAACGGTACCCGTTGAAGACGGGACCGCCCAGACCGTGCAGCACCTCCTGGCCATCCAGACACAGGCTCAGAAGCGTTCCGCGGTTCTTGTCCAGCCGGACACTCACCTTTTCATTGCGGGCACAAAGGAATCGGCCCTCCTCCAGATAGACCTTCAGCGGATGGGCGACAAAGGCCTCGCTCTTACCCAGTCCAGGCTCGTGTTCCCGTAGGATGAACTCTTCCGCAGCTAGCACATGACCACGCCCGCCCCAACGGCTTTCCTCTTTGAGCCGGACCTCCACCTGCAGGGTCACTTCCCCATGAGACATCATCTCAAAGTCTTCTCCCACATCAATCCTACACGTCTTTCCAGGGGATGTATCCGGAAGTTCCTTCCTGAAGCTGACGTACTCTTTCCCCTCAGAGAGGACGCTGCAGAACAGTTCCATCTCGTTCAGATTGTATGCCGTATAGCGGTTCTCCAGTTCCAGTTTGCCCCATTCCGGCATACGGATCTTTACATACTGGTACACCTTCTTCACCTGCAGGAGCTTGGGGGTGACACGGCGGTCGGCCGTGATGATGCCATTGCAGCAGAAGTCGTTGTCGTTGGGCACGTCACCGAAGGAACCGCCAAAGTAAAGCTTGCCGTCATTGGCACCCGGCATCACAATAGCCTGGTCCACCCAGTCCCAGATGCAGCCACCTATCATGCGCTCGGACTTGTTCTCAATGTAATCCCAGTATTCCGCCAGGTTGCCTATGGCGTTCCCCATGGCATGGGCGTACTCGCAGAGGAAATAGGGTTTGGCCGATCCGTCCTGGTCCCGCTTGATCATGCTCTCCATGGAAGGATACATCTGGGAGTCCATATCGGCCACCTCGTTCTGGCCTTCATAATGGACGGGACGGCTGTCCAGGGCTTTCACAGCATCCCTTTCGGCCACTATGTTGCAGCCCTTGCCGGACTCGTTGCCCAGGCTCCAGAACAGCACCGAGGGGTGCAGGCGGTCCCGGCGGACCATCCGCACAGCGCGGTCCACATAGGCCGGGCCCCAGGACGGCGTGTCGCTGAGGGTCTGGTTGCCATGGCATTCCTGGTCGGCCTCGTCCACGATGTACAGACCGTACCAGTCGTACAGGGCATACATCTTGGGGTCGTTGGGATAGTGGCTGGTGCGCACCGTATTCACATTGTGGCGCTTCATGAGCACGATGTCCTCTATCATGCTCTCCACCGGAACGGCCTTGCCATGGACCGGGTGGATGTCGTGGCGGTCGGCGCCCTTCAGATAAGTGAGTACATTATTGACGTACAGCTTGTTGTTGCGGAATTCCACCTTCCGGAAACCGTGCTTGAAGAAGGTGCATTCCTGCAGTTTGCCCTTGTCGTAAACCGCCAGCCGGACGGTATAGAGATAGGGTTTCTCTGCACTCCAGAGTTTAGGGGCCGATACGGTCATCTCTTCGCCCTCCCCTACTTTCACGCCGTCCTCATCATAGAGGGAAACCACCACCTGCCCGCGGGTCTTCACCCGGGTGCAAAGCTTGGCGGACGACAGGTCATCGGCCAAAACACTCTCTGTTACAATATCTTCCACATGCGCCTTGGGACGGGCCATGAGGTAGACGTCGCGGTGGATGCCGCCAAAGCGGAACATGTCCTGGTCCTCCAGATAAGAGCCGTCACTCCACTTGTACACCTCTACCGCCAGGGTGTTATTACCCTTTCTCACAAACGGGGTGATGTTAAACTCGGAATCGTTGTTGGCGCCCTGGCTGTAACCTACTTTCTTGCCATTTACCCACACGTAAAAAGCCGAATAGACACCGTCAAAATGCAGGTAGATTTCCTGGCCGTTCCAGTCCTTGGGCAGGGTGAAATCCCGGCGGTAAGAGCCCACGGGATTGGGCTCCTTCTCCATGGTATAGCCTTTCTGGGCCTGGATGAACGGCGGATTGCTCAAGAACGGATACGTCACATTGGTATAAAGCGGGGTGCCGTAACCCTTCATCTCCCAGTTGGAGGGGACCTCTATCTCCTCCCAATTGCTCACGTCGTAGGAAGGCTTGTAGAAAGTCAAGGGACGTTCCTCGGGAGCCTTGACCCAGTGGAACCTCCAGGTGCCGTTGAGCAGGAGGTAGCGGCTGGAGGCCGTACGTTCCCACGGGTGCTCATAAGCGGCATCGGCCACCATCTCTTCCTCGGTAGCGTATGGAATGAGCGTAGGATGGCCCGGTTCCTTGTTCACAGCAAACACCTTCTCGTTTTCCCAGTCATTGGTAGAGGAGGATTTGGGAACGATGAATTCAATCTTCAGGGCCGATTCCCGGATGCGCCAGCGCTGGAGCGGGCTGCCCGCATCGGCCTTGAGCTGCCACACGGCCTCCCCAAAACTGGCTTCCTTCCTGATGCCCAGCACCAGGCCGGTGGCCACGCTAGTCAGCGTATAAGTCCCGTCCTTGTGGCGGGTAAACTTCCAGCTCTGGTTGGGGTTTTTCCGTTCCTGGGACCACTGGATCACCGGTTCCTCTTTGGCCGTACCGCCCTTGTCCAGGGCCATGAAAGAATAACCGTTCACCAGCTGGTACGTGTCCTTCCCCAAGGGCAGGATCTGCCACACCTGGCCGGCATTCCCGGCTTCCGGGCGGCCCAACACCATACCGGCTTCATTCATGACACTGCATTGGTTATCCAGCACCAGGTCATCGGCCGCATAGAGCTCATAGGTTTTCTTCCCGTCAAAGGTCTGGGCATGGGCCACGCCAGCCACCAGCAGACAAAGGAGCGTAAAACGTAATCTATTCATAGTTGTCAGTTATTATTCCTCAACAGTGATTCCCACCGGCACCTCATAGCGAACATCCTCTCCGTGCCTTTCCACCGTAATGGGACCATACGGGGTGGGCTGCGTTACCTTCACCCAGTCCAGACCGGCCGGAATCTGGGGTTCAATCCGTACCCGACGGTAGCCGGGCTCCAGGGCCACAATGCCGCCCAGGGCCTGGTAGAACCAGCTGCCAATGCCGTTGAAGCAATTGTGCAGGCGGCTGCGCCGGCCATCCCAATGCTCCCACACGCCGGTGGCGCCGTTGTCAATCATATGGAGGTAACCGGGATATCCATGCTTCTTGAGCATGCCGTACATCCAGTCGCATTCTCCCGCCTTGGTAACCCATTCCGTCAGGACGGGAATGCCCACCAGACCGGTGGCCAGATGGCCGTTATACAGCGTTTCCGTACGCTCCTTCAGGTTGTGGACCACCTGCTCCTTCAACTCTTCCGGCACCACACCCACCAGCATCGGATAAATCAAATCCACCTGACTGCTGGAAGCATAGAGGCCATCGTGGTAGAAGGTCTCGTGAATCCTCTTGCGCAGGGCATCCAGCCGCTGGGTGAAGTCGGCCTCATCGGCCTTCATATTCATAACCTGGGCCATCTGAATCAACTCCTCATAACTCTGGGCCAGCGCGCAGTTGTTCACCAAATCAATGGATGCAGGGTCCTGGACATCAACGCCTTCAGGAGCCGCCCAGTCTCCCAGATACCACCAACGGTACGGCGGTGTGGGCGGCGTAGGCCACTCTTTCAAAAGACCGTCCACGGTATAGGCGTCCACGTAATCCAGCCAGTGCTTCATGTTGGAATAATAACGCTCCATAGGACGGGAATCCGCATAATTCATATACACCCTCCAAGGTGCCTGAACAATGAAACTGCACCAGTAGGGGCCACCACCTGCCTTGTAAGGGTTGGGGGCCGTGTGAGGCAGCCCACCGTCCTCTTTCTGGGAATCGGCCCAGGCCTGCAGCCAGTTCAAAAAGAGCGGACTCACATCGGCCACCGTCTGAAGGGATTGGGCCGATGCATTGCCGTCGCCGCCATATCCCAGGCGTTCAACGCTGGCGCAGTCCACCATATAACCGTCGAAGGCCAGGTTCTCCATGGTCCGGAGCACCAGGTCGTGGATGGCATTGAGTTCAGGGTCTGAACTGGTGAAACTGGCTTCCACTCCATAATCGGTACGCATCCGGTAGGCCTGCAACTCCTCGGGAGCCTGTTTCAGGCCTTCAAACAGCACATAGCGGAAGATATGATGGTTGAAGCAATTCTGGAAATGGTCCCCTTCCCCGGCGGCAATAAACTCGTCATAGCCGCAGATGCGGGGATCAAAACTCTGGGCCGATGCATCGCTGTAGGAAATCTTGACCTGGTCTCCCGCCTGAAGTCCGGGGAATTCCACGTCCATAAGGGCATTGACCACCTTCCCAAAATCGGCCACCCAGCGGCCTTCTCCCAGAGATTCCACAGAAACCGGAGTCACAATCTCCTGGACACGGCAGGGTTCGCACATCTGCATGCTGGCCTTGATGCCTTCTATCTTGACCACGTCCACAGGGGCCCATTCAGGGTCGGCCCTGTTATCCAGGAGTTCGCCCACAAAGCCGTGCGCTTTCCAGTCACCCAGGTCGGAATAGCCGTTCCAGCCGCCTTCCCAGGAGGCGTCGGTCCAGACCTGCGGTTCTCCGTCCACGTCCAGTTCGGCCTTCACCAGAGCGCCGTCATAAACCGCATCAAAGGTGGCTTTCTTGTACCAGCCGGAACCTATGGCCAGACAGAGCTGGTTTTTGCCCTTCTTGATCAGGTGACTCACGTCATAGACCACTATGAGGGAGCGTTTGTCCAGCTGCGAAACAGCCGGCTGCAGCACGGCGTCCGACACTTTCTCTCCGTTGAGATAAGCCTCGTGATAGCCCAGGGAATTCACGTACAAAAGGGCTTCCCCGGTCTTTTTCACCTCAAAATCCTTTTTCAGGAGCGATGCCCTTCCCTCACCGGGAACAGCGCCTATATAGTCTCCTTTGAGCTGGTCGTCATCCAGTATACCTACTCCCAGGCGCTGCCAGGGGCTCCAGGCCGATGCCTTTCCGTCCCCGTTCCAGATACGGACGCGCCAGCGGGTCTGCTGCCGGGACTCCAGGGGCTCTCCAGCATAAGGAATCATCACCTGCCGGTCACTCTCCACTTTACCGGACTGCCACAGCTCCGGCCCCACTTCTATCTCATAGGCAGCCTGTTGCATGGGCTTATCAGAAGCAATCTTCCAGCTGAAATGCGGCTGGGTGCTGTCGATGCCCAGCGGCTCAACCAGCCCTTCGCACCGGAGGTCATACACTTCAAAGGAAGGCTGGCATGCGGCAAGGGCCAGCAGGAAAAAGAAATAAAATATACGTTTCATTTTACTGTATGGTTATCGTTACAGGGCCCAGAAGACCCGAGGTTTGCAATTCAT
>Ga0265300_10005102_pt1 | contig 10253 bp, 9 predicted proteins | sample AusTroGonzalo_MG_FD_193482 | JGI IMG/M metagenome (GOLD analysis project Ga0265300, IMG submission 193482) | Bovine rumen microbial communities from tropical cattle in Woodstock, Queensland, Australia - Gonzalo_03 | ecosystem: Host-associated > Mammals > Digestive system > Stomach > Rumen ... | reverse complement strand
AAAGCCCTTGAAGATATAGGCGTTGGCCACGATGGGCAGGTTGATATAACCCAGCTCGAACTTTGTGTCCTCAAACGATAACTTCTTGCTATCCACCTTGATTTCAGCGTCTTCCCACTGACATCCCTGCATAGCGTAGTTCACGCCGGCAGCAACACTGAACATTTTTGTCAACTGATACTCAGCCTCACCGCCAATCACGAGACCAGCGTAAAGAGATTTGTCAAGCGTGACATCCTCCATATTAGCCTTAGGCATATTGCTTACCTTGCTGAGTGTTGATCCGATTTTCGGCTGGAGTGAGAATGTACCCGGCTCAAACTGAGCTTTTGCTGCAACTGTAGCCACCATCATAGCGGCAATCATCATAATCTTCTTCATAATTCTTTTTTGTTGTTTAATTATTCAATTTTATCTTTTGATAAAAACAATCCTCCTTGAATTGCGATGCAAAGGTACGGAAATTTTTGCAACTGAGAGCGTATTTTTATACACTGTGTGCGCAAACGGATGTCTTTTTTGATGAATATCAAGGTTATCTCGATAATTATGCTTACCTTTGCAACTAATATAAATAATGTATGGCAAAATCAAGAAAGGAAGATAAAAATATGCTGAATGACAATGATATAAAACGTATTCTCTTTGTCTGTCATGGAAATATCTGCCGCAGTCCGATGGCGGAGTTCGTGATGAAGGATCTGGTCAGGAAGGCCGGACGGGAAAAAGACTTCTACATCGAGTCAGCAGCCACCTCTACAGAGGAGATTGGCAATGAGGTTTATCCGCCCGCCAAACGCAAACTGGCAGAACACGGCATCGGCTGTAAGGGTAAGACGGCCCGTCAGATGACGCGTCGTGACTACGACCGCTTCGATCTGCTTATAGGTATGGACGCCGCCAACATCCGCAACATGTATCGCATCTGTGGCGGAGATCCTGAGCAGAAGATCCATGAACTCTTGGATTTTACCGATCGTATCGGCGATGTAGCTGATCCTTGGTACACTGGCGACTTCGAGGCTACCTGGCGCGATGTCCTCGAAGGCTGCCAATGCCTATTGGAGCAATTGACAACATCAACGTAATAAAATAGCTTCCTCCTTTTTTGAAGTATCCTTATTGAGAAACAGAAAGTTTCTTCAGAAGTTGTTCAACCTTATGGATCTCGACGGTGGATAGGAGAACTTTTCCGTCGGAACCGACGACAACCATAGAGGGAATCCATTTCACGCCGTAGGCTTTGGCGATGTCTGTCTCCTTGAACTTCTTCAGTTCGCTGACCTGCGGATATTCAATCTCGTATTGGGCGATGGCCTTCTGCCAGGCCTCGACGTTAGTATCCATCGAGACTCCGAGGAAGGCAATGCCCTTCGGACTGTATTCGCGGTAGAGGCGCACCACCTCTGGGGCATCCTTCCTGCAGTCAGGGCACCAGGAGGCCCAGAAGTCGAGCACTACCGTCTTACCTTTCGCCCATTCGGCATATAGGAATGGCTTGCCGTCAGGAGTTACCATACTGAAATCCGGTGCCGTAGTACCTGGCTTAATCAATTCTGTTGCATACTTGGCATCCAAGTCCTCTTCTGTGCTGGACTGCGCCTTCATTTCCACAGCCGTCCCTATCATGAGACTGATGGCTAATAATTTGATGATATTCATTTGTTTTGAACGATTTTGCGGCAAAGTTACGAAAAAACTTTGGATTCTTTACTATTATCAGCTAAAAATGCACAAGTGTCGGCAGAAAGTTGTACCTTTGCAGAAAAAATAGAAACGAGAAGACTATTTAGGGAACGAATTCTTGGCATGAATCAGGAAGATATGGAACAGAAACGTACGACTCCGGAGCGAATAGAGTCGCTCCAGCCGAATGAGATTTTTGTTTTCGGCAGTAATCTGGAAGGTATGCATGGTGGTGGGGCTGCGTGGACGGCCTATCGCAAGTTTGGCGCCATCATGGGACAGGGCGTTGGCCTGCAAGGTCAGAGCTATGGTATTCCGACGATGCAGGGTGGGGTGGAGACCATCAAACCTTACGTCGACGAATTTATCGCCTTTGCCAAGGGGCATCCTGAATTGACTTTCCTCGTTACCCGCATCGGCTGTGGCATCGCAGGATTCCGCAACGAGGAGATCTCACCATTGTTTGAAAAGGCGCACGAGGTGGAGAACATCGTGTTGCCTCCTGGTTGGTAATTATCATTCTTGTATGCTCTTCAATTCGCTTGAGTTCCTGGTGTTTCTGCCAATCGTATTTGTGCTTTACTGGTTTGTCTTCCAGAAGCGCGAGTGGCAGAATCTGCTGATCGTGACGGCCAGCTATGTCTTCTATGGCTGGTGGGACTGGCGATTCCTGTTCTTGATAGCGTTTACATCCATCTGCAGTTTCTACAGCGGGGTGCTGATAGAACGGTTTGAGGGCAGCAAGCGCAGGCAACGGATGGTGTGTGCAGGGAACCTGATATTGAATTTCCTGATCTTAGGTGTCTTCAAGTATTATAATTTCTTCGCGGACAGTCTGGCACAGTTGTTCTGGGGATTGTTCCATTATCAGTTGGACTGGGTGACGCTGAACGTGATTCTGCCCGTCGGCATTAGTTTCTATACCTTCCAGGCACTCAGCTATACGATCGATGTTTATCGGAAAGATGTGCCTGTCACCAGGAATATCATTGAGTTCTGTGCGTTCATCAGTTTCTTCCCACAGTTGGTGGCAGGCCCCATTGAACGGGCGAAGAATCTGTTGCCGCAGTTTCAGCGTGACCGTCATTTCGACTATGTGCAGGCTGTGGACGGTTGCCGTCAGATGCTTTGGGGATTCTTTAAGAAGGTAGTCATTGCTGACAGTTGTGCAGCGAATCTTAATCCTCTTTGGAATTCGTATGCAGACTATTCGGGTGTCAGTCTTTGGATGTTGGCATTCCTGTTTACCTTCCAGATCTATTGCGATTTCTCTGGTTACAGTGATATCGCTATTGGCTGTTCCCGTCTGTTCGGCATCAGGCTGTTGAGCAACTTCAACTATCCGTATCTGTCAAGATCGATACCTGAGTTCTGGCGAAGGTGGCATATCTCGCTGATGACATGGTTCCGCGACTATGTGTATATTCCTCTTGGCGGAAGCCGTTGCGCCCAGTGGAAGGTCATCAGAAATACGTTTATTGTGTTTGGCGTCAGTGGTCTGTGGCATGGAGCGAATTGGACGTTCGTCGTTTGGGGCTTGTATCATGGCACTCTGATAGTGTTATACAAACTGCTGCATATTAACACCAAGGACAAGGATATCCTGGCTGCTGGCCGATGGCTTCCTTCCATAAAAGATATGTGCAGGGTGATTATTACGTTCTTGCTAGCCGTTGTCGGCTGGGTGATTTTCCGTGCTGAGAACATTGCTCAGGCATGGGATTTCGTGTCTCGTATGTTCTTGACTGCCTTTGATGATTTCCATCCCCGCCTTGGTAGTATCTCTACGATCATTGCTATCCTGTTGCTGATCGTTGTGGAGTATCTGCAGCGCGACAAGGTGCATGTGCTTCAGTTCTCCGACAATAGGTTGTTCCGTCCTGCGGCAGTCCGCTGGACTATCTATTTTGTGCTGTTCGTAGCAGTCTTCTATTACGCTTTTAATAATGTTAGTCAGGAGTTTATTTACTTCCAATTCTAAGGTAATGGTGAAAAGGTGAAAAAATGAATAAGAAAGAACGATACGACATCCGCCACTTTGGAGCAAGACTGGGATTATTCCTTCTGCTTGTTGCCGTCATTATTGGCTTTAGCGTCGTCTGCCTATATAAGGCGGGGGAACTGTATTCGTTCTCGTCATATATCCATCCTTTGCAACAAGACCAATTGTTTGGATTGGGATACAGTTATTATGACAAATCTTACAAGTTCCACATGGCTAATGAGGTTGAGCACCCAGAGGTGTTGGCTTTAGGTTCTTCCAGAATTATGCAGGTGAAACGCTCTATCGTCAGTCCTGACTATTCTTTCTACAATGCGGGTGGCGCTATTCAGAATGCTCGCGAATTACCCTTGTTTATCAACAAACTCAATGACAGTCCGAAACTTATTTTGGTAAATATTGATCAGTGGTGGTTCAATCGGGCTTATATAGCTGAAGATCAGCCATTTTCGCCTTCAGTCTATGATGATGAACCGGAATTGGATATGTCTAAACGTGGTCGGTTCATCTGTGATTTTTATACAGATCTTGTGAAAGGGAAGATTGATCTGACAAAAGTGTTTAGTTCTCATCATATCGGCCTGAATGCCATCTGCAATGAAAACGGCTTTGCAGCAGACGGTTCCAGATATCAGGGTGACATGATCATCTCACCGGAGGTGCAGGAGGACTATAATTTCAAGAATGTGCTCGCCCGAATTCGTGACGGGAATCTGCGTTTCCAGTATGGTGATCAAACTGATAGCTCGATGGTCAGTGTCGTTGACGATTTCCTGAATCAGTGTGTTGCCCGAAAGATCAAGGTGGTGGCCTTTTTGCCTCCCTTTGCTCCCTATGTCTACCAAAGAATGCTGGAGACAGGTAAATACGGGTATATGTCGAAGTTATATGATATGCTGCGACCTTTGTTTGATAGGCATGAGGGTTGTTCTCTCTACGATTTCACAGATGTGACGGATACAGGGGCACATAACTATGACTTTGACGATGGCTTTCATGGCTCTGAGATTATCTACAACGGGATGATCCGTCAGATGGTTCGTCAAGATAGTACGCTTGTTCCTTTCTTTGTGTCAGAGCCTGAGATGAAAAGGCTTGACTCTGTCTATATTTCCAAGAATATTCGATATCATTCGCTATAATTATGAGGTATTGTGTTGCTCTTTTAATATTTATGACGGCTGCTGTCTTTGAGATGAAGGCAGAAGTAAACCCTAAATTTCATATCTATCTATGTTTTGGCCAATCGAATATGGAAGGTGGTTCGCCGGCAGAAACTGTTGATATGGAATATGTCGACGGACGGTTCCAGACCTTAGCTGCCAGAGACTTTGATTCGCCTGTTAGGGCTTTTGGAAACTGGTATACCGCTTATCCTCCTATAGCCAGCGATAAGACAGTGATTGGTATGGCCGACTATTTTGGCCGTTCTATGGTTGCTGCCTTACCTGCTGATTATATGGTAGGCGTGGTGGATATTGCTGTCGGCGGTGCCAAAATCCAGGCATTTATCTCTGAATTGGCGAAAGATAATATGTGGCCTGCCGAGGCGTACTTTGCAAAATATGGGGGTAATGCGTACGAACGACTTGTTTATACTGCCAAGATCGCTCAGCAGTCAGGTGTCATCAAGGGCATCTTGATGCATCAGGGGGAAGCGAACTGCGGCGACCCCCAATGGCTGGAATGGGTTCAGACCATATACGACAGACTCATTGCAGACTTGAAGTTGAATGCTGCCGAAGTGCCTTTGCTGGTCGGAGAACTCGTCAATGCCTCGGAAAACGGCCAATGCGCTGATCACAACGAGGTCATAGCACGGTTGCCGGAGCGTATCCCTACGGCCCACGTAATTAGTTCTTATAAGTGCCCATGTGATGATGCGGGGCTGCATTTTTCCCCATCGGGTTATCGTATCATGGGCAAGCGCTATGCCATCAAGATGTTGGAGTTGTTAGGCTATCCTGCCCATAAGGATGCCGACTATCAGTTGCATGAAAGTCTTCGGAAGTTCTATAAGGCCACTCGTCTTGAATCCTATAATAACATCGATCTTCAACCAGACGGTATATATTCTATTCCCGTGACTGCTTATTTTGAGGATGGACATTCTGAAGATGTCACAGCACAGGCCGTTGTGACAAAGATTGGTACAGGTCTGACAGTCAACGGTAACGTAATAAAAGCTGCCACAAGTGAAAGATCGCTTGTGACAGTCAGTTATACGGATTTTACCGGTGAAACCCTCAGTAAATCATTTTATGTTAACAAGTCCGGATCACCATTAGGTATGATTACCGATGCAGTGAATCGTATTCTAAGTGGCGACAACTCGGTCGATGTGGCCGATATTGTTCGTATAATAAACGATAAATAGCAACTTATCTTCTTCTGACGCGGAGGGTCTCCACGATGCGGCTCATCTGGTTGGGAATGCGGATCTGCTGAGGACACTTGGGCAGACATTCTTCGCAGTCCTGACAGGCACGGGCCCACGTCTCGGCATTCGGCAAGGCCTTGCGATAACCCTCAATGAACTGCTGCTGGCGTTCTGCATAGTCGGCTGCTGTTGGAGCCGGCAGGGGCAGGATGTGTTCAGTGACGGCCTCGTTGTAGTAAGCGAAATTGCCAGGGATGTTGACACCGTAAGGACAAGGCATGCAGTATTCACAGGTGGTGCAGGGGATGGTCGGGAAGCCAGACATCTGGTCAGCAATGTCAGCGAGCAGTGTGTTCTCGGCATCAGTGCAGACCTCGAGTGGCGAGAAAGTGGCGACATTCTCTTTCAAGTGATCCATGCGGTTCATGCCGCTGAGCACGGTGAGGATGTTAGAATGGGATCCCACCCAACGGAAGGCCCAGCGAGCGGTGCTGTCATCTGGGCGATGGGCTTTCAGCTGATTGGTCAGTTCCTTGGCCATACGTCCGAAGGCTCCACCGCGCAGCGGTTCCATAATGACATTCTGAATGCCGAGTTTCTCACATTTATTATATAGGTACTCCGCATCGGCATCCTTCCTCCAGCCGTTTTGGTTGAGCGAGGCATGCCGCCAGTCGAGAAAGTTCATCTGTATCTGTACGAAGTCCCAGTGGTATTCGTCATTGTGGTCGAGCAGCCAGTCGAAGGCACTCACATCACCATGGTAAGAGAATCCGAGGTGGCGTATGCGGCCGGCCTCGCGCTCCTTCATCAGGAAGTCGAGCAGTCCGTTGTCGAGGAATCGTCCATGCAGGGCATCTACACCGCCGCCACCGATACTATGGAGCAGGTAGTAGTCGATATGGTCGACCTTCAGACGCTGGAACGACTGATAATACATGCGCTGTGCATCGTCGAAGTTCCAGAGATTGTTTCGTTGGTTTGACATCTTCGTGGCCACGAAATATTTGTCGCGTGGATGGCGGCTGAGGGCATTGCCGGTAAGTACCTCCGACTGTCCGCCCATGTACATCGGTGCCGTGTCGAAGTAGTTCACGCCGTGCTCAATGGCGTAATCCACCAATTGGTTCACCTCATCCTGGTCGTTAGGCAACCGCATCATGCCGAAGCCGAGCAGCGATATCTGCTTGCCAGAGCCGTGCTGTACGCGGTAGGTCATGCGATTATCGGCCGTATCCTTCTTTTCATTCTGTGCCAAGGCTGATAACGGCTCAAAGGCCATCATTCCGATGGCTGAGCCTGTGCCGATGCCGAGTCTCTTGAGAAACTCGCGCCGGTCCATGTTGGGGCTGTCTTTTTCCTTCATATTGCTTCCTGATTTTAGTTTTGTTGGTCTCCGGGTGCAAAGATACAACAAAAAAACCACATCTGCAAGAGATGTGGTTTAAATGTTATTAAATGATGTTGTTTAGAATACGTAGGCAATACCAACCTGGAACACGGGACCGTCTATCTTCATGTCACCCTCAGACTTTATGTGAATACCCTCAATTTGATAATCTACAGTCTTTGACTTCTTGTTGTACTGGTACTTCACGTCGAAGTTCACCTTTACATTGTCGGAGAGGTAGTACTCAACACCTGCACCGCCCTGGAAACCAAAAATAGTTTCCTGACCGTCATTGTAGTGCTTATAATAGTCACCGTGAGTCATAGCAAGATTCACACCAACGAGGGGATAGATGAAAAGCTTATCTGTTGCAGGAATCAGATACTGGAGATTCAGGTCAAAATCCATAACACCGGCATCATTTTTTGGGAGCCAGTAGTTATAGGCAAGTTCAGCACGGAAATCCTCTACAAACTCATACTGGAACTTTGCCCCAAAACCAAAGGGATTGTACTCATTGCCATAAAGACCCATACCAATGTTAGCACCAATGGCAAACTTTCCATCCTGTGCAAATGCGCCGACGCTCATGAGCATCATTGCTGCAATCATCATTAATTTCTTCATAATTTTTCTTTTTTTGGTGTTATTAAATAATTAGTTTGTCATTTGACGGTGCAAATATACAAAATAGTTTTAAATCTTGCAAGAAAAATCGAAAGTATTTTTAATTAATTTTACTTAAAAGGTGATATATCTCAATATTAAACTATTGGTTTGTCTTTTTTATCTTCCAGCCGATGGCAGCGATGAAGATGCTCATCAGCGGTGAAAGCAGGTTGAAGAAACAATAGGGGAGATAGGTGAGGGTAGGGACGCCCAGCACCGTAGACTGTGTCATGCCGCAGGTGTTCCAGGGGATGAGCACAGAGGTGACGGTGGCCGCATCCTCCGTCGTACGGCTCAACAGCCGTGACTCGTAGCCCTCCTGCTTATATACCTCTTTATATATATCAGCATTGAGGACAATGGAGATGAACTGGTCGCCAGTGGTGATATTGAGGAAGATGCCTGTGCCGACGGTGGACGACACAAGGCTGATGCGATTGCGGATGAAGCGGATGACAATCTTCGTGATGCTCTCAATCATACGGCTGGCTACCATCGCCGCACCAAAGCACATGGCACAGAGGATGAGCCAGATGGTGTTGAGCATGCCTGCCATACCACTGGTGGAGATCAGTTCGTTGAGTGAGGCGTTACCAGTGTCGACGGCCGTTGCTCCGAAATAGGTGATGGCCAGTCCTCGGGTCAGTGAGGCTGCCGAAACATCACTCCCTACGCCTGCTATCTCACAAAGAATATGCGGTTGGAGGATGAGTGCCACGATACCTGCCATCACGGAAGAGGCGAAGAGCACGATGAGTGACGGCACGCGACGGGCGATGAGCACACCCGTCAGCAGGGGCACCAATAGTGTCCATAAAGAGATATTGAAGGTTCGCGACAGCCCTTCTGTATATTGGCCGACTTCCACTTCTGTACAGGCCTCGCCGTCCAGTCCTGTGATGAAGAAGATCGTGATGGTGATGAGAAAGGTGGGCATCGTGGTGAACATCATATACCGGATGTGGACGAAGAGGTCGGTGCCTGTGGCCGACGAAGCGAGGATGGTCGTATCGCTCAGGGGTGACATCTTATCGCCGAAATAGGCACCGGAGATGATGGCACCTGCCGTCCATGCCTCAGACACACCCAACGCATGGCCAATGCCCAATAGGGCGACACCAATGGTGGCGATGGTCGTCCACGAACTGCCAGAGAGCAGTGATACGAGGGCACAGATAATGCACGACGACACGAGGAAGAACTGTGGCGACATGATCTGCACCCCATAATAAATTAAGGTGGGAACGATGCCGCTGACCATCCACGACCCCGCCAGCATTCCCACACAAAGCAGGATGAGCAGGGTGATGCTCACTTCACCGAGTGTCATCTTAATCTGTTTTTCAAACGTGCGCCAAGGCGTCTTGTAGATTGTCATCGAGAGGCTGACGCAGACAGCCATACCCATGAGCAGGGCTATCTGACTGCCGCCGCTGAGGGAGTCGCTACCGAAAAGCGAGATGGCTATAGCCAGAAGTCCGATAAGCACCACTACGGGGATGATGGCGATGAGTGGATGAGGATTTTTTACCATAATCGCTGCAAAAGTAAAAAAATAATTTATAATCATATGGCATAATGCATAAAATTTTGTAATTTTGCAGCGATATTTGTTATTTTAGTATGAAAAAGGAAGAATTTCAGGCTTTGCATGAGAAGTATGCCAAGCAGATTGAGGAAATCAGACTTGCTGCCCATGAGTTGCATCAGAGTGTGAATGAGACCTATGGCGACGAGTTGCCATACGGCTTCCATTTGGATATGGTGGTCGAGGGTGTCTGTTGTTATGGTCATCTGGTGTGTGTCCGTGAGGAAGATGTGCTGCCGATCTTCTTTGGTGCCTTTTACCACGACAGTATCGAGGATGCCCGTTTGACCTACAACGACGTGATGAAGGTGGCCCGGCATTGGTTGACGGAGGAACAGGCGCTGATGGCAACGGAGATTGTCTATGCCTTGACCAACGACAAGGGTCGTACCCGTTCGGAGCGGGCTGGGGAGAAATACTATCAAGGTATACGTGAGACGCCGTATGCCCCGTTTGTGAAACTCTGCGACCGTCTGGCCAATGTGACCTACTCCTGTTCGATAGACAGTGGCAGAGACGGCAATCGGATGAGGGAGGT
>Ga0265300_10005095_pt1 | contig 10267 bp, 9 predicted proteins | sample AusTroGonzalo_MG_FD_193482 | JGI IMG/M metagenome (GOLD analysis project Ga0265300, IMG submission 193482) | Bovine rumen microbial communities from tropical cattle in Woodstock, Queensland, Australia - Gonzalo_03 | ecosystem: Host-associated > Mammals > Digestive system > Stomach > Rumen ... | reverse complement strand
ATGGTTTGCAGTTGTGGTAACAAAAAAGAGAACGGAGTGAAGGCTCCGATAAGAGTGAAAACACATCTGGTATCTCCCGCTATGGCGGATGATGCCCAGACGTATGTGGGTATCGTGGAAGAACACGAAGGTACTGCGGTCAGCTTTACGGGTATGGGTGTCGTAAAGCGTGTGTTGGTGAACGAGGGTCAGGCCGTTGGTCGTGGCCAGCTCATCGCCGAAATGGACGAGACACAGGCCCGCAATCTATTGAGCGGTGCCGAGGCTGCTATGGATCAGGCCAACGACGCCCTGAAACGCTTTAAGATGCTGCACGACAACGGCTCGCTACCTGAAGTGCAGTGGGTGGAGATACAGAGTAAGGTGGCGCAAGCCAAATCACAGTATGAGATTGCCAAGAAGAATCTGGCTGACTGTCGTTTGACAGCTCCCGTCAGTGGCATCATCGGCAAGAAACTGGTGGGTGCCGGTGAAACAGCCCTACCCTCTCAGGCCGTCGTAACCATCCTTGACATCAGCAGCGTAAAGGTGAAAGTCAGCATTCCTGAGGCAGAGATCAGCGGTATCACCGCATCGACACCGACAACCATTGCCGTAGAGGCTGCACAGGCCACTGTCAGTGGCGGCAAAATAGAGAAAGGTGTACAGGCAGATGCGCTCACGCATACCTATGATGTACGTATCAACGTACAAAACGCTGACAGGAAGTTGTTACCTGGTATGGTGGCCAGCGTCAAGTTTATCTCTGAGGGCTCGCAGAGCATTGCCGGGAAGACACTGCCCGTCACTTCGGTTCAGAAGGCGGCAGACGGGTCGCTGTTTGTCTGGACGGTGACGAAAGACAGTACGGCGCATCGTTCGAAAGTCAGCATTGGTGCGACGAATGGTAATCATGTCGCCATCAAAGACGGTATTGAGATGGGCCAGCGTGTGGTGACAGAGGGTTATCAGAAACTGAGTGAGGGAACGAAAGTGGTATTTTAGTTGATAGTTCATAGTTATGGCTAAGAATATGAATTGGCTGAAATGGCCATTGGAACATTACTCAATATCACTGCTTATCATCGGCATCCTGTTTGTATTGGGTATCTACGGCATGTATGTGATGCCGAAGGACGAGTTCCCTGCCTTTACGATTCGTCAGGGTGTGGTGGTAGCCGTCTATCCTGGAGCTACCAGCGAGGAAGTGGAACAGCAAGTGGCACGCCCACTGGAACGCTATCTGTTTACTTACGGCGAGGTGAACCGCGTCAAAACCACTACCACGTCGCAAAACGGCATGTGTATCGTGATGGTACGCCTGAACGATGATGTGAACAACAAAGACGAGGTATGGTCGAAGATCAAGCACGGACTGAATCTGTTTAAGACATCGCTGCCAGGTGGTGTACTAGCCATTGTGGTCAACGATGACTTTGGCAACACCTCTGCCTTGCTCATTGCCATCGAGAGTGACCAAAGAAGCTATCGCGAACTGAAACAATACAGCGACGACCTGAGCGACCGTCTGCGTCGCATCCCGTCGGTTGCCAATGTGAAACTCTTCGGCGAGCAGAAAGAGCAGATATCACTCTATATTGACCGCCAGCGCCTACAGGCCTATGGCATTGGTCAGCAGATGCTTTTTACTCGTCTGCAAGCCCAGGGCATCACCACGATGAGTGGTGGTATCAGTGACGACGACCAGCAGATACCCATCCATATTGAGACAATGGAGAACAGCGAGGAAGAAATTGCTAACCAGATTATCTACAGTGACGCAACAACAGGAAAGGTAGTGCGTGTGAGGGATATTGCCCGTGTGGTGCGCGAGTATGAACCTATGTCGAGTTGCATTGAGCAGAACGGGCACCCCTGTATGTTGCTGTCGATGGAGATGACACCAGGCAACAACGTGATTCAATATGGTAAGGAGGTGGACCAGGTGCTCGATGAGTTCCGTGCCAACGAACTGCCTGCCGATGTGAATGTCACACGTATTGCCGACAAGCCAAAGGTGGTATCGTTGAGCATCACATCATTTCTGCGCGACCTGCTCATTTCCATGGTTATCATCATCCTCGTGATGATGGTTCTCTTCCCCTTGCGCTCAGCCATCGTGGCAGCTATCACCATACCGCTCAGCACCTTTGTCTCTGTGGCTATTATGTATATGGTGGGCATCGAACTGAACATGGTGACGCTGGCAGCACTGATTGTGGTATTGGGAATGATAGTGGATAACTCGATTGTAGTGATCGACGGCTATCTGGAATATTTAGGAAAGGGGTACGAACCGAAGGTGGCTGCCATCGAGTCAGCCAAACAATATTTCATGCCCATGATGCTGGCTACCATTTGTATCTGTGCCATCTTCTACCCCTTCCTCATCACGTTCAAGGGCATGTTCTACGACTTCCTTCGGGCTTTCCCCTTCACAATCACTATCAATCTGATGGTGTCGCTGCTGTTGGCCGTGACGGTGATTCCGTTCCTTGAAGTACATGAAGTACACATCATCAAGCCTGGTAAGGTAAGCACAGAAGGAAACGCGATCACCAAATGGGTACAGGACACCTATAATAAAGTACTCGCATGGACCTTCCGAAATCCTTGGCTCACCATCGGCGGAGGTCTCGGCATCATCCTGTTGTCAACAGTCATTGCCACCACACTGAAGATACGTCTATTCCCCTACGCTGACCGCGACCAGTTTGCCGTAGAGATCTTCCTACCTGACGGTAAGGGACTGGCAGAGACGGAACAGATAGCCGACTCGGTACAGCATGTACTGGAGAAAGACGAGCGCATTACAGGCATTACGAGTTTCCTTGGGTGTTCATCGCCCCGATTCATGGATGCCTACGCACCCCAGATGGCAGGCAACAACTTTGCGCAGTTTATTGTGAATACCAAAAGCAACGATGCCACACTCGAATTGTTGGAGAAGTATCAGCCACAGCTGAGCGAATCATTCCCCAATGCCTACGTGAAGTTCAAGCGACTGGATTATCTGGAAGTGCCAGAGTTGGAATACCGCTTCTATGGCGACAACCTCGACTCGCTGCACATAGTAGCAGAACGCCTGATGGAACGTATGCGCAAGATGCCAGAACTGGAATGGGTGCACACAGATTATTTCCAGCCCTATCCGATTATCAATGTGGAACTCGACCCAGTCACATCGGCACAGCTCGGCATCACCCGGACCACCGCCCAATTGGCTTTGAGTGCCACATCGAGCGACCTGCGTGTAGGACAGATCTGGGAAGACAACTACGAACTGCCTATCATAGTGAAGGATGATACTGATATGACCTATTCCGACATTGAGAACCTTGGTATCTCGTCGCCTATAACGATGCTTTCTGGTGGTCTGAGTAACACGAATACCACAGTACCCTTACGTCAGATAGCCAAGGTAAGACCCAAGTGGAGCGAGAGTCGCATCATGCACCGTGGCGGCGAGCGTTGCATCACCGTGACGGGCCATTTTGCCCAAGGTGTCTATACGGCGCAAGCAGAGAAAGAGATTGCCCGCATCATGCAGGAGGATATACAACTGCCACAAGGTGTGCGCTGCGAGGTGGGTGGTGAGATTGAATACGGCGACGAGGCCTTGCCTCAGATTGCCATTGGTTTAATCATAGCTTGCGTAATCGTATTCTTCTTCCTACTCTTCAACTTCAAGAAGTATGGTATTTCCACCGTCTGCATGGTAGCCCTCATTCTGATGGTTCCTGGCACACTCGTCGGTTTGGGATTGATGAACCGAGACCTCGGTCTGTCGGCTATCTTCGGTCTGATTACACTGATGGGAATGATTATGCGTAACGAGATACTCATTTTCGAACACGCCATCGATCTCATCAAACAATATGTGTCAGAACATGGCAATTGGACAGTAGATCGCAAGGCGTATAATGAAGCCGTGAAGCAATCCGCCTATGAGGCAGGCAAACGCCGTATGGTGCCCATCTTCCTGACGACGGCTACCACTGCCGTTGGTGTGGTGCCGATGATTATTGCTCAGTCCTCTATCTGGATGCCAGTGGGTGTAACTATCTTCGCTGGTGGTATTGGTGCGCTCATCCTGGTAGTCACCATGCTCCCCGTCATTTATTGGAAGGTTTCAACAAAGTAAATAATAGTCATGAAACATATATTATCTATCATAGCCCTGAGCTGCACGCTGTCAGCCTCGGCACAAACTTACACGTTGCAGCAGTTGAAGGATTCTGCCCTGCAAAACAATATTGCCATCCGCAATGCCAAACATTCGATCGATGCCGCCCAGCAACAGCGTAAGGAGGCCTTCACCAAGTATTTCCCTTCCGTCAGCGGCACGGGCTTATGGTTTAATGCCAATAAGGGAATGGCGCAGACAGAAGTGAATCTCTCTGAACACTTGTCTCCAGAATTGGGGGCGGCCCTTGCTCAATCGCTGCCTGCCGAGGCACTCGCAGCCTTAGGCAGCCCTATTGGTATCTCGATGTTGAAGAACGGCACCATCGCTGGTATAACTGCTGTCCAGCCTGTCTTTGTTGGCGGACAGATTATCAATGGCAACAAACTTGCCAAAGTGGGCGAAGATGTCAGCCGTCTGCAACTCCAACTCTCTGAAAACGAGGTCGAGAAGCAGACCGAGCAATATTACTGGCAGTTGGTATCTCTACAAGAGAAGATGAAGACCATCGAAGCTGTTCAGACCTTGTTAGCTGATATATATAAAGATGTGGATGTGGCCGTGCTTGCTGGTTTGGCGATGCGCAACGACCTGCTGCAAGTACAACTGCGCCAGAACGATGTAGAAAGTCAGAAGCTGAAGCTCCAGAACGGTATCAGCATCTTGCGCCTGTTGCTGGCTCAGTATTGCGGACTTCATAGTGACAATTTCATGGTTACTTCTTCGATTGACAACAACTTCGTTGCGAGCCCACAACATCAAGAGCCAGCATCGGCTCTTCTTTCCCTCCCTGAATACCAATTGCTCAACAAACAGGTAGAAGCCACCAAACTGCAGAAGAATATGGAGATTGGTAAGAACCTGCCGACTTTTGGCGTGGGTGCTGGCTATAACTATCACAACCTGCTCGACAACAATCACACGTTCGGCATGGTGTTCGCTACCGTCAGTGTGCCCATCTCCGAGTGGTGGGGCGGCTCTCACGCCATCAAGCGCAAGAAGATAGAACAGCAGAAGGCAGAAGAACAATTGGCAGACAACTCCGAATTGCTGATAATCCGCATGCAGAAGAGTTGGAATGATGTCGAGGAAACGCGCCAGCAGTTACAGATAGCCCAGCGTAGCATCGAACAGGCTGAGGAAAACCTCCGTCTGAACCGTGACTATTATCGTGCCGGCACCTCGAAGATGAGCGACCTGCTTGAAGCCCAACTACTCTACCAGCAGTCACTCGACCGTCGCACTGATGCTTATGCCGACTATCAGAACAAACTCTTGGAATACCGTCAGGTCACAGGGCAATAATATATCTTATCACTAAAATAATATCGCACGCGACTTATTGTTAAACAAACTTAAAGTTTTAAATAAATCGCTTGCGATATAAAATATTATGCTTACCTTTGCATCGCAAACGACATAATAAACATTTAAATACAATAAAGATATGGCAAAGATTTTTGATTTCAAGGCTTTTACAAGCAAAGGTAAGGAACTGGACTTCGCTCAGTTCGAGGGTAAGGTATTGCTGATTGTCAACACAGCCAGCAAGTGTGGATTCACCCCTCAGTTCGCAGGACTGGAGGAGCTGAACCAGAAGTATAAGGACAAGGGACTGGTAATCATCGGCTTCCCTTGCAACCAGTTCAAGGAGCAGGATCCTGGCAGCGACGGACAGATTGAGGAGTTCTGCCAACTGAACTACGGCGTAACGTTCCAGATTATGAGGAAGACCGACGTGAACGGCCCTGCTGCAGAACCCATCTTCGAGTATCTGAAGACGCAGGCTCCCACTGAGGAGTATAACGGTCTGAAGGCCAAGGCTGCCAAGACACTCTTCAAGGCTATCAGCAAGAGCGTGGAGAAGGACAGCGATATCAAGTGGAACTTCACCAAGTTCCTCATCTCGAAGGATGGTGATACCATCAAACGCTATGCTCCCACCACAGAGCCGAAGGATTTTGAGAAGGATGTTGAAGCCATGCTGGCATAATTAAGAGTTAAGAGCTATGCACGCAGAGTTACAACTCGACAATCAGATCTGCTTCCGTCTCTACACGGCTGCACGACTTATCACACAGGCATACACCCCGATACTGACAGCGCTGGGCATCACCTATCCGCAGTACCTGGTGTTGATGGTGCTCTGGGAGAACGACAACCAGCCTGTTAACGACATAGCCCGCCGGCTGCTCTTGGAGACGAATACCGTTACTCCCCTACTCCAGCGCATGGAGAAGCTTGGTATCATCAGCCGCAAAAAAGGTGAGCAGGACAAGCGCCAGCAGATTGTCAGCCTGACAAAGAAAGGCAAGGCATTAGAGAAAGAAGCATTCGCTCAGGTTCCTTCCTGCATGAAAGACCAACTGTCAGCCTGTCCGCTAAATCTCGATGACTATCAGCGTCTGGCACAGGAACTTGATTCGATTATTAACACATTAAAGAAATAAGACTATTATGGCACATCAATGTGAAAATTGCAAATTGCGAACTAATTACGACAGGAAACCAAACTCGCTGATGGGACGTTTCTGGCGTTGGCACATCAACTTCTGTCCAGGCTGGAAAGCCTATTTCACCTCTCTTCCTGCTGATCAGCAGCAGGCACTACGCGACAAGTATAAGTTTACAAAATATCAATAACCCTTTAAAACAACAAAATTATGGAAACAAAGAAATCAATTGAGGCATTACAGTTTTTCGTAACTCATCTGGCAGAAGGTGCCATCGTTCACAAACAGCAGGGCATGATCTTCAAGTCACAGGGCTTCACCAAGCTTGGAGAGAAGTACATCAACCACTTCAATGAGGAGATGGGCTGGGTAGAGAAGTTCACAGAGCGCATCCTCGACCTTGGCGCAGAGGTCAAGTTCGAAGGCATGAAGAGCCGCGACCTCATCAACGACCCCATCGCTTATGTCAAGGCCGACCTCGCCATCCAGGAGCCAGGCGTTGAGATGCTGTTGAAATGTATGGCCGACCTGAAAGACGATCCCACCACCTACGATCTGCTGAAGGACTACCTGAAGGACGAGGAGGAAGACCTCTACTGGAGCCAGGGTGCATTGGAACTCATCGAGAAGATTGGCACACAGAATTGGCTGTTACAGCAGCTGTAATCTATGATCTTTCACAAAATCATCCTCCGTATCATCGAGATACGGAGGATGTTTTGTATACCTTGAATCATTAATTCATCCTTGCAGAAGACTCATCACTATCTGATGAAGCTTGTTCTCAACGGACTCTCCAACTCCGGATGTCCCTCCTCTGTGACATTGAGTTTGCGAATCATCCAGGCCATGTTGCGGGCAAGTGTCCGCATCGTCTGCATACCCTCCTCGTCCTGTGCTGCTTGTCCTGGAGTCTGACCGTATACCATGTTCCAGTACTGAGAACTCACAAGAGGCATGTTCGACATCGTGAAATACTTATTCAGACGGTCAAATGCAGCAGATGCTCCACCTCTTCGACACACTACCACGCTGGCAGCAGGCTTGAAGCGAAGTTCACTACTCAATGAATAGAACACACGGTCGAGCAAGGCACAAAGCGAACCATTCGGGCCACCGTAATAGACAGGTGAACCAACGACCAGTCCATCTATGCCATCCTTCACAGCTCTCCATACCTTATAATATAAGTCATCATGGAAAGTACATCTGGCACCATTCCTTCCACACATGCCACAGGCGATGCAGCCTTGCACAGCCTGCTTGCCGATGCTGATGATCTCTGTCTCTATACCCTCGCTGTTCAGTGTCTTCGAGACTTCACTCAGAGCCGTGAACGTGTTGCCGTTTTCTCTCGGGCTTCCGTTAATCAATAGAACCTTCATACAATAAATGATTAATACTCGGATGCAAATATAGCGATAATTCCGCAATCCAAAGCTATTTCGCGACCTTTTTTAAGTGTATTTGGCAAATTGACGGCGGTATTCATAAAGAATTGACGGAGTTGTGATGGAGAAAGGACGGCACGGACTGGGAGAAAGTACGCTGGAAAGTGGGAGTCTGCAGGGAGGTTTCTGGGAGTTTACAGGGATGTTTCGAGTTTTTAGCGGCCGCTGAAAGATATTTCAGCGAACGCTAAAAGGTTATTCAGCGCCCGGTAAAAGTTTGTTCAGCGGCCGCTAAAACCTTATTTTTCAATATATGTGTTCTTATTTCTTAGGAGATGTCGTGACAGGAAGGACGCGATAGTGCCACATGCGGCCCTCCTTATAGCGCTGCAATCGAGGACTGTCACCCCCGCAAAGGCTGTCGAGATAACGCTTAGCTGACTGGTATTTCAGACCACTGTTATACATGAAACGCTGGATGGTGACATGCTGCATGACGGTGCTCTGCCTGAGGGCCTCTTCCATTGCCTTGGGATCGTGTATCTGACTGTTGCCCACGCTGCCCGTCTTTTTGCGGAAGCCCAGACGGCCACAGTCGGCATTCTTGACGAACTGCTTCGAGGGGATGAACTCGATGCCGCCATACATCACATCGCGGCCCGTCACCTTCTCCGGATCAGTATGCTCACCCAGCAGTTTCAACTTGGGGCCAAAGGAGCCGAAGGGTATCTCCACACGCTGGCCCTGACGGAGCCACAACGTGACGACCTCCTCCAGAAGGCCAAAGAAATGCTTCATCTCGCCCTTGCTCGTGTGGCGATACTTGGCGCAGAATTCATCGATGTCATCGAGGTCGTACCTGCGCTCTACGACGGGCTCGGCGTAGAGCAGGGGCTTGCCGTCTTCACCCTTTGTGGGGCGCGGCTGCAGTTCAAAGAGTATTCCGTCAGTCTTACGTGGCATAGTGGTATTATTCTTGTTACATTCTGCAAAGTTACAAAAAAAAATTAATAATGTCATCAGTTTGGCGGATAATTGACAAAAAAAGAGTAATTTTGTCGCTTGAACGGAAGATTGATTTCATTAAACTAGCAAGAGATAATGTACAATTTGGTTGAAGACTGCATGAAACTGGGATTGGGCATGATGCGACTGCCCAGGATTGAAGGTACAAACGACATCGACCTGGAGCATACCAAGCGGATGGTGGATGCCTTCATCGAGGCTGGCGGCAGGTATTTTGACACCGCATACATCTATGAGGGTTCAGAAGAGGCCACCAAGGCTGCACTCTGTGACCGTTATCCCCGCGAGAGCTATTATCTGGCCGACAAGCTCAACGGCTCAGATTTCGCCGCCAAGAGCGAGGAGGAAGCCAAAAATGAAATCAAGGTGAGTCTCGAACGCACAGGAGCTGGTTATATCGACTTCTATCTGCTGCACGGCATTGACGAGGGGAATATTGACAATTTCAACCGCTACGGCATTTGGGACTATATGAAACAACTGAAGGCGGAGGGAGTGATACGCCATTATGGCTTCTCGTTCCACTCCACGCCCGAACATCTCGAACAGTTGCTTACCGACCATCCCGACGTGGAGTTCGTGCAACTTCAAATCAACTATGCCGACTGGGAAGATACGCTGATCTGTTCGCGACGCTGTTATGAGATAGCTACAAAGCACGGCAAGCCCGTCATCGTGATGGAACCCGTCAAAGGAGGAAAGTTGGCCAATCCGCCACAAGCGGTGAAGGATATCCTGCAACGCGCCAATCCCGATGCGTCGTTTGCCTCATGGGCCATCCGTTATACGGCATCGCTGCCCAACGTGATGATCGTGCTCAGCGGTATGTCGAACATGGAGCAGATGCAGGACAATGTGTCGGTGATGCGTCATTTCCAGCCTTTGAGCGATGAGGAATACCGTGTGATAGACGAAGCCAGCCAGGCGTTGAAACAGTATGCCGATATCCCCTGCACCGCCTGCCACTACTGCACACCCGGCTGTCTGATGGGCATTCACATACCAGAGATATTTGCCGTGATGAACGTTTACAAGATGTATGGCAATCTCACCGAGGCACGTAACGAGTACCGATGGCGTCCTGGTGGCAATCTGGCATCGACCTGTATTCAGTGTGGGCAGTGTGAAGGAGCCTGTCCGCAACACCTTCCCATCATCCGTTTGTTAGAAGAGGTGGTGGAAACGCTGGAGAAATAAGAATCAGACAATAAACATCAAATAGAACCAACACA
>Ga0265300_10005094_pt1 | contig 10268 bp, 8 predicted proteins | sample AusTroGonzalo_MG_FD_193482 | JGI IMG/M metagenome (GOLD analysis project Ga0265300, IMG submission 193482) | Bovine rumen microbial communities from tropical cattle in Woodstock, Queensland, Australia - Gonzalo_03 | ecosystem: Host-associated > Mammals > Digestive system > Stomach > Rumen ... | reverse complement strand
CGCATAGAGATCAGCACCACAGCATCGCCGTACCTGTTCGTAGCCAGCGGCGAGGTCGTGCTGTTCGACGGATTCATGCGCGCATATGTCCAATCGACGGACGATGACGTTGAGCAGGAGTCGGCAGGACTCATGCCTGCGATGACGGAAGGGGCTACACTCACTCTGGACAAATGTGTCGGTCGTGAGAGCTTCACTGCTGCACCGTCACGCTACAACGAAGCCACATTGGTGAAGAAGATGGAGGAACTGGAGATCGGCCGTCCGTCAACCTACGCTACGATCATCGAGACGATACAGGCACGCGACTACGTGCATCGTGGAAACGTACCGGGACAGAAACGCTCCTACACCACCTTGACACTCAAGAACGGTGTCATCGGCGAAAAGAAACAGCAAGAGAACGTCGGCGCAGAGTCGCAACGCCTGCTGCCAACGGATCTGGGACGCATAACCAACGACTTCCTCGTGGAGAACTTTCCTGCAATCCTGAGCTACGACTTCACCGCAAAAGAGGAGCAGAACTTCGATAAGATTGCCGAGGGGAAAGCCAACTGGACAAAGGTGGTTGACAAGTTCTACAATACCTTCCATCCGCTCATCAACCAAGTGCCCTCCGGCAAGATTGCAGGCAGGGTGTTAGGCGTTGACCCGCAGACAGGCGAGGAGGTGATAGTACGCATCACAAAGAACGGCCCTTGCGTGCAGATCGGCAGCACCGAAGGTGATAAGCCTCGGTTCGCATCGCTGCAGAAAGATCAGTCGATCTTCACCATCACGCTGGACGAAGCCTTGCAACTGTTTGCCCAAGCATTGCCCATCACCTTAGGCGAACACAATGGCGATGAGGTGGTGATAGCCGACGGAAAGTTCGGACCGTACGTACGCATCGGCAAGACTTTTGCCTCGCTGCCCAAGGGTGCTGATCCCTTCAGTATGACTCTCGAAAACGCCGTTGCACTCGTTGAGCAGAAGCAGAATGCTTCTCTGCCTATCCATGACTGGGGAGAGATCAAAGTGCTGCGTGGTCGTTATGGAGCATATATCAAACAGGGCGAGGCGAACTACCGCATACCCAAATCCACCGATGTGGAACACATGACCGAGCAGGATGCACGTGCACTCATTACTGCCGCTCCGGCAGAAGGGGAGCAGAAAAAACGGTTCATCCGCAAACGCAGCAAGTAACCGACGTGGCACTCCATAACGAAATAGGTCACTTGGGCGAGGATGCTACATGCGAGTATCTGCTTGCACATGGCTACAAGATCGTGGAGCGCAACTGGCGACTTGGGAACATAGAGATTGACATCATCGCCGAGAATGCCGACTACATCGTGTTCGTAGAGGTCAAGACGCGCACCTCTACCTACGGCGATGTCAGCCCGGAGCAGTACGTTGACGAACATAAACGCCGGTTCATGACCGTAGCCGGAAATGCCTATATCAAACATAACCGGATCAATAAGAATCTGCGGTTTGACATATCGGGTATATTGTGGAACAGGTCAACGAACAAGGCGGAAGAGATTCATTATTATGAAGATGCATTCCGCCCCAAGCTCCGGACGGTTCACAACAACTCGTATAACGGTCAATGGAAATGGCACCGTAGATGACCGTCCTGATCGGATAAGACCTTATGGCTGATTTTGAATATGATATTATTGTTGTAGGTGCAGGCCACGCAGGATGCGAGGCTGCTTCTGCTGCAGCGCGGCTTGGCAGCAAGACCCTGCTCGTCACGATGGATATGAATACCATCGGACAGATGAGTTGCAACCCTGCGGTGGGAGGAATAGCCAAAGGACAGATCGTCAGGGAGATAGATGCGCTTGGCGGACAGATGGGTATCGTCACGGATCGTTCTGCCATACAGTTCCGTATGCTCAACAAGAGTAAAGGAGCTGCCATGTGGAGTCCGCGTAGCCAAAGCGACCGCAAGCAGTTCATCCAGCAGTGGATCAAGCGTCTGACCACAACCGACAACCTCTATATATGGCAAGATGAGGTTATCCGATTACTAATTGATAATCAAGATAATAAGCCTGCTGTTTCAGGCGTTGAGACGCGTCTTGGCGTACAGTTCAAGGCGCGGGCAGTTGTGCTGACTAACGGCACGTTCTTATCGGGATTATTGCATTTTGGCAGAACGCAGATACCCGGTGGTCGCATCGCGGAAAAAGCAAGTATAGGTCTGACGGAGCAGTTGGTGGCAGCTGGGTTCATCTCCCGCCGCATGAAGACCGGCACTCCGGCGCGGCTGGACAAGCGTACGATAGACTTCTCTGTCATGCAGGAGCAGCCGGGCGACATCACTGAGGAGAAGTTCAGCTACCTGCCCGATGTCAGGCGCGAACTCAAGCAGATGAGTTGCTTCATCACCTACACCAACCCCACCACACATGATATCCTGCGCAGGGGATTACCTGACTCGCCCCTGTATAACGGACAGATCCAAAGCATCGGCCCGCGTTACTGCCCGAGTATAGAGACGAAGATCATCACCTTTGCCGACAAAGATCAGCATCAACTCTTCCTTGAACCCGAAGGAGTGGACTCCAATGAGTATTATGTCAACGGATTCAGTTCGTCTATGCCTTGGCAGATCCAGCTCGCAGCCCTGCACAGCGTACGCGGACTGGAGCATTGCGTGATGTACCGTCCGGGCTATGCGATAGAGTATGACTATTTCGACCCGACGCAGCTGCACGAGACGCTGGAGACAAAGCTCATCCGCAACCTTTTCTTTGCCGGACAGATCAACGGCACAACAGGCTACGAGGAAGCAGCCGGTCAAGGTATCGTGGCAGGCATCAATGCGCATCAGAATATAACGAATGGCAAGCCGTTCATCCTCTCGCGGGATGAAAGTTATATAGGCGTGCTGATTGACGATCTGACGCACAAGGGCGTCGATGAACCGTACAGGATGTTCACCTCTCGTGCCGAGTACCGCATCCTGCTCCGGCAGGATAATGCCGATGAGCGCCTGACTACCCGTTCTTACAAATTAGGTTTGGCTAACGCAGAGCGCTACGGTTTATATACATCCAAGCAGGAAGCCAAGCGCCGCCTGACCGATTACCTGCAATCCACCTCTTGCGCTACGCCTGTGTTCCGTGCATTGCTCGAGCAGCGGGGTTATGCTGCCGGTTCGGCTCACGGTTCGCTGCGTGACATGCTTATGCGACCGAACATCGAACTGCGTGATGTGATAGCTGTTGATAGCACGCTGCAACAGATGGTTGCATCCCTACCCGACCGTAAGGATGAGATCATTGACAGCACAGAGGTGGATATCAAGTACAGCGGATATATATCTCGCGAGCGTATGGTTGCCGACAAACTGCGCCGGTTGGATGCCATCAAGATTCCGGCGGACTTCCGCTATGGCGAACTGCAATCGCTCTCTACCGAAGCGCGGCAAAAACTCACCCGTCTGCAACCCAAGACCATCGGCGACGCCTCACGCATACCCGGCGTCAGCCCCAACGATATCAGCGTGCTGCTGGTGCTGATGGGTAGGTGATACGCGTTGCCGAACGCGATGTTTCACGTGGAACAATTGATACAACTATGACAATAGAACAACTGAAAAAGGACGTGCGTAACGTGCCTGATTTTCCCAAGAAGGGAATCCAATTCAAGGACATCACAACCATCGTCGCTAACCCCGAGGAGCTGCGCTTCATGTGCAAGCAGCTGGCGGATGTGTACCGTCACAGAGGCATCACCAAGGTGGTCGGCATCGAGTCGCGCGGGTTCATCCTCGCGCCGGCATTGGCTATGGAATTGGGTGCAGGGTTTGTGCCTATCCGCAAGCATGGCAAACTGCCTGCTGAAACCATCGAGGTCAGCTACGAGAAGGAGTATGGCTTGGATACCATCCAGATCCACAAGGATGCACTCGGTCCTGACGACGTGGTGCTCATCCATGACGACATCCTCGCTACGGGCGGATCGATGCAGGCGGCTATCGCTTTGGTGCGTAAGTTGGGCGTAAAAAAGATATACGTCAACTGTCTGATTGAACTGATCGGACTTAACGGCCGCGAATACCTGCAGGGCGAAAATGTGGATATCGACTGCCTGATGGAGATCGAGGTGGACGAATAGTTGATGGCTGATGACTGATAGCTGATGGCTTCCAAAGATGACCATATACGTTCACTGCTGCAGCGCATACCGGAGCAGCCGGGTGTGTATCAGTACCTCAATCAGGAGGGAACGGTGATCTATGTCGGTAAAGCCAAGAACCTCAAGCGGCGCGTCAGCAGTTACTTCAACAAAGACCAGGCTTCGCTCAAGACGCGCCAGCTCGTTGCCCGTATAGCAGACATCAAGTATGTGGTGGTGGGCAGCGAACAGGATGCATTCCTGCTGGAGAATAACCTGATCAAGCAATATCAGCCGCACTACAATATCCTGCTTAAGGACGGCAAGAGTTACCCCTACATCTGCATCACCAAGGAGGCCTATCCGCGTATCTTCAAGACGCGGCAGAAAGACCGGCGCGGCGGTGAGTATTTCGGACCGTACAGTTTCTCGTATGCTGCTGATACGGTGCTCGAACTCATCCATAAGCTCTATCCTATACGTACCTGTAACTCGCCAGTCACGCCCGAAGGGGTGGAGAAGGGTAAGTACAAGGTCTGCCTCAAGTACCATATCAAGAAGTGCTGCGGGATCTGTGAGCAGCGCATATCAACGGAGCAGTATAATGACTATATTCAGTCCGCCAAGAAGATCATCCGCGGTGATGCCCATGAGATAAGCCGGCAACTGATGGAGCGAATGCAGCAACTCGCATCCGAGATGCGTTACGAGCAGGCGGAGCAAGTCAAGCAGCAATACCTGCTGGTGGAGAAGTTCCGGTCGAAGACGGTGGTAGCCAATACCTCCATCAGCGAACTCGACGTCTTCGGCTACGACGAGCAGGATGACCAGATCTACATCAGCATGCTGCATATCCACAACGGCAGTATCGTGCAAGGTCGTACGATGGAGTGCAAGCGCAAACTCGACGAGAGCCGTGAAGAGCTGTTGGCGTACGGCATAACAGCACTGCGCGAGACGCTGGAGAGCCAAACGAAAGAGATTCTCGTTCCGTTCTTGCCGGATTATGTGGGCGAAGATATTCGTATCAACATTGCCACAAGCGGTGACAGACGCAAACTGCTGGATCTCGCAGCACAGAACGTGCGTCAATACAAAGCCGACAGACTCAAGCAGGCCGACAAACTTAATCCGGATCAACGGGCAATTCGCATACTGACCGAGCTGCAACATCTGATCGGATTACCGGTGCTTCCGATGACCATAGATGCATTCGATAACTCCAGTATTCAGGGATCAAGTGCAGTGTCCGCCTGCGTGGTGTTCCGAAAAGCCAAGCCCAGCAAGGGCGACTACAAGCGGTTTGAGATCCGTGAGGTGGTTGGCCAGGACGACTACGCAACGATGCGCGAAGTGGTAAGACGACGGTATCAACGGATGATTGATAACAATGAGGAGTTACCAAACCTCATCATAGCCGACGGCGGCATCGGACAAATGCATGCAATACGCGAGGCGGTCGAAGATCAGTTAGGACTGCAGATCCCTATCGCCGGACTGAAGAAAGATGACAAACACCGCACACAAACCCTGCTCTATGGTTTCCCCCCGATGGAGTTCGGCATGCCTGTCACGAGTGAGACCTTCCGACTGCTGACTCAGATCCAGGATGAGGTGCACCGTTTTGCTATCACATACCACAAAAAGAAGCGCAGCAAGCAGCAGATTCATAGCGAACTGGATGATATACAAGGAGTTGGTGCTGCTACGAAGCAAAAAATTCTGCAACATTTCGGCTCTGTCAAGCGCGCTGGTTCAGCAGAAAAGGACGAATGGATCAACTTGCTCGGAAATAGCAGAGGCACAAAGCTTTACGAGTATTTTCAATCCAAAATAACGCGCTGAGAATTGAATAAAAAGCACGAATATGCATACTTACACAATCAAAAAAGACGAAAATTACGGCCTTCAGCTGCTTAATGAGCAAGGTGAGCCGGTCAGTGCTCTTGAGATAATCAACGTGCACCCCGAAGCGCGGGTGTATGCGTTTGAGGGGCAGATGGGTGCAGGTAAGACCACATTCATCAAGAAGCTTTGTGAACAGATGGGTTCGCCGGATGTCGTCAACAGTCCGACCTTCGCGATCGTCAATGTGTATGACATCGATCGTCCCTACAAGGGCGAGGTGTACCACTTCGATTGCTATCGCCTGAAGGACATACGTGAGGCGATGGATTTCGGTGCGGAGGAATACTTGTACTCCGGCAACTATTGCTTCATCGAGTGGCCGGAGATCATAGAGTCCCTGCTCCCGGATAGCACGGTGTATGTCAAGATCACTCCCCAAGCCAACGGCGACCGTCTGCTCATAGTGCAATAACGCGTGAAAAGTTTAGGGGCAATCCCTGCGGAAATAGCCCTTAACATTAAATTTTAGAAAAAATTGAACATAAATTTGCAAAATTCAAAACTTTTTTGTAACTTTGCAGTCGCGTTCGATATATCGATAATTCGATATGTCGATATCTCGAAAAAAATAACTAACTTAATTTAACAACAATACAAACCAAGAACACATGATTTACTCGAAAGAAGTACAAGAAATGTGCGTAGTAGCCAAAGGTCCGAAGCACGGTCCCGCTCCTATCCCCGAAGAGGGTAAGTGGGTGAAGGCTACCGAGATCAAGGACATCTCGGGTATGACGCACGGTATCGGCTGGTGCGCACCCCAACAGGGTACTTGCAAGCTCAGCTTGAACGTAAAAGACGGCGTTATCGAAGAGGCGCTGGTTGAGACTATCGGTTGCTCGGGCATGACCCACTCCGCTGCTATGGCTGCTGAGATCCTGCCGGGCAAAACTATCCTTGAGGCGCTGAACACCGACCTCGTTTGCGACGCTATCAACACCGCTATGCGCGAGCTGTTCCTGCAGATCGTTTATGGCCGTACGCAGTCTGCTTTCTCGGAGGGCGGTCTGACCATCGGCGCAGGTCTCGAGGACCTCGGTAAGGGCCTTGTATCGCAGTGCGGTACGCTCTACTCGACGAAGGCCAAGGGCGTTCGTTATCTGCAACTCACAGAAGGCTACATCACCAAGGAGTTCCTCGACGAGGACAATGAGGTTTGCGGCTACGAGTACGTACACATGGGCAAGTTCATGGACGCTGTCAAGAAAGGCGTTGATGCTAATGAGGCTCTCAAGAGCGTGACCGGAACATATGGTCGCACAACCAAAGAGCAAGGCGCTGTTAAATCTATTGACCCACGTAAAAACTAAGGAGGAGAGACTATGATTCGTGAAGTAAAATTTGAGTCGCAAGACCGCCGCGAGAAACAGATTCTCGCCGCTCTGAACGCTAACGGTATAGCATCCATCGAGGAGGCTAACCAGATTTGCGAGCAATATGGCCTCGATCCTTATATGACCTGCGAGGAGACCCAGCGTATCTGCTTTGAGAACGCCAAGTGGGCTTACGTGGTAGGTACGGCTATCGCCCTGAAGAAAGGCTGCAAGAACGCTGCTGACGCTGCCGAGGCTATCGGTATCGGTCTGCAGGCATTCTGCATCCCGGGTTCTGTAGCTGACGACCGTAAGGTTGGTATAGGTCACGGTAACCTGGCTGCCCGTCTGCTCCGCGAGGAGACACAGTGCTTTGCCTTCCTCGCTGGCCACGAGTCCTTCGCTGCTGCCGAGGGCGCTATCAAGATCGCTGAGATGGCTAACAAGGTTCGTAAGAACCCGCTCCGCTGCATCCTCAACGGTCTCGGCAAGGACGCTGCTATGATCATCAGCCGTATCAACGGTTTCACCTACGTACAGACTGAGTTCGACTATTTCACGGGCGAGCTGAAGATCGTTCGTAAGAAAGCGTACAGTGATGGTCCGCGTGCAAAAGTTAACTGCTACGGCGCTGACGATGTTCGTGAGGGCGTAGCTATCCTCTGGCACGAGAATGTGGACGTATCGATCACCGGTAACTCCACCAACCCGACCCGCTTCCAGCACCCCGTAGCCGGTACGTACAAGAAGGAGCGCGTACTCGCCGGCAAACCGTACTTCTCGGTTGCTTCCGGTGGTGGTACAGGCCGTACGTTGCATCCCGATAACATGGCTGCTGGTCCTGCATCCTACGGTATGACCGATACCCTCGGCCGTATGCACAGCGACGCTCAGTTCGCAGGTTCGAGCTCCGTTCCCGCACACGTTGAGATGATGGGCTTCCTCGGCATCGGCAACAACCCGATGGTAGGTTGCACCGTCGCTTGCGCGGTGAACGTAGCACTTGCATTAAGCAAGTAAACAAGTCGAAAGACCGTTTACTTCGTTCACTCAAAGAAAAAAGATAAAAGCCTATTATGTTTCAGCTTTGAAGGTAATTAGGCTTTTATCTTTCAGCGAAGCGGTCTTTTATCTTTTAGCAAGCATCGCTTGCGGTCTAAAAATCAAAAATTATGTCAGAAGAAAAGAAAACTCCATCCGCCGACAAACTCAAAGCCCTGCAACTGGCGATGGAAAAGATTGACAAGAACTTCGGCAAAGGCGCTATCATGAAACTCGGTGACGACCGTGTCGAGGATGTAGCCGTTATCTCTACCGGCAGTGTGACGCTTAACCTCGCACTCGGCGTAGGCGGTTACCCGCGCGGACGAGTGATCGAGATCTTCGGTCCCGAGTCCTCCGGTAAGACCACGCTGGCTATCCACGCCATGGCAGAGGTGCAGAAGCAAGGCGGCATAGCCGCTATCATCGATGCCGAGCATGCCTTCGACCAGTTCTATGCCGAGAAACTCGGTGTGGATACCGATAGCCTGCTGATCGCCCAGCCCGACAGCGGCGAACAGGCGCTCGCTATTGCTGACGAGCTCATCCGTTCGGCTGCTGTGGATCTGGTGGTTATCGACTCCGTGGCCGCCCTCACCCCGAAAGCCGAGATCGACGGCGAGATGGGTGACAACAAGGTTGGCTTGCAAGCCCGACTGATGAGCCAGGCGCTGCGCAAACTCACCGCCACGATCAACAAGACCCAGACCACCTGCATCTTCATCAACCAGCTGCGCGAGAAGATCGGCGTGATGTTCGGTAACCCCGAGACTACCACCGGCGGTAACGCCCTGAAGTTCTACGCCTCGGTGCGTCTCGACATCCGTCGCGTCAGCCAGATCAAGGACGGCGACGAGATCATCGGCAACCAGGTGCGCGTCAAGGTCGTTAAGAACAAAGTCGCTCCTCCGTTCAAGAAAGCCGAGTTCGATCTTATGTTCGACGAAGGCATCTCCCGCAGCGGCGAGATCATCGATCTGGGCGTAGCCAAAGGTATCATCCAGAAGTCCGGTTCGTGGTTCAGCTACAACGGCCAGAAACTCGCACAAGGTCGCGATGCAGCGAAGAAACTCATTCGCGAGAACCCCGACCTCGCTGAGGAACTCGAGGCACAGATCATGGCTAAATAGTCCACATGGGCGAACTGTCGCAAAAAACACTGGTTCTCACACCCGAGCAGGCGTACCACACGGCTGAGCAGTACCGCGTCGTCAAGCGTTCCATCGACGCACGCCAGCGGCAACTGAAGGTCAACCTCACACTCCTGCTCGACCAGAACGGGCATCCTCTTCCAAAGGATGCCCCTATTCCTTTGTATGATGCTCCCGTCTATCAGGATGTACATAACGCCTCGCGGCACGTGCATATCATCGGTGCAGGTCCTGCGGGACTGTTTGCTGCCCTCACGCTCATCGAGCACGGCATCAAACCGATCATCTACGAGCGTGGAAAAGAGGTCAGCGAGCGCAAATGCGACATCGCCCAACTCAACCGTAATGTCAGTCTCAATGCCGAGTCGAACTACTGCTTCGGCGAGGGCGGAGCGGGTACGTTCTCCGATGGCAAACTCTTCTCCCGCTCGAAGAAACGTGGGAACATGCAGCGCGTGATGGAGCTCTTCCATTACTTCGGCGCACCGGATACCGTCCTCTATGAGACCCACGCCCATATAGGCTCCGACAAACTCCCCTCTATCATCCGCGCCATGCGCGAGTGCATCCTCGCCCACGGCGGCGAGATCCACTTCGACACCCGCATCGACACCCTCAACCAAATCACCAATCACAAATCACCAATCACAAATTCGCCAATCATCCTCGCTATTGGGCATTCGGCGCATGATACGTATAGGATGTTGGCGCAAGAAGGCGTCGCCCTGCAAACCAA
>Ga0265300_10005092_pt1 | contig 10270 bp, 12 predicted proteins | sample AusTroGonzalo_MG_FD_193482 | JGI IMG/M metagenome (GOLD analysis project Ga0265300, IMG submission 193482) | Bovine rumen microbial communities from tropical cattle in Woodstock, Queensland, Australia - Gonzalo_03 | ecosystem: Host-associated > Mammals > Digestive system > Stomach > Rumen ... | reverse complement strand
CTTTTTGTGCCAACGCTCAAATTTTGCGCGAAAGCGGATGCAAAGGTACGCACTTTTTCGGTACCCTCCAAATTTTTCGCCAACTTTTTTTCGAAAAACATGAAAGTTTTCGGGATTATTGACAAAGTAATAGGCCTACACCTTATTAATATAAATAAAGCATAGGCCTTTTTACGTTTAATCTTCTCAATTTTACTCTCTCTTACCTAAAATACGAAGCAGATAAATGAAGAGGTTAATAAAGTCAAGATAAAGAGACAGCGCACCTACCAGAGCAAGTTTCTGAGAAGCCTCACCGGCATCAGGAGCCATCTGCAACATCTGTTTGATTTTCTGAGAATCATATGCCGTCAGACCAACAAAAATCAGCACACCAGCATAACTGATAATCAAATCGAACCCAGAGCTCTTCACCAAAAAGACATTTACCAATGAAGCGATTATCAGTCCAATAATAGCCATCATCAGTATTTTACCCATAGATGTCAAATCTGCTTTGGTGGTATAACCAATCAAAGCCATGACCGCAAACGTGCCAGCCGTGATAAAGAACACACTGGCTATTGATGTCATCGTATAAATGAGAAAGATTGATGAGAGTACTACACCATTAATAACTGAATAAAGCACAAAAAGCATCGTAGCCGTTGACAGAGAAAGCCGATTGATAGCTCCACTAATCGCAAACACCAATGCCAATTCTGCTATCACCAGTCCCCAGAAGACAATCTGGTTACCAAAGATCATAGACATGACACCAGGGCTATTAGCTACACCAAAGGCAGTAATACCCGTTATGGCCAATGCCAATGACATCCACACATATACTTTTCGCATTAACACAGGGAATGCCTGAGACATCGAGAGTTCACGATCCCGAGTCGTAGTCGTCCCAAAATTGAGTTCATTGTTATAATCCATCTTCTATAAATAAAATTGGTTCCACATTGAATAAAATACAAATATTGTGCCACAAAGGTACACATTTACTTTTAATAAAACATAAAAACACAGAACAAAATACCCTTTTATTAGTATTTTTGGAATATTTTCACTATATTTGTACCGTTGAAATAGCTAAAAACAAATAATACACGAACAATGAAGATAGGTCTGTTTATCCCCTGTTATGTAGATGTGGTTTATCCGCAAGTCGGTGTAGCCACATACAAATTGCTCAAACATTTGGGCCTCGATGTAACCTATCCGCTGAACCAGACATGTTGCGGACAGCCAATGGCAAATGCCGGTTTTGAAAAACAAGCGATTCCTTTGGCAGAGAAGTTCGAGGATCTATTCAAGGAGTTTGATTACGTCGTTGCACCCTCTGTTAGTTGCACAGCTTTTGTGAAGATCAATTATCCACGGCTGCTGGAAGGTAAGCATGAATGCACCACATCAGACAAAATCATGGATGTAGTGGAATTCCTGCATGATGTTGTAAAAGTCAATCACCCACTTGGCACATTCCCCCATAAGGTTAGCCTGCACAACAGTTGTCATGGTGTCAGGGAACTTGGTCTTAGTTCGCCGAGCGAGGAACATGTTACGCCATTCAACAAGATCAAAGATTTGCTGAACTTGGTAGAGGGCATCCAAGTGCTTGAGCCTGAACGTCCAGACGAATGCTGTGGATTTGGAGGTATGTTCTCTGTTGAGGAGACCGCCGTGAGTGCGCAAATGGGACTCGACAAGGTACAACGGCACATGAAGACTGGTGCAAGGTTTATCACCGGTCCCGATTGTTCTTGTCTGATGCACATGGCAGGTGTTGCCAAGAAGCAAGGGCTGAATGTGGAATTTAAACACGTGGTAGAAATCCTGGCTGCAGGACTGTAATAAATTAATTGTGAATAATGAAAAGTGAAGAGTTATGAGTACAGGACATAGTAAAGCAGCGAAAGAGTTCCTAAAGAACCAAAACTACGCCAAATGGCATGATGCAACGTTCTGGTCGGTTCGCTCAAAACGTGACAATATGGCATATGGTCTTGACGAATGGGAACAGCTACGCGAGAAAGCGAGTGCCATTAAGCGACACACCATCACCCATTTGGATGAATACCTCGACCAGTTTGCCACCAATGCCGAGAAAAACGGCTGTATCGTTCACTGGGCCAAAGATGCCAATGAATTCAATGAGATAGTCTATGGCATTTTGAAGAACCATAACGTCAAGAAGATAGTGAAGTCGAAGTCTATGCTGACAGAGGAATGTGAGATGAATCCATATTTGGAGGCACACGGTATCGAGGTGGTGGAAACCGACCTTGGCGAGCGTATCATCCAATTGAAAGGTCAAAAGCCCAGCCACATCGTAATGCCAGCCATCCATCTGAATCATGACGATGTGGGCGAACTGTTCGAAGAGAAACTGGGAAGTGAAAAGGGCAATCATGATCCCACCTATCTTACATATGTAGCACGTTTGAGTCTGAGAAATGAATTTCTCACAGCTGATGCTGGTATGACGGGGGGAAATTTCGGAATCGCTGAGACTGGCGATATTGTAGTCTGCACCAATGAAGGAAACGCCGATATGTCTACCTCCTGTCCGAAATTGCACATCGCAGCGATAGGCCTTGAAAAGATTATCCCCAACTATGATTGTCTTGCTGTTTTCCAACGTATGCTTTGCCGCGCTGGTACAGGTCAGCCCACAACGACCTATACCAGCCATTTCCGCAAGGCCCGTCCGACGGCTCATCCGATGCATATAGTATTGGTGGATAATGGTCGCAGTGAATGGATTGGCAATCCTGAGCATTGGGAAGCACTGAAGTGTATCCGTTGCGGATCATGTATGAACACCTGCCCTGTATATCGTCGCTCTGGTGGTTATTCTTACAGTTACTTCATCCCCGGCCCCATCGGCATTAATCTCGGCATGCTGCGTGATACCCAGCAGCATTCTGGCAATGTCAGCGCTTGTACCCTCTGCCTAAGTTGTCAGACAGTCTGTCCCGTCAAAGTAAATCTGGGCGATCAGATTTATCAGTGGCGTCAGCAACTCGACGATTTCGGCACGGCTAATCCCCAGAAAAAGATGATGTGTCGCGGCATGAGCATGGTTTATGGCAACCAAGGCGTCTACAATCTTGGCACTGCATTGGCACATTGGGCCAACATAATTCCCTCGCCACTCATGAATTGCGGCCTGAACCCCTGGGCCGAGGGTCATAAGATGATGACTTTCCCCCCGAAACCATTCCACAAACTGATTAAAGAGATAGAAAAATGAGTAACAAGGAAGATATATTAAAAAGGTATAGGGCGAATGTCAGGGAGAAGTACGACATGCCCGATTTGAGTGACATCAAAGCCATCACCTACCCCAATCCACTGGTGCAGTTCGCGAAGATGAGCGAGATGGTGGGCGGCCAAGTGATAGAAGTAGACCAGGGGCGCGACGTGAACGTGCTGATACGCGAGCTGTTCCCCGATGCCAAGGAGATTGCCTCGAACCTGCCGGAGATCACTATCGCCACGAGGAACCCCGACACAGTAGGCCGGGCTCGCGACCTGAACGGTACCGACGTGGGCATTATCCGCGGCGCGTTCGGTGTGGCCGAGAACGCCTGCATCTGGATTCCGCAGACCATGAAGGAGAAAGCCGTTTGCTTCATCTCAGAGAACCTTGTCATCCTCCTGCCGAAATCGCAAATCGTGAACAATATGCACGAGGCCTACAAGCGTATCCAATTCGACAAGACGTATGACGGCTACGGCACGTTCATCAGCGGTCCTTCCAAGACAGCCGATATTGCACAAGTCTTGGTGATGGGAGCACAAGCGGCACGTAGTGCCACTATTCTTCTATTACCAGAATAAGCAGAACTAACAAAAATCATTGAGGAGGTCGACGATACGGTCGGCCTCTTCTTGCGTCATCGCCTGATGACAAGGGATGCTGAGTTCCTGGGCTGCAATCAACTCCGTAACGGGAAGAGAAAGGCTATTCCAACCGGCATAGCACTTCTGCTTATGCGGGGGTATAGGATAATGAATCTGCGTCTCCACGTCGTGCCCGCTTAGAAACTTCTGCAATTCATCACGTTGCTCACAAAGAATGGGGAAGATATGCCACACGCAATCGCGACTCTTGAATCGCGGCAGGCGGAGGAGCGGATTCTCCACCTTATTAATATATATATGCGCAATAGCCTTGCGGCGGTCGTTATCTTCATCGAGATAGCGGAGCTTTACGTCGAGCACGGCAGCCTGGAACTCGTCGATGCGCGAATTGCGGCCGCGGTAATCGTGTACGTATTTCTGATGGCTGCCATAGTTACCGAGGGCTCGGACGATAGCGGCGAGTTCGTCGTCATCGGTGGTCACAGCCCCGGCATCACCCAAGGCGCCCAGATTTTTGCCAGGATAGAACGAGTGACCAGCGGCAGAGCCGAGGGAGCCTGTACGGGTAGACTGATCTCCGAAACGGCAGCCATGAGCCTGGGCGTTGTCCTCAATGAGTTTCAAATCATAGCGTCGGCAGATGTCAGCAATACGTTCTGTATAGGCACAGACGCCATACAGATGAACGATCATTATGGCTTTTGTGCGCACAGTAATAGCTGCTTCGATTTTGGAATCGTCCATCTGAAACGTAGCGATGTCAGGTTCCACCAAAACAGGCTTCAGTCCACACTCACTAATGGCAAGTATCGAGGCAATATAGGTGTTGGCAGGAACGATGATCTCGTCACCAACTGTCATCATGCCCATTTCGATATAGGCACGAAGGATAAGCGTCAGTGCATCGAGACCATTGCCGCAGCCAATGCAGTGTTTGGTGCCAATATACTCCGCATAATGCGCCTCGAATTGTCGAGTAGCTTCACCCTTAAGATACCAACCGCTATCGAGTATTCTATTGACAGCCTCGCGCAACTCTGCACCGTGCAGGTCGTTGATTCGTTTCAGATCAAGATACTTTATCATAACATCCATTCATAAGTATCGTAACATACTGCTCTGGCACCAAAGCCTTCCTTCTGGAATATCAGATTCTCATTCAGGTCGGCACTGTCGCTACTCGTCGATTTTCCGAAATCAATATAGCGGTAGTCAGAATAGACCGTATTGATCAGATGGCCGAACAAGAGATCGATAGCCCCACAAGCCTTACCCTCGGGTTTGGCCGAAATGTATTGAACATGCAGCACTTGCGGTGTCAGGAACAAGACTGTTCCTCCAACGGGCATCTCCCCATCAAACACCATATAGAGCTTTATTTTATCTGGGAAACGGCTATGCAAAAGATCCAGTTCCGCATCAGAATGAACTGGTCTCACACCATATTTGGCTGAAAGATTGTCGTGAAGTATCTGCCAGAAAGCAGTGAAGTCTTCGCTTTCCTTCACTATTAAGCCTTGTCTGCGAGCCTTGCGGATGCCGTCCTTGCGTGACCCTGAAAAGCGCATCTTCCTGTCGCCGATGATGACTGAGGATATATCCCGAATCATCAATCGGGCATGACAGACGCTCTTCAGGGCATACAGATCCTCTTCTGCGGGCTGCTGATGATAAATCCAAGGCACAGCTTTGTAAATGACACGGTGGAAACCGTCCCATCTGAGCACTTCATTAAGATCACGGAAGATTTCGCACACCTGGACAGCTCTGATCCCTGGCCCCATTACCAGCCCGCCGTAAGTCAGTCCACCATGGCTGACAAGCGTGTCGCCATCCACATGAGCGGGCATAACGGCCAGCAATCGGCCTTTGTCATAGAACATCAAAGAATAATCCTGGAAACGGTCGGCGTGATAATCCATAAAACGACGGTCGAAGAGGAACGTGCCGTTCTTCGATTGCGCTACGAACTCGTTCCACTCCTCAAACTGCTGAAGGCGACATTGATATAGATTTATCTGCATCCGACGTATTTCAGGAATTCTTCGTAATCGTAGATATAATCATCTTCCTCATAATGCTCCGACGCTAAGACGAGACAGACAGCGCCTGACGAAAAATCATCGAGCGTACGCCACGTATTTATATCGATCAGTAACCCCTGCCAAGGATGGTTCAACAAGACGGTTTTCCGCTCATGACCATTATCCAACGTAACATGGAAACTACCACTCAGAGCAATGACAAACTGCTTCAGCCGCTTGTGCGCATGCCCTCCCCGACTTTCACCGCCAGGCACATCATATACCCAATAGGCCCGTTTGATGTCGAAAGGTACCATCGCCTGAGCCTCAGCAAATGTCAGGTTGCCTCGAGGGTCAGTAATCTTCGGCAAGTCGATCAGTTTAATGTCCATAGCGGTAGCAAATTATTCACTTTTTACTTTTACCTTAACTTTGCATAAGGATCTGTGCCGAGCACAGTCTTTGCCAATCGTTTGGCCTTATCACGCAGGGCATTGACATCGTCGCCAATTTCACCATAGCACAGTACAACACCCATGCGACGCCCTTTGTGAGCCTCAGGCTTTCCGAAGATACGAATACGAGTGCGGTCTTCCTTCAACGCCTCGTCGAAGTTATAATCGAGCAGCGAACGATCCACGGGTGTCGATGCTTCCTTGGGTGAGAGAATCACAGCCGAAGCACCGGCATGCTCCAGATGGATTGCAGGGATAGGCAGCCCCATCACAGCACGGAAATGAAGTTCAAACTCACTGAGATTGATGGTGTGACCAAGCGTTACCATACCCGTGTCGTGCGGACGTGGTGAAAGTTCCGAGAATATCACCTCGCCCTGCTTCGTCAGGAAGAACTCCACACCCCAGATACCGGCACCAGTGAGGGCCTTTGTCACTTTATCGGCCATCATCTGCGCTTGTTTCAAGGCCTCATCAGATATCTTGTATGGTTGCCATGACTCACGGTAATCACCGCTCTTCTGCACATGTCCGATAGGCGGGCAGAACAGCGTGGGCCAACCATTCTTCTGAGTGACTGTCAGCAATGTAAACTCTGAGTCGAAGTCAATGAACTCCTCGATAATCACTTCCTTCACATCGCCACGACTGCCTTCCATCGCCTCACGGAAAGCCTGCTCCAGTTCGCCATCATTATGCACATAGCTCTGACCATGACCGCTCGACGACATCAATGGCTTTACCACACACGGGAAACCAATCTCGTCGGCTGCCGCCTTGAACTCGTCGAAGGTCTTGGCGTAGAAATATTTGGCTGTACGAAGTCCCAGTTCTTTGGCAGCAAGGTCACGAATGGCACGACGGTTCATCGTGAAATTGACGGCACGGGCAGAGGGAACAACCTGGATACCTTGCTCCTCAAACTTAAAGAGACGCTCTGTACGGATGGCCTCGATCTCCGGCACGATGATATCAGGCTTGTGCTTGTTGACGACAGCCTCGAGGGCATCACCATCAAGCATCGAGAATACTTCTCGCTCATCAGCTACCTGCATAGCAGGCGCATTATCATAACGATCACAGGCTATTACGTACTGCCCAGCACGCATGGCGGCTATCACAAACTCCTTTCCGAGTTCTCCTGAGCCTAAAAGCAATATTTTCTTCATTTCATTATGGTTTTTTGTAGCATCTGCCACTCAGGAGTGACAGCAAGTTTACGGATACAGTTATCGATACGTTCCATCGTCTCTTCCTGTGACGAATCCAATTCCTTGGCTATCTCCTGAAGTGACTTCCGCTCACATCCGAAGAGACCATAGTAATGCGTCACAGCTTCCTCTTCCTCGGGAGGGAGCAGGAAGAGCAGATGCTCCAGAAAGTGCTCCATCTGAGGGCTAATGCCTGTGGGACTGATGCCGACATGCACCAAGAAAGAGTGAAGAGAACGAGTCAGATTGTCCATTTAGCGATTGGCATACATATTATCGTAATACTTCTGATAATCACCGCTCGTTACATTATCAAGCCACTCCTGGTTGTCAAGATACCAACGGACGGTTTTCTCGATACCCTCCTCAAACTGCAGACTGGGTTCCCAGCCAAGCTCCTTCTGGAGTTTTGAAGAGTCGATGGCATAACGCAAATCGTGGCCGGCACGGTCGGTGACAAAGGTGATGAGATCCATATCCTCGTCTTCCTTACGACCGAGCAGACGGTCAACGGTTTTGATCACCACCTTGATGATATCGATGTTCTTCCACTCGTTGAAACCACCGATGTTATAAGTATCAGCAATCTTTCCCTCGTGGAAAATAACGTCAATGGCACGGGCATGATCCTCTACATAGAGCCAGTCACGCACGTTCTCACCCTTGCCATAGACGGGCAGCGGCTTGCGATGGCGGATGTTATTGATAAACAGCGGAATCAGCTTTTCAGGGAACTGATAAGGGCCGTAGTTGTTCGAACAATTGGTTACTACTACAGGCATGCCATAGGTGTCGTGATAAGCACGGACGAAGTGGTCTGAAGAAGCTTTGGCGGCTGAATAGGGCGAATGAGGATTATACTTCGTAGTCTCTAAGAAGAACTGATCTCCGTATGCCAGATGATGCTCTGATGAAGAAGCAGTCGTGGTAAACGGCGGCTCGATACCCTCGGGATGCGTCAGTTCCAGTGCGCCATATACCTCGTCAGTCGAGATGTGATAGAAGCGCTTGCCCTCGTATTTCTCCGGCAATGACTCCCAATAAAGTTTCGCGGCCTGAAGCAGCGACAGTGTTCCCATCACATTCGTCTTGGCGAAAGTGAAGGGATCCTTGATCGAACGGTCCACGTGCGATTCAGCAGCCAGATGGATGATACCGTCGACCTTTTTGTCCTGCATCAGCTTGTAGAAAGCGTCGAAATCACAGATGTCCATCTTCACAAACTCGTAGTTGGGTTTGTCCTCGATGTCCTTCAGGTTTGCAAGATTTCCTGCATACGTCAGTTTGTCGAGGTTAATAATGTGATACTCGGGATACTTGTTCACAAACAGGCGCACCACATGACTTCCAATAAAGCCTGCGCCACCAGTAATAACAATTGTACGTTTCATTTTATATGATATTTATTTTATCCTAACGTGATTACTTCCAAATCCTTAAATTCCTTGCCGTCGATGGTAAGACGGACGAGCGTACGCTCTTTATGCCAGCCCTGTATTCCAGCAGCACCTGGGTTGATGTGCAGCAGATTCAGAGTTTTGTCATACTTCACTTTCAGAATGTGCGAATGGCCTGCCACAAACAACTGCGGCGGATTGGCGAAGAGCGTGGAACGCACAGAGAAATCATAATTGCCGGGATAGCCACCGATATGCTTGATCAATACATCGACATCCTCAACCTTGAATCGATTCAGCTCGCGATACATCAGTCTCAGATCTCCCCCATCGCAATTGCCGCAGACGGCGCGGAACGGACGGAAGGCCGCCAGTTTTTCTGCGACCTCGACACTGCCTATATCGCCGGCGTGCCAGATCTCGTCGCAGGGTTCGAAGTAATGCAGATACTTCTCGTCCCAATAGCTGTGCGTATCGCTCAAAATTCCTATCTTCTTCATATTCTAGTTGCTCTAGATATTCTAGATTTTCTAGATATTCTAGATTTTCTAGAGATTAAACCGTTTTCTGATAAACTCAGCGATAACTTTCTCTGTTTCCAAAAATCCAAGGATACTGGAGTCGATGCAGAGATCGTAGCTCTCAGCCGCCCCCCATTTCTTGCCGGTATAGTAATTATAGTAAGCAGCGCGCTTCGACTCCTTCGACTCGATGAACTTCTGCGCCTCTTCATGATCCAGATGCTGCTTGTTCATGATCTGCTTGATGCGGTATTGCATCGAGGCGGTGATGAAGATGTTCACCGTATTCGGAAAGTCGCGCAGGATATAGTCGGCACAGCGACCTACAAAGACACATGAGCCCTCCCTTGCAGCCTTCTGGATGGCATCGCTCTGAAACTGAAACAGACTCTCTTGAGAGAAGTTGGTCTTATACATACTCCCGCCACTGATATGCGAGGTCTGCATGTTGAAGAGACCCTTTAGGAAGCCCTTCTTCTCGTCGTTCTGCTCGAAGAATTTCTCTGAGAATCCACTCTCTTTGGCAGCCAGGTTGAGCAGTTCGCGGTCATAGTACTTTGCCTGGAAGTCGAGCGCCAGCATCCTTCCGATGTCGTGGCCACCACTTCCCAACTGCCTTCCTACGTTAATAATGATATGCTTCATATCTTCTTTAACTTCTTAACTTCTTAACTTCTCTAACTTCTTAACTTCTTAACTTCTCTAACTTCTTAACTTCTTAACTTCTTCATATACCACATCAGCATCGGTATCGTCATGGCAAACGAGCCGAAGTCGGAGGCCGGCATAGAATACCATACGCCATCA
>Ga0265300_10005089_pt1 | contig 10281 bp, 12 predicted proteins | sample AusTroGonzalo_MG_FD_193482 | JGI IMG/M metagenome (GOLD analysis project Ga0265300, IMG submission 193482) | Bovine rumen microbial communities from tropical cattle in Woodstock, Queensland, Australia - Gonzalo_03 | ecosystem: Host-associated > Mammals > Digestive system > Stomach > Rumen ... | reverse complement strand
TCCCGACATTCTCGGGTGGCGAATCATCCTGATAGAAGCCAATAAAACAGGCACAGGGGAGAGGTCTTCGGATCTCTCCCTTATTTTTAAAAAGGGAGAAAAAAGACCATGTTTAACACTGATAATGTAGAAATCAACGCAGCATTTTATGAGCTCTTTGAGAATGTATTCCACGAAGACTTCTTTGAAGTCCTCACAGCAATGAGACCTTCCAACAGAATCAAAGCTTTAAGAGAAAAAGCTTCCAAAATGGTCAAGATTGAAGAGAACGGTAAGGAGATCGAGAAGAAGATCATCGATATGTCCTTACTTGATGAAGATGACCAGAACACACTCATGGAATTTAATATCAAGGTCGGAGGCAAGATGAAAAAATACACTCCGAGGATTGCTTATATCGGAACGCTGCTTCACGATAGAAAGTATTCCGGAAGCTATAACGGATTTATGACATTCCTGGCTTCCTGTGATGCTTCAGACTTTTTGAATCCTGTAATTTCAGCAAAGATCTGGGAAAAGATAAACATCGATCAGTCAGTACCTAAGTCAGCAAAAAACGCATGAAGGGTGGCCAGACCACCCGACCAATGACAACGAGCCTCTTTCAGCTTAGAGCCTTAGAACTTGGAATCAGAAAACAAGATCTGAGGCTTTATTCATGTGGAGAGATATTCGGAATCCTGAATGAAAAGGGCAACGACAAGTATAACTGGCCACGCATAGCAACGCAGGCCGATATCGAGACGATCTTTCCCAGATAAAGGGAGTTAATTATGGCAAGCACTATCAAAGGAATCACAATTCAAATTGAAGGTAAGACTTCCGGACTGACAAAATCTCTGCAGGATGTAGAGAGTCAGATCAAGAAGGATGATGCTGCCCTTAAAAATCTAAACAAAGCACTTGAGCTCGATCCGACTAACGTCGACCTCTTGGCAGCTCGTGAAGCTGTCCTCGCAGACAAGACGGACGCTGTCTCTCAGAAGATGGAGATCTTGAGACAGGTCCAGTCCGATGCTCTTACAGAGCTTCCTGAAGATGCACAGCTCTCAGCTTCACAGATGGCAGAACTCTCGACTGAGATAGCCATGACTGAAGCAACACTCAACGAATTGTCAGGAGCTTCATCAGAGGCTTCTGATGACATGACAGATGTCGGAGATTCGGCAGAAGAAGCTGGAGGTAATGTAGAGGAAGCTTCCGGTTCTTTTGGAGACTTCGGAGAAGCTGCAGAGGTGGCCGGTGAGGTTGCTGAAGCAGCCATGGAAGCTGTTGTTGTGGCCGTTGAAGCGGTTGTCACTGCAGCTGTCGCAGCAGGAGCAGCCATCGGAGCTGCTATGGCCCAGGTTGGAACTGCTTTGGTCGATGCAACGATGGGAGCGTCACATCTTGCTGATGAGCTCCTTACGATGGAAAAGACCACAGGACTGTCTTCTCAGACACTCCAGGAACTGAACTACGCTTCGGAACTGCTCGATGTAGACACGCAGACCGTCACAGGTTCCATCACCAAGCTTGAAAAGGCTATGGGCTCTGCTGCAGACGGTACTCAGTCAGCAATCGATAAATTTGACGATCTCGGTGTTGCTTATCTTGATTCAGAAGGCAATATGAGATCAGCTGAGGATGTCTTCTGGGATAGTATTGAGGCATTAGGCCAGATCCAGTCGGAATCCGAGCGTGATGCCGCAGCCATGGAGCTCTTTGGCCGATCAGCCAAGGAACTTAATCCTCTCATCCTGGCCGGGAAAAACGCTTTTACCGAGCTCGCAGCCGAGGCCGCAAGTGTAGGTTATGTCCTCGACGGGGAAACCCTCGATGCCTTCTTAGCTCTGGATGATAATATGCAGAGACTGAATAATATCACAGATGCAGTCTCTAATTCCTTCGGTCAGATCTTACTTCCAATCCTCACGGATATGAGTGGAGATGCTGTCGCTTTAATGGGAGAATTTTCTTCAGCGATGGCCGGAGCCGGTGGTGACATCGACCAGGTCGGAGCTATCATTGAGGAATTTGCTCCCAGAGCAGTAGAATTAGCTGAAGCCTATATTCCTCAGCTTCTTTCGATAGTTGAACAGGTATTCGGTGCCATTTTGCCTCTGGCAGTCAGCCTTGCACCTCAGCTCATCGATCTGGCAGGAAGTTTGCTTGAACAGGTCGCTTTGTCGATAGCAGAAAACGCAGATTCTTTCCTGTCGGCCTTTGAATCACTGTTCAATTCCGTTGTAGAATCAGCCATCACGCTCCTTCCGGTGCTCATTCCGCTTGCCATTGATCTCATCATGACTCTGGCGAGTGCACTGATAGAATATGCACCTTTATTGATTGACGGAGCATTGCAGATAATTGAGACACTGGCAACTCAGCTATTATCAGAAGAGAATATCTTGAGTCTGGTAGAGGCAACGACGCAGATCATCACTGCTCTGCTTGGCGGTCTCACGCAGGCCCTTCCTATTTTGATCCCGGCTGCTCTCAATGCAATCTTGACCATCGTCGACTCATTATTGAGCAGTGGATCACTTGAACAGATACTCGGTGCAGCCCTGACTTTGATAACAACTCTGTCAAACTCGCTCATCCAGTATCTTCCTGTCCTGATAGGTCGACTTCCGGAAATCATCCTTGGCATTGTTGAGTTCCTGACAGGTGACGGACTTCCTGCGATAACCGAGGCCGGGTTCACACTCATCACTGGTCTCATCGGAGCTCTTCCTGATATCACGATTGCGATCCTCGGAGGTCTGGCAGAGCTCATCGCTGGAATGTTCGAATACATCACAGGTGACGGAGCTGATGATATCCTTGAAGCTTTCCAAGCTGCCTTTGATGGAATCATCGCAGGAGCGTCGACATGGGGCTCGGATATTATTGACAATCTCATCAGCGGAATCACATCAATGTTCTCATCACTCACTTCAACAGTAAGTGACGCAGCCGGCATAATTGCGGACTTCTTGCACTTCTCTGAACCGGAAAAGGGACCTCTTTCAGACTTTAACGAGTCAGGTTCAGACATGATGCAGAACTACATTGATTCAATGATGAGCCAGAGGGCTGCACTCGAAGCAGCTGTCGCTGAGACAGCTGAGATCGTCGCAGCTCCGTTTGATACAGATTACAGCATTGCAACGACTTCAAACGTTCATCAGACGGTTGACTATACTGGTGGCCTTTCAAGAATTGAACAGGCTATCACTTCACAGGCTGCATCGGCCTCGGAGGGTTCGCAGATCGTCATTCCGGTATATATCGGAGGTGAGCACGTTGACACTTTGGTCGTTGATGCTATTGACCGTTACAACTACCAGACAGGAGGTCATTGATATATGTTGGGGAACTATCTGACGTTTAATGACATAAGCTTTCCGAATCCTATCAATACTTCAAAGACTTCGAAAACTTTGGAAAACGTAAATCAGAGCGAAGCAGGAACGGATCTCGTTTGTGTCATCAGAGCCTCAAAATTGTATTGGGGAATGTCTTTCAATCTCACATCTGCAAAAAAGGAGATTCTTGAGCAGCTGTGTCAGGATGAATCCACTGTGATGACATACATGGGAAAGACATACACCGTCAGAGTAAGAAACTATAAAGAAAAACTTGTCGAAGGTTCAGAATGGCTGTCATCCATTGATGGCCTTTTCGAATGTTCGGTTGATGTTACGGAGTATTAACTATGATTCCAATTTCTGAAGCATACAGAACGAAGATGTTCGATCAGGTGCAGACACATGCCCTGATCGGAACCATCGACGGAATAGAGTTCACTGATGCAGACGTGATCGGTGTTTCATATACAAACAGATGCTCAGATAAAAAGGTTGCTCTTGGCTCTGTCAACATTGGAGTCTTGAAGCTTACTTTCTTGAAGGACCTTCTGAATCGTGGTGACTATTACGGAAAAGTGATCGAGCTTTCTGATTCACTCCTGGTTGGTTACGATGAGGAAGAAGATCCGATCTGGGAAGCAGTTCCGATCGGTGTGTTCTATGTGGGTGAGGCTACATGGACCGCTGAAGGTATGGTTGACGTAACAGCTTATGACTGTTTATCGAAGATGGACATTCCGCTTGCAATGGCTCAAACCAGCGGTTATCTGTATAACTTCTGCATGACTATTGCTCAACATACCGGAACGACCTTCGGAATGACTCAGGAAGAGTGTGAAGCCCTTGTCAATGGTGATGCTCTGATTTCACCTTATGAAGACAACGACATGACCACATACAGAGACATGGTCAGCAAGCTTGCAACGATTGTCGGAGGCTTCGCACGAGCTACACGTGACGGTAAGTGGGAGATCAAACCCTTCAATGACACTCCTGTTCTGAGCATCGGCAACACTCGGAGGTTTTCCGGTGCTAAATATTCAGATTTCCAGACTCGTTTTGACGGTCTGTCTTACGAGGATGTAATGACCACAGGTGAAACTTTCTATATTGGAGATCCTGACGGGTTTGTGATGGAGATCGGAAACAATCCCTTCTTGCAGTATGGTTCTCCTGGAGTGGTCAAGGCCAGAGTGACAGCAATCTTCGAGCAGGTCAAGAAGATGAAATATACACCGTTTGACGTGTCTATGCTTCCTGCTTTCTGTGCTTTAGACCTGGGAGATGTCATCTCGTTCACGAATGACTACACCGGAAACATTTCAACGGGCTGCATCATGTCACTGACCTGGACTTATAACAAGTCATTCAAGGTCCAGTGCTATGGCTCAAACCCTAATCTGAGAAGTGGTCAGTCTAAATCAGACCACCAGAGCAAGGGTGCAGCTTCAGCTAATAAGGATGGCCGTATTTCCACTTATGTGGGTATGAACATTCAGCAATTCAACATCGACACGATCAAACAAGAGATCCTGAGAACGATGTTCACGACTTCATCACAGCAGGCAGTTCTGACATTGACGGAAGTCAAGTTCAATCTGACGGAGCCTGGAGAGGTTGAAGTCTATTATTACCTTAACGGTGAAGAGCTCGAATACATTCCAAAAGAGACTTATTCAGAAGCAGGAACTCACACGTTAAGCCTTATGTATCCGCTCGAAGGACTTGAGAAGGATAGGAAATACAGATTTGTCGTAAAGATGAGAACTTCGACAGGTCTGGTGATCGAACCTCTGTCTGCTCGTACATATGTCCAGGGCACTGGATTCGACCTGACTGGTCAGTTCGATGGATATATTGAGGTTGAAGATGAAATCTTCCTCATTGGCTTCGGTTATCTTGAAACCTTCACGGCCAGTGAAACGGTTGTCATTAACGATGACATTGAAGCTCACAGTGAGACTGCAAGTGACAACATCAACTTCTATTCCATAGCTGCTATGAGCCTGGGTGGTGTTTCTGACTCGGTCACAATACTGCTCCAGGGTGAACTTCCTATCTTGTGTGAGGATGAAGAATACCTTCTGACAGAAGACGATCAAAGACTATTAACAGAATGAGGTAAAGAATATGCCTAAGATTTCAAACTTACCGAGTGTCATCACGGTTGACATCAATGATCTACTTGCTATCGTTTCAAAAGATAATCAGAACGTTGACCAGACAATGAAGATCAAAATCTCAGAGCTGGCTTTGAAACTTAATAACAATATCGAATATGGTTCTCTTAATACGTCTGATAAGAAGATCCTGGGAGCCATCAACGAGGTTGCAGGTAAGTGGGTTAGCGGCACACTCACAGCCGGGAGCACGTCGCTCACGCTGTCCGACGCTTCCATTCTCACGACTTCGACAATCGACATATATGTTTCCGAATACGGCATACAGCCGACAAATGCGGTTGTTGCAACGGGTTCGATAACCTTGTCATTCCTTGCCCAAGCGTCTGATATTTCCGTGAAAGTGAGGGTATCATAATGGCACTATATCACACTAATGTATTAGACAATGCAATAAAAGCCTTGCCGACAGTGGCAACGGCACAAGGTTCAGTGGCAAGTTTTGAAACTGACTTAACCGAAGATTTAATTGAGGTTGTTTGCGAGATTCAGTACAGTCAGGCAAGCGGAACACCCACGCCCACTAATCCTATACCGATAACTGTTTATAATGAAATTAATGTTGGACAAGATGCCAACTACGACTATTTTATTGACTTTAATCAGTTAGTTAAAAACGGCAATTTTACAACCACAAGTGATTGGATTAATGCCTCTTCATCATTTACTGTTTTAGATAATGTTGGGTCTTTTGTTGCTAATAGTAGTACAGGAGGAATATATCAGAATACTAATTTTATAGAGAATCATATATATCTATTAAAGGCAACTATAAAATCAACAACACCTACAAATAAAATTCGTCTTTGTGCCAATCGACAAGTTGCACCGTATGATATGACAGAAATTTATAGTGAAAGTTCCTCGGATTGGCAAACATTATACATATTTAAGAAATCATCATATAGTGCACTTTATTCATTGCGTGTATTAGATATGAGAACATCGGGTTTTGACGCAATAGAAGTCAAAAATGTTACCTGTTCAGACCTTACCCAATTGTTTGTTGGTTCAACATTAGCCGAAGAAATATACGCTATGGAACAACAGACAGCAGGAAGCGGTTTAGCATATTTTGAAAACATCTTTCCTAATGAATATTATGACTATACGGCAAGCACGATAGAAACGATAGGAACGGCTAATAATGACGGAACAGGACATACATACAATATCCCATTTGGTCAGAATGTTGCTAAAGGTACGCTGAATGTGACAACGGGTGTGTTGACTATTACACACGGGTATATTTCAAGTTATAATGGCGAAAGTATCAACGAACCGTGGGTAAGTTCGATTGATGAATATGTTGAAAACACAAACCCGTCAACGGGTGCAGAAGTTGTTTATCCGCTTACAACACCAACCATAATACAGTTAGACAGTAAGACCTTGCAATCACTACTAAACGAAAACAATATTTGGTGCGATACTAACGGAGATACAGAAGTAAAATATATCCTGTCAGTGGGCAAATTGATAAGTTAAGGTGGTGAATGTATGGGTGATGTTCTATATAGTCGAAATTATGGCAAGTGGGTAATTGATAAAAACGGAGATTATATTTGCAATCAATGTTGTCATTATCCTTTAAGAAATGATAATGACAAACTAACATTATCTAATTATTGTCCTAATTGCGGAGCAAAAATAAAACAAGGCTAATTCGGCAAAATTGAGGTGAATGTATGACAGAACTAATTGCAATTCTTATACCTTGCTTTATGATTATTTTTCAGATTGTCGGTATGACATTTTTGTATTTCATACCTAACAAGTCAATCATAAAAGGGTTGAAAGAGTGGTGGCAATACTAATTCGGCAAAATTGAAGTTATGTCGATTTTCAAATAAGAGTATCAAGGGAGGTTTTAGCCTCCCTTTTTAATGTATTTTTAGGAGGTAGATGGAATGAAAATTTCAGCTGTGGACTTTATGAGACGAAGGAACTTCAGTGATCTGAAAGCTCCGGCCCTTCATGGACACGTTGAGGTCAAACTTTATCATGCTAAGTCTGGAAATCTTGCAGAAAAGGTCGAAGGGGATAATATCATTTCCAATGCCCTTGCTGACATTTTCGCTGCAAACCTTCTCGGAGGAATCAACTATTCCTCACAGATGCCGATCTGGTCGAAGTGGTACGGTGGGATTTTGTGCTATGAACATGCTCACACATTAGATCCGGACAACTACTTCATGCAGGGTGATGACGTTAATGGTGTTATTGCTCATGCCGGAAATCAGGCTCCTGGAACAGCTGCAATTGTTCAGCAGGACTTGAAACGTGGTTCTCCGGTTGACATCTCACACACAGCCAATTCAGTCACACAAACATGGGAATGGTTATCAGAGCAGGGAAACTGTGCAGCTGATCAGGATATTTCAGCCATTTCCCTGTGTCATGTTGACGTGGGAAATGCAGGAACCGGAAGTGCTGCTGATGCTTTTAGAAATAACTTCGAGCCTTTTGAGACTCTGGGAACTCTTTCAAATATCTCTGTTGCTCTCGATACGGCTAACAATCTTTTCTGTCAGTATGATGCAAATCACGGTCTGTGGTTCCACATCGGTGATGTAAATGACTTCTATTCCGGACACACGACATTCTCGACAAACAAACTGACGATCATTAAAAGAAGGTTGCCGTATAGCAAGATCGGACTTTATGAAACATTGTCAGCTAATACGACATACGAAGAAAAGTTCGTTGTTGAGCTTTCAAACAATCTCTTCATTCAGCCAGCTTGGTTCTTCGATTTTGAGAATAAGAAGCTGTGGATCTTCAACAATGTCACTTCCGTCATGACTTCATCATTCTCTTATATGAACGATAAGGTTAATTATGCAGTCATTGACGTTGAGAACCAGACTGTTGAGAGTGAAGGAATCATTGAGAGTGATGTTTCGGACCTTGCACCTCTGACAATGATGCAGCAGCAGGTCAGTGGATTCAAGGACATGTTCAGAAATGCTAATGTGATTAAAGATGGAAATTATATATATCTTCCTGTTACTGATGGGGTTGATTGGGGTTCTGTTGGTTATCCTACAAGAGATTTCGGACAAAATGTGAAAGGCTTCCAGGTCATCAACATCAACAACCAGTCTGATCAGAGCAGGATCGTCTTCGATTCCGTTCAGAAGAACTTCCGCTGTTCAATGAAAAACGGTGGAATCATGCTTACACAGGGCAAGGTCGTTAACGGTGATGCCGGCTGGGAGTGCAAGAACAGCATCCTTTATAACGCATCCGGTTCATTTATGGGAACTTGGACCTTCAGTGATCCTCTTAACCCTTCGAGCTATGTTGTTCCGATCGGTGCAGGTGGTTCAGCTCAGAGCCTCAGTCGATTCGTATTAGCAAACAAGATGCTCAATACAACCCTTTACAACCTCGGAACTCCTGTTCATAAGACAACCGCAAAATCAATGCAGATCTCATATACATTGACGGAGGTGTGACATGGATAGTTCTTTAGCTGGCATCATAACCGCTCTCGTGAGCGGTTTATGCGTTGCCATTCCGACAATAGTGGCAACAGTGACAAGCAATAAGGCTCACGACAAAGTCATTGACGAAAGAATGAGGTTCATGACTGAGCAGATCAAGGAACTCTCAACGAAGGTTGAGAAACACAATGAGTTCAATGATCGATTGATTATTGTCGAACAGTCGGTCAAATCAGCTCATAAAAGACTCGATATGATAGCGAAGGAGGGAAATAACGAAAATGTCTAATAAAACATACGATCTGATCAAGAATTGTGCTTTGATCGTGGCTCCTATCATTACCTTTTTAGGAACATTAGTCACGATATTTCAAGTTCCTTATATGGCTGAGATAACAGCTGTGCTCGCTGCTCTTGATACTCTCATAGGTGCGGTGGTTTTGGCTGCTAAGAAGATCTATGAGGATAAACAGAAAGGAGGTAAAGAAAATGCCTAATTATTATAACTGTGTTGATGTCTCCGAATGGAACCAGGATATAAATTGGTTAGCAGCTGCAGCTGATGACGTGAAGTTTGCATTTATCCGTTGTGGCTTCGGCCGTGATTTTGAAAGCCAGGATGATAAGTGTTTCCACATTAACATGAGAAATGCTCTCCAGGCTGGTGTTAAGGTCGGTGTATATTTCTACTCATACGCTAAGAGTGAAGAGGATGCAGCAAGTGAAGCAGCTCACTGCTTGAGACTCATTGAGCCTTATAAGAATGATTTATCATTCCCGATCTTTTATGACGTTGAAGAGGCTGACATTGAGGATCACGTCGCAGACACAATCCCTGTTTTCACAAGGATCTTGAACGATGCTGGATATAACGTCGGAGTCTATGCAACTGGCTATTGGTTCACTCATTGTCTCCAGTACGTTGCGATTGATTATCTGTGGGTTGCAAATTGGGGAAGTGATGACGGTGAACCTCATTCTAAGCCTGAGTGGTGTGATATCTGGCAATTTACCAGCAAGGGAAGTGTTAACGGAATCGGTTCCGGATGTGTTGACTGTGACATTCTGTATAACGAAGAGATGACCGCTCTGATCGGAGGCTCTTCCGGTGGTGATACCAGAACGGTTGAGATTGAGATGAACATCATCAAGATGGGTGACACCGGAAACCAGGTCGAGACTCTTCAGATCCTGCTCAATGCTTTCGGATATAGAGACAGTGAAGGGAACGAGCTGAAGGTTGATTCGATTTTCGGACCGAAAACAAATTCAGCTGCACGAGCTTTCCAGGCTGCTCACGGCATTGAAGCTGATGGT
>Ga0265300_10005088_pt1 | contig 10282 bp, 4 predicted proteins | sample AusTroGonzalo_MG_FD_193482 | JGI IMG/M metagenome (GOLD analysis project Ga0265300, IMG submission 193482) | Bovine rumen microbial communities from tropical cattle in Woodstock, Queensland, Australia - Gonzalo_03 | ecosystem: Host-associated > Mammals > Digestive system > Stomach > Rumen ... | reverse complement strand
TAACGGAGCTGTTGAATTCCTGGAGTACAGTAGTTCTAACAATTCTTATCATGAGGACGGAAATGGAACCTATACCATAGTAAACAATAAATTTGTCTATGGCGGTGGTGACTGGGATAGCTTCATAATTACAGCCTTCGATGGAAGTGATAATATGGAAGTTTACTTCCAGTTCTCAGAAAATAAGGGTAGTACCTTCGTCAGAAAAGTTTATAGTGCTAGACTCCAACGTGTAACAGACGGTGGCGGACAAGGTGGTGATGATACTGGCGACAACATCATCTTTGCCGATGCCAATGTTAAAGCGCTATGTGTGCAGAATTGGGATACAAATGGCGATGGAGAACTGAGTAAAGCAGAAGCTGCAGCAGTAACAAGTTTAGGAAAAGTATTCTATTTGGCCAAAATTACTTCGTTCGATGAACTTAGGTATTTCACGGGTCTAACCGCTATAGATGAGCAAGCCTTCTTCCAAAGCGATATAACTTCTGTGATTATTCCTAGTGGCGTTACCTCAATTGGGAAGTCTGCTTTCATCTATTGTAGCGACTTAACATCTTTGACTTTACCTGATAGACTTTCCACTATAGAAGTTGGTGCTTTCTTCTGTTGTAGGTCTCTCGCTTCTTTATATATTCCGCGTGGTGTTGCATCTATCAGCTATGACGCTTTTCAAGCTTGTGATTCTATTTCAACTATAATTGTTGCTCCGGAGAATACTGTATATGACTCACGAGACAATTGCAATGCCATTGTTAGGAAATCAGATAACACAATTATTTATGGTTGCAAGAATACGGTTATACCAACAACTGTTGCTGCAATCGGTTATGGAGCATTTTGGTCTAATGATGAATTAACCAATGTTACTATTCCAGACAACGTTACATTGATAGATAGTTACTCATACTCTAATTGTGATAACTTGCAAACTGTAACCATTGGTTCTGGGATAAAGGAAATTAAAAACTGGGCATTTAGAGATTGTAATTCCCTGAAGGATTTCTACTGCTATGCCACTACACCTCCAAGTACAGGAAGTTTAGCTTTTTGGTATCTAAGGTACGATAAAGCAGTCAATGCTAATGCCACTCTTCATGTTCCAGAGGGTTCTGTAAATCTGTACAAATCAACTGCACCATGGAGCGGATTTGGGAAAATTGTGGCTATTGGAAGTGAACAAGGTGAAGAACAATACGAGAATGTTGTTCTCAATGGCTCTATCATCGGTCTGTGGAATATAGTATCTGGTACAGTGACGCGTTATGAGAATGGCGTGCAAGTTTCACAGGAAGGTGGTGCGCTGACATCTCCGTATGACAGGTTTGCCTTCTATGATAACGGAGCAGTGGAATTCCTGGAGTACAGCAATTCTAACAATTCTTATCATGAGGATGGAAATGGAACCTACACCATTGTTAACAATAAGTTTGTCTATGGCAGTGGCGACTGGGATAGCTTCATTGTTACAGCCTTCGATGGTAGTAATAATATGGAGATTGTTTTCCGCTATTCGGATAGCAAGGGATATAGAATTTGTCGTGCAAAACTTCAGCGTGTAACAGACGGTGGAGATGACCCAACGCCCGCAGGAGAATTCTTGGGTGCTAAACGTATCTTTGCAGATAATCTGCTGAAGAGTTCTACCTATGACTACAAGACATTCACTTACCACTATGACAGCAGGGGATTTGTCACACAGATAGACAGGAATAGCTCTGGTTCAGTCAAGACCTATACCATCTCTTATGACGACAAGATCACTTTTAATTGTACAGATGGCACTAAGTGGGTTGCTACGCTGAATAGTAGCGGATTTGCCGGGAGTATGGTATGCTATAACTCAAAGGGTGAAGAAAGGGATCATACTGTGTTCACTTATAACGCAGACGACCAACTCACAGGTGTAACATATGACGATGACGAGTTCTACAATATAACATATAGCGGTGGTGATATCACACAATGTAAGTACTCAAGAGCCAGCGGTAGCAATTACTCTTGGACCTATAGCTATGGTACTTCCGGTCAGGACATGATATTGAACTCTGGTAATGTTATGGAGTTTGACAATATCTATGGTGTTGATTTGGATGACTATAACCTGCTTTATTACATTGGTGCATTGGGTAAAGCCACTAAGCATCTTCCTTTGTCAGGGGTTGTAGATGGCAGTACAATTACAGGTACATGGGTAACAGACTCTATCGGTAGAGTTGTACAGGGAACGTTCAACGACCACACTCTAACATGGAACTGGGATAATGAAGGCAGCGGACAAGGTGGTGAAGACCTTAATCCATTGCTCCTCGGAACGTGGAGGTATGATTTTGATACCAATAGTTATATATTATTGACTTTCTCACAAGACGGGACCGTACACTATAAGGAATATGACAAAGGAGGATGGCAGCATGATGAAGTCTATCGTTACTCCTTCAGCAATAATACGCTGAATATTATTGATAGCAATGGGAATGTAAAGGGCGTAATAGAAGTCCTCAGCCTGACCTCCACTACACTTAAACTGAAGGACTGGCCTGACGGAGGCGTTAGCATTTTCATTAAGCAAAATGGCAGTGATATTGAGAGTGCCGTTATTACTGGTTCTATCATCGGCCAGTGGAGTATTGTTTCCGGCTCTTATACAAGGTACGAGAACGATGTGCAGGTTTCTCAGGAAGGTGGTACGCTTACGCCTCCGTATGACAGAATTGCCTTCTATGATAGCGGTGTTGTTGAATTCCTGGAGTACAGTAGTTCAAGCAATACATATCATGAGGACGGAAATGGAACCTATTCCATTGTCAACAACAAGTTTGTCTATGGCGGCGGTGACTGGGACAGCTTCATAATTACCGCCTTCGATGGCAGCAATACGATGGAAGTTTACTTCCAGTTCTCTGAAGATAAGGGCAGTACTTTCGTCAGGAAAGTATACTACGCAAAGCTTCAGCGTGTAACAGACGGCGGAGATGAACAGGAATATCAGACCGACAATACACTGGCATTTGCAGAGAATCTGAAGGTTAATGCAGGTGCGGAGTTTAACCTGCCGATTGTAATGACAAACAAAGATGCCATCTCAGGTGTCCAGTTTGACCTCTATCTGCCTGAGGGCATACAGTTGTGTGAAGATGAATATGATGACTATATGTTAGAATTGTCCCGTACAACTGCACGACGTCACTCTATTGCATCACGGGTTATGAATGATGGCGCTCTGCGTGTGGTAATATCTTCTTCTCAGAATTCTACCTTCAGTAACAATAGTGGAACGATACTTACCTTGGGATTGTTAGCAAAAAGCACAATGGAGGCAGGAAACTATGAAGTGGTGCTGAAGAATATTGTCCTTACAGATCCTGAGGCTAACCGATATGCAGTAGCAGATGTCAAGGCTTACATTAACGTGAAGACTTACACAATGGGCGATGTAAACAATGACGGTTACATTGATGTGGCCGACTTGGCAGGCGTGGTTCGCTTCATTCTCGAGAATGCCGATGAAAGCCTTATCTTCAATGCTGCCGATATGGATGGCAATGGGGTAGTCGAGATTAACGATTATGCTGCTTTGGTGAACGTGATTCTGAGTCAGGGTTCGCCAAGTTATGCACCTCAGCGTAAAGCGAGGTCCATGAGGAACACGTTAGTCACACTTTCTGACTATAGCCAGAATATCCATGGCGAAGGTGAATTGAAGGTTTGTATAGGTGCCAATGACATGCAGTACACGGGTATGCAGTTTGACCTGCGATTACCAGAAGGTATAGAGCTGATTGACGAGGGTGCTGAGGCCATAAGTAACCGGCACGAAACATGCGTACAGAAACTCGCAAATGGGAAATGCCGTGTAATATGTGCCTCAGTAATAAACGATGAACTGAATGAAGGTGAAGTCGTAAACCTGAAGTTGAGAGTTTCCGGCGATGTGAATAATGTTGTGGAGTTTGTGGCAGACAACATCGTGCTGTCTGATGTAAATGCAATCAGATACGAGGCTTCACCGGCAAACATTATCATAAATATGGATGATGCGACAGGTATAGGAAACCTTACTTCAACCTTCTCGGATAGCAAGACTGCTATTTACGATCTCAGTGGCCGTAAGGTTAATTCACAATTAAAGAAGGGTATTTACATTGTGAACGGGAATAAAACTTCCATTAAATAAAAAGGAACAAAAATGTTACGACGATTATTATGCGCAATAATGGTTGTTGTGGGTCTGTTGGCCCACAGCAACACTTTTGCTGCCGATGAAGCCAACAAATTGGAATTACCGCCGAAGATTGAGGTGGAGAATGGCGCTGCGCAGTTGCAACTTCCAATTTCACTTACTAACGCTGTGACTATAACGGGGTTCCAGTGTGACTTGTATCTTCCGGACGGTTTTACAATTATGACAGATGAATATGGCGACTATCTGGTGGATGTGGCCCGTACTACCACTAAACGTCATAGTCTTGCAACGCGTGATATGCCCGATGGCGCTATACGTATTGTGCTAAGCTCTATGACAAATGCCACATTCTCCGGTAATAGTGGCGCTGTGCTTAACATTATGATTGCTGTAGGAAAGGACGTGGCTGCAGGCAGTTATGATGTTAACCTGAAGAATGTTGTTTTAACTGATCCTAATGCTACCCGCTATCCATCGGCAGATGTTTCCGGGACTATTGTAGTGAAAGGGTCGGAAGTAGTTGTATCTGAAGATGTCAGGCTGGAGCTGTCTCAGGAAATAACAAGAGAAAAAGGTGTCTCTAAATTCCAAATGCCTATTCTTCTGTCAAACAAGGAAGATATAACCGGTTTTCAGTGTGACTTGTATTTACCTGGCGGATTCTCAGTCGCTAAAGATGAGTATGACGACTATATGATTGACGTATCTCGTACTACGACAAAGCGTCATAGTATAGCTACCCGTGATATGCCGGATGGCGCATTGCGTATTGTGCTAAGCTCTATGACAAATGCCACATTCTCCGGTAATAGTGGTGCGGTGCTTAGTGTTACAATATCTGTTAATAGTAATACTGAAGCAGGTAACTATACTGTAGGTCTTAAGAACATTGTTCTGACTAATCCGAGTGCAACACGATATACATCGGCAGATGTTACGGGATTATTTGTAATAAAAGAACAGCCTGTAACAATTACTGCCCGGAATCTTACAATGGTCTATGGTGACGATGTACCTTCCTTGACCTATAATACAGAGGGAGCAGAACTGAAGGGTGTTCCATTACTTTCTTGTGATGTAACTTCTTCATCTCCTGTAGGGGTGTATCCCATCACTGTTTCTAAGGGTACGGTGGAAAACGAGGAGGTTACTTATGTGAATGGCGTACTTACCATAACCCAAGCTCCATTAACAGTCAGTGCAGGCAACTATACGAAGAAGCAGTATGATCCAATGCCTGAGTTTTCACTCTCATATACAGGCTTCAAGAACAATGAGACAAAGGATGTTTTTGAAAAACAGGCTACTGTGAGTTGTGAAGCAGATGAGGATAGTGCCCCAGGAGAATATGCTGTTTCCGTAAGTGGAGCAGAGGCCAGGAACTACATAATTCAATATGTTGCAGGAAAACTGACTGTCACAGAACCTGATTCATATACTTTGACTTATATGGTAGATGGAGAGGTGTACCAGAGTTTCACTATTAAGTATCGGGATAGTATTGTTCCATTGGAGACGCCTTCAAAGGAAGGCTATACCTTCTCTGGTTGGAGTGAGATACCTTCGACGATGCCGGCCAAGGATGTTGTGGTGACTGGTAGTTTCACTATTAATAGCTATAAGATATCATATGTGCTTGACGGTGAGGTTTATACCACTGGAACATTAGAATATGGGGCAAAGATTATACCCCCTGTTATTACTGGTCTTGAGGACTATACCATTTGGGAAGATGTTCCAGAAACAATGCCTGCCTGTGATATTACAATCTATGGTAAAGCAAAAGATATTATTGATAGCATTACCCTTGTATTCTCCAAAGACAAGGGAGATGTTTATGACCTGAATGGCCGCAAGTTATCTGCATCGAAGAAAGGCATAAACATCATCCGTATGAATGACGGGACAACCAGAAAGATGCTGCATAGATAGAATATCAGTTTATATGCAATAATAAAGGCCGGGCTTGTTAGTCCGACCTTTATCTGTGTAGAATCAACTTCGGTCTGCACTGGACTCTCCCTGATATTTTGCTGATACTTATTGTCTTTTATGAGGTGTACTTGTTCGGGTAGTTTGTCGGTGATATGAAGAAAAATCGGTTTTCCTTTTGAATTGTATTTGTTTGTTCGTATATTTGTAGCCATGAAGAAACAGATATTTATCATCATACTGTCTCTCCTTCTAACGGCCGGTGCATCAGCACAGCAGGAAGCAGGGAGTTCCTCCGTTGCCCCGTTGCGCGGTTGCAGGGTGGGGACGCCCCGTTCCGGGTTTACGATTCGCCGTGCGCCATCGTTGTCGGGTGGTGAGAATCCGCTCATCGGCAATCGGCGTCAGTTGGTTGTCCTGGCGGCGTTTCAGGATATGGACCTCGAGGAAGAAAGCACTCTCGCATTGCAGAAGTGGAACAAGATCTTCAATACGGAGAATTATACAGAGGGCGAGTATATGGGCTCTGTGCACGACTACTTTTTGGCGCAGAGTTACGGAAAGCTTAACCTCTCGTTCGACCTTTATTATGTGAAGTTGCCGGATAACCGCTATAAGTATCGAAGCACAGCGGCGCATGATGAAAACTCCCAGTATATGGTCGATGACATTGTGGATGTGCTACAGACACAGGACATAGACTGGAGCCTTTATGACTGGAACGGCGACTCGTATGTGGAACAGATACTTATCGTCTATGCAGGGGAAGGGATGAATGCCGGTGGAGGCTCTAATTCCATCTGGCCGCATCAGTGGTGGCTGAGCCTGCATCTTAATCAGGAAACGGAAGATAAGAATGATTGCCGTAGTTTCCGCACAGTCGTGTATGACGAAAAGGAGTACTATGTGGACTGCTACTGCTGCGTACAGGAGATAGTGGATACGGATGATACTTTTTCGTCATTCGGTACCATCTGTCACGAATACAGCCACTGTTTCGGCCTGCCTGATTTTTACTATAGCGATGAAGTGGTTGGCTATTGGGATCTGATGGATAGCGGCAATTACAACGGAATGGGCTTCCGCCCCTGCAATTATTCGGCACACGAACGGATGTTGATGGGATGGATTACGCCTGTGGAACTCAACAGTACCACTACCATTACTGACATGTCGGCACTGGACATTGAGCCCGTGTCCTACCTCATTCGTAATGACGGAGAGGAGAACGAATATTACATCGTGGAGAACCGTCAACAGCAGGGTTGGGACGAGTTCCTGCCCGGCAGCGGCATTGTTGTTTTCCACGTTGACTACGACCAGGATCTCTGGCATAGCACAACTCAGTATGTCAACACTTCTGGCAAGAAGCGTTACCGTATTATCCCGGCCAATAACACCCCGGGGGGAAGGAGTTCGAAATGGGCATATCCATACATAACGAAGGATGTATTTGGCAACGACTTGCTGGTTAACGACCAACTGACCGACACTTCCGTGCCGGCGGCCACGTTGAACAATCCCAATCTCAGTGGTCAGAACCTGATGTCGAAACCCATCACCCGCATGGCTGTCGATGCCAACGGACTGGCCTCGTTCGTGTTCATGGACGAAACGACACCGGTTCATGACGTGACAGGCGGACATGAGTCATTGCACGATGAGGCTGCTCCTATGTATGATCTGCAAGGACGTCGTATATCGGAACCTGTCAAAGGACTATATATAAAAGGTGGTAAACTGAGAATCAAGAACTGAAAGATTCTCTCGCTTGAACCGTGTTTTTCCTCTGTTTTTCGGAAAAACTCGTGGGTTATGAAATTACCCTATTGATATATATCAACTATTTATACATTGTGTGTTATTTTTTCCTGCAATAAATTTCCACGTATATCTATTTTTACGTAATTTTGCAGTATGGTAATACATAACTAATCAAAAACAAACTGTGATGACGAAAACTTCACTTTATAAACATTATATGAAAAAGTCTTTTATTCTGTTGTCTGTTATGGCTGTTGCCATTGGTTTTACAAGCTGTAACAAAATTGAAGGTACCGAAGATGGTAATGTTCCTTCAGAAAATTTCCTGCCTCAGACTGAGGTTTATTTCCAGGGTCAGAAGTTGGCCTATGAGGGCGCAATGCTGCCTGAAGCAACACAAGCAAGAATCAAGGTTATCAATCCCGCCGGTGGTCTTGCATGGCCCCTGCATACCGATGAGGGATGGGAGAGCGCTCGTTTCTCTATCCGTGCAGACGGTACAATTCCTGATTTCTACGACAAGAGTTCTGCTTATTATTATGGTCGTCCTGCCGGTAAGGCTGGCGTAACCAGCAGAAACATCGGTAAGGTTTCCAACGTATATAACTATCCTCATTATAACGACCGCGACCTTGACTATTATAAGGTCGACAAGAAGACAGGCAACAACATCGGTTTGTTCCGTTATGTTTATGATGTAGAGGGTCTGAAGACTCAGCCCGTTATTCTGGAAGCTCCCTCTGTAGTAGAAATTCTGGCTGATGAGAAAGAAGATTTGGAGGCTGAGATTGCAGCTAACAAGAATGTTGCCAAGAATCAGTTAAATCTGGATAAGGTTAATGCTTTGCTGGCAAAGGGTGCTGACTATCTGGATTCTCACGTTCTGTGGTACGTTGTTAAGGAGGTAGCCGGACAGTATCGTTGGCACGTAAATGGTGTTATCCGCGAAAATGAGACACCTGAGTACGTAGTTGATCCTATACCCGATAACGTAGAGGTTGATGTTCACCAGCAGGTGCACAAGGATTGGTACGAGATTAAGACTTCAATCCACGTAAGAACTGATGTTGAGTCTGTAAAGGTTAACATCCCCTTGAAGGAGGAGGATATCCTGGAGCAGGATGACTTCGATATCCGTATCTTCGACTTCTACTACAAGGAGTATGTTGTTAAGCACACTATCACTCACGACGCTAACGGTATCACTATCGAGATTACAGACATTCCTGCCTCTCTGATTGAGCAGCTCAGAGCTGACTACGGCGACGGTATCACCATCGAGGTTCACAGCTACTGCACAAAGGATGTTTGGGAGGATATGAAGAACAGCCGCGTCAGAACCGGCAAGCCCTGCATCGTAAACGGCCAGATTACCAGTGCGCTGCAACCGGGCGAGAAGGTTATAATCCCAGTTGAGAAAGACTAAACTCCTAAGTAAAAAGGGAACTTATATATTTAAATAAGATTAAATCCCGAGGCGAATGCACATCGTCTCGGGATTTTTTTTGTAATTTTGCACGCGTAAATATGCATTCATGAATTCGGAGAGAAAGAGATATATAGCCAGTTGGTTGCTGTTGGCAGTCTTCCTGCCAACGCTGCTGCTATCGTCCCTGCACATCCACCACGAATCAGAAGCCGATGAGATCTCATGCACCGCTTGTGTGCAGCATCACTGTCATGGACATCTCTCGCAACTCTCTGATTCCATGCACCATTGCGTGCTCTGTCAGTTCCTGACGCTGACCTTCATTGCGGGTATTGCAGGCGCTGTAGTCTTCATCTCTCCTGTATGCAGGACCCTTCATGCCCAGGCCTTATGCGGTCATTATTCCGGCGGCTATGGCGTGATTGTTACCCGTGGACCTCCAGCTATTAGAGAGTAAACAGTTTTACTCAGGGGAGTCATATCTTCCCTTTAGCGGAGTTTTTCCTATACATTATTAATATATATAATAAGAATTCAGAATGAAAAATAGATATATTTTCGTCCTGCCACTGTTGTGTCTATGTACAGCATTGGCAGCACAGGATGATGATAAGCATCATCATGCAGAGGACTCTACGGATGTCTTCTTCCGCCATCTTCAATTAAACGAGATTACAGTAACAGGTGTAACAGGCGACACGAAGCTGAAGCATTCAACGGCTCCCATCAGCATTGTCAGCCCCAAGGTGCTGCGTTCTACGGCATCCACCAATATCATAGATGCCATCAGCCGTCAGCCTGGAGTAAGTCAGCTGACAACCGGCGGTAGCATCTCCAAGCCCATCATCCGAGGTTTAGGTTACAACCGCGTAGTGGTAATGAGCGAGGGTGTCCGTCAGGAAGGCCAGCAGTGGGGTGACGAGCACGGTGTTGAAGTTGACGGTAACAGCGTGGGATCTGTTGAGATTCTG
>Ga0265300_10005086_pt1 | contig 10283 bp, 8 predicted proteins | sample AusTroGonzalo_MG_FD_193482 | JGI IMG/M metagenome (GOLD analysis project Ga0265300, IMG submission 193482) | Bovine rumen microbial communities from tropical cattle in Woodstock, Queensland, Australia - Gonzalo_03 | ecosystem: Host-associated > Mammals > Digestive system > Stomach > Rumen ... | reverse complement strand
CGGCGGCGCACAGATTAACGTCGACGACATCTTGTTCTTCAACGGCCTCGGCGATGCCATCGCCACGATTTACGGCCTCTTGTCCATGACGACCCGTATTATCGGACCTGCTCCGGCCTACTCGACACACAGCTCTGCAGAAGCCGCCCACGCCCACACCGCTCCGATCACCTACCGTCTCCAGCCCGAAAACCACTGGTACCCGGACTTGGAAGAACTCGAAAACAAGGTGAAGTACAATCCGAGCATCGCGGGCATCTTGATCTTGAACCCGGACAATCCGACCGGCATGGTCTATCCGCTCGAAATCCTCAAGAAGATGGTGGACATCGCCAAGCGCTATAACTTGTTCATCATCTGCGACGAAATCTATAACAAGATTACATACAACGGAGCTCATGCTTACGCTCTCGCCGAATACATCGGGGATGTTCCGGGCATTGCTCTCAAGGGCATTTCTAAGGAATACCCGTGGCCGGGCGCTCGTTGCGGCTGGGCCGAATACTACAACCGCGACAAGGACGAACAGTTCGACGCCTTCTGCCGCGCTCTCGACAACGCCAAGATGGTCGAAGTCTGCTCGACGACGCTCCCGCAGATGACGATTCCGCGCGTTCTCGGCGATCCGCGTTTTGCAGAACACAGAAACGCCCTTAACGAAAAGATTGGCCGCCGCAGCGCGATCATCAACGAAATCCTCTCCGACATTCCGGAGCTGTATTTCAACCCGACGTACGGTGCGTTCTATAACACCATCATCTTCCGCGAAGGCACCCTCAACAACCACCAGACCTTGAAGATTGACAATCCAATCATCAAGAAGAAGGTCGAAGAATGGTGCAGCAAGACGACGAACCTCGACTACCGCTTTGTGTACTACCTCTTGGGCGCAAGGGGTATTTGCGTGGTGCCGAGCACGAGCTTCTGCACGGACCTCAAGGGCTTCCGCGTGACGCTGTTGGAAGAAGATGAAGACGAACTCCGTAGCGTGTTCACCACGATCCACGACGCGATCATCGAATACTTGCACTCGTAATTCAAAAACAAGACGAGCAAAAATTTAAGCCACCCGTCACAAGCGGGTGGCTTCGTTTTTCGGCCATATTTATATATATTTTTGATACAGGATACTGTTTTCCGTAGGGGATGATTTTGAAAAAGATTCTTCTGACACTCGCCATTCTGATTGCCTTTGCAATACTTGCCTGCAAGGACTTGCAGGAACGGAAGAACGATGCCGCAAGAACCGTCACTGTCATGATTTACAGTGAATACATCGACCCTGCGTTACTCAAGGATTTCGAAGAAAAAACAGGCTACAAGGTCAAGCTGGAACTTTACGAAGCCCAGGAAGAAATGATCTGCAAGTTGCAGAACGACGACGCCAGGAAGTACGATGTCATCATCGCTAGCGACGTTGTCATCCAGCCGATGATCAAGCACGGGTTCATTACCCCGCTCGATACGAACAAAATTCCAAACCGCGTAAACGTCGCCCCGCATTTTCTTGGGCAAGCCTACGACCCGACAAACACTTACAGCCTCCCTTACCTCTGGGGCACCACGGGCATTCTCTTCCGTGGCGAGAAAGTCCATCCGGACAGCGTCAGCTATTCCATGCTTTTTGACGCCAAGAATACGAAAGGCAACTTTACGCTCCTCAACGAAAGCCGATCCATGTTGAGCATGGTGCTGCAGGCCATAGGCCTTGACGCCAACACCACGAAGCAAGAAGAACTCCACAAGGTCGCCGATTACGTTTTGGAAGTCAAAAAGAACCCGCATTTTCACGGGTTCAGCAGTTCCGTCAGCGGGAGGGACAGTGTCCTTTCGAAAAAGGACTGGGCAGCCATTGTCTTTAACGGCGAAGCGCAGGCCGCCATCAACAAGGATCCGACGCTCCAGTTCGTGATTCCCAAGGAAGGCTCGTTCATGTGGGTCGACGCCATGCTGCTCAGTTCCAAGGCATCAAACGTCGAAGGAGCCTACGCCTTCATGAACTTCATTCTTGACGCCAAAGTCGGCGCCCAGCTGGCAAAGTACATCAACTTTGCGACTCCGAACAAGGCAAGCCTCGAAGTCATCGACGACGAATACAAGAACAACCGCGTCATCAATCCCAACGCCCAAGAAATTGAGCGCATGGAATTCTTGACGGATCTCGGGGACGCCTCCAAGTTCTACGACGAAGCTTGGGTCATCATCAAGACAAAATAAATGTCTAATTAAATTTCTTCGGACTTTTTGATAGGAATCGGTGCAAACGGCGGTTCCAATTCCAACGAAATCGGACAATGGTCCGAACCCATCACGGTGTTATGGATTTCGGCACTGACCACGTTCGGCATAAGAGCGGCATCCACAAATGCATAGTCCAAACGCCAACCGACGTTCCGTTCACGGGCGCCAAAGCGGTTGGACCACCAGGAATAAGCATCGCGGGTATCCGGATGGAGCGCGCGGAACGTATCGACAAAGCCATTTTCAACATACTTGTCCATCCAGGCACGTTCAATCGGCAAGAAGCCGCTCACGTTCTCGTTTTCCTTAGGACGGGCAATATCGATTTCTTTATGGCAGGTGTTGTAGTCGCCCACCGTTACCACGTGCTTTCCGTCGGCAAGCCACTGCTTGGAGTTTTCGAGGAAGGCATCGTAAAAGCGGAGCTTGTAATCCAGACGGTCATCACCTTGACCGCCATTCGGGAAGTAAATGCTGTTCAGGACCCAGTCCGGGAACACCAGCTGGAGCACGCGGCCTTCTTCATCGAATTCTTCGATGTCAAAACCGTAATTGACCGCATCGGGTTCAATCTTTGAATAGACGGCGACACCACTGTAGCCCTTTTTACGCTTGCAGGCATTCCAGTAGGTGTAGTAGCCTTCGCGGCTTGTGATTTCGGAAACCTGGCTTTTTTCGGCACGGACTTCCTGAAGGCACAGCACATCGGGATCGGTTGCGGAGAACCAATCTTCAAAGCCTTTTTTCAGTACGGAACGAATACCGTTGACGTTCCAGCTGTAGATCTTCATTTTGACCCCAATCTCTTTTTCAACGCCAAAGATAGAATATTTTTTCAAACTCCAAAGGGTCTAAAGGCACATACAAGCTATTTTAGTTAACAAATATTTACAAATTTGCCTATAAACGCAGAAAATCACATCTTATGGACGCATTTTCAAAAAAATTCTCATTTTGATGTATAATAATCTTATATTTTAAGACATGAAGAAAAGTATATTGTTGTCCTCTTGCCTTTTTAGCATTTCACTCCTGGTTGGTTGCGCCGGATCTTCCCAGAGCGGCGAAGACCTCGAAGTTCCGACCGACCTCCCGCCCATCTGCCGCGATATCGACTTTGTCGCTAACCCTGACATGCGTGAAGTCTGCGGCGTACGCAAGGCAAGCCACAACGTCGCCTATAGGAACATCCCGCAACAGCGCTATCTGATCAAGCCGTCCGAAACGTCTATCGTCAAGACGAACGGCAAGCTCGAGCTCCGCTTCCAGAATTCTCTCCCGATTGTTCTTGACGGCCCGATCAACAACGAAATCGTCTTTACTCAAGAAAAGCGTCTGGAACGCATCAAGAACACCTACGATTATCACGAAATCACAAGAAAGGGTTACGAACGCCTCCGCATCTTCAAGATGGGCATCCCGACCGACAAGGGAAACAAGTACGACTTCTGCTTCCGCATCCCCGAAAGAAAGGGTAACGACAGGACTCGTAGCAAGGCCATGGGTGTGAACATCGAAACCATGTCTTGCGCCGAATACGACAACATTATCGCGACCAAGTAATTACGGTCAAATTCTTTTAAGAGCTGCCCATTGAGGCAGCTTTTTTGTTATGCGGAGAAAATCAAATCGCTCCTTTTTCTAAATTTGCCTTTGGTAAAAAAAGTGAACGAAAGCAAATACATACACAACGCCCTACGACAAATTCACGTGAACACGCCCTGTTCGCCGATTTCCGGTTTTTCGATTTCGGGGCTTGCCACGTACATCCAGATTCCAGAACTCAACTTCTGCATCGATATGGGCGAATGCCCGCTCTCTGCGATTCCCCTCGACCACGTGTTCCTGACGCACGCCCACGGCGACCACGCCCGTTGCCTGATGCGTCATCACAGTCTCCGCAAGATGATGGGTGTTGAACGCGACAGCGTCTACTACATTCCCGAATGCGTGAGCGAAAACGCAAAGGCATGGATCAAGTCCGAAGCCATTTTCGAAGGGGTTGCCGAATCCAAGTTCCGCTATCCGGAAATTGTCCCTGTTACGGCAGGCGAATTGCAGTTCTTAAGATACCGCAAGGACATTGCACTCGAAGCTTTTGAAGTAAAGCATTCCATCCCGACGATGGGCGGAACGCTTTACTTTTACAAGAAAAAACTCAAGGATGAATTCCTTGGAAAAGACGCCGCCGAGATTATCGAGCTGAGGAAGAAGGGCATCGAAATCACTCGCGAAGTCTACGATCCGCTTGTGAGTTTTATGGGCGACTGCCTCGGCGAAAGTTTGCTCGACAACAGCCGCGTTTTCCAGTCGAAGGTGCTCATTACGGAATGCACGTTCCTCGACGACGAAGACGAAGCGATGAGCAAGAAGAAAGGACACAGCCACTTGAAGCACATCGTCCATGCGCTCAACGAGATGGATGGCGATATCAAGTGCGAAAAAATTATCTTGAGTCATTTTTCGATGAAGTATTCCGACAAGCACATCCGCGATGCGCTCGATAAGGGAATTCCGGAGAAGTTTAAGAATAAGGTTGTAGCGTTTATTTAAATCTGAGAACTACATTATGGCAGACGAAAACAACAACGAAGTATTGAACGAAGAAGAAAAAACTCCGAAGGAAGTTGTGATTCCGGAGTTCTATCGCGACTTGACGCATGACCCGAAGATGAAGGCCTTGTGGCATTACATCTTCCGCACCAACGGAGACCGCAAGCCGATCAAGACGCCGGACGGAAAACCGCACAAACTCGACTTTAACTGGAAGGACATGTTCCCGAACGAAAACGGCCACATCGAAGTGGAAATCGGAAGCGGCAAGGGAAACTTCATGACGGATTACGCCGAGAAGCATCCGGATTACTTTATCATGGGTAGCGAATGGGATTGGACTTGGGCTGCCTTCGCCCATGAACGCATGGAAAAACGCGGTATCGTGGACCAAGGCAATGCCGTCATGCTCCGCGGTGACGTGTTCTATTTTTTGCGCGATGCCGTCAAGGACAACACCGTGGACGCCTTCCACATGTACTTCCCGGACCCGTGGCCAAAGGAACGCCACCACAAGAACCGTTTGCTGCGCCCCGACTTTCTTGACGAAGTCGCCCGTTGCCTCAAGCCCGGCAAGCGCATTTTCTACTGGGGTACCGACCACAAGGAATACAACGAAATCGCCCTCGAAACATTCGATGCCTACCCGACTTGCAAGGTGCTTGTCCGCAATACAGCTGAACCCACCGAAGGGATCATGACCGGATTCGAACGCAAGTACAAGAAAGAAGGCCGCCCGATTTACAGAAGCATTATCGAATTCGAAAAGTAAACAAGCAAAATGTTAAAGCAACTTACAATTAACGGTTTCACATTGATAGCGGAAGCTCAAGTCCCTTTCCACGAGGGATTTACCGCTATTACCGGTGAAACGGGCGCTGGTAAATCTGTTCTCATGAAAGCGCTCCGCATGGTTTGCGGAGACAAGTCTCAGGCATCGATGGTCCGCACCGGCGAAGAGAAAGCCGTCATCGAAGGAACCTTCGACATCAAGGACGAACCCGAAGTCAAGCAGATCCTGACGAAGCTTGAACTGGACGACGATGACGAACTCATCATCCGTCGCGAGATTCTTGAAAACGGCAAAGGACGCGCCCGCGTGAACGGTTCTGTCGTAAGTCTCACGGACTTGCAGGAACTGGGCGAATCGCTGATCCAGATGCACGGGCAGAGCGAACAGCTTTTGCTGCGCGACATCCGCACGCATGCACAGATGCTCGACGAATACGCCGGCAATACGGAGTTGCTTACAGAATACGGCAAGAGCTTTAGCGCTTGGAACAACGTTCTCGCCGAAATCGGACGAACGGAAGCCCACGCCAAGGAACTTGCCGCGCAAAAAGACTTTTTGAAGTTCCAGTACGACGAACTTTCAAAAGCAGCCCTTCGCGAAGGCGAAGAAGAAGATCTTGAAGACAAAGTCACAACGGCAAGCAAGAGCGAAGCCGAACGCAATCTGCTGAACGACATTCAGGGATTGATCGGTAACGACAATGGCATTTTGGAACAAGTGCAGAACTTGCAGTTCAAGCTGCGTTCGCTGGCGCAAAAGATTCCGCACTACGAAGAAGACTTGAATGCGCTTGTCGAAGTGGCGGACCCGTTCGAAGGAATTTGCAAGGACTTGCAGAGACTCCGTCCGGCCAAGTCGATGAGCCCGATGGAAATCGACAAGGCGAACTCCAGAATCGCCTTGATCCAGAAGTTCAAGCGCAAGTACCGCACCGACGTCGCCGGTCTTATCGCGCTTACGGAACAGCGCAAAAAAGAACTCGAAAGCCTCGAGAATCTGGACGCCGACCTTGACGAACTCAAGCGCGAAGCGCAAAAGCACAAGGCCGAAACCGACCGCCTCGCCGGGTTGCTTACAGACAAGCGTCGCGAGGCCGCCCTCAAGTTCGACAACGCCGTCCAAGAAATCTTGCACAGCCTCGGTATGCCGAAGGCAAAGTTCTTTACAAGCATTACGGAGCAGGCGCCCTCTGCAAACGGTGCCGACCGCATTGAATTCTTGCTTGCTCCGAACCCGGGCGAAGGCGAAAAGTCTTTGCAGAAAGCCGTCTCTGGCGGTGAACTCTCCCGCGTGCTGCTCGCCATCAAGAGCGTCATGGCAGAGCTCGACAAAGTTCCGCTCCTGATTTTTGACGAAGTCGACTCCGGAATTTCGGGCGAAACCGGCAACAGCATCGGAGACGCCCTGCGGAACTTGGGCAAGCACCACCAGGTGCTTACCATCACCCACCTGCACCAGGTGGCCAGTCGAGCCCAAAATCAGCTCGCCGTGAGCAAGAAAGAGGTTGACGGTAGGACATTTACGTCTATTATTGACCTCGACAAGAACGGTCGTATTGAAGAAATTGCTAGAATGTTAGGCGGATCTTCCGAAACGGTCCGCACCCATGCAAAGCAATTGTTGGAGAATAACTTATGACAGAACCAGAAAATACTTCTGATGTTCGTTTGCGTTCACGCATATGGAGTGTCTTACGCGCACTCGTCTTCGTCTGCGTCATCATATTCATCTGGGAAGGATGGACAACGATGGCCTGCTCTTTCGTGGGTATCGCACTTGTCATGGGATGGGTCAACCTTTTCCAGCTGAAAAGCCAGGAAATCGAAAAGCCCTACTACAGGCTTTGGCTAAATACGATTGACGGTTTTTTGCAGTTCATCGTGATGGCAAGCATCTTTGCCCGCGACCTGCTCCAAAACGAAAGCGTTGAAAAAATCTTGGGCGTCGGTTGCGCAGTTCTTCTTGGACGAATGATTGCACACACGCTATTTTCGCTTGGTGTTTTACGCGAAGGAAAGCAGCTCCCCCGCAAGCGTCGCTGGAGCAAACTCGCGAATCTTTCCGTGACGATTACGATGGGCGTCTATTTGCTGAACATCGAAAATTTACAACAAATTATGATGGTCGTTTCCATTTTGCTCATAGCCGCCTCTACCGCCGCTTATGCTTACTGGTACTACCGCGACCCGGCGCACCGCAAGCCGCTCTCGATTGCAAGCCAACTCACGATGAGCCGCATTGTGCTCACGCCGTTTTTCCTCTGGGTGTTCTTCTACGACAACGACTTGGATTACAGCAACAACAACCTTGTCTTTAAAGTGCTTGCGCTTGTGATGGTGCTTGGATTCATGCTTACGGATTATCTGGACGGCAAGCTTGCCCGCTCCATGGGCGAAGTGAGCACGCTCGGCAAATACCTCGATCCGTTCAGCGACAAGATTTCGAACATGACGATCTTCATGTGCTTTATTGCAACGGGTTACGCTTCGGTGTGGATGGTAGCCTTGATTTACTTCCGCGAATCGAGTGTGGAAACGCTCAGAACGCTTGCCGCAAGTGAAGGACTCATTATGCCGGCACGTCGCAGCGGCAAATGGAAAACGGCATTGCAAGGCATTGGCATTGTGGCGATTCTCCTCGGAGCCATCGATCCTGTGCGTGCATTGATTCCAGGCTTTAACGATATCTGGTCGCAATTCCCGGTCATTGTGATGGGCATTATCACGGCCATTACAATCATCAGCGGAATTGATTACTTCTACGCCAGCAAGCACATTTTAAAGAAGTTCGTTTAACATTAATGTCTTGATTTTTCGGCGAAATTCGACGATAAAAGCATAAAAAAAACTTACTCGGACTTTTAAACGGCTCCTTACTCTTGCCAAACCCATTAACTTTTTCTATATATGGGACAACCTCGACGCGGGGTGGAGCAGTTGGTAGCTCGTCGGGCTCATAACCCGAAGGTCGCAGCGTTCAAGTCCTGCCCCCGCTACTAAAAAAGACGCAGATTTCAGTCTGCGTCTTTTTTTATGCATTTTTCAAACCTCCTTTTTACATTGTCATGCCGGCCTCCGAGCCGGCATCACCTTCTCGTTTTTATAAATTGTAGTTCAGATAATTTTGCGGAATTAAGATGAAACGTATTTCAGAACAAGAAGCTCTCGATTTATTTTTGAACGCACCGCTCGACGAACTCTGCGCACGCGCGAACGCCGAAAAAGAAGCACGCCACGGCAAGTCCGTTTACTGGGTGAACAACCGCCAAATCAACTACACGAACGTGTGCGTACTGCACTGCAAGTTCTGTGCCTTTAGCCGCATCAAGAAAGACAGTCCGACAGCTTACGACTGGGATTACGAAACCATCCGCGACAAGGCTGCCGAAGCCATCAGCAAAGGCGCCCGCGAACTGCACATCGTTGGAGGCCTCCATCCGGACCATCCGTTCGATTACTACATCGAAATGTTGCGCCGACTCCGCAAAGAATTTCCGTCTGTAAACTTGAAGGCTTTTACCGCCGTCGAAATTTGCCACTTCGCAAAAATCTCCGGCCAATCGCCGGAACAGATCATGGCCACGCTCAAGGACGCTGGACTCGACGCCCTCCCCGGTGGCGGTGCCGAAATTTTAGTCCAAAGCGTACGAGACAAGATTTGTCCGGGCAAGGAAACCGGCGAAGAATGGCTCGACGTTCATCGCGCTGCCCACAAGCTTGGCATCCCGACGAATGCAACCATGCTCTTCGGGCACATCGAAAAGATTGAAGACCGCATCGCGCACATGAAGATGCTCCGCGACTTGCAGGACGAAGCTCCGGGATTCTTTGCATTCATTCCGCTTGTGTACCATCCGGAACACAATGCGCTCCATCAAATCGTCCCGAACATCACGAGCGAAGAAGACATCCTCCGCACGGTCGCCGTTTCACGCTTGTTCTTGGACAACTTCCCGCACATCAAGGCTTACTGGATCCAAATGGGCATCGAGACTGCGATGAAGGCGCTCCACTCCGGCGCATCGGATTTGGACGGTACGATTATCGAGGAAAAGATCACGCATGCTGCAGGCGCCACGGTTCCCGTGGGCATGAGCCCGGAACGCATGAAGAGCCTTATTATAAAAGAAGGCCTCGTTCCTGTGGAACGAGACGCCTTGTATGAAAAATTTTCGTAGAAGTTTGAGGTCGCACCTTCGGCGCTTTGAGATATGAGGTCGCACATGTCTTACGACATGTGCATTGAGTTCTTATAATCGAGCCATAGGCTCCAAACATTTCTCAAAGCCTTACTTTGCAAGGCGAGCCCGGCACTATGGCCGGGATGACGATGCATACGAGATGTCTCCCCGGACTCCGTTCCGGGGCCACCTTTTATACCACCACGCCAATTTCCTTGAGGTAGCGGGCAAGGGCATCTTGCCATGTGGGGAGCGGCTTAAAACCAGCTTCCACAAGCTTGCTCTTGTCGAGGCGACTGTTGAACGGGCGTGCGGCCTTCGAGAGTCCGTATTCCGCAGTCGTCACCGGCAACACCTTCGTCGGAAGCCCAGCCTGCTTGTAGATTTCCTTGGTGAATTCGTACCAGCTGATGAATCCGCCTTCGTTCGTGGCGTGATAGTAGCCGTACTTGTCCGTTTCGATCATGTCGACGAGGAGGCGGCTCAAGTCGAGCGTGTAAGTCGGCGTACCAATCT
>Ga0265300_10005082_pt1 | contig 10290 bp, 8 predicted proteins | sample AusTroGonzalo_MG_FD_193482 | JGI IMG/M metagenome (GOLD analysis project Ga0265300, IMG submission 193482) | Bovine rumen microbial communities from tropical cattle in Woodstock, Queensland, Australia - Gonzalo_03 | ecosystem: Host-associated > Mammals > Digestive system > Stomach > Rumen ... | reverse complement strand
GGAGTACCGCTGCGTGGACGACGAGGTCATCGACTCCGTCATGCGCGTAGTGAACTCCGAACTGGTCACCCGCCGCGGTATCCGTACCCTGAGCCCCCGCGACGTCCGCTACAAGGGCGTGTACGAGGGTAACCAGCTGGAACGCGACGAGGCCTACATGAACGGCTGCGCCTGGCCGTACCTCCTGGCCCCGTACTGCTACACCGTCTTCAACATGATGGGCAGCGACTTCGTCCGCAAGGCCGAGGCGCTCACTGAGGGCTTCTACGAGGATCTCTCGAAGCACGGCGTCGGCGCCTTCTCCGAGCTCTACGACGGAGACCCGCCCCACGCACCCCACGGAGCCATCTCGTCGGCCATCACCACGGCCGCGCTCCTTACGATCAACTGGCTCATCGAAAAATACAGGGAGGACTAAACTATGAGAGTACTGATGTTTGGCTGGGAGTTTCCTCCCCATATCGCAGGCGGTCTGGGTACGGCCTGTGAAGGCATCGTGAAGGGCCTCGCCTACAACGGCGTGGAAACCCTTTTCGTGATGCCGTCGGCCTCCGGTGACGAGGACCAGAGCGCCACTACGATCATCAACGCTTCGGACGTGCCGGTGGACACCGTGTCCGAGACCGTTGAAGAATACCTGGACAAGGTCAAGTTCATCCACATCGGCTCCAACATGATCCCCTACGCCAATCCGGAGGAGTTCGGCAAGCTCATCGAAGAAGAGAAGCGCCGTCAGGTGAAGGACTTCTCCATCAGCTATGGCCAGAAATACAAGTTCTCCGGCAAGTACGGCGCCAACCTCATGGAGGAAGTCGCCCGCTATGCCATGGTGGGCGGCACCATCGCCATGCAGCGCAAGGATGAGTTCGACGTCATCCACGCCCACGACTGGCTCACGTACTACGCCGGCATCGCCGCCAAGGAACTGACCGGCAAACCCCTGGTCATCCACGTGCATGCCACTTCCTTCGACCGCGGCAGCGTGGACAACATCGACACCCGCGTGTTCGCCATCGAGAAGAAAGGCATGGAAATGGCCGACCGCGTGGTCACCGTGAGCGACCTCACCCGCAATATCGTCATCTCCCGTTACGGGATCGACCCCGCCAAGGTGGTCACCGTGCACAACGCCGTGGACTTCAGCGGCCGGGAGAACGTCCATGTGGAGCGCGGCGTCAAGGAACCCGTCGTCACGTTCCTGGGCCGTATCACTTACCAGAAAGGTCCCGAATACTTCATCGAGGCGGCGGCCAAGGTGCTCAAGCGCACCAAGAACGTCCGTTTCGTGATGGCCGGCAGCGGTGACATGATGAACCGCGCCATCCACCACGCCGCCCGCCTGGGTATCAGCGACCGTTTCCACTTCACCGGTTTCCTCCGCGGTGTGGACGTGCAGAAGATGTTCGCCCTTTCGGACGTGTACATCATGCCGTCTATCTCGGAGCCTTTCGGCATCTCTCCGCTGGAGGCGATGCGCACCGGCGTTCCGTCCATCATTTCCAAGCAGTCCGGCGCCGCCGAGGTGCTCAAGTACGCCTTCAAGGTGGACTTCTGGGATGTGGACGCCATGGCCGACGACATCTACGCCCTCCTGAGCTATCCTGCCCTGGCAGACTTCAGCGCCCGTATGGGTTACGACGAAGTGAACGCCCTCAAGTGGAACGGCGCCACGGCCAAGCTTAAACAAGTGTATGAATCAGTAGTTAAATAACCGAACTATGGCAACCAAGAGTATCTGCCTGTATTTCCAGGTCCATCAGCCCACCCGGCTCCGCCTGTACAGATTTTTCGATATCGGCAAGGATTCGCATTACTATGACGACTTCGCCAACCGCACCATCCTGCGCCGCGTAGCGCAGAAGTGCTACCTGCCCATGAACCAGCTCATGCTGGAGCTCATCAACAGGAACAAGGGCAAGTTCAAGATCGCCTATTCCATCTCCGGCAGCGCCCTGGACCAGTTCCAGCGCTTCTACCCGGAGGTGATCGACAGCTTCAAGGCTCTCGCTGACACCGGCTGCGTGGAGTTCCTGGCAGAGACTTACTATCATTCCCTGGCTTCCCTGGGCTCGGAATCCGAGTTCCGTCACCAGGTAGAGAAACACGCCGCCCACATGGAGGAACTGTTCGGTGTCAAACCCACTGCGTTCCGCAACACGGAGCTCATCTACTCCAACGGCATCGGCGAAATGGTGTACGACATGGGTTACAAGACCATGCTCACCGAGGGCGCCCGCCACATCATGGGTTGGCAGAGCCCCAACTTCGTTTACACCGACGAGACCCAGCCGCACCTGAAACTGCTGCTGCGTAACTATAACCTCTCCGACGACATCGCCTTCCGCTTCTCCAACAAGGGCTGGAACATGTGGCCCCTGACCGCCGACAAGTACGTCAACTGGGTCAAGGAAAGCGCCAGGGAAGGGGATATCGTGAACATCTTCATGGACTACGAGACCTTCGGCGAGCATCAAAGCGCCGAGAGCGGCATCTTCGAGTTCATGCGCGCCCTTCCGGACGCCGTGCTGCGGGACGGCACCTTCAACTTCGTGACGCCCTCCGAGGCTACCAGGAAGTACAAGCCCGTCTCCGACATCGCCGTGGAAGACCCGATCTCCTGGGCCGATGAAGAGAAGGACCTCACCGCCTGGCTGGGCAACGAGCTCCAGAGCGAGGCCTTCAAGAAGGTCTATGCCATGACCGAGAAACTGGCCATTGTCAACGACCCCGAGCTGTACAAGGACTTCGGCCGTCTGCAGGAGAGCGACCATTTCTACTACATGTGCACCAAATTCTTCTCCGATGGGGAAGTGCATCAATATTTTAATCCGTACGACACTCCGTACGAGGCTTTTATCAATTACATGAACGTGATTTCCGACTTCCAGATCCGCCTGGACGAAAAGCGGGCGGCGCTGGACGTGAAGGAAACCGCAGAGCAGGAGTTGAATACCCCTGTCAAGACTGTGCGGAAGAGAGTGGCGAAGAAAAAGTAATCAATGACAAAGAAAAAGAATCTTGAACCGGACTATCTGTTCGAAGTAAGTTGGGAAGTGTGCAACAAGGTGGGCGGTATCTATACCGTGATTGCCACCAAGGCACTTCATTTACAGTCCCAGCTGGGACGCCGTCATATTTTTATCGGCCCGGACGTCTGGATGCACCGCGTTGGCAATCCCGACTTCCTGGAAGACCCTATGCTGTACCGTTCCTGGAAGGCCCAGGCGCTGGCCGAGGGTCTTCGCGTCCGCGTGGGCCGATGGAACATCCCCGGGAAGCCCGTCGCCATCCTGGTGGACTACAAGCAGTTCCTGACCCTGTCCGACAAAATCCTGGCCTCCCTGTGGGAGGACTTCGGCGTGGACTCCATTTCCGGCAACTGGGATTATAAGGAATCCGCCGTGTTCGGCGTCCTGGCCGGCCGCGTGATCGAGAGCTTCTGGAACTACAATCTCAACGGCGGCGAGAAGGTCGTGGCCCAGTTCCACGAGTGGCAGACGGGTGCGGGCGTCCTGTACCTGAAGAAGCGCGCCCTCCCCGTGGCGACGGTCTTCACCACGCACGCAACCATGATGGGCCGATGCCTGGCCGGCAACAACCTTCCCCTGTACAACGATCTCCGCTCCTACAACGGCGAGGAGATGGCCAAGCGTTTCAACGTGACGGCCATCTATTCGCTCGAGAAGAAATCGGCCCAAAACGCCGACGTCTTCACGACGGTGAGCGAGATTACCGCGAAGGAATGCGCCCAGTTCCTGGAGCGCCCCGTGGATGTGGTGACGCCCAACGGCTTCGAGAACAGCTTCACCCCGGCGACGGATGAGGATTACAACCGTCTTCACGATGCGGCCCGCGATCGCCTGGTCCAGGTGGCTACGGAAATGAGCGGCGAGGAGGTGCCCGCCCGTTCGCTGTTCATCGGCATCGGCGGCCGCTACGAATACCGCAACAAGGGTATCGACGTGTTCATCGACGCGCTGGACAAGATCAACAAGTCCGACTATGAGGGCCGGAGCATCCAGGCGTTCATCATGATCCCTTCCGGCCATCACGGCCCCAACAAGGAATTCCCTTCCCAGACGTCCCACGTGCTGATGAACGCCGAGTACGACATCATCACGCGTCGGCTGAGGGAAGTCGGCCTGACCAATGCCATCGGCGACAAGGTGAAGGTCTATTTCATCCCTTCCTACCTGAACGGCGACGACGGCGTCTTCAACATGACTTATTACGACCTGCTCTGCGGCCTGGACCTGGCCCTGTTCCCGTCCTACTACGAGCCGTGGGGCTATACGCCGCTGGAGGCGCTGGCCTTCCGCGTGCCTACCCTCACCACCACGCTGGCCGGTTTCGGACTCTGGGTGGAGACGCATTACAAGAAAGAGCATCCCGGCATCACCGTCCTCAGGCGCGACGATACCAATTACCAGGAAGTCGTGGACGGGACGGCGGAGCGCATCCGCGAGCTCTGCTCCCTGGAGCTGGAGCAGCGCAACCAGTATCGCGAGAATGCCCGTGAAGTGGCCCAGATCGCCCTTTGGGAGAATCAGATCAAGTACTATCAGGAGGCATATACCCTTGCGCTCGGAAAGATTCAAAGCAGGCATGACTCCTATAAAACACAGAAGAAGACTATGCAATACTTCAAAGCAGACGTTACCAATCCCAGCTGGAGAAGCATCCTGGTTACCCGCCATCTTCCGGAAAAGCTCGCCCGTCTGGAGAAACTGTCCAAGAACCTGTGGTGGTGCTGGAACGAGAGCGCCAAGAATCTGTTCCGTTCCATCGACCCCGAAGTCTGGCACAAGAGCGGCCACAATCCGCTGGTGGTGCTGGATACCGTGAGCATCAAACGCTTCCAGCAGCTCTCCGAGGACGAGGACTTCCTCGCCCGCATGAAGAAGGTGCTGGACGAATTCGATACCTACATGGCTGCCAAGGCCGAACGGAAGTCCCCGTCCGTGGCTTACTTCTGCATGGAATACGGCCTGGATACTTCCCTGAAGATCTATTCGGGCGGTCTGGGTATCCTGGCCGGCGACTACCTGAAGGAAACCTCCGACATGAACACCAATCTGGTGGCCGTGGGTCTGCTATACCGCTATGGCTACTTCAACCAGGTGCTGTCGGCCCAGGGTTATCAGGTGGCCGGTTACGACGCCCAGGACTTCGCCAAGATCCCCGCTTCGCCCGTGTTTGACGAGAACGGCAACTGGCTCACCGTCTCCGTCGCCTTCCCCGGCCGTCAGCTTACGGCCCGCCTGTGGAAGGTGGAAGTCGGCCGTACGGACCTGTACCTGATGGATACGGACTACGAGGCCAACGCCCCCGAGGACCGCGAGGTTACGTATCACCTCTATGGCGGCAGCTGGGAGAACCGCCTCAAGCAGGAACTGCTGCTGGGTGTGGGCGGTATCCGCCTGCTGCGCAAGCTGGGCCTGGATCCGCAGGTGTATCACTGCAACGAGGGCCACGCCGCCTTTACCGGCCTGGAGCGCCTGCGCGAGTACATCGAGCAGGACAACCTGGACTTCACGGAGGCCCTGGAGGTGGTCCGCGCCAGTTCCCTGTTTACGACCCATACGCCGGTTCCCGCCGGCCACGATGCCTTTGAGGAAGGCCTGCTGCGCCAGTACATCGGCCATTATCCCGCCCGCCTGAAGGTGGACTGGGAGACGCTCATGTCCCTGGGTAAGGATAACCCGCTGGATGCGCACGAGAAGTTCTCCATGTCCAACCTCGCCGCCAATATCTCCCAGAACGTGAACGGTGTGTCCATGCTGCACGGCAAGGTGTCCCAGGATATCTTCGCGCACATGTATCCCGGTTATCTGCCGGAGGAACTGTTCGTGAGCTACGTCACCAACGGTGTGCATTATCCCACCTGGTGCGCCCGCGAATGGAAGCCGGTGCATGCCAAGGTCTTCGGTTCCGAGTTTGCGACGCATCATTATGACAAGTCCTGCTTCGAGGGCATCTACAAGGTGTCCGACGAGGAAGTCTGGTCGGTCAAGACGGGCCTCAAACAGAGACTCATCAAGTTTGTCCGCGAACGCCTGCAGGACAATACGGTGAGCAACCATTACAGCCCCACCGAACTGGTGACCATCCTGGAGACCCTGCGCGACGACGTGCTTACCATCGGCTTCGCCCGCCGTTTCGCTACATACAAGCGTGCAACGCTGCTGTTCCGTGACCTGGATCGTCTGGACAAGATTGTGAACAATCCTTCCCAGCCTGTCCAGTTCCTGTTCGCCGGTAAGGCCCATCCCGCCGACAAGGCCGGTCAGGACCTGATCAAGCAGATCGTGGACATCTCCAAGGATCCCCGTTTCATCGGCAAGATCGTCTTCGTGCCAGGTTACGACATTACGCTGGCAAAGCGCATGGTCCAGGGCGTGGACGTGTGGATGAACAACCCGACGCGTCCCCAGGAGGCTTCCGGTACGTCCGGTGAGAAGGCTGCCATGAACGGTACCATGCACTTCTCCGTGCTGGACGGATGGTGGGTAGAAGGCTATAAGGAAGGCGCCGGCTGGGCCCTGCCAATCGAGCAGGCCTACGAGGACAACAACTTCCAGAACGAGCTGGACGCCGCCACCATCTACCAGATCCTGGAGAACGACATCGCTCCCGCCTATTACAACGTAGACCGCACCACCGGCCGCAGCCGCGAGTGGGTGGGCTACATCAAGAATACCATCGCCCAGGTGGCATGCAACTTCACCACGAACCGCATGCTCACCGACTATATCAACCAGTACTACGAGCCGCAGGCCCAGGGCGCCGATGCCGTAAAGGCCGATGACTTCGCCCAGGCCCGCGAACTGGCCGCCTGGAAGACGCGTGTCCGCCGCGAATGGGAGAACGTGCGTCTGGTCTCCCGCAGTGAACCCGCTACCAATTACGACCTCACCCAGTCCACTCCCTATCACGCCGAGATGGAGGTCCAGATGGGTTCCCTCACGCCGGACGAAGTGGGTCTGGAGGTGATCTTCGCCCAGCAGGATGTGCGCGGAAAGATGCACATCGTGGAAGTGCAGGAGTTCAAGGTGGATTCCTTCAAGGATGGTGTGGCCAAGTACACGGTGAATGTGCTGCCGGAGAAGACGGGTGCCTACATGGTGGGCGCACGCGCTTTCGCCAAGCATCCGCTGCTGGCTCACCGTCAGAGCTTTGAGTGTGTAAAGTGGCTGTAGTAACAACCGGTTTTTTCGACGGTGTCCATCTGGGGCACCGTCATGTCCTTGAGACGGTCGTCTCCGCTGCCCGTGAAAGGGGAGAGGAGGCGGTCGTCGTTACGTTCTGGCCGCATCCGAGGACAGTGCTGCAACAGGACGCGAGGGATTTTCGCTTATTGAGCTCGATGGAGGAAAAGAAGGAGCTGCTTCACGCCTGCGGTATAGACCGTGTGGAGGTCCTTCCTTTCGACCGTTCTTTCGCTGCCATGACCGCCGCCGAGTATCTGGCTTTGCTCCGTGACCGCTTCGGCGCCACGCTCGTCGTCATGGGCTATGACAACCGTATCGGTTCTGACTGCCTCACCGCCGCCGATCTGTTTGGCGCGGGCACCGAAGTGCCTGTTTTGGTGTCCAAACCCCTGGTTTTGGGCGGTTCTGACACCAAAACCCCTGTTTCGGTGTCAGAATCTTCCGGGCCCACGGCCGAAGGAATTTATTTTTCGCAAGGCTTTGCGAAAAACCAAATTCCTTCGGCCATCGCAAACCCCACGCGCGATAGTGCCGCGCATTCTTGCTGTCATTCTGAGCGAAGCGAAGAATTTCCGGTTATTTCTTCTACTCAGATCCGGAAGGCACTGGGAGAGGGGAGAGTGGAGGATGCGAATGCCATGCTGGGGTATGAGTATGGGCTGTACGGGGTGGTCGTGTCGGGTAACCAGATGGGCCGCACCATCGGCTTCCCGACGGCCAACATGCAGTTGTACGAACCCCTGAAGCTGGTTCCGGCGAACGGGGTCTATGCCGTTGAGGTAGAGGTCCTCGGCCGGACGCTCAAGGGTATGTGCAACATCGGCCTGCGTCCTACGGTCGGCGGTACTACCCGCACCATCGAGACCCACATCCTGGACTTCAGCGAGGACATCTACGGCCTCCCGCTCCGGATCCGCTTCCTCCGCCGCATCCGCGACGAGCGCAAGTTCCCCTCCCTCGACGCCCTCAAGTCCCAGCTCCACCAGGACCGCCTCCTCTGCCAGTAACCCTACGTCCCTCCCATTCGGCTGATTTGCCTCTGTTTTTTTTGCCGAAAAATCGGTAGATTTCTACAAAACGGCCGGTAAATCAGTACAAACGTAAATAGTTTCGGCTGAATCATATATTTCTGCGGGTGGGGTGTTGTCTGTAAGGAAAACCATATCTATGTTTGCGATTGGGATCGGGTTGTATCGGCCTGGATTCCACCGATTTATCTATCGGCCTATTCATCAAAAACACATTGATATGAAAAAGTTTCTTGAAGTCCTGGTGGACGATGATGGTGCTATGCACTTCAGTACGGATTATGATTTTCCGGACAGTCTTTTCAATGCTTCGTCGGGAAAGTTCCTGAAAGATTACCTGGATCTGGACAAACGAGCCGTCCGTGGTCTGGTGGAGGAGGGATGGAGGAAAAAGAACGGCAATCCGCATAAGGCAATCCGTTGCCTGGCGATGGCCGAGATCCTCTCCTGCGCCGAACCCTACAGCCGCGCAGAGGAGTTCTGGAGCATGATGATGTTCGACTACATTCCCCTAAACGAAAAGTTTGCGTCCGATCTGAAAAGACCTTTCGGCTACAATCCGGACAAGATGATCCGTCCCATCACCGGCGTGTTCCCGGGCGGCGTCCCTCCCTACGCTACCGGTTCAAAACTGAATTAGCCATGTCTTTCCAAAGAGTAGTCGCCCGGAAGATGCGGGACGGAAGGCTACGACGTAAAACTGGTCAAAGAAACGGCCGATGCCTGGTACTTCGCCTGCAAGAAACAGAAGACGAACAAGGAGAAGTGAATAGTTTTTTCCAAAATAAATTTCTATCTTTGTGCAGACATAGAGCTCGACGGCCGGTGTACGGTCGTCGGCTGTTTTTTTGACAAAGGAAAATCACAACAATATGGCTATCGAAATGATGACTCAGGCGGGTCTGGACAAGATCAAACAGGAACTCGCCGAAGCACTGGCCCAGCGGCCGGTAATCTCTGCCGCCATCGCAGAGGCCCGCGAAAAAGGCGACCTCTCCGAGAACGCGGAATACGATGCAGCCCGTGACGCACAGGGCCTGCTGGAAGTGAAAATCGCCCGTCTGAAGGAGAAGGTGGCGAACGCCCGCGTGATCGACGAGAGCAAACTCTCGGCCGATACCGTGCAGCTCCTTTCCAAGGTGAAGGTGAAGAACCTCGCCAACAAGATGATGATGAACTTCCAGATCGTCCCCGAATCCGAGGCCGATTTCTCCAAGGGCCTGCTCGCCGCCACCACCCCCATCGCCAAAGCCCTCATCGGCCATGGCAAGGGTGAGACCGTCGAGGCCAAGGTTCCCAGCGGCGTCATGAAGTTCGAAATTGTCGAAATTTCCCTGTAAGATGGCAACTATTTTCACCAAAATCGCCGCCGGCGAGATCCCTTCCTACAAGTGCGCGGAAAGTGAAGACTTCTACGCCTTCCTGGATATCTCCCCGCTGGCCAAGGGTCACACCCTCGTGATCCCCAAACACGTGGAGGACGACTACATCTTCCACCTGGACGAGAAGACCTACGAAGGCCTCTGGGCCTTTGCCCGTAAAGTGGCCGTGGCCCTGAAGAACGCCGTCCCGTGCAAGCGGGTGGGCGTCGCCGTGCTGGGCATGGAAGTGCCCCACACCCACATCCACCTGGTGCCCCTCCAGTCAGAAGGGGATCTGGACTTCCGCAAAGCCAAGCTTCAGCTGGAGGCCGATGAGATGAAACAAATTGCTGCCAATATTTTCTCCGAGTATGAAAAGCTCTAAGCTCCTGGCCGCAGCCGCTGTGGTGCTGCTGGCCGCCGCCTGCGGTAAGAATACCCAGATCTCCGGTAACCTCCACGAAGGTGCCGACAAAGCCGTCGTTGTCAAGCTGCTGGACGTAAACCGTTTCCAGGTGCTGGACACCGTTAAGACGGATGCCAAAGGCTCCTTCCAGTACAAGTTGGATATCGCCGAGGGCAAGCCCGAGTTCATCTACCTGTTCTACGGTGACCGCCAGATCGCATCCCTCCTCCTGCAGAAAGGAGACAAGGTGAAGGTAGAAACCGACACGCTGGGCGTTTACAGCG
>Ga0265300_10005080_pt1 | contig 10295 bp, 13 predicted proteins | sample AusTroGonzalo_MG_FD_193482 | JGI IMG/M metagenome (GOLD analysis project Ga0265300, IMG submission 193482) | Bovine rumen microbial communities from tropical cattle in Woodstock, Queensland, Australia - Gonzalo_03 | ecosystem: Host-associated > Mammals > Digestive system > Stomach > Rumen ... | reverse complement strand
AAGAAGGATTCAAAGATATATGAGTCTGCTTACGCCTCGGGCGCAAGCCTGATATTCGTGTGAGGTAAATTATGGGCTTAGGAACTTGGTTTCGTTCCCTCTTCGCAGGGAGCGGTTCATCGGTCTACAGGATCGAACTGACTCCGGAAGCATACCCTCAGGCAGAGGGGCTGACTCCCAGAGAACTGTATTCGACACAGGCGAACCTTCATGCCGTGGTGTCGTTCCTTGCTGACTCTATCGCACAGCTCCCTTTGAAGCTGTACAAGAGGAACAGCGAGACCGACAGGCAGCGCGATCGCGACTCCGTGGCGGCAAAGCTCTTGTGGAAACCGAACAACGATCAGACGGAATATGAGTTCTGGAATGCTCTCATGATCGAGTTTTACCTGTTCGGCACAGCTTTTGTGTGGGTGATCCCCGACAGGTTCTCTGAATCCGGGTACCAGATGCGCATCATTCCCCGCGACTGGATCGAAGACTCGGACGCAAAGACCGTCTATGGACTTGATAAGATAACTGTCAGGACTCGCGACGGAGGATCCACATTTGATATTCCCCGGTCAGAGTTCGTGCAGTTCAAGATGTACTGTCCCACTGCTCCGGGATCCTATCAAGGACCTATCACGGCATTGAGACAGACGCTCATTGAACAGATGCAGGCGGATAAATTCAGGACACAGATCTGGAAGAGTTCCGGACGGTTCAATGCCTACATCACAAGGCCGAAAGATGTTGCACCGTGGGATGATGAGACAAAGAAAAGATGGGTTGAAGCATTCCGACAGAACTGGGGAGCTGACGGCGGAAGCGCCGGAAAGATGCCCCTGCTTGAGGACGGAATGGACATCAAGCCATATCAGTTCAACTCTAAAGAAGCCCAGTACGCGGAGACCAAACAGCTATCCCGTGAGGATGTAGCAGCCGCATATCACATAAATCCTTCGCTCATCTGGCATACACAGACACAGACATATGCCAGCGCGAAGGATAATGCCAGAGCATTGTATAATGACTGTTTAGGTCCTACCTTGCAGATGCTTCAGCAGAGGATCAACAGCTTCCTGCTCCCGATGATCGGCGCGGATCCGAACGAGTATGTCGTGTTTGACCTGAGGGAAAAGCTCAAAGGATCATTTGAAGAACGCGCAGCCATCCTTCAGGCAGCTGTCGGTGGTCCGTATATGACCAGAAACGAGGCAAGAGCAGACAACAATCTTCCTCCGATCGAGGGCGGTGATGATCTTATCGTTCCCATGAATGTCAATAACGGATTCGACAATCCGGAAGTTGCACCGGTGCAACAGGATGACGAAAAGTCATTCACCTATGACTTGAAGACCGGAATCAAAGCTGTAGATGTAAATATAAAGGCAAGATCGGAAAAAGCCGAGAACGATGCTGCGGCGGCAGTGGTCAGAAAGTTCCTGAAGCGTCAGGCGGCATCGGTCAAGCCTAAGATCGGAGCAGGCAAGGACAACTGGTGGGACGAAGAACGCTGGAACAGTGAACTGGCTGCCGATCTTGTACCGGTCATTTTGAAGATAGCAAAGAACCACGGCAAAAGCACAGCCGAGATCCTTGGCACCGAATATGTCGTAGACCTGACAAGAAAATATCTTGAAAAGATGGCTTCCGGCAAAGCCTCGGTCATCAACCAGAAAACCTATGAAGAACTGGCGGCGGCGATCGCTGAAGCTGCGGAAGACGAAGAAACTGACGAAGGCGAAGCCATTGACCATGTATTTGAAAAGCGTGAGAAATCCGGAGCGGATACATGGGGAAAAGACATCGCGATGGGAGCTGCCACATGGGCGCTCGGTGAGGCTTGCAGGCAGGCGCGTTCTCAGGGCTACTCAAAACAGATCACAAAGACATGGGTGACGGGTGAAAACCCGAGACCGGAACACGCAGCCATCAACGGAGAGACCGTGGATGTCGATGCAACATTTTCGAATGGAGCACAATGGCCGGGTGATGATGTACTCGGGCCTGATGGTACATGCGGATGCAACTGTGCAGCTGATGTACGGATAAAGTTAGGAGGCAGATGATGATATACAAAACATTTGAACTGAAATCGACAGATGACAAGGGACATGTTGAAGGCTACGCTTCCACATGGACAAAGGAGCCTGACAGCTACGGCGACATCGTTATCAAGGGCGCATTCAAAGACACCATCGAGAAAAAGAAAAAGACCGGGCACCCGTTCCCTCTCTGCTACGGCCATGATCTTGACCAGATTATCGGCAAAATCGACAGCATTGAGGAAGATGATACCGGCCTGAAGGTGGCAGCCACATTCCTTGATACACCACTCGCACAGGAAAAACGCGAGCTGGTAAAAGAGGGAATCGTTTGGCAGTTCTCGTTCGCATATGATGTCCTGGGAAGCGAAAGACCTACCGAGGAAGAGAGAAAACAGGGCATCCTGAACAAACTCACAAAGCTCGACCTGTATGAGGTCAGTCTGGTACCCATCCCGGCAAATCAGACGGCGATCGTGACCGACGTGAAATCCGGCAGGCGTAACAGCTCAAAGGACGAAGAAACGATCCGCGGAGCGATCAGCGCACTCAATGAAGCCGCAAGTGCTCTTGAAGCACTTTTGAGCGATACATCGGCAGACGATAACGAAGGAAAGGACAAGCCCAAAGCCAATGCAGATGCAAAGGAGCCGAAGGCAAGCAATCCGGAGAAGGCGGCACTGCTCGACTACATTAACGGAGGTATGAAATCATGAATAAGACTGAAGAACTTGCCGCAAAAAAAGCGGAACTTGAAGCTCTGAAGGAAAGCATCGAGAAAGACGATGCAGAAGCGATCACCAAGGGCACACAGCTCAAGGCGGATATCGAGAAACTGACAGCCGAGATCAAGCAGGCAGAAGAAAAAGAAGCCCTCTTGAAGTCTATCGGCAAAGAGGAGAAGAAAGAGGAGGGTAAGCCCATGACCGAGCTTGAAATGTTCACCAAGAAGGCGGGCGAGGTTAACCGTTCCCTGAAGGGATGGAGCGTATCACAGCACATCAAGGCTGCTACTGATGTAGTGACCGGTGTTCAGCTTGCTGATATCGACAGATCCGTTTCGGGACAGCCTCGCAGGAGAGCCGCAAGAGACCTGTTCACCAACGCAACCATCAGCGGAAATGCAATCACATTCTTCCGCCAGGGCGCATACGAAGGAGATCCTGCTGTTGTAGCTGAGAATGCAAAGAAACCTCAGAACAGCACCAGCTTCGATCCGACAACGCTTGCACTCAGCAAGATCGCTGCATACATCAAGGAGACCGACGAGATCGTGAGCGATGCTCCGTTCCTTGCTTCAGAAGTAAAGAACAGCCTTCTTTACCATCTGGGCGTTGTTGAGGATGGACACATCATCAGCGCAATCGGCGGAACATCTGGTATCCAGAATGGAACCTACGGCTCAGGCGTTGGCTCTATCGCCGCGAACATCGTTGAGGGTATCCTCTACGCAATCCGCGCAATCAAGAGCGCATCACCTTATGATGCAAGCGTTGTCATCCTGAACCCTGCTGACATGTTCACTCTGCTCACCGCAAAGGACGCGAACGATCAGTACTACGGCGGCGGATACTTCACATCTGCATACGCTCAGGGCAACTATGTTGCTCCGTATGTCATCTGGGGTGTTCCCTGCTTCGAGTCGGCGGATGTTAGCCAGGGCGATGTTCTTATCTGTGCAAAGCAGGCTGTCAAGGTTTGGAGCAAGGGCGGCGTAGACGTAAAGCTCTACGAGCAGAACGAAGACGACGCGATCTACAACAGAGTAACGCTTCTTGCAGAAGAGCGTATCGCTTGCGCGGTATGGGATCTCAATGGCGTGTACCTGCTTGAGAGCGACGGAACCTGATCCTGATCATTGCAAGGCGGGGCTGATATATTTCAGCTCCGCCATATAGGAGAATAAGCATGGAACGCATGAACATGAAAAGATACAAAATGCCCGACGGTACTACAAGACAGTTCAGAGAAGAAGATGCGCCTGCGTGCGCGATCCTTCTTGAAGATACAAAAGCCATCAAGCCCGCAGCCACCAAAGCAATCGAGCCGGAAGAAATCGAGAACAAGGAAGCTCCGGAACCTGAGAACAAGGCAGTCAAAGCACCGAAGAACAAGTCCAAGAAAGGAAGCAAGAAATGATACTGACAAGCTGGGGGTATTCATTGCCGGACGCGACAACGCTTGCCGACATTATCACCGAAACGGAGTTCAATACAATGACTGCCGGACGGTATGCCAATGATCCAAGGATATCCACCGGTATTGCAGCAGCATCTCAAGCACTGCGCAACTACTGCGGATGGCATCTGGCCACTTCCATGAACTGCAAAGTGAAATGGAATGTCAGAAACAGAGGCATCATCCGGAGCGGAGCTGATCTGCTCGTACAGCTTCCCGCGAGATTCGTTTCATCCGTCACATCCATCAACATTGACAACGAACCTTTCACGGACTTCTTTGCTGATACGAACGGAATGCTGACGATCTTCAACGTAGGGCCGCTGTCAAAGCAGTCTGTCATTGAGATCGTATATATCGCAGGCGTAACGGATACAAGTGGAATCAAGCAGCTTGTTGCTGACATGGTAACTTTAGGACTTGCGAAGTCCTATGGCGTGACCAGCGAGGCGGCCGGCGGGGTATCCATTACATATAATTCAAATTGGACCAACGGATCATTTGACCGGATATTTGAAAACAATGCCGCTCTTTTGAACCCGTATCGGCTTGAGGGGGTGTTCTGATGCTTCCTTCTTTTTGCAGACAGACAGTGTATCGCATCCGGGCAAAGACAAAGACAAGCAGGGGCTCTACAATCCCCGACTGGGAAAATCCTGACGGGGATCCTTTGGCGATATCGGGTTGTTCAGTTCAGCCCGCCTCGACCTCGCTGTCTGAAGATGGCCGCGTTCTGGGAGTAATGGACGGACTCACGGCATATCTGCCCGAAGGTTCGGATGTGAAAGCAGGCGACCACATCATGTATGACGGACAGACCTACGAGATCAACGGCGAACCGCGTGTATGGGTATCAGCCACAGGAGGCAGAGATCACATCCTGCTGAATCTGCGGAGGTATTCCGGATGAGCGCACAGATCAGCATCAAATTCAATTCTGCGGGATTCAAAGAAATACTCATGAGTGAGAACATGAAGGAACTCATTCAGAGTGTGGCAACGGATATCGCAGGCAGGGCAAATGCAAATTATGGCGGCACCGGCTTCACAGCTGAAGTTTGGCAGGGTGCTATGTCATCAAAACACAGCTATGGCGGCAGATGGATTGGAAACGTCAGCTCTACCGATCGGGAATCCGCCCAGGCTGAATCGGAAGACAAGGCACTATCAAGGGCGGTGATGTAAATGAAGATTAAGAGAAACATCGATATCGAAGAAACGATACGGGCGGCAATAGCCGATAATATCACGGCATATGTCAGACCTTTACCGGCAGATTTCACGGTTCCGTCTATCCTGATCACACAGGTTGGCGGCAGTGAGGCTGATGATATCGATACATTCGAAGTCACCATCGATTCACGGGCTGGAGACGAAGAAACGGCGCTGACAAATTTGAGAAATGCAATAGGAATCATCCGGCATGCAGCAGAAACCCAGACAACGGATCTGAGGTATGCCGCGATCAATACACTGGCTTCATGGGGACGCGATCCGGTGAGGCCGGAACTGGCGATGTGCACGGCGAGGCTCCGTGTTGTCGCACATATTGAAACAACGGAGGTATAAGACATGAAAACAAAATTAGGTATCGGTCTTGCTACCGGCATGTTCTTCACTGCGACAGCAGGAACAAGCCTGCCTACATACCCGACTGAGAATGTAGGCGGCAACGGCGACGGCACCACAACCGACAAGTTCACGGCGACTGCCGGACAGACCGCGTTCACCCTGAGTGAATCGGCAAATGCGATCATAAGCATGACCGTCAACGGCGTAGCGGTAGCATCTACCGATTACACATTCAGCGGCGCATCGTTCACCTATAGCGGAACTACGCTTGCAGCTGATGACAAGGTTGTCATTGAGTATTATGTGAGCGCATGGAGGCTTGTAGGCGATATCTCCCAGGATGGCTTGACCGTGGCCACTGACAAGAGCGTGACAAACCTCTTCAACTGGGCGAACGTGCTCAAGCGTGTCATCATGACCGACCACAACGAAACTGTTCAGGCTCCGGTTATGGACACAACCGAAGAAACCATGAAGGCGATCCTCGGATCTGACAATGTGACCGTAACGCCGGCAGCAGGCAGCCATGGAAAGACGATCGACTGCAATCTCTCCGCTGCTACACTGCCCGATCCTAAGGCGTTCCTGTTCGTCATGAAAGACGGCGACGACACCATGGCTCTCGGCATGTCAGAAGGCCAGATCACAGCTGTTGACAACGTATCGTTCGCACCCAACGCGGCGATCGTTTGGAAGCCCACTCTCACCGCTCTTGGTGACGGACTCCACTTCATCAGCGAAGAGGCAGCATCGTAAGGAGATAATCTATGAGTGAAAAAATCCTCAACAGGAAACCGACAGAGGTCCTGAAGGTCAAGATCGATGACAAAAGCTATTCAGTACCTCTTGCCGGCAGCCTGTCATACTATGACGCAAAAGCATTCAGCCAGATATCGGACAAGCCGGTAATGGAACAGCTCGATTTTGCAATCAGCTTTTTTTCAAAGTACATCCCTCAGGAAGTCATTGAATCACTCACTTGTGATGACCTGAAAGAGATTTTTGTGGCATGGTCTGAAGCATCAGGGGAAACAGGACAAAAACTGGGGGAATCTTAAGCCTTGCAGCGTTCACATCAGAGCACGGCAAGGCTATTGAATCCGATCTCCTACAGCGAGGATTTTGTCTCGATGACATAGGGCGCTCGCTTCCATGGAGCGCCCTTGCTTCATTTATACCGAATCTCGGTATAGAATCAGCACTCATCAGAGATATGAATCCGGAAGTGTCCGAATGGGGCACACGCTGGAAAACGAACCTGCTGCTTGCAGATATCTTTGACATGCTGAACCTTATCAACTCGAACCTCGTTGCAATAGGATCACACAAACCGGCGAAACAGACGAAACCATATCCGAGGCCCGGAAATAAGAACAAGGGCGAACACTATGGCAAGGATGCCGTAAGTGTACCGGAGCTGAGAAAACTGTTCGCAGAAAAGAGGAAGGAACATGGCAAACAACATTGAAGTCGCACGGGCGACGGTCACGATCATACCGACGATGGAAGGGGCACAGGCCTCTATCACATCGCAGCTCTCCGGCGTTGCTGACTCTTCTGCGGTTGCATCTGCCGGTGAAAAGACAGGATCAAAACTGGCTTCCGGAATAGCGAAAGGATTGGGAGCAGCGACAGCTGTCGGCGCAGCGGTCACAGCTCTCACGGCAAAGGCAGCAAGCGCATTTGTTGATTCGGCATCAAGCGTCGCGCAATACGGCGATAACATAGATAAAATGTCCCAGAAGATGGGTATCAGCTCCACCGCATATCAGGAATGGGACTTCGTTATGCAGCACTGCGGAACTTCCATGGAAACCCTGAAGAGTTCCATGAAGACTCTCGCAAATGCAGCAGAGACAAATTCAGATGCATTTGAGGCGCTGGGCATATCACAGGAACAGCTCTCATCGATGTCACAGGAAGAACTGTTCAGCGCGACCATAACGGCGCTACAGAATGTTGAAAGCGAAACAGAGCGCACATATCTTGCAGGCAAGACGCTCGGAAAAGGTGCGACAGAGCTTGGGGCACTTCTTAATATGTCAGCTGATGAGACAGCCGACATGAAGCAGCAACTTCATGATCTGGGCGGCGTGATGTCCGAGGATGCAGTCAGCTCGGCAGCAGCGTACCAGGACGCACTTCAGAACATGCAGACTGCGGCATCCGGTGTCAAGAACAGAATGATCTCGGAGTTCCTTCCCGGAATGACTTCTGCGATGGATGGGATCGCGGCGGTATTCTCGGGCGACAGCTCCGGGATGACCAAAGTGAAGGAAGGCATCATGTCGATGGTGGATACTGTCAAGAATGTCCTTCCCGAGTTCCTGAAGATGGGCTCCGAGATCATAACCACATTGCTTGAAGGCTTCGCTCCGATGATACCGACACTGCTCGAGGCAGTTGCCGGAGCTTTTGCGCAGATCATCGGTACCCTGACAAGCATATTGCCGGAGCTGATACCGGTCATTGTGGACGGAGTAGGCATTGTCATCCAGGCGTTGCTTGATAATCTACCTGCAATACTCTCAGCTGTTGTCGAACTGTTCATGGCAGTCATCGACAAGCTGACGGATGCATCGAGCCTTGATTCACTTATCGAAACAGCGATCACGCTCATCACTACGCTGGCACAGGGGCTTATAGATGCGATACCGAAACTCATACCGGCGATACCCAAGATCATCGGGCAACTGGTGGTATCTCTGGTGTCACATATCCCGGATATCGTCGCTGCGGCATTACAGCTCATGGGCGGTCTTGTGACAGGACTCTTGCAGTCAATCCCTGATGTGATGAAAGGCGCATGGGAAGTAGTCACATCCCTGATCGAAACGATTATGGAGTTCCCGAAGAAGATCATTGAAGCTGCCAAGCAGTGGGGCAAGGATATGATCGACAACTTCGTGGGCGGAATCAAGGGATGCATCAACAAGGTCGGTGATGCGGTATCCAGTGTTGCGGACAAGATCAAAGGCTTCCTCGGATTCTCTGAACCGGAGGAAGGGCCTCTGTCAAACTTCCATACATACGCACCGGACATGATAGACCTGTTCACAGAGGGCCTGAAGGATTCAGAATCGAAACTGACAGGCACGCTGAACACAGTGCTCTCTCTTCCTGATGCGACCATCAAGGATGTTGGCAACAGCGGATCGATCACCATACCGATCTATCTGGGCGACGAAATGCTTGATACTGTACTTGTATCTGCAAATCAGCGCATCAACCTCATGAGCGGAGGCGTAGCATGACACAATTATTCTTAAACGGAGTAGAAATACCTCTGACAAGGGGAAGCTATAAAGAAAACCGCGGGCATTATCAGATAACGGGACAGACCGAGGCAGGTACCAACAGACGCGATCTGATCCGTGCGGGGATCCTTGGGCTGTCGGTCAAGCTCACGGCAGACAGCACAACGAAAGTCCTGCTGGAAGGATACAATGAAGAAGCGAGCCTGACGGTGAAATATTACGATGAAAGCACCCAGACGCTTGTCAGCTGGGATGCATACATGGACGGCCTGAGCAGTGACCTCATTACCGACGGAGAATGGGACTGCTCTTTCAACCTCGTAGATTTGGAGCAGTGATCATATGTGGAGTGGAGCAGATAACGACTACCTTGCCGCGATACAAGCACCGGCAAGGACTTATACGTGGCACGGCAGCGTGACCGATGTGGACGGGATCGTCTACAGCTTCGATGCCGGGGATATCGTAAAGGGAAGCGGTCAGATTACCCGACAGGTAAGCTCCGCGACCGCCCTTGAAATCGGCACGGTATACACTGCGCAGCTCACCATCAGATTATACAAGGCAATCAACAGATACAAGCTCTATGATGGCACGATCGAATTATACTGCGATGTAGATGTTGAAGGCGTGACTTATTCCGTACCGATGGGCGTATATACGATATCGGCCTGTACACAGGAGATCGGATGCATATCCATAACTGCATACGATAACATGATGGCTCTCGATGCGGTGACAGTGGCAACGGATCAGGGACAGGATACTCCGTTCAACTGGATAACATACTTCTGCGGCCTTGCCGGTGTGACCTTCGGTACCAGCGAACCCGATATCGAGGCTATGCCGAACGGACAGATCCCTCTCTCATTCAGGGAATGCGACACGCCACTGACATCGATGACATGCAGGGATGCCCTCTCATATATCTGTGCTTGCCTGTGTGCAAACGCATATATTGACCGTGACGGCGTTTTATATGTCAAACAGTACAATATGATACCCGATGACGATATCGCGGCAAATGAGCGCTTTTCTTCGTCGCTATCGGACTTTACAACGCATTATACATCCATAACGCTCGGATATTTTGAAGACGGATCCGTCGAGACGGTAGCCAAACCCGTCGATGATGGTCTCTCGTATGATCTCGGAATCAACCCGTTCTTGCAGTTCACTCTTCAGACAGCTCGCGAGGATGCGATGTTGAGAATCCTGAACTACCTTGCGACAGTTTATTATGAACCGTATACAGCTG
>Ga0265300_10005076_pt1 | contig 10299 bp, 10 predicted proteins | sample AusTroGonzalo_MG_FD_193482 | JGI IMG/M metagenome (GOLD analysis project Ga0265300, IMG submission 193482) | Bovine rumen microbial communities from tropical cattle in Woodstock, Queensland, Australia - Gonzalo_03 | ecosystem: Host-associated > Mammals > Digestive system > Stomach > Rumen ... | reverse complement strand
TTCGAAAAAGTCCATGTTTCGCAGATAAATATTATAATTTATAAAGTCCTCGGTTTCGAGTCCTTTATCCCAAATTATTTGACCGAGTTCATGTAAAATATCATCGTCATTTATAACGTCGTCGCAATCCTCGCTTAAATAATCGCGGATAAAATCATAATCGGCAAAATAAGAATCAAAAACCAGTGTTACAACGTCGCTTGTTAAATAGTTGATTGTACCCATAATTCAAAACCTCTTTTCTGTGATAGTGTTGTCTTTTACTGTGATTGTGTGTAAAATCCTGCTGTAGTTGTCGCCGACGTCAACAACAGATATAATACAATTGTTTCTGCGTTCCGCCTCGCGTCGCCCTGCTGATATAGCCGTTTTGCGCGTCGTATATCCGTACACGTCGCCGATATAACGCGCCGTTTCGCCGTCGGTTGATAATGTTAGTTTAATCATGTTAACCCCCTTTTTATAATTCAGATACTTTACAACGGGTTAAAGCCGTTTGTTTTACGTCGTTATATATTGAGTGTTCTTTGACCGTTCCCGTGATTTTATAACGTTTCTCAGGGTCAAGCCCTTTTTGTGTTTTCCAGATAAACACGTTCCCGTTTTCGTCGGTCAATTTATAGATATATACAACGTCAACATGGTAACCGTCAAACGACGATTCATAGCTTGTTAACACCTTAACCGCCGACGTTTCAAACGTGATTCTTTGACCCACTACACCAACATAACAACTTGTTTGCGCTTCGCTTGCGGTTTTGGCTTTTCTCGCGTTCTCGCGTTCCTGCTTTTCGGTTGCTTTATCATACGCAACAGGAAGCGAACACAATAAACCGAAATCGCGCCGTTCGGCTTTTCCGCACTTTACAAGCGTTTGTAAATTTTTCAAATAATCATTATCAGGGTTTTCAAGGGTTTCAAAATATTCAAGCGCCTGTTTTGCCTTTTCGCGCGAGTCGTCCAAGTCAAAACCCGCCCTGTCAAGTTTAGCGCGTAGTTTCTCGCGTTCACGTTCTGATAGCCTGTCTATACTGATAATGTCGGACGTCAACCAACGCGTATTATTATCCCCGCTATAATTGTTATATCCAAAACAGCGCACAACTTCGCAAGCGGTTAAAACTATTTCGGAAACGTCATAAAATCGCGTGTAACTGATACTATTATCTATAGCCGTATATTTTCCCATACCGTCAAAAATGGACACGAAAAAGGCAACGTGTGAGGCCGATAAACCGCCCGTGTATAACTGTAGACAGTTTGCGCCTATTTGTTTGAAGTCGTGCGTATCGTCGTTATAAATGATATATGTATCTTTGCGAGTCCTGACGGTTTTACAGTGTTCGCAATACGGTTGACATGTGTGGAAACGTTCGGGGATTGTTTCGGGCGCTTCACCGTATGTCCTAATAATATTTCCTGCTGTAGTGTGTTCAATAGTTCCGACAAAACGCCACGACTCGAAACGCGCCACGCCTTCGACGGTCACGGGGATATATTTTAGCGTGATTTCTTCGCCGTCGATTTTAACGGTCTTATACTCGGGCTGTTCTTCAACGTATGAAAAATTACAATTGCACAGCGCGCACTTTTTGCGGACTGTAGCAAGTTTCTTTTTCAGTCTGTCCATGTTGTCAAAGGGTATTAAAAAGCGGTTGATATTTTCGCCGTCTAAACGATTAAAAACGGTTGTAACGGGTTCTTCAATTATTTCTGTCATGCTTTTACCTTCTTTCGTAAAATGTTAGGGCGCTTATTATAGCGCCCTGTGCTTGTTTGTCCTGCTGTGGTATTTAATCCACGGCGTAAAATGCAACCCTTCGCCCCGTCTCGGGGTAATTACAATTATGACAAATGAACGCGTTTTCAAGCCGTTCGAACGTCGCGCCCCCACAGTGTTGTAAATCCGTCGGCGCGCTTGCCATACATGACAGCGGGTGACATTTATGAGGAACTAATAAAATGGGTTTGTTGGTGTAATAGCGCTTTTTTGCAACGCGTCTGTCAATACGTGTGTATGTCTTGCCTTTTTCCATGATTGTGAGTCTGTTCATAATATAACCCCCTTAAAATATAAAGTCCGTGTAAACCTTGCGAGACGCTTTTAAAAACCGTTCGCGGTTAACGTCGTCGAAGTAGTAGCAACTATATGTTTTCGTCGCGCGGTCATAATCCCCGCGCACAAGTACTTGCTTTTCGTCGGGTTGTTCGTAGGGCTTTAATGTGAACCACGCGCCCCTTTTAACCTTGTTTAATGTGGTAACCGTGAGGACATAGCCCGATTCGAGTTTTAATTGTTCCATAGCTTCACCCCCTGTTTAAAGTTTTGTCGATAAACTCAAATAACAACGCGTTAACCTCACTGCGCTTTTCTTCTGTGGTCTTGTTTCTGTCATGGATAATACCGCAGGCGCGGTTATTGTAGTCGCGCATCATGTCAAAGTTGGGGCGCGTTCCGAACGTTCCGCGGTAACCTGTGGTTATAAGTACGTCTTTTTCTTCGATTTCGTACCCGTCAAAGTTCCACCCATACACGCCGCAGGTGTAGCACGTCGGCGCCTGATAAAAAAGTAAATAGTCCGCTTCGCAGTAACCTATGGCAATAGCGCGGTTGTTTTTGTAACCTGTCTTGAGTTCCTTAACTGTAGTTCTGAATTTCATATAATCCGCCTTCCTTCCTTGCCTTGCAAGGACATAAAAAATTTGTTGTGGGCAATATCCGCCCACTGTCATTATATCAAGTATGGGCTAGAATGTAAAGAAAAATTTTCGAAAACAGTCTTTTACATATTGAAAACCTTGATTTTTGAATTGTTGCAATTGTTTAAACAATTCAAGGCGTAAATTGCTACAGTGTTGCAAATTGTATTTTTAGGGTGTTTCCCTGCCTGTGGAATACCCGTAAAACGTCATAAAATGCCCGTAAAGGCGTGTTTCGTTTGTAGTGGTGAATTATATCAACCGACGAAATAAACAGGGTTAAAATCAAATTGTAGGTGTTTTTTGATCAAATTGAAAAGTTTTCTGAAAATTTATGATTCGTGAATATTTTCGCTACTTTTCGCCCGTGAGAAGTCTTCGAACCGACGCGGGTAAAATTAAAACAGGATTATATTTTTTCGGTTTTTAGTGGGGCGTTTCCTGATGATGATTGTTTTCGTGACAGTTTTCTACAGCTGTAGAATAATCGTAGTTTTCGCGTGTGGGTTATAGTAATAATATAGTTTATAACGGGGCTGATAATATCCCTCATGTATAAGGTATTTCAAGGTTTAGTATTATACGGTTTGTAGTATCAAAAGTGTGTATATTATAATAATATCTATTGTGTGTAACAGTATCGGATTAAAGTATTATGTTTAAAGTGTTGTGTGGTATATAATATTTATATTTATGGTCTGTGATACTGTGATTAAAATAATATAATAATACATTGGTGTATTGTATTTGGTTTATAACATTATGTTTATTGTTGGTTGTAGTATATTATATTTTATATATTATTATAGTTGTTGTGTAGTGTAGGATAAAAGATTATTATATTATTATTTATATAATATTGGTTGTATATTGTTAGTTGTGTAGTGGTGTATGTATATTATTTGTCGTATATTATTTGTTATATAGTGTTGTATGGTTGAAGATTATTATAATTATAATATTACACGCCTGAGGTCTTTTGATTCCGTGAGTGTCTCCCGTTCCCGTTCCCGTGGTTATTGCGTCAGCAGGATATATATTTCCGTTCCCCGTTCGAATAGGTCAGCTTATACCCCCCATATTTTAAAGTTTCGATAAATCGTAATTTAGCGCAATTATCAGCGTTAATTTACAGACAGATCAAGGGTCAAGGGATAAATCGTCTGATAATTATTTCGTTACGGTCAAGTTGTCTGAAAATTATCTAGCGATATATTACCACTGTTAACACCAGACCTAGTGGGTCATTGTACCTGCTGTGATTTTTGTTGTTGTTTGTTTGTCATTGTGGCAAAGTGGATTTTGTTGTTACTTGCTATTAGTTGGACTATATACCCCCTAGGGGGTTAAGAGGGAAAGCACACGCAGAAAAAATTACCCTCTTTCCCAACCACACCAAAATAAATCCAAGTACCTCTAGCAATCATCAGCAGATAATTCCTCGCTAAGAGAGAGTAACCTAAGAGACTCCCAATCACTAGATACCCACATACGGGATTTCTAAACATGGTAGACCTAATTAGGGGAATCCTAACTGAAAGAATCCGAATTAGGGGAGACCTAACCAAACGAGACCGAATCAAAAGAGGGCTGTTTAGGGAATGATCTCTCAGAAAAATCCCTCGCGCCTAAGGGCTATGTTGCATTACTACATAGTTACCCGTGGCTAAGTGCAGTTAAGAAAAGAAAAGGAAACGGAGAGAGAAACGAAAGAAAAAGTAACAAAAAGAAAGTAAAGATAGAGGAAAAGTAAAAGTTAAAGAAGAATTATTAAAACCCTTAGAGATTTTATAATCTTTTTATTATTATATAATAATATATATACTACTGCAAAGAATATACATGGTCATTGATACCTAGTTAACTATTCTACAAAATGGGCGCGCGCGTCCGCATACAGTTCGCGGCATAGGTTGTAATGCTACATAGCTGACCGAGAATTGACCCCTATAAACCCAATAAACCGTCTTTACATACCTGCGATATGGATTAAAATGGACTTGTAGATACAAAACCGTACACAGAGGAGATTTGACATGGCATCGTTAAGCAGACATAGCGCTCATAAACTGAGCGAAGAAGAAATCATAGACCTAGTTAACGGATTCGTGTCGGACTATTGCGACGGGAGCGACGAAGTGTGTTCGCACAAAGTTCCGTTCCTGCTCGACTACATCAGCTACCGACTTCCCGTGCTTGACCCGATAGACGATCACGATTACATCGTACAGCTATTTGCGATCTATAAACACCTGTGCGCGAGATTCAGCTACGTGTTCTCGCTAAACGGGTTTCGGCTACTGACGGGGATCACCAAGAACAAGATTGCGAAGATTTCGGCTCTGAGGGCTACGAGACAGATACCGAACTACAATGACATCATGGAGTTTTGGACGGACACGGTATTTAATCAATCGGGCGACGCTTTAGTTGACAATATGACGCAGGCACATAAGGGCGGCATGACTCAGATGTTCTTAGCGAAAGCGATCTACGGATACAACGACAATCTCGCGCCTGAGCCTGCCTACATCGAGAACGAAGCTATAGACGTTACGGCACTACCCGACTTGTCAGGGCAAAAGGGAAGATTATTGCAGGATAATAACAGATAAACGCGCGACGCGTCATGTGTGCGTGGGTGAACGCGACGGAGATACCCCCAGAACGCAAAATTTTGGGTCAAATTTCGTTTTAAATCGTTCAGACGATAAAATCCTCACCTACGACATTAGAAACCGTTTAAAGGGCATTTAAATGCGTCCTTAAAATATTTTAACAATTAGGGGGCAAAATGACACTATTGACTATCGACATCGACAAGCCTGAGATTGCAACCGCAGGAGACATCTATAAGGCTATCGGGAAGGATCATTGTCAGCTTATTTCGCAAAGCACGGTAAAGACCGAGAACTCGGATAACGACTTCGAACCGATATTTACCGAAGCCGTGAAGAAGGAGATTGACCTATATGCGCTCAAGGTAGCACAGCTATTAATTGTTCAGGCGAGCAGTCATCACGGGGTATGTTCGTTTGAAATGTTCAATAACCCCGAGGACACAGGACTTGAACCGCAGGGAGAGGAGAAGTAATGGCGCGAAAGAAAGAATCCGCTCTAGACGAAGCGTTGGTCGAAAAGGTTGAGGGGTACGAGTCGTACATTAGGCATAAGGGCATAACGATGGAAGTTATAAACGCCTACACGATGGCGACAAAAACCGCTTACGCAACAGCAAAAACGAAAGAGAAATTGCAATATGCGAAAACCGTTTCGAAAAGAGCAAAAGAGATCATCGAGATTTACTGCGAGAGGAACGCAAGAGGAACGATATGGGAACTCGAAGCGTTTGCACAGAGGAATAACAAGACCTACGACATCGTTGAGAGTTACTACGAGATACTTTTGCAGGAAGCAAGGGCTATGAACTTTGACAGCTACTGCCTTTATCTCGAAAAGAACCGTCCGTATAAGCAGAGGTTTTACTACACGCGTAGAAAATGTTTCATCAAACACGGCTTTATTCAGGGCTTTCAGGATATTCTTGACGACAAGTTGGACATCTTAATGATTTCAATGCCCCCGTCTGTCGGGAAGAGCCTTAGTATGACATCGAAGGTGCTTACACCTACGGGATTTAAACTCATGCGTGATATTCATGTAGGTGACGAGGTTATAGGCGGTAGCGGAGAGGTCGCAACCGTCTTAGGTGTATATCCTCAGGGCGTACTGCCTGTCTACAAGGTTACGTTTGACGACGGCTCAAGCACGGAATGTTCAGGAGATCATTTATGGACGGTTCAGACAAGAGACGACAGAAAAAGGTCAAAAGAAAGAACTGTAACTCTTAACGACATGATGAAAAACCTTTATGTCGAAAACGGAAAGAGAAGAAATTATTCTGTGAGATACGTCGAACCCGTAAGGTTTGATAAAAAGACCTTGAGACTAGACCCGTATGTAATGGGTGCTTTTCTCGGCAACGCATGTTTTACTAATTGGACTTTTGCCACAGCGGATAAAGAAGTAATTGACATCATCAACAAAAGGCTTCCAAAGGGCTATAGCCTGAAATTTAAAAGCAAATACGATTATCGAATAATCGGTCATGAAGGGCGCGGAAACAAGATGTTTTCGCTTGTCAAAAAGGCAATTCAAGACTACGGGCTTGCCGAAAAGCATAGCTATGACAAATTTATCCCAAGGGATTATTTATACAGCACTGTTAATGACCGTTGGGATTTGTTAAGAGGGCTACTTGATACCGACGCCTATTCTTTCGAGAGAGCGGTTGAATATTCCACTACTTCTCAACAATTAGCAAAAGATGTAATAGAATTGGTTCATTCGTTGGGTGGTTATGCAAGCCTTTCTGTTAAAACAAAAAGCGGATATAGAGATTCTATGGGCGCGTTCGTGAAATGCAGGACAGCGTACCGCGTTGTAATACAGTTTACTTCGAAGCACGAAAGTCCGTTCTGTCTCAAGCGTAAAAAGGATAACTACAAGCCTAAGCGCGAAAAAATGAATAGATATATAACCTCTGTTGAATACGTTGGCGACGAAGAATGTCAATGTATTTATATCAGCGATCCGACTCACCTTTTCGTGACAGACGATTACATTCTTACGCACAACACAACACTCGAGAAATTCTTCCATTCAGCGATCTGTGGGTGGTATCCGAGAGAAGCGAACCTGTTTTATTCACACTCGGCAGGAATCACGAAGATGTACTACGACGGTATGGTTGACATTTTGACTAACGACATAGATTACTGTTGGGGCAAGATATTCCCTGATTGTCAGGTGACTTCGATGAACGCGGCACTTGAGCAGGTGAACATAAACGCCTATAAACCGTTCCCAAACGTTCAGACAGCTACTGTCGGTTCGAAGATGGCAGGTAAGGTCAGGTGTTCGAAACTGCTCTTGGTCGATGACGTTATCGGCGGTATTGAAGAAGCGGTCAACAAGGTTCAGCTTGACAAGATATGGAACAAGTACACTACGGACGCAAGGCAAAGGCGTAAAGAGGACGAGAACGAAATTCCATGTAAAGAGATACATATTGCTACGCGTTGGAGCGTTCACGACGTAATAGGCAGGCTACAGAGAGCCTACAAGGGAAATGATCGCGTCAGGACGATAGCGATACCTGATATAGACCCTATTACGGGAGAGAGCAATTTCCTTTTCGAGTTTGGTGGCTTTACGGTCAAATTCTACGACGATATGCGAAAGACGATGGACGAGGTAAGCTACCGTTGCCTTTACAAGAATGACCCGATAGAGCGAGAAGGAATCCTTTACGAGTCGGACACGCTTATGCGATACCATTCGTTGCCGCTTGACGCACCGCAGGCGGTAAAGGCTGTATGCGATACCAAGACTTCGGGTATTGACTATACCGTTGTTCCTATCGTTCAGCAATACGACGATATGTATTACTTGGTCGATGTTGTCTGCGATAACAGCACCAACTTTGATTTGCAGGAAGAAAAGATTGTTCACAAGATTATCAGCAACGAAGTAACGAAGATCAGATTCGAGAGCAATCAGGGCGGTAGCCGACTTGCGGAAAATGTTAAATCAAAACTTAACAAAAGCGGTTACAATTGCGAAGTCCTTACGGCTTACACGTCCAAGAACAAGGCAACGAAGATAATCGTACACGCCGATTGGATAAAGAGACACGTTATATTCCCTGCAAACGAACTGATAACACCGAAAAGCGAAATGGCGAAGTTTATGGACTTCTTGACGACATTTACCATCACGGGAGACAACAAATTCGATGATGTTCCCGACTCGATGGCACAGCTTTCGGAAATGGAGAGCAAACAACTGACAAAGAACTTTGCGGAATCAATGATAAATCCGCTGTGGGATATATAAGAGGGGTGAAGAATGAGAAAGATACTTGAGGAAAAGCGCGACAGACTTATCGGATATATTGATTATCTCAAAGAGATAAACATGAAAATTGCCGAGTTGGAATACTCTATGTATTGCGTCAAGGGAGTTTCTTACGACAGGGATCGGGTTCAATGTAGCGTCTCTAGCGACAATGTAACAACCGTTGTGGCGAGAGTCGAGGACTTGTTCGAATTGAGGTATCAGGTCGAAAAGAAAATCAAGGACACGAAACAATACTTCTTCGACATGAGCGGAAAGATAAAAAGACCGTATGACGTGTACGTTTTTATCGAAAGATTTGTTGATCTAAAGTCGATAAACGAGATTGCGGAGTATCATAATCGCTCAAAACGCAGTATTCAAGCCACTTTGAAGCGTACGTACGAAACTTTGAAATTTTTTCAAAAAGGGTATTGACTTCACCCCCTGCAAGTGATAAAGTGTATATAGCGAATACTGTAGGAACGGTACGCAAGAATCCATACGAATTTTATCCGCCTTTTACGATCGCCCCAATGCGTTATGCGTTTGGGGTGATTCTATTTGTGGGTTCAAAGGGGGTTAACTTGAAGAAAGCGATTGTTGCTATTATCTGCCCTAGATGTGGAGCAGAACTCGGAACTGTTGACGTGAGCAAGACTACCGTTGACGTTTCAACAAAATGTTACCATTGTCACATCGGAGTCACCTTTGAGATTCAGACGAAGGTTTGCACCGAGAAGCCTTACCCAAGTAGGGTAACTTCGGGGGGAATGAGATTTTGAATAAACGATATTTTCATGAGGTTGTCAAAAACAGCTTTGGACGGCAACTTGCCTATTATGACGCTGACGTAATCGACGAAACGAATGTTGCCGAGTGTTTACAGCAGACGATTTCCGTATTCAACGCGAACAAGACTGCGGCTCAGTACCTTTGGAATTATTACAAAGGCGATCAGCCTGCGCTTTATAGAACCAAGAAAGTTCGTTCGGACATCAACAATAAGGTCGTAGAGAACCATGCGTTCGAGATCGTCATGTTTAAGAACGGACAGACGTACGGTGAACCTGTTACGTACGTAAACGTTTCGGATAACGACGACAAGTCGGAGTTTATCGACAAACTCAACAACTATTGCCGAGTTGCTTCTAAGGACACGTTTGACCTGTCCTGCGGAGAGTGGCAGAGCGCAACGGGAATCGGCTACAAGGGAATCTTCAACAAGAACGAAGCAATCCCGTTTGGAATCGTAATCCCTACGCCGCTTAACACATGGATTGTTCGTAGCATGAACACTCAGGAAAAGATTGTATGCTTCCAAGTGGTTGTCAGGAACGCGGGAATTACTTACAAGGCATGGACACCTTCGAAGGTGTTCACCCTTGACGCGTCATACAATTTGATCCCCAACAAGGAAAATCAGAGCAACCTTCACGCTTACGGCGGTATTCCTGTTGTTGATTATCCGAACAATCAGAACTGCCTTTCGGACATCGAAACGGTCATCAACCTTCTTGACGCGATCAATTCGGTTCAGTCAAGCCGTGTTGATTCAATAGATCAGTTTGTGCAGGCGTTCCTCAAGTTTGTCAATTGCGAGATTGACGCGAAAGAGTTTGACAAGATGAAGGAGCGCGGCGCTATCGTCGTTCACAGCAGAGAAGGCGACGACAGCGGACACGCAGACGTTGACACCCT
>Ga0265300_10005075_pt1 | contig 10299 bp, 9 predicted proteins | sample AusTroGonzalo_MG_FD_193482 | JGI IMG/M metagenome (GOLD analysis project Ga0265300, IMG submission 193482) | Bovine rumen microbial communities from tropical cattle in Woodstock, Queensland, Australia - Gonzalo_03 | ecosystem: Host-associated > Mammals > Digestive system > Stomach > Rumen ... | reverse complement strand
TACGATCTCGGTGATGAAGGTGCTGAAAGACGTTGAATGGTGGGGCTCTGCCGTCGTAAAAATCAATGCCGATAGCGTAAACAAGGTGACGATTCCTGTGCTTCGCCCCTCGACTCGCTTGACGCTAAATTCGAACCCGGAAGCGGCCGAAGTTTACGTGAACCAGGAACCTTCGCTGAACAGAATGCCGGACCACATGACGGACGTGGTGGTGGATGGCGTAAAGCCGCAGGTCAAGGCTACCATTCACTTTAGAAAGGTGGGTTACCGCGATACTACGGTGACGACGGAAATCAAGCCGTACATGCCGAACCTGGTGTATGTGGACATGACGCCTGTGCTGGATGACCTTGAATTTATCGAAGAACAGAATGCGTTCAACAAGGAACGTAGCCAGAGACGTATCGGCCGCGGACTTTTGTGGGGTTCCATTGTCCCCATTATTGCCGGTGGTGTCATGTGGTACTTGGCTGAACGTGACTGGAGCAAGGCCGCCGATAAGAAACATGCCTACGAGAATTTGTCTGCATTCGATAGCGACGACACGCGCCAGATGGTTAAGGATAACCACGATTTGAATAAAAGCGGTGATACCAAGTGCGGGGTGGCCATTGGACTTGGCGCCTTGGGCGTTGGTCTCTTGGCGGCAGGCATTGTTCTTGCCTTCTAGTTTAAAACAGATGGAGAAAATATGATTAAGAAAATCCTTTCGGTATGCTTGCTCTCGATAGCATTTGCGTCGGCACAGGTGGTAGATGATCCTTATGCCTATACTTCTGGCGCCCAGGAACAGGAAACTCCGGTGATGAATATCAATCATACCGAAAATGACGAGCCGCTGTTTGCGGTATCGATCCACCCGGTATCGATGTTCATCTTGTCTTTGTTCGATATTCCTTCGATATTCTTGACTATCGAAGGAAACTTGGCAAGCCACGTGTCCTTGATTACCAGGCCTTATGTTATCTGGACGGACTTTTCGGATAGCGACGAAGATCTTGATGTCTTTTTGTTCGGTATTTCGGAAGGCTTGCGTTTTTACTTTAGCGAAGGACACCGCGGTGTGTATTTGGCAGGTCATTTCAATTATGACCGTGTGAGCCTGGAATACACTTATGAAGGCAATTCTAGAGATAATTTCGATGTCCATGCGAACGGCTTTGGCTTTGGTTTTTACCTCGGTCATAAGTTCCGTTCTGGCCACTTTACGACGTCGTTCGATATCGGCTATGTCTATTCTCACTACTCGATATCGGGAAAGGCTGAAGATGATGTCGAAAGAGTTGCTACCGTGGGCTCGGGCTACGACTTGAACTATACGTTCGGCTTCGCGTTCTAGCTCATTTTTCTATTTTTTAGAAAAAAATTGGAGATTTGTATGCCAGCAATTCATTTGACTGCAGAGAATTTTGACTCAGTGATTGCCTCGGGCCAGTTGGTCTTTGTGGATTTCTGGGCCACTTGGTGCCGTCCGTGCATGATGATGGGTCCCATCATCGATGAACTTGCCGACGAATACAATGGCCGTGCGGTCATTGCCAAGATAAACGTGGATGATGCCGGTGTGGGCGATATTTGTGCCCGTTTTGGAATCACGAACATTCCCAACATGAAGCTCTTCAAGAATGGAGTGGAAGTGGGCAATGTGGTGGGCGCCGTTCCTAAGGCTACCGTCAAGGGCGTTATCGACCGTAACTTGTAATAACTCATGCTGACTAAACGTTTGATTGTATGTCTTGATGTCCGTAACCGCAAGGTGACGAAGGGCGTCAAGTTTAAGGGTAATATCGATATCGGCGATCCTGTTGAAATGGGTGCGCAGTATAGCGCCGACGGTGTCGATGAATTGGTCTTTTACGATATTACTGCAAGTGCAGAAAATCGCCCTTGTGATATGGAAATGATTCGCCAGATTGCTCACCGCGTGTTTATTCCGTTTGCGGTGGGTGGTGGTATCCGTAACCTGGACGATATGCACGAAGCCCTTTTGGCCGGTGCCGAAAAGGTGAGCGTGAATAGTCTTGCCGTGCTGCACCCCGAAATCATTGCCGAAGGCGCGAAGGCCTTTGGTCGTCAGTGCGTGGTCTTGGGCATGGATGCGAAGTTCGTTGGCGTTTCGGACAAATTCAAGAGCGGCTACGAAGTTTATATTCGCGGTGGCCGACAGGCCATGGGTATCGATGCCGTTGAATGGGCCAAGAAAGCTGAAGATTTGGGCGTCGGCGAAATTTGCTTGAATGCTATCGATACCGATGGCGTTCGCAATGGCTATGAATTGAATATTACCGATCAGGTGGCACGTGCAGTGCAGGTGCCGGTGATTGCTAGCGGCGGTGCCGGAACTCCGGCTCACATTGTGGACTTGTTCCGCAAGACTTCTGCCGATGCAGCCCTGGTGGCTTCGATGGTTCACTTTGGCGATTACACAGTACCCGGAATCAAGAAAGAAATGCTTGCCGCAGGAATTCCTGTGCGCAAGAAAATGAACGGCGAGGTGTAAGTTGAACACTTCTGTTGCGGTCAAGATTTTTGAAGCAGGCAAGAGTGCCGGTGCAGACTTTGTCGAAATTTACGAAGAAGAAACCCGCAGTTCCATGCTCGGGCTCAAATCGAGCCAGATTGAATCTGCGACTGCAGGCACTGAATACGGTATCGGTATCCGTTTGATTTACGGAACCGAGGTGCTTTATGGCTTTACAAGCGATGATTCCGAAGAAGCGCTTGTGAAACTCGTGAAGACGCTTGCTTTTGGCCGTATCGCCAAGATGAGCAATGCTCCGGTGGAATTCGCGCCCGAAAAGCGCGTGGCAGATTACAATGTGGCAGCCTTTAAAGACCCGCGAGTGCTGGGACAGGCGGTGAAGCAGGACTTTTTGTTCCGCGCCGACCAGGCGGCTCGCAAGATTTCGGATAAAGTAGTACAAGTGGGCGCCTCGGTGACAGATTCCTGTTCGACAGTTACGCTCATGAACAGCGAAGGTCTGAACTTGTCGATGAATCGTGCACGCTTGCGCGTGAACGTGACCGTGACAGTGTCCGACGGAACCGAAAGATTGACGACCCACGAGGCTCCCGGAGCACTCGGCGGTTATGAACTTTTAGCAAACTATTCGCCTGAAGCCTTGGCCACCGATGCGACGGAACGCTTGTTGCGTATGCTTTCGGCTGGCTATATTAAGGGCGGCCAGATGCCCGTGGTCATGGGTAATGGCTTTGGCGGCGTGATTTTCCATGAAGCCTGCGGACATCCGCTTGAAACGGAATCGGTCCGTCGCGGTGCAAGCCCCTTCTGCGGTAAAATTGGCGAAGCGATTGGCCAACCCTGCCTGACCGCTATTGATGACGGAACCATGGAAGGCGTGTGGGGTAGCCTGAAGTTCGATGACGAAGGTACGCCTACCCAGCGCACGACTTTGATTGAAAACGGTATTTTGAAGACTTACATGAGCGACCGCGTGGGCGCCCAGGAAGTCGGAATTGCACGCACGGGTTCTGCCCGCCGCGAAAGCTACAAGTATGCACCAGTAAGCCGCATGCGCAATACCTTTATTGCTCCGGGCAAAGATACGCTTGATTCCATGATTGCAAGTGTCGACAATGGCCTTTATGCGGCGCGCATGGCGGGTGGCTCGGTGAATCCGGCAACAGGCGAATTCAATTTTGCCGTTGACGAAGGCTATGTGATTCGCGGTGGCAAGATTTGCGAACCGGTGCGCGGTGCAACCTTGATTGGCAAGGGCCATGAAATTATGCCCCGCATTAGCATGGTGGGTACAGACTGGGAAGTGGCCGCGGGTGTCTGCGGCGCAAGTTCTGGACATGTGCCTGTGACTGTCGGACAGCCGTCTATTAAGGTCGACCAAATTCTGGTCGGCGGCCGTTAGAATTTACTCCAACGTCTTTTAGGATTTGGGCAATGGTCTTCGTGACCATCGGGCCAGATCCATACTTCGTCTGTAAAAGGACATTTGGCGCATGAACCGCTCATGGGGCAGTCTTCGGTCGGGTCTTCTATGAACAGCGAACCTTCATATTTGATTATGTCCGAATGGAGAGAGCCTTCAAGAAGTTCGTGGCGGAGGGAGTCAAGTTCCTGCTTGCTTAGCTTGAAACGCCTTTCGAGAATAGCCGAGGTGTCCGGAATGAATACGGCGGGATTCCATTTGATCCGCTGGACGCCTGCTTTTTCGGCCCAAGCGATGAGATCCTTGTAATCTTGAAGATTTTCGCGGTGCAAAGTCACTTGCAGAGAAATGGTGGCGCTGGAATCTAGCCTGCGCTTGCGGCATTCAATAAGCTTTTCCACATTTTCACGCCAGAGGTTGCGGAGGAATCCGCCCATTTCGTAGGCCAGCGTGCTGACTTTGATGTCGCTACAGGCCTGAACCAGTTCGAACATGACCGACGGAGTGCCCCACTTGCCCGGGAATGTGCCGTTGGTGGTGAGGTTTATCTTGACGCCTGTCATTTCGCAAAGGTGTAGCAGGTTTTCGAATTTTGAATAAAGTAGAGGTTCCCCCATGGTGGAGGGGATGACTTCTTTTAGCAAGAGCTTGCCGGCTTCGTCACGTTCGGCCGCGTATTTTTCAATAGCGGCCTTGGCGGTTTCAAAAGGCATTTCGCCTGCATAAGAGACAATGCCGCGTTGTCTTAAAAAACACAGCGCACAACGCAGATTGCATTTGTCGGGGTTAGTAAGTAGAGTAATACGACGCATGATTGAATTTAGAACTGAACGAATCTAAATTCGATCTAGGCCCTATGCTCCCTTAAATACTTGATGGCGGCGAGTCCTGCCTTGGCGCCTTCGCCAACGGCAACGGCAACTTGCAGGGTTCCTCCGGTGCAATCGCCTGCGGCAAAGAGCCCGGGGAGAGTCGTCTGGAAATCATTGTCTAAAACCAGGGTGGCTCCGTCAAAGCCTGCGCCCGCCTTCTTGGCCAAGTCGGTGGCGCTTGCGCTTCCGAGGGCAACAAAGAGTCCGTCGAATTCTTCTTCGGTACCGTCTTCGTAATGCACGCCCTTGAACTGGCTTTCACCAACCAAAGACTGCAGGTGGCGGGTTTCAATGCGCACGTTGGGCGGGAACGATGCTGTGAGCGGAGCACCATTTGTCAGGAGCGTGATGCTTGCAACGACTTGCGCAAGTTCCTGGACTTCGTGGAGGGCGTATTCGCCCGTGCCTAAAACGGCCACCTTTTTCTGGCGGTAGAAGAAGGCGTCGCAAACGGCGCAGTAACTTACGCCGTGGCCTTCGAGTTCTGCCATGCCGGCTACCGGGTGCTTGTTGCGGGCTGCCCCTGTAGCCATGATGCAAACTTTTCCGTGGTATTCGCCTACAAGGCCTTTTGCCGAAAATCCCTGGCCGTCGAACATGAGGTCGGTGATTTCGTCGTCAATAATCTTTGCGCCAAGGGCCATTGCCTGCTTGTGACCCACTTCCAAGAGCTGTTCGCCCGAAAGGGGCTTTTCAAGTCCGTAATAGTTCTGGATCATGTGGGCTTTGGCGAGTGCACCGCCATCTTTACCGATTAACTGGACCGAGAGTCCGGCTCTCAGACCATAGAGGGCGGCTGAAATTCCTGCGGGCCCGTAGCCCAAAATCAGCATATCTGTCATAAAAGCCTCCATATATCTTCAATTCATTCATCGGTAAAATACAAATTATTTATCTTATTGAATAGGTAGTTTGTGGTAAAAAAACTTAAAGGAATATGATGGAACGACTGACACCGCGTGATATGTTTGTTGAAGCCGGCTATGGTCCGAACTTTGCAAACCAGCTTATACAAAATGCCTATAGCAAGTTATTCGAAGGCGACCCGATTGACGAACGAGTCTGCTTTGATGCCTCTGAAGACATGAGCTATATCATCGATATCGGTCACGATGACATTCGTTCCGAAGGCATGAGCTACGGCATGTACATTACGGCGCTCACGGGCCATGAACGTCAGTTTGACAAGCTTTGGAATTTTACCAAGCGTTACCTGAGAAACGATGACGGTCCCCATGTGGGATATTTTGGCTGGCAGGTTTCTACCACCGACTTTAGCAAGATGGACCCGGGGGCTGCTCCCGATGGCGAAGAATACTTTGCCATGGCTCTTTTGATCGCTGCCGACAAGTTTAATCGTCCGGACCTCAAGGACGAAGCGGTGGGACTGATCAACTGGATGCGCAACAAGCCGAACAACGGAATTGTGGGTCCGATTATTGACCCGGAACGCAACCTGGTGAAGTTCTCGCCGGTGCTGGGTAACGATTTTACCGACCCGAGCTACAATACCATTGCATTCTACCGCGCCTTTGCCGAAGCCACTGGTGACGAGACTTGGCTCACGATTGCAAATAACAGCCTTGAATACATTCAAAAGGCCGCCCACCCGGTAACGGGTCTTTGCAGTGAATACTCCGAATACGATGGAACTCCGAAGGCTACCCCCTGGTACCCTGAAAGTGATTGCTTTAGCGGTGATGCCTGGCGCGTGGCTATGAATTTGAGCCTTGACTATGCCTTGTTCCGCGGGCACGAGTGTGAAAAACAAATCTGCGAAAAGATTCTCAACTTCTTTAACGGCAAGCGCCCCTACTTGGCTGACTATGCCATTGACGGCGGCGATTTCCCGCGTCCGGGCCGTAATGCGACACCGGGTGTGATTGCTATGAATGCGGCGGCAACCCAGGTGTTGCCGACGGACGATCCGCGCATCAAGCCGTTTGTGAAGGACTTGGCGGCACTTTCTGTGCCTTACCGTTTCTGGCGCTATTACGATGGTATGCTTTACATGCTGGGTCTCCTTGCAACAGCAGGAAAGATCCGTATTTAAAGCGACATGTGAGAATGTGTGGGTTATAGATAAAGGAATACAAGATGAACAAATTAAATTACATGGTGCGTCCGGTGGTTCTTGCGGGCGTATTCGCTTCTGCCATGATTTTTACCGCATGCGAAGACGTGCGCGTTGAAAATTACCCCAGTGGAAAAGTCCGTAGCGAGACGACTTACGTGAAGGACAAGAAAGAAGGCCCCGAAAAGGAATACTACGAAAACGGTAACGTAAAGCGTGAAGCGAATTACGTGAACGATCGCCGCGAAGGGGTGGTCAAGGAATATTACGAAGACGGTATTCCCGAGGCGGAATACAATTATGTCGACGGCTACATCGAAGGTACGGTGATTCGCTATCACAAGAATGGCAAGATTGCTTCGAAGGCTGAATTCAAGCAGAACAAGCAGATTGCTTTCGGTGAATACTTCGATGAATCGGGCGAGCCGGCTACAAGCGGTTCTTACAAGGATCCGCGCGATGGTTACGCTTACGAATGGATTCGTATCGGTTCGCAGCTTTGGACCGCCGAAAACATGAATTACGGCACGGCGACGGGTTCGCTTTGCTCGCAGTGCAATCATTGGGGCCGACTCTACAATTTTGAAAATGCCAAGAAGGCCTGTCTTGAAGGTTTCCACATGCCGACCAAGGAAGAATGGAACGTGCTCCTTGCCTTTGCAGGCAAGGAAAAGCCGGTGGGCGTGGTGCTGAAGGCTGGCTACGGCTGGGACCCGATCAAGGGCACGAACAACTACGGCAATGGCAAGGATGAACTGGGATTCGGCGCCAAGGCCGGTGGCGGTCACTTTGCCAAGAGCGACGTGCCGCTGAAGGAACGCAAGTTCGAAGCCGCAGGCCAGAAGGCATTCTTCTGGACGGCTGAAGGCGAAGTGCTGGTATTCTTCCACGACAAGGATATCGCCAAGTTTGAAAAGTTCAATCCGGAATACGGCGCAAGCTTGCGTTGCATTAAGGACTAATTCAGTTTGAGAATAAAAAGAAAGGCGCTCCGATGAGCGCCTTTTTTAATTGCTTTTAGGAGGGCCGTGACGTTTGCTCGCGACGCTCGCCTTAAGCGATGTTAAGGGACTGTTCGCGGATGCATTCGACTTCGTTCTTGAGCTCGATAGCGAGGGCGGCGATGTCGGCACTCTGGCACTTTGTGCCCAGGGTGTTGGCTTCGCGGCCCATTTCTTGCAGAATGAATCCGAGGTTCTTGCCTTGAGCGCCGCCTTCCTTGAGGGCATTCAAGAAAAGCTTGTTGTGACTGCGGAAGCGGGTGATTTCTTCGTGAATGTCCAGCTTGTCGGCCATGATGCAGGCTTCCTGCAGCAGGCGGACATCATCGATTTCGCTATCCTTCAAGAGCACGTTGATGCGTTCCTTGAACTTGTCTTTCCAGACTTCGATGCGCTGGGGGTCAAGAACTTCGATTTTGTCGAGAACGGAATTCAAGTGATTCACGCGGCCTTCGAGATCGCGGGCGAGGTTGGCGCCTTCCTTGGCACGCATTTCGTTCACTTGGTCGAGAGCCTTGTCCAGTTCTGCGGCAAGATGTTTTTCCAGAGCGTCGGAATCAGAATCGGCGTCGGTGAACTGCAACACTTCAGGGAGAGCAAGAATGTTTTCCAGAGTGATGTTGCCTTCGATGCCGAACTTCTTCTGCATGGCGCGAGTGATGTCGACAAATTTTGCGATGGCGGCTTCGTTGTAAGAGACCGGAATGTTTCCGCCGGTGCCTGCGCCAAGCGTTACGCTAAAGATAACGGAGCCGCGGACCAGCTTGTCCTTGATTTGGTTCTTGAAGCTGTTTTCGAGGTAGGCCAGGTTCTTGGGCAACTTGCAGGAAATATCCAAGAAACGGTTGTTCACGCTGCGGACTTCAATCACGCAGCTTGCGCCCTGGTACATGGACTCGCTCTTTCCAAACCCCGTCATCGATAAAATAGCCATAATTAATCCTTATTAAGCCTTTTTGCTCACCATGGCAATTACGTGTTCTGCACCGAAGTTTGCAAAACCGATAGCCGTCAGGAACTTGCTGAGCTTGTGTTCGTTCTGGTAGCTAATGGTTTCAATTTTCAAGCCTTCCTTGTTGCAGAGGGTATGGAAATCCTTCAGCGTCAGGATACGAATGTTCGGTGTGTCATACCATTCGTAGGGCAATTCCTTGGACTTCGGCATGCGACCGTGCAGCATCAGGCTTCCGCGGGTTGTCCAGTGACCGAAATTCGGGAAGGTCACGATGGCGCGCTTGGCCACGCGCAGAAGCTCGTTCAAGAGGGCCACCGGGTCACGGATTTCTTGAATGGTGCGGTTGATGATGGCGTAATCGAAGCTGCCATCCTTGAAGTCGCGGATACCGCTTTCGTCAAGGTCGCGCTGGATTACGGGCACGTCGTTTTCAAGGCAATCCATGATGCTCTTGAAGTTGCGTTCGATGCCCAAGGTCGTTACATTCTTTTTCTTGCTCAGGTAATCAAGCAATTCACCGTTACCGCAACCCAGGTCGAGGACGTTGCTGTTTTCCTTGACGAGGCTTCCGATAAGATTGAAGTCTTCGGTGTCGTGGAAAACGGGCGTCACCTGCGTTTCGGGTGTTGCCGGAATAATCTTGGAATCAAGGAAACGGCCTACGGCCTTTCCGAGGTCGCCGACTTCGATGAGGAAACCGTCGTGACCGAATTGTGTGTCAAGTTCAAGACTGGTAACCGTTTTGCCGGCGTTCAAGAGTGCGCTTGTAATACGGCGGGATTCATGGGGCGGGAAAAGCCAGTCTGTACTCAGATTGACATTCAGGAATTCCGCCTTCACGCCTTTGAATGCGGCCTCAAGGGAACCGTATTCCGTTTCGAGATCGAAACTATCGGTCGCGTGTGCAATGTGCAGGTAGCTGTTGGCGTCGAAACGGTCCACGAATTTAGCACCCTGGTAACGCAGGTAGCTTTCCAGCGGAAGATTCAGGTCGAAAGGCGTGCTGTAGGTGACAGCGTGGTTACGGCTTTCCTGGTCTTGGGCGCGCTTGAACTTTTGTTCCATGCCCACGGCGCTGAGGTAGGTAATGTGGGCGAGCTTGCGGGCGTTGGAAAGGCCAACGTCCGGGTGGGCGGATTCGTAGTAATCGCCACCGTTAAAATTCGGGTCTTGGGTAATCACGTCGCGGGCGACGATTTCAAAACCGAGAGCCTGGCTGCTGAATCGCGGGGAACTTGCAATCACGATGCAACGGCGCACGAGATCCGGGTAGTAAATGGCCCATTTCATGGCCTGGAAACCACCCATGGAGCCACCGATGACGCAGCAGAGTTGGTCAATGCCGAGACCCTTGGCGAGTTCGCGCTGGGCATTCACCATGTCGCCGATGGTAATCATGGGGAAGGTGCTGCCGTAGGGCTTGCCCGTGCGGGGGTTGATGGATGCGGGGCCAGTGGAGCCTTTGCAACCACCCAAAATGTTACTGCACACG
>Ga0265300_10005073_pt1 | contig 10301 bp, 10 predicted proteins | sample AusTroGonzalo_MG_FD_193482 | JGI IMG/M metagenome (GOLD analysis project Ga0265300, IMG submission 193482) | Bovine rumen microbial communities from tropical cattle in Woodstock, Queensland, Australia - Gonzalo_03 | ecosystem: Host-associated > Mammals > Digestive system > Stomach > Rumen ... | reverse complement strand
ATAAATATTGAAAGCCACATAATATGTGGCTTTTTTTATATTAAAAAAGTCTTCCAAAATTTGACAAATTAAAGAAAAAAACATATAATATATTTGTAATTATATTTATATCTTAATACAAAAAACAAAATGAAAAAAGAGTTAAAAGAAAAAATTATTTGAAAACACGAAACAAGAAAAGAACTTATTAGAGACGTTATAGCTTGTGTAATTATCGCATACGTTGCAACATTAGCATTTTTATTGGTAGATTCTAGAGTAAAATTTATTGATGCACAAACAGATTACATTAGTAGTCAAATCCACACAATTCATACTGCAGCTCCTGTAATGGATTAATAATAAAATAATTTTAATAAATAAGGGAAAAACCGATTGATCGAACAATCTCTCGGTTTTTTGGTAAATAAAAATAAATTAAATTAATTCTATACTATTATCATATTCTATAAAAAATTTACCTCATTTTTGTATTCATTCATTTATATCAATCCAATATCTTTGGATTAATGCTCAATCTATAGGATCAATTATTTCATTTTCTAGTACTCATCAACAATTTTGGATAGTTTTTGCGGATCAAATATTTACTTTATCACAGGTTAATAATACTTTCTCTATTCATAAATCTTTATAAAACTTCAAAACAGCAAATAATTGTGCTGTTGCATAATGTTTTTTTCTTTCACTCGGACGAATAGAATATCAGATATGTCATCAATGTTGCAATAGTGAATCATTTAGCCTAAATCTGGTATTAATAAATCAAAGTATTTTATTATCAATTTCGCGAATTAAAACATACTGAACACCTGGTACATATCACTCACTTACTGTATCTTCACTCTCATTTTCTTTTAAATATTTTAATCGTCATTCATAATTATCTACAAACTTTTTTAATCATCATGATCAATAAAAAGTTGTATTATCATCAAAAAATTCTTGCACAGTTTGTAAAACATGTTCTTTATAGTCAATTGTTGGTTTGATTAACTTTAATTTTTCCATTAAATTAGTAACTTTTTGCAAATAAAACTCTTCAAACACTTGGTTTTCAGCTAATCATATCTACTCATTCATCGTTTAGTTTTACAAATCATTCATTTGGAATACATCTAATTGTGGCTTTTGTCTCTTCCTGAATCTTTTCTGCTGTTTCAGCTGTTCCATCCCAATGCGCAAATATAAATCATTTTTCAATTTTATCTTTAAATTCGTCATAAGAATTTACATAATATGTATTAGCTTCTCTAAATGCTTTGTTCTTCTCATATAAGTCTTTTTGTTGTTTTAACAAAATATTTTCCAAGTTTTCAACCAATTCATCCAATTTCATCATAGTCTTTTCCTCTGTGATTCTATTAAATACTTCAACTTGTCAGTTTTCTATATCTCTTTTTCATACTGTAACTCTCAATGGGAATCATTTCATCTCGTATTCACTGAACTTTCGACCTGGAGTCTTTTGCGTATCACTATCAATCTTGTATTTAACTTGTATAGAATTTTTTATGTATTTTGAATGAGCATCCAAACTTGTATTATCCATCTTTTCAATCAATGGTTTCAAATATTCCATAATATCATTCAGATCATCTTGATTTTTGAAGATTGGGACAATCGCTACATGATATGGAGCTAATAATGGTGGTAAAACCAATCAATTATCATCACTATGGGACATAATCAATCATCAAATCAATCTAGTACTAACTCATCGAGATGTTCATCGAACATATTCTAATTCATTATTTTGATTTGTGAATTTTACATCAAATGCTTTTCCGAAATTTTGTCATAAGAAATGAGATGTTCATGCTTGTAATGCCTTAAAATCTTGCATCATTGGCTCTATTGCATAAGTTTCTAAAGCTCAAGCAAATCTATCATGAGCTGGTTTTCTACCCATAACTGGCGACATCGCTAAAAAGTTTTCAGCAAAATCTCTGTATACATCTAGCATCTTTAATGCCTCATTATTTGCATCTTCAGCTTTAGCATGAGCAGTATGTCATTCTTGCCAAAAGAATTCAGCAGTCCTCAAAAATATTCTAGTCCTCATTTCCCATCTCATTACATTTGCTCGCTGATTTACGAGTATTGGCAAATCACGATAACTATTTACTCGTCTCTTGAAGCTATCTCGAATGATTGTCTCACTTGTTGGTCTGACAATTAATTCTTCTTCTAACTTAGCCTCAGGATCTACTATGATTCATTTTCAATTTGGATCATTTTTTAGTCTATAATGTGTAACCACTGCACATTCTTTTGCAAATCAGGCTACATGACTAGCTTCTTTTGTAAAGAAAGATTTTGGTATTAATAACGGGAATGCGGCATTTTGATGTCATGTGTTTTTAAACATTTTATCCAAAGTGTCTTTAATATTTTCCCAAATTGCAAAACCATATGGTTTGATAACCATACATCATCTGACACTTGAGTTTTCAGCCATTTCTGCTTGCTGTACTAATTGATTGTACCATTCACTGTAATTTTCAGCTCTTGTTGTAATTTTTGCCATAATACCAAAATAATGTGATAAAATATCACATTATTATATAGTAAAAATATTTAGTATTTCAATAATATTATTTCTTTTTTGATAGATTTTTATTGATTTCTTCTAACAATTTTAAACTTTCATCATATTTATCAACTAACTTTGTCACTAAATCAATTAATTCTTTATTCGACTTTACTAATTCTGATACAGCATCATTGTCTGTATTTCATTTGGTACTACTCTTTTCTCCTTTGTCTTTTGATTTAACACTAATATTACTAATTTTTGTTTTGATATCGTTATATGTCTCTACAACAAAATCTTTTCATTTTTTTAAATTTTTTGTAGTTTTTTCGGTAATGGTTTTCACTCATTGCTTTATTGAGTCTGAACCATCAGTAATTTTCTTTTTTACAATCTTTGTTTTTTCATTTACTGTAGCAGGAACTTCTGTTATTTTATCTTTAATTTCGCTCATAGATAAAGATTCTGTTCATTTTCAAGACATGATCAGTTGTATTAGAAAATAAAAATATATAGCAGCAAATATCATCATTTTTTACACAGTTTTTTAGTCAAATAAATTTCTCAGCCATTGCCAAAATCATTGTTTTTTCTTGTCTGTTATTTCATGTTCTCAGTTCTGTTCAGTAGTTGGTTCATAAACATTACTATATTCTTCATATGTTACATCTAAATATTGGCATTTATTGTATGTATAACTTCACATCAATTCTCAATCTACACATAATCTAAGTTCAACCCTACAACTTGCATTTGTAAATCAAAATGGTAGTTCGTATGCTCTAACAAATTGTCAATGTTGTACAATTTCTCACCATGGAGCTTGGCAGTTATAATGCCTCACATTTACCTGTTCTTTTGAATCTTGCTCAACAATTAATCATTCATCACCACTTTGTCGATCTGTTATTGGTTGTTTAACTCCTGTTTTCAATTTTCAATTTTCATCAAATTCTGCCTTTTCATTTTTTGCAAATTTTGATGGTTGAATTAATTCACTTTGTACAGATTTATCATTATATGATATAACCTTATTTCTTGTGTAGGAAACAACATTGCTTGTTTCTGAAGTAATTTGCTTTGATGTTTTATTTCAGTACGAATAAAACACTCTTTCATCACATGCAGGCTGAGTAAAAGTTCAATCTAAAACTCAATTATTACAAGTTCTTCTCTGTACATTACAGATATCTGGCACATCAGTTCTTTGCTGATATGCCAAGATTGATTCTTTATGTTTTAATGTAACTCATCGAGGAGTTTCACAATCTTTATAAGCAGGTTTTTCAATTGCTCATTCTGGGAGATTAAATGGATTATTTGGATTTAATCATGATAATTCTTGTGTGTCTCAAACATTTGCACTTTTATATATAACTCATGTGCTTGCCTCATCATCTCAAACATAATCAATGTTTCATAAAACATTGTACTCTTTCATTGTATTTTCTACTGTATTTTTTGTTTCCTCAACAGTATCTTCATCATTTGATTCATCATTTTTTCAGAACAAAAAGGACCAATCTATTGCAGATCAATGGACCGGTTCAAAAATATTATACTCTGTTCAGTCAGTGTCAATAAAAATATATGACATATTAACTATGTCTACACTTTTTTTTCTTGATGGAAAAATTCAAATCAAAAGTATAAATAATATTGCAGCCACTATAACTGAAAGAATAAACCCAATTAATCTTCTAATCATGATTTTTTCATAGTAAATAAAACCTGCATATTAATTATAATCAGAAAAAAAAATAAATCAAATTTTCGTAATAAAAATTAAATTAACTAGTAATTATTAATTGACTATTTTTTAAAAATATATATTGTTGATGTGTTTATATTAACAATTATTATTCAATGAAAAAAAGAATTAGAGAAAAATTAGAAAAAAAGCTGAGATTGAGCGGAAATCCAGAAACAGCACCTAAAAATTATACAAACGAAGGATTGTTCGAAATTTTAAAATTAACAAATTTTTCCAACTTTTGTGAAGAAAACGCAGCATGGGGAAGATTGTCTTTGAAATCTTCTATTGAATTGTATCCAGAAGTAAAAAAAGCCTTAATATATATTATCGAAAATTACAAAAAGCAGAGAAAAAATAATCCAGATAAATACGGATATATGCACTGTATCGAAGCTGCATCACTTTTGGCTGAATATTGATTCTATGAACCTGATCAAATTGCAGCAGCATTATTACACGATGTGCGAGAGGATATCCCAAATGGAGAACAATATTTGAAAGAAAATTATAATGAACATATAGTTCGCTTAGTAAAAGATCTTACAGAAAAAGATAAATCGTGAGATACTCCTGAACAAGAAAAGTCGACTTGGAAAGAGAGAAAATTAGAAGAAATGGAAAAGGTTTCTCATTTTACTCCAGAAACTTTAGCTTTAAAATTATGAGATCAAATAAGTAATATTGCTGAAACTGTAAATGATTTAGAAAAGTTATCACCAGAAGGTAGACAAAAATATCGGGAATGATTTAATGCGGGTTATGAAGATCAAATTCGAAAATATTCTACATTGAATGATATAATCCAAAAACGTATCCAAACTTGTAAAGAAGAACATTTATTCCAAAACGAAGATGAAGAAAAAAATCTACAACAATTTGCAGATAGTTTTCAATGATTAGTTAACACACTAAAATGATTGATGAATAATTAATTATTCAATAATTCATCATCCGAGACATTCGTCTCATAGATACGCTACGACGCTTTGGCCTTTAGCGACTCATCGCTGATCTTGGTCATATGAGAAAAATATTTTTCAGTCATTAATTTCCATTTTGCTTGGATTTGGCTCTTGCCTATATCTAATTTTTGTGCTACATTCTAAAGGTAACTTGTATTCTTGTCCTATCCAATGCCAATCTTTTACTTCGATATGTTTTGTTACAAGTTCTGATTCGTACTTGTCGTAGCTGACATATACTAAATTTTTTTGTACATCGATTTTTACAACATACGCTTTTTTATTTATATCCAATCCTCTACTCTGTCATATCGTGAAAAAATATGCTCAATCATGCTCTCAAACTTTGGTTCAATCCATCAAAACTATATCTCCTTTTTTCACTGGCAATCTTTTTTTCAAGAAAGTTCTCATTGGTACTTTTCATACAAAGCATAGTCACTGACTATCTGGGCGTTCTGCATTTGGAAGTCATGCTTTTTTTGCTAATTCCCTAACTTCTGGCTTCGTCATTCATCCTATTGGGAATAGCGATTTACTTAGTTGATACTGATTCAGTCATGACAAAAAGTATGTCTGATCTTTGTTGTAATCCACTCATCTCAATAATTTAAATTCTCCATTATTTTCTTCAATTCTTGCATAGTGTCCAGTGGCAATTCAATCAAAACCAGCTTCAAGTGCTTTCTCCAAAAACACATCAAATTTTATCAATGTATTACACAAAATATCTGGGTTTGGAGTGATTCATTTCTGGTATCAATCATAAATATATTTTATTATTTTGTCTTCGTATTCTTGCCTCAAATCAAAGCTCAGAATCTCGATTCACAAAAATTTTGCAACTTTGATAGCCTCACTTGCATCTTTATAAGTAGAGCAATTTGGATTTTCTTCATCCACATAATTTTTCATAAATCATGCAACTACTTCGTATCATTGTTCTTTCAATAAATAAGCGGCCACAGCACTGTCTACACCACCACTTAATCATACCAAAATCTTTTTCATTCAAATATCTTACAATAAAACTATTTTACAGTTACACTTTTTGCTAAATTTCTTGGTTTATCAATTTCTCTTCCTAGTAAATCTGCTGTATAGTATGATAATAATTGACCAACTACAGCTGTTACAAAAGGATACATTTCATCAATTGTTTCTCAAACTTTTATATTGAAATCCGAATTTGCAATATCTTTGTCTGATACGGTTACTACAACTCATTTTCTGGCTTTTATTTCTTGGATTGATGAAATGTTTTTATCAAATAATAAATCATTTGGAGCAAATAGTACAGTAGGGTAATTTTCATCTACTAATGCTAAAGGTCCATGTTTCAATTCTCCACTTGGATAGAATTCTGAGTGTAGATACGTAATTTCTTTGAACTTCAATGATGATTCACGAGCGATTGGTACTTGGAAGTGTCTTCACAAAAAGAAGAAATCTTTATATTTGATTAATTCTTTTGCTACATTTTGTATCTGTTTACTTGAATCCAAAATTTCATCTATCATTTCAGGAATCCTTTCCAATTCAGACAAAACTTTATCATATTTTGCTTTGTTCATTCATCTTTTTTGTCACAGGAACAGTGCTAATAACAATATACAAGTCACTTGTGCAGTAAATGCTTTGGTAGAAGCTACTCAGATTTCAGCTCCAGCTCTAGTAAATAGCCCATAATCAGTCAAACGAGAAATCGTAGATCATACTACATTTACTACTCCGAATGTATGAGCTCCTCTACTCTTCAATAGCTTCAAAACTGAGATACTATCAGCTGTTTCTCCAGATTGAGAGATGAAAACAAATAATGTCTCATCATCTACATTTATATGTTGATATTCGTATTCACTAGCAATAAATGCTACTGATTCCAATCATGCTAAATCTTCCATGAAATATGTTCATAAAACTCATGCATTGTAGGAAGTTCAACAACCGACAAAGACAATCTTTTTGAAATTTTCGTCTTGCATTCCGTGAAATGCTTCGGCGTTCATAGTTTTATCTACAAAATTTACTCTTCATTTGCATATTCTTTTTATAATTGCCGGTTGCTCAGAGATTTCCTTTAGCATAAAATGCTTGTAGTCTCATTTTGAAGCCTCCAATGAATTGATATCCATATCTTCAATTTTTCTTGAAATCTTAATTCAATTTGCTTTGATTTGATAATTTTTATCTTTTATATGCAAGATATCTCCATCATCCAGATATATCAATTTATCAGCATACCCAGATAATGCCTGTTTATCTGACGAAAAATAAAAATTATTTTTGTTATCATAAGCAAAAACCAGTGGACTTCATAATTTTACAGCCATCATTTCTCATGGATTTCTTTTGCTTACTATCAATAAAGCATAAGCTCCACGGATTTTATTTACTACTAAATCTACTGTCTCAGCAAAATCTCATGTCCATAAATCATCAAGCAAATTTGCAATTACTTCACTATCAGTTTCTCCATAAAATTTATATCATTTAGCTTCCAATTCTTTTTTTATCATAAAATAATTCTCAATGATACCATTGTGAACTATATAAAAATTCTCGTTCATATCGTGGTGTGGATGAGTATTTTCTTCACTGATTCATCCATGAGTAGCCCAACGAGTATGAGCGATTCCAAATGTCCAATTTTTTGTTTGATCTAATGTGCTTTGTACTTTTGCTGCAAGATTTCAAACCTTTCAGACAGCCTTTACGAGCTGTGTATTTCCTAAGTTATCTCCAACAAAAAGTCATGCAGAATCATATCCACGATATTCTAATCTCTCTAATCAATGCAACAAAATTTTATCAGCACAATCCTTTTCTCAAATATATCCAAAAATTCAGCACATGGAAAATTTGGTTAGTAAATAAATACATTATTTATATAAAGTTTTCAATAATTTTTTCAATTGTTTTGGAATTTTATAGTTTAAGATTTATTTAAGGTAGATGTGTATAATACAATTACAATTTTATATGTTAAACAATTATCATGAAAGTAAATTTTGATACAAGCAACTGGTTTAAAGACAGAAACTTTACTGCTATAGTTATTGTTTGAATTTTAACTGTAGTGAATACTATTTTATTGGGTATTTCGTTATGTCATAGCTGTCCAAAGCATGAGATGCCAAACAATTTTAATGCTCAATGAGTAAATCATACTATTATGATTAGAAAATAATTATCTATACGAAGGACTCCCCCTTGAAATCAAGGAGGAGTCATAAGAACGTAAGGTTAGTTCCTCAGTTGGACAATTTTACCGATTGCCCACAGGACAGAACCTACGCCAATCAAACCGACGGCGAGATAGGCAATCCAAAGGAGTTCGATGTCAAGCATCCAAATGGGGATCAACACTGAGTATGCAAGCAGGAACAGGGAGCCAGAGATCCAGGCACCAACCGTAGCTTTGCCAAAGATTTCCTTGCTTTTGCTCACGATGAAATACATGAACATCAGTCCAGCAAGGATGCACAGACAAGCGATGAACACGCCAGCATTCCAGATTGCCAATTTCAGGCAACCGAACAAAAGAAGACCCACCGCGACCAGAAATCCTAAGATGACGGCCGAAATTTTTAAGAAGTTTTTCATGACGTTTGTTTTTTTGATTCGACTTTAGTTTACACATTCAATATAGATTATATATTTTTACCCATTATTGTCAAGTGTAATTAAACATTATCTGGATTGCATTAGTAATATAAAATAGTATAAGATAAAATTAAATTTTTTAAATTATTATAAAGAAAGACATGGCAGAAATTAAAAGCGTATATGCAAGAGAAGTATTGGATAGTAGATGAAATCCAACTGTAGAAGTAGAATTAACTTTAGCTGACTGAAGTTTTGGTAGGGCTATAGTTCCATCTGGAGCTAGTACATGAGTACATGAAGCTTTGGAGCTTAGAGATGGAGATAAATCAAGATATTTAGGAAAATGAACTTTGACTGCTGTAAAAAATGTAAATACAGATATCAAAGCTGCAATAGAATGAAAATCTTTTGCTAATTATAGAGAATTGGACAAATTATTAATAGATTTAGATTGAACAAAGAACAAGAGTAAATTCTGAGCTAATGCAATTTTATGAGTAAGTATGGCATTTGTAGTAGCTTGTGCAAAGAGTGAAAACAAAGCAATATATGATTTCATAGGAGAATGAAAATGACATGTTTTGCCTTATCCTATGATGAATATTTTGAATGGATGAAGTCATGCTGACAACAATGTTGATATTCAAGAATTTATGGTTGTACCTGTTTGAGCACCTAATTTCCATGAAGGATTAAGATATGGAGCTGAAGTATTCCACAACTTGAAAGCTATTTTGAAATCAAGAGGATTAGCTACTTCTGTATGAGATGAATGAGGGTTCGCTCCAAATTTGGGAAGTAATGAAGAAGCTTTGCAAGTAATAGTAGAAGCTATAGAAAAAGCATGATATACATGAAAAATCAAATTAGCATTGGATGTAGCATCTTCTGAATTCTATGAAGATGGAGTATATAATTTAGCTGGAGAATGAAGAAAATTTAATGCTAGCGAATTGGTTGGATTATTCGAAGATCGATGTAATAAATACCCTATCATATCTATAGAAGATGGAATGGCTGAAGATGATTTCGAATGATGGAAAGAGATGAATAGCAGGCTTGGAAACAAGATAATGCTAGTATGAGATGATTTATTTGTGACAAATATTGAGAGATTACAAATGTGAATCGATCAAAATTTAGCAAATTCAATATTGATTAAGTTAAATCAAATCGGATCAGTAAGCGAAACTATCGATGCTATCAATTTAGCTCATGAGCACTGAATGAGAGCTATAGTTTCACATAGATCTGGAGAAACTGAAGATACTTTCATTGCTGATTTAGCTGTAGCTATGAATACAGGATTCATCAAGACTGGATCAGCAAGTAGGACAGATAGAATTGCAAAATACAATCAATTAATGAGAATTGAAGAAAAATTAGGAGACAAAGCTCAATACGGAAATAAATAATTATGAAGTAAAAAATGAAATAA
>Ga0265300_10005071_pt1 | contig 10301 bp, 24 predicted proteins | sample AusTroGonzalo_MG_FD_193482 | JGI IMG/M metagenome (GOLD analysis project Ga0265300, IMG submission 193482) | Bovine rumen microbial communities from tropical cattle in Woodstock, Queensland, Australia - Gonzalo_03 | ecosystem: Host-associated > Mammals > Digestive system > Stomach > Rumen ... | reverse complement strand
TTCCAATGGCAAGAGATCTTGGAATGGACTCGCCTGTCAGATAACGCGAGAGTGAGGACTTGTTTATTCCCGTTTTCCGTGAAAGTTCCGCTGCAGTCATATCTCGAAGCTGGAGCGCGGTGTTTAATCTGTCTTTAATAATGTAAATCTGATCCATATCATCCTCCGTCTTCCCACCTAATTATATGACATGAATATTACAAATTGCAAATAAAGCAATTTTACCGTTGCATTAAAAGCAACAAAGCGATAAGGTATAGTCAAGTTGCTAATAAAGCAACCGAGGAAGGAGGTAAAAATGGAAAAGCTAAAGGCACGAATCGACAAGCAATATGGAACCCGCGCCGATTTCGCGACAGCGCTCGGTGTGAGCCCTTCAAGACTGTCGAGAATGTTATCATCCGGGAGCTGGAGAGCCGACCAGATCAGGAAGGCTGTTGAGCTTCTCAAGATACCGGCTCGCGAGATTCCAGAATATTTTTTTGCTCCGAGTGTTGCTATTAAAACAACAGAAGAAGGTAATTCATGAAGGCCATGAAAGCGGGCATGCGCTTCCCGCGGATCTATCAGACATTTGGCTCGATACAGGAGATCGCAGACGTTATCAACAGATCGAGGTCATACGTCAACAAAGCGCTAAAGAAAGGTTTCACAGCAAGAGAGTGGGAGATGCTTGCAGCCTACTCACACCGGAACGATTTAGCAAGCGAAAGGAAGGCATAAGATGGTAAACAGAAAGAAAGAACCAACGGCTGCGGAATTAGAGGCGCAGATCGCCAAACTGCAGAAGCAGCTCGAAGAGATCCAGAACAAAGACACAGATCTGACAAACATCAAGGCAGGCGACCATTTCATGTGCTGCGGTTTTGAGTGGGTGTGTTTAGATCCTGATTATCAGGAGATGGGCGGAAAAGAGTGCGGCGGAGACGAGGGTGTCCTCGCTATCATGGCGAAGCTGTGGAAGGATAACGTCGTTTTCTCGGAGGCTAATGACCAGAACTATAGGAAATCCGACATCAGGAAGCTCTTAATCAAGGAACTCGCCCCGAAACTTGAGGACCGCGTTATCAAACACTTCCCGGACATGTTAATGGAAAACGGCAAAGAACTCGAAACAGGCTACTATGCCGATCCGGTCTTCTTACTCTCAATTCACGAATATATCAGATATGCGAATCGCGTCCCTTATGACGATTACAGAGACAGCGACGGAGATGCTACATGGTGGTGGCTCCGGTCTCCCATCCCGTGGAACGCCTACGGTGTCCGCTTCGTGTACACCGACGGCTCGTTGAACAACATCCTCGCGATCTATGGCTACGGCGTCGCCCCTGCTTGTATATTCATCCGTTAATCGAACAATCCGCAGCGATAGCTGCATATAGAAAGGACAGACTAAGATGAAGATTTTAACGTTTTTGTTATCACTTGCACTTTTATCGTTGGGTTTTGCGGGTGGCGTCGCATTTATAACGATATTCACCAAAGACACGATCAAACAGCTCAGGCTCGAAAACCGTCAGCTCCGCTCTGATATGAGACTTCTCAAAAGACAGAAGAAAGACACGGTCGAGGTCATCTATTCAAGAGGTTTTGACGGCGAGACAACAGTAGAACCTCCGAAAGACTACTGCAAGAACCTCTTTAAACCGTTTTAATCGCGAGGTGACGATATGGCCGAGATATATAAATCAGGACGCAAGACTTACGTCGCAGATAGAAACTTCAATGAAATGCACAAGGCGGCCCGGAGATACTTCCACACAACCAGCGCGAACATTCTGATATTCCGTGGCTGGGAGTTCGAGGACGGTCTCTACTTTGAAGATCCTCACCGCAGGAGTGCTCGGATGGTATGGGTGGCAGCTTACTCGAGAAAAGCAGGAACCGAAACGCAGCTCAGGATCAAGGCATACGTCGAAGAACTGCATCGCGGAAAGGGGTGAGCTTATGCCGGGCAGAACTTTCCCGCCAACCGTCAGCACGGTGCAGGCGCTTGATAACTTTGTCTACTGGTTAGACGAGAAGCTCAAAGACAGAAATATGTCGCGCAACGATCTCGCCAGAGAGCTGGGCATCGAGCGCAAGACATTGGGCGCGATCTTCACAAAACAGAGACAGCCGAAACTTGACCTCGTTGTCAGGTGCTTCGACTACTTCGGAGAGGCATGGGTTTATGTGAGATTCGACAAAGACATGAAACAGATATAAGGAGGAAGACAAAGATGGCAAGAATAACTCAGTGTGAAAAGATAGTTGCCTTTATTACAGAAAACGGAAGCATCACGGACAGGCAGGCCACAAAGCTTGGCATCAGAAGACTCGCATCGAGGATCTGGGACCTCAAGAGCCACGGCTACAAGATCAAGACAGACCTGATTAAGGTCAAGAACCGCGATGGCTCTTATAGCCACGTCGGAAAGTATTCCTTTTTGAGTGTTCCGGAGGTGTGACATGTTTATCAAACTTCATGGAGTTTTAGGCCAGCGCCTAATTTTCAATATCGACCACATATCAGGCTTCCAGGAGATAACAGAAGGCTCGAAGTATGCCTCATCACTTGCACATGGCGGAAAGACTTGTGTGCAGCTCGGAGATCAGATGGTCCCGGTTAAGAACACGATCGTTCAGATCGAGAACATGCTCAAGAAGGCGGAGCAGATCGGAGGTGCTAAATGAACATGACAGCGATATTTATGACAGCCATCATCTGCGTGACCATCGTCGCGATCTGTTGGATCACCCGAGACAGCGGAAAAGGGAAGGGAGACACCACATGAAGAACAAGATCCTCGAGACGGATGTCTCTGCAGCTCTCGAGACAATAGCCAGGGCGCTGCGTAATTACTCAGGCGAGCCTCTTACATGTCACCTGTTCGTTGAGACCAGGGAGAAGGTCCCGGAAGAAGGAACGGACTTCTATGCGTTTGAGGTCAGGAAGAACGACGAAGTGATCTACGAGCTCGGTCGGAGGGTGGCCTACTGTTGGGACGATGACAACGGCGGGAACGAAGTGATCCGTGAGACATATAACTGTTTTGGAGGTCACTGCGATGGAACCGATTAAAGACTGCGAACACTGCGCTTTTTATGTTGAAACGAAGAGCCTCCTGTCAGATGGCTTCTGCTATGCCAGGAAGAGCAAACCTGCGCCGGTGCGCAAATGGTTCACCAAATGCAAGTTTTGGGTTGAGAAGGGAGACAAGGATGATCCACAGAGCTGACCATACAGACAACTATATGGTTATTTCTAACGGTATCGCTCGAGACGATAGGATCTCATTGGAGGCCCGCGGTCTTCTGATCTTTATGCTCTCCATGTCTGACGATTGGAATTTCAGTGTGAAGGGCCTTATGAGCCAGACGGGGCTCAAGCGTTCGGTCATCCTTCGCATCGTCAAAGAACTGCGTGATGCGGGTTATATCTCATACAGCCAGGAACATGAGAAAGGCGGCAAATTCACCGCAAAAACATGGGAAATATATGAGAATTGCACCGCAGTCCGTTCTGACCGTAGTCGGTTATTACCGCAGTCGGTAAAAACGGACTACGGCAAAGAGCCCGAGAACATTGAAGATCCACCACAGTCCGATTTGACCGTAGTCGGTTCTGACCGCAGTCGGTTTTCACCGCAGTCGGTTTTGACCGTAGTCGGTGAAAACGAACCTATAAGAAATACCAATATAGAAAGAAATACCAAATTAGTAAGAAATACCAAAGAAAAAGAAATAGGGAAGCGCTTCGCGCCTCCGACCGTTGAAGAAGTCACGGCCTACTGTTTGGAAAGAGGTAACGATGTCAACGCAGACGATTTTGTGAACTTCTACACATCAAAGGGCTGGATGGTAGGCAAGAACAAGATGAAAGACTGGAAGGCTGCAGTCAGGACATGGGAGTCAAAAGACCGGAGCCACGCAGCATCGAAGAAGGCAAAAGGCAACGAATTCATCGACATGTTAAGAGAGGAGGCAGTAGGCAATGACTGAGAAAGAGACGAAGATGATCCTCGCGATCCTGAGACAGAACTACAAGAACGCAAGGATCGAAGATCCGCAGGCGGAAGTGCAGCTCTGGCTCAAAAACTTCGGAAAATATCCGGTGCAGATCGTAAGGATAGCGGTCGAGTGGCATATGAAAGATTCAGAATTCTGGCCTACTACTTCGGCGATGAATAAGCTCCTGCCCAGGGCCGAGATCTATGCAGAATGGCTCAAGAATAACGAAAAACCCGCAAACGCTCTCGAAGCTCCTGCCCAGGCAAAGGTCACAGCCATTCCTGACGGCATGAGTGAGGATGAATTCATAGACAAGTTCATTGAAGCACAGATCGAATGGGAAAAAGAAATGTGGCCCGATGACGGCAACGATGCAACAGCGGGGTTCCTGCCTTATGAAAAGTGAATTTTATCTGCATTTTGAGAACGGTATGCCGAAAGGCACAGCACAACAAAAAGGGGAGCGCATCAAGTACAGGAAGATCGGCGCCAAGATGGTCCCGTATATCGACCATTACCGGAAGCCAGAAGTCCAGGCACAGCGCAACCAGCTCATCTACATGATGAAAAAGTACAAACCGAAGACACCCAGCAACAGGCCGATCAGGCTTCTTGTTTGTCTCTACTTCGACATTAAGCAGCCTAAGAAGCTCTGGGGAACGTACAAAACAACAAGGCCCGACTGCGACAACTACGTCAAAGAGATCAAGGACTGCATGACAGAGGTCGGCTTCTGGGAAGACGATGCTCAGGTGGTAGACCTTCACGTCATAAAGAGATTCGCAGAGAAGGCGACGATTTTCATACAAATGGAGGAACTAAGTGATGAATAACAATGTGGTGATGATAAAAAGAGAGCTCCTGCATCCGCATCCGGATAACCCGAGGAAGGACCTCGGAGATCTTTCTGAACTGAGGGAGAGCATAAAAGAGCACGGTGTCATGCAGAACCTTACCGTGACACATGAACGCAATTATGTAGGCCCAGATCTAAAAGACGATTATATCATCCTGATCGGCCACAGACGCTTTGCGGCCTCGGAGGGTATTCTTGACGAGCTCCCTTGCGTTATTGTTGACGGACTCACAGACAGGGAACAGGTCGGCATTATGCTCTGCGAAAACATGCAGCGCTCAGATCTGACATATATCGAGCAGGCTCACGGCTTCCAGATGATGCTCGACCTGGGCGATACCATTCAGACCATTTCAGAAAAGACGGGCTTTTCAAAAACAACCATCAAGCACAGGATCGAGATCGCGAAGCTCTCCAACAATGCTCTCAAAGAAGCGCAGGACTGGTTCCAGCCTACTCTCACGGACTTTATAGAGCTCGAGAAGGTTAAGGACATCGACAAAAGGAATGAGATCCTTGAAGATTCAACATGTTCCAAAGAACTGCAAGAAGCTGTCAAAGATTACCTTGAGGACGAGCTGCATGATGCGAACTATGCCTACTATGCCAAGATCTTCAACGATGCAGGATGGAAAGAAGTCACTCAAGACAAATGGTTTTATTATCACGATGAATTCAAGAGAACAGAGACAGCTCTCGACAGTATAGACCTCGATGCGAAACTGATCCCGGAGAAGTCGGTCAAGAAGCTCATCGACGGCATAAAGGGAGAGATCCATTTCGGCCGCTCTTACAGATCCATCCAGGTCAGAAAGTTTCAAAAGAGTAAAAAAGAGTCCAGAGACGAGGCCGAAGCCAAGCAGAAGGCAAAAGAAGCGCAGCTCAAGAAAAACAAAAGAGCCCTCCGAGACATCCAGGCGGAAATGTGTGACTCATACATGGAACTGATAATCAACTCAACGCTCGATCATGATGTCAGCAATTCGACACTCTACTGCCTTTTAGACTGCGCAAGAGAGGCGAGCTGCACACTCTACAACCTCGAGGAAAAGGTCAAGTATACGACCGCGATCGTGTCAAAGAAAGGATATGAGAACCCGGAAAACAATCCGATGTCAGACTTTGCTGACTGGACTCCTGTCTTCCAGCTCTTGGGAAATATCTATTGGAGCCTTGCCAATTCTTATAACAGTTTTGTTGATTGCGCCGGAAGAGCCAACAAAGAGCTCCTGACAAATCACAAGGTTCTGCAGGACATTCTCAAGGACGAATTTGATTATCACCCGAGAAAGGAATGGGAGACGATTCTGGACGGAACCAGCGAGCTTTACTTAAAGGGAGGCAAGACATGATAAAGAGATTCTGTGATTTTTGCAATTCTGAATTGTCGATAATTGACGGTTTAGATAGGACATCCAAAACGCAACATTACACATTAAATAAAGATAACGGAAACGAAGCCGATATTTGTAACGACTGTTTAACAAAAATCGTGAACGTAAGCGAAAAGAGGTGGCCTTGCTTATGAAAATTGTTATGGAAGAGTTTGATACTAACGATATTAACATCCTAGCTAAATTGTGCAGGGAAGGAAAGATCCATAGCGTCTCGATAACAGACGATTATGACTGGAGACCGGTTAAGATGCGTCCGCTCACTAAGGAAGAGAAAGAGAAATACTCAGAAGAGTTCTCCGAGGATGAGATGCCTGATGGTGTGTTCGACTGCGTTATGCCTAACGATGGGCAGCAGGTTCTCATCTCAACAAAGTGGAGCGACGAGATTGATCTGGATGTCTGCACAAGAGATCCTGATTACGGAATAGGACTTGAAGGACGCGGTGATTGGGATGGAGTCCTGGCATGGATGCCGGTTCCGAGGAAATATAAGCAGGAGGGCGAAAAATGAAGATAGTACGAGCTGACAAACTAAAGCATCACTTTGAGAATGTTGTCGACGTCAAGCTCTTCACACCGGCAGAGATCTGCACGATCATCGACACCTTTACGGAAGAGGTCCCGATCAAAGAGATGGACCTCCGACCGCAGCCGAAGGCCATCGGAGGGACGGAATCATGACTGACCAGCAATATGAAGCACACAAGTGGCTGTTAAACAAAGAAGATGATGACAAGATAGTGACCTCCGAGGACGAGCTTCGCGAATTAGTGGAGCGCAGGAGCAAACTTCTGGACCAGGGTGTAGGCAATTATGACGCGGAGAAGATCAGAGGCGGATCTGATCCGAACCCGTCAGAGTCAAAGTTCATCGAATTCTCATATCTTTCGGCACAGATCGAGGAAAAAGAGAAAAGGATAGCAAGCAAGAACATCCAGAAGTACCAGGTCATCGAGAAGGTGAGCGATCCGCTCCTGAGAGCGTTCCTGATAGGCCGATATATCAACGGAAAGATATGGGAACAGGTGGGAAGAGACCACAATTATGAGAAAAGCCAGGCTCATGAGATAGGCCTTAAAGCGCTTGATGCGGTCTATCCCTACGTGAAGGAGGCCAAATATGGATAGTTTTGTGTCTTTTTGGGTAGGGATGTGCGTAGGCGCGTGCCTCGGCGTGATAATTATGAGCTTCATGATGGTCATACGTCAGACTGAGGAAAGAGCCGAGCGTGAACGCGAGAAGATGGCGAAAGGAGAACATTATCATGGGGAAACTGATTAACGCCGATTACATAAAGCGAAGAATGGAAAGCTATAAATATCACACGTTCCAGATAGATGATGCCATTCGTGAGATCGAACAGGCTCCGACTGCAGGAACCGGTGACGAATTTGAACGCGGTTTTGAGCTGGGTTTTGAGGCAAGTCTTGAGACTTCTGTGTGGGAATGGCAGACATTCACAAACGGATTTGGCACGTTTAGGAACCTGTTCTGTCATAAATGCGGAACAGAACGCGCCCAGGCAGATCTTAACTTCTGCGCACACTGCGGAAGCAAAATGACAAATGCGGACGAGATCGGAGGCGTATTATGACCAGAATCGGCCTGATCGTGCCATATTTACCGCAGGAAGAGACCGAACACCTGTTTGAGCGCTGCATAAAAAGCATTGATAAACGCTTCGAGGTCTATGTGGCAATAGACTACGATCGCGATGGTGTGTCTAATATGCGAAACGAGGGCATTGATGAGCTGATAAGGTCAAAAGTGGACTATATCACCTTCCTGGATGCAGACGACACGATGGAACCTGACGCATACGATCAGATGATCGCGGCCATCGAGGAAGAACCGGAAGAACAGATCATCCAGCTCAACCACAGAAGGCGCAACCTTGAAGGCTTTGCTTATGTTAAGTTCTTCAATAAGAGAGGAACCTATGAAGCAAACAAGCTCCCGCAGTTTTGGTTTGTTGTGTGGAATAAGACATATAAGGCGGAACTCATCAGATCCATCCGGTTCGTTCCAGGTTTAGATCACGGAGAAGATGAGATCTTCAATCTTGAATGTCTGGCGAGCGCTCGGAGGATCTACTGCAGCGAACGCATACACATGACGCATCACTTCGACAACCCGAAGAGCCTGAGCAAGATCGTCACGCCCGAGGACCTTATGGCAGAACAGAAGTGTCTTATGAAGTTCATGAATGACCACATAACTGACCGAAAACTTACCGAAACGGTAAGAACCAGACAGATAGAACTGTGGACTAACAAAGCATATCGCGAAGCGTTCGGAGGCATATGATGGGAAGTTTTGATAAAGGAAAAGAGGAAGCGGTCCGCTGGATTAAGGAAAACTTTGAAAAGGGTGGCGAGTGCCTTGATGTTGGCGCGTGTAATGGAAAATGGCATGATCTTCTGGGCGATTACTTCATTATGGACGCGGTCGAGATATGGCCTCCGAATATCCACAAGTACGAACTCACGAAGAAGTACAGGATGGTCTTCGGTTCTGATATTAAGTTCTACAAATATGTGCATTATGACCTGATTATCTTCGGGGACGTCCTGGAACACATGGCGGTCGAAGATGCGCAGGCCGTGGTCGATTATGCGAGAGACAGGTGCGACAATATGCTGATCGCGGTCCCGTTCCTGTATGAGCAAGGCGCAAAGAACGGAAACCCTTACGAGATCCATCTGCAGGCAGACCTTACTCCGGAACTGTTCAATGAGAGATTCCCGGGCTTCAAACCGATATACATGTCGGAAGATTACGCTTATTATGTCAAGGCTGATTAGTCCATTAAATAAGACACTTGTGCAACATATCAAGAAAAACGGACGACAGCGGAACACATCGGACTTAATCGGAACAGTTTTACAGATATAATCTAATTGATTAAGTGGCGGCCCAAATCACCCACATAAACCGTCATCTTAGTCTTCCTAAATAGCAGGCCCCGCTGATGCTCTCGCGGGGCTGCTCTTATTTTGGAGACGAAACCATGCCAAAGAAAATAGATATTGTTTACATCCTCAAGGACGAATTCAACTGCGAAGAGCTGCGTTACAGCCTCCGATCAGTCGAGAAGAACTTCCCTCACAGATTCGTCTGGTTCGTCGGAGGACAGCCCAAAGGCTTCCATCCGGACAGAGCCATCCAGCATAAACAAGTCGGATCTACGAAGTGGGACATGATAAAGAGCTCAATGTGGAAAGCCGTCGAGAACGAAGAAGTCAGCGATGACTTCTTTTTGTTTAATGATGACTTCTTTGTCATGAAGAAGTTCAAAGGCAAGTTCGTCAATTATGTCGACATGACACTGGCCGAAAGGATCGACGAGCTGAGGCGGAATGTTCACCCGTGGCTCAACCCATACGGAAGGACACTGTTCAAGGCAGAGCAGGAACTCGTAAGCCTCGGCTGCCCGACAATGAACTACGATGTGCATCTCCCGATGATGTTCAATAAAGAGCTGTTCAAGGCTTCGATAAACAAGTGCAGCTCTCCACAGATGCGCTCAGTCTATGGAAACCTTAACGCGGTCCCGTTCGTGATACATCAGGACGTCAAGGTCTACGACATGGAAACAGTTCCGGAAGATCCTGACTTTTTGAGCACCGATGAGGACGTATTTGAGAAGGGCAGGGTGGGGACCTATATCAGGGAACAGTTCCCGACACCTTCCAGGTGGGAGGGGTAGGTATGGCGCAAGAAGGAAGATCCGGAAGCAAGTGGCGCAGGATCAGACTCATGGCCTGGAACCGAGACAGGAAGATCCGCGCCGTCTGTCATATCTGTGGCGAGCGTATTGATTATTCAATACCTGCATCGAGCGCTCCGCTCTCATGGGAACCTGACCATATCATTCCCTTCACGAAAGCGCCCGAGCTTGAGCTCGATCTCAACAACATCGCACCGTCACATATGCGGTGCAACAGACAAAGAGGAAGCGGAGCGGGTGACATGGCCCTCGGTCAGCGCACTCGAATCTGGTGAGAAAAAGGTAGGGGACCAAAAATCTTAAAACTTCGCCTCGGCGACAG
>Ga0265300_10005070_pt1 | contig 10303 bp, 6 predicted proteins | sample AusTroGonzalo_MG_FD_193482 | JGI IMG/M metagenome (GOLD analysis project Ga0265300, IMG submission 193482) | Bovine rumen microbial communities from tropical cattle in Woodstock, Queensland, Australia - Gonzalo_03 | ecosystem: Host-associated > Mammals > Digestive system > Stomach > Rumen ... | reverse complement strand
TAGCTATTTAGGTGGTCTTTGTTCTGGTTATCAAAGAGATAATTATCATATTGATGCCTGTTTCCATTGGCTAATGGGCACAAGAAAAGATACGAAGATCTTTAAGATGTGGAAAGAAGTCGGAGGCTTATCTAAAGACACTCCTATCTATCATAGTGATACCTTCTTAACCATTTCTAATAAGAATGAAACAATTCATCTATATGTAGATTTAGATAAATCAGAGAAAGAATGGATTTCTTTATCTAAAGAAGACGAAGAAGCGATTAAGAATTTCTTTAACACTGTTAGAAGTTTAAAAACCCTTTGGGAATATTCTCAGTCTTCTAAAAGAAGCACGAAAGAATTACTTAAATCTTTTAAACATATCAGATTGCTTGCGAAGGGTTCCCAACATTCTCGAGAATCATATGCTTCTTTGTTTAAAAACGAAACAATCCGTTTAGCGATTAAATACGGCTTAACCGGATATAATAACGCGCTTTTCTTTATGATTGCTTATGCCGCTTTTTCTAGTGGTGATTCTGGAGTGCCCTTAGGAGGCGCTGAAGAATTCATTAAAAGAATTCATAATCATCTAGTAAAACTAGGATGCGATATTCATCTAAACAAAGAAGTTGATGAAATCATCATTGAAAACAAAAAAGCAGTAGGTATAAGAATCAAAGATAAGACATATAAGTTTGATCGAGTCGTCTCATGTTTAGATCCTAACTACACTTTAAAGAAACTTCTAAACAATAAATATAAAGTCAAATATTATGATGAGCTAAATAAATCAATTCATAAGAATTCTGTTTCTAGCTGTTTGCTTACCTATTTAAGCGCGCCTAAAAAAGAATTAAAGAAAATAGATGTACCAACCTTAGTTGATATTCCTTCTATGAAGGTTGGTCAAAAAGAATTTGAAGCGATGCTAGTTAGACCATATCATTTTGATCCATATTTTGATCATAAAGATGAAAGTGTTGTTTCCTTATTCTTTGATCAAAATGAAACAGACTTTAAACACTATCAAAAGATGTCCGATGAAGAATATCACTCTTACAAAGTAAACGTGTCTAAAATCGCCCAAAAAGTCTTAGAAAACAAATATCCATTCCTAAAAGGAAAAACAAAAATCATTGTTTGCTTTGGTCCTAAAGAATTAAATAGCTCTACTTACACCTCTTTTGGAGCGATTCAATCCTATTCATACACAGATAAAAGTTCCTTCTCAACTTTCTCTGGAAAACTATATAAAGTATCTAACTTATATTTCGCTAGCCAGTGGAATAGAAAAATTGGTGGCACTCCATCGGCTTTAATAAGTGGATTTAAGATTGCTAAAAGAGTGCATCGAAGCTTCTTAATTTCAAATATTATTAAAAGAAAACGTTAACTTTCATATGAATTATCTTCTTTGAAGATAGGTGTTAAGCTTAGTATTTTAAACCCGCCGATTTCGGCGGGTTTAAAATGGAAGCAACCCAAGTTGAGTTAGAGGCTCTTTTTGAGTACTCGGATATATTTTAATTTGGTCGAATTCGACCAAATTAAAAACCTTATCTATATATAGATATTATGCAAGTTTTGTAATTTAAAGAGGTCGAATTCGACCTCTTTAAAATGGCTATCAGCTGTTGAAAAATGTTGTAAATGTAGTTTTAAACCCATCGAAATCGACGGGTTTAAAATAAAAGAAACACAACCAAAATAAAGTATCAACAACGCTAACGAGGATTAAGTTTTAACCGCATCGAATTCGACGCGGTTAAAAAATCTCTAAAATTTTTATCTTCAGAGAAGATACTTTTTTATTTTCGCACGAAATCGGTTTTCGCTCAGTAATAAGTATAGTGGAGGTATTTATTATGAATAAAATTAAAGTTAAAGATTTCGAAATTACTATCACTGGAATTTCTGAAGATGACTATATTAGCTTGACCGATATTGCTAGAATTAGAAATTCTGAGTTCCCCTCCGATGTCATTAAAAACTGGTTGAGATTAAGGAACACTGTTGAGTTTTTAGGACTCTGGGAACAGTTGAACAACAATAATTTTAATTCGGTCGAATTCGACCGAATTAAAATAGAAACAGGAAAGAATTACTATGTAATGACTCCGACGAAATGGGTAAAAGAAACCAATGCTATTGGTATTAAACCGAGTCGTGGTAAGTATGGTGGTGGTACCTTTGCCCATCGAGACATTGCTCTCGAATTTGCTTCTTGGATATCTCCAGAAGTGAAACTTTATATTATTAAAGAATTCCAAAGATTAAAGATTCAAGAATCAGAACAATTAGAATGGCAAGGAAAAAGACTATTGACTAAGTTGAATTATTTAATTCATACAAGCGCAGTAAAAGAATATTTAGTGCCAGTAGAACTCACTAGTGAACAAAAGAGTTACATCTATGCATCTGAAGCAGATGTTCTTAACGTGGCTTTGTTTGGCAAAAGAGCGAGTACTTGGAGAGAAGAAAATCCTGATAAGAAAGGTAATATAAGGGATTATGCCAGTACAGTTGAGCTAGCGATTCTGAGTAATATGGAATATCTAAACTCAATGCTTATCTCTCAGAACCTTGTTCAAAGAGATAGATTAATTCTTCTTAACAAAGAAGCTAACCGCGAAAAAGAACTATTTAATAAAAACAACGCGAAACTCATCAAAAGAAATAAGTAAACGCTTTTTATTTGTTTTATCTTTGTTTAGTGCTTAAATATTAAGCATATGAATAAAGAAGAGAAGCCAATTTTAAATTTCTTTATCAAAACCCTAAACGGTATGGCGTATGGTTTATTCGCCACACTTATTATTGGAACGATATTCGCCACCATAGGTGGATTATTTAAATATGGTGCGGGAAATGCTTTCTGCGATTTCATGGCTAATGTCATCGGAGATGGAAAAGGCGGTTTATCATATGTTCTTCAAATCTTAACTGGTGCTGGTATCGGCGTAGGCATTTCTTTAGCCTTAAAATTTGATCCACTTAAAACAGTCGTCTTAGCAGCAGTTGGAGAACTAGCGACCTATTTCTCATTAACTACCAAATTTGTTACGGACGCAACTCATCCATTAACGGATGCGATTAAGATTGGCGATCCTTTAACAATTTATCTAGTTGTTATCGCGGTTGCTTTGGCGATGAAATACGCTTTACAAAAGAAAACACCAGTGGATATTTTGCTTATTCCTTTGTTCGGTGGAGCGGTTGGTTTAATCACTGCATTATTAGTAAGATATCCGGCAATTTACGTGACTTTTGGTATGCAATGGCTCATCAATAGTGGCACAAATGCGGTACCTTTTGTGATGGGTTTAGTGGTGGCAGTGCTCATGGGTATGGCCTTAACTGCTCCTATCTCCAGTGCGGCAATTGCAGCGATGATTTTTGTTTTACCAATGGATATGTCTATCGCTCAAGCTTTAGCAGATCCAGCCTATTCTGGCTTAGTTATTGCTTCAGGCGCAGCAGTGGTGGGTTGTTCAACCCAAATGGTAGGCTTCGCTATTCAATCGCGAAAAGATAACAATATCGGCATGATCATTTCCATAGGAATTGGAACATCCATGCTTCAATTCAAGAATATTTTAAAGAAACCAATTATTTGGCTTCCAACCATTATTGCTTCAGCAATACTTGGTCCAATCTCCACTTGCTTAGTCAAAGGTATTTGCATGGGTTCAAGTGCGGGTATGGGAACCGCTGGACTTGTAGGCCAAATTGGTACGTTTACTTCGATGGGATTTACGAGTTGGCAACCCTATGTTTCCATCTTCGTTTTGCAGATAATTGCCCCTACTGTTTTGGTGTTCTTTATCGACCTTTTATTCCGTCATTTTTCTCTCATCAAAGAAGGCGACCTAAAAGTTTAATATCCCCAGCAAAACTCCGTTAAAAATATGAAAATTTCTGAGCAAGAAAAACAAGAATTTGAAGAACTTTATCACTTCTTTTTGACTCACGAAAAAACTCAGAAAATGAAAGATGTTCAAATGCATCGTGGATCGAATACTTTTCTGCATTCATTTAAGGTTGCAAAATTGGCGATCAAAAGAGCGTTACGACACAAAAAAGTTAATCTAAAAGCTATTCTTGTCGCTTCAATTCTTCATGATTACTACCTTTATGACTGGAGAACTGAGAAACAATATAAGGCTCATCACGCTCAAAATCACCCTTTCATTGCCGCAGAAAATGCTAAAAAAGACTTTGGTATCGATGAAGAGGTTATGAAAATTATTCAAACACATATGTGGCCGTTTAATATAAAACGGTTTCCAAAAACAAAGGAAGCGCGCATCGTTAATTTCGCAGATAATCGTATCGCTTTAAAGGAAGCGCTCACCTCTCGAGCGTACAAAAAGCGGCACCATGAGAAAGAATTTAAATTTATTGAAAAATTGTTCTAAGATTGGGTCAAATTTGACCCTTTCTTTTTGGCCTTAAAAAGGAAATAAATTTTTAATAAAACATTTATTGCTTGTCAGAAATTACCTCTATATATATAATATACGCAATTAAAAAGGAGGAAAGGTTATGAAAAGAAGTATATTACCGATTACCCTCTCGCTCTTATTAGCGGCATTTTCTGCTGTAGGCTGTTCAGGCTGCGGTGGCAAATCAGCGGGTACAGGTTACACTTACAACACATATCTTGAAACCAATCCTAAGACCTGGAACGTTCATACCTGGGAAACAAGTGACGAGTCCTACGTCCCAGCGTTCTGCGAAATGGGTCTTTACGATTTACAGCTCAATGCTGCCAAAAATGGTTACGAGATTATAACCGAAATGGCTGCGGCCATGCCTAAAGATGTCAGTGATTCCTTAACTGATGATGAAATCAATAGATATGGCTTAGCCGAATCAGGCAACGTCCCATCAGGATCAGTTTGGGACATTGAACTCAATCAAAGCGCTGTCTGGGAAGACGGCAAACCTATTAATGCGGACACCTATGTTGAGTCTATGAAAAGACAATTAGACCCAAAAATGGTTAACTTCCGTGCTGATAGCTATTATGCAAGTAGTTTGGTTATCGCTAACGCTGAAGGTTATTTCAAACAACATCGTGAAACAATCGAACCAGCGTACAACTACATTAACCAAGAAAATGGTTCTTATACCGATGAAAACTTTGGTGAATCAGGCTACTTCTACCTCAATCTTGCTAAAGAAGGACCTTATGGTGCTTCAATCTTCGTTGGTGAAAGCGCGATTTCTTTCTACACTGTTTTAAACAATAGAAGTGGTCGTGCCTCAGATGCCGTTGAATTAGCGGCCAAACGTATCACCGATGCTGCTGCCTACTATGCTTGGAAGTATATTAGTCACGAAGACGGAGATGATGCTAAGGATTGGGCAGACATTACAGACTTCAGTAAATTAAGTTCTGTCAAAGAAAGTATGCTTAATTACGATATCGGCATCGATGAAATCAGTAACAAATCCGTTTATGTTCGTAAGACCGAAGCAAATCCAGCATCTGAAGATGAAGCTGAAAAGTATACAACTTCTGCTTTGAAAGCAGACGTCAGTACAGTTGTTGAAGGTCTCGGTGGAGCTGGTGACAGCACCTGGAACTGGAAACTTCCATTATATGGTACTTATTTCAACTCTCAAACAGTTGACTTTGCAAATGTCGGTATTCGCAAAATGTCTGACTATACAATGAGACTTTACTTATCCAAACCAGTCACTGAACTTGATCTCAAGTTCTCATTATCTGGTAACTGGATTGTCGACTGCGAATTATATGATTCACTTAAGATTCCAACCGCTGGCGGTCTTGTTTCAACTACATATGCGACCCCAACTGGTGGTGTTAAAGGTTACAAATCTTATGGACCATACAAACTTACCGCTTATGAAGATGGTAAATCATTCACAATTGAAAAGAATGATAAATGGTATGGTTACAGTGATGGTAAGCATCAAGGTCAATTCCAAATGACCAAACTTTACACTCGTATCATCACCGAACACAATACGGCTCGTCAAGAATTCGAAAAAGGTAACCTTGATGACTTCGGTTTGAATAAAACCGATATGAAGGATTATGGTAACTCTTCAAGACTTACTCAAACTTGGGAATCATACACAACCAAGATTTCCTTCAACTCAAATCGTCAAAAATTACTCAATAGACAAAACGGAACAGGCACCAACAAAACCGTTCTTGCTAACCTCAACTTCCGTAAAGGTTTATCCTTAGCCATCAACCGTAACTTGTTTGCTTCTCAAACAACTGCTGGTTCTAAAGGCTTCACTGGATTATTGAATGACCTTTACTTATCCGATGTTGAATCTGGCGAAATGTATCGTGGAAGTGAACAAGGCAAGAGTGTTTATAACCAAGTTTATGGTGAACTTGGCGGTGACCCATATGATCCAGCTTATGAACCAAAGCCATTAACCGAAGATGCTTGTGGTTATAACTTCAATATGGCTGTCAAATTTGTCTCCGATGCTTTCCAAGAAGAATTTGCATCTGATTCAGCAGGACACTTAGAGTCCAATTCCAAGATTTCTCTTGAATTCCGTGTTTACGATGATCAATCTGAAACTACAATCGACATGCTTACATTCTTAAGACAAAGATTTGAAGAAGTCGTTGCTGCTGCAAACGAAAAGTGCGGTTCCAGCGTTTCAATTGAAATCGCTTCCATCAAGGATGAAGACTATTACACAACCGCTAAGAAAGGCGAATATGAAATGATCTTCTCCACTTGGGGTGGTGCTGCTATTAACCCAATTGGTTTAATGCAAGTTTACTGCGATTCCAGCTTTGATTCTTGCTGTGAATTCGGTTTCAAAGGAAAACAAAATACAACTGACTTAACTATCGTTATCGATGGTGAAGAAAGAACCAAGAGCTTCAATGCTTGGTGGACAGAAATCAACGATATTACCGAAGATAAGACTGATCCAAATTATGAAAAACAACATAATTACATTCTTACTGTCTTAGCAGGACTTGAAGCCGGTATCTTAAATAGATTTGAAGCTGTGCCAGTTTATGCACGTGCTTCAAGCTCAATCAACTCCTTTAAGATTGAAAATGGTTCCCCAACCTACATCAATTTAATCGGTTATGGTGGAATTCGCCACATGACCTTCAACTATAACGATGCTGAATGGGAAGCCTTCCTTAAAGAAAACGGATCTGAATTGATCAACATGTACAAAAACTAATTAATTTGTCCGTTTCTAATTATTAATTTCAAACAGTAACTGGTGGAGATCTATTTTCCTCTGGTTACTGTTTATGGGTATTTATATGCGTAATACAAAAGAATTGCTACAATATATCATTAAAAGAATTCTTTTAATGCTTTTTACATTCGCTATTATTTTTGTCTTATGCTTCATTTTAATTCGTTTATTACCACTTAATAATGCTAGTGGTCCAGGAAAAGATGAAAAGACTTTCTGGATGATGCAAGCAGCTTTAGGAAGATACCGCAAGGGTGATGATGGTAAATACTACAAAACCCCTGTCTTAGAACAATTGTTCGTCTTCTTAAAGAATTTGTTTGTACCAGCCACTTATGAATCAAATGGTGAAATTCACACCGCATCTAGATGGGGCTACTCATGGTCCATCTCTTGGCTTGCTTCGCCAGATCAAATTCTTTTCTCTAGATTCCCACCAACCGTTTTAATCAATATTTATTCGATTATTCTTTCGGTTCCACTAGGTTTAGGTTTAGGTATCTTCATGGCTTTGAAGAAAGATAAATGGCAAGACAATATTTTAGGCATTGTCATCATGCTTTTAATCTCCGTTCCAAGCTTTGTTGATTCCTTCTTACTTCAATATATATTTGCGTATCGACTTCAATGGCTACCACCAATTCGAGCCGACTATAACGGTTCTTGGTTCGCGCCAGAGATGTTTATCTCAATGATTTTGCCAGTCATATCTATGTCGTTTGGCTCCATTGCTGGATACGCAAGATATACTCGTGCAGAATTAACTGAAGTTTTGACTAGCGATTTCATGTTATTAGCCCGCACCAAAGGTCTCTCTAGAGGTCAGGCAACTGTTAGACACGCATTCAGAAACTCTTTAGTTCCTATTTTCCCAATGTTACTTGGTGAAATTTTGTCTGTCTTATCTGGTTCAATTATCATTGAATCCATCTTCGTTGTTAATGGTGTTGGCTCATTGTTTTTACAATCGATTCAAACTAGAGACTATGACGTCTTCCAATTCGTCGCGATGTTCTACATTTTCATCGGTTTAATTGGTGGACTTGTCGTCGATATTTCATATGGTATCGTCGATCCACGTATTCGTATGGGAGGAGGTAAAAGCTAATGGCTAAAGAAAAAGAAACTTATTTAGCGGATTCATCAATCCCAAAAAGCGAATTCAAATTAGTTCATAAAGACGAAAGCCTCCACGATACTAAGTTTGAAACTAGACCAATCGGTTGGTTTGAAGACTCCTTAAGGAGATTCGCAAAAAATAGAGCTTCCGTTGTTGGAGCGATCATTATTTTCATCATTTTATTATTCTCCATTATCGTTCCAGTCACTTCTAAAAAAGCCAGAGTCAATATGACAGGTGGCTTTAAAGACAAGAACTACGCGGTTGTTTTGCCGCGCATTGAAGCCTTTAAGGGCAGTGGTTTCTGGGATGGCACAAAGAAAGAAAAGATTTCTGAGTCCACTTATAAACTCAAAATGTTTAATGACGCGAACGATGACTTCTTCGACAAGGACAGCGTTGAACTATATTCTGAAAAGAAAGTTGGTTCACAAATCATTAGAACTTATCAAGTTCGCACAGACTCCTACGCTTTTGGTACAAAAGTCGTTGACTTAACTAAAGACGAACTCGATAGACTCATTCAATATGAAAAAGATTTAGGAGTCGTCTATTCTAAAGAAAACGCTCGAAAATCAATCATTAAACCAGCTGTTGACTATAACACATATGTCGATGGTGAATTAGTTGATTGGCTAAAAGAGCGAAAAGTTGATGATAACACTATCACAACGATCAAAGATAGGATTAAGATTGCCTACAATAGTAGTGCTTACTTCTACTATAAGCTAGTGCCTACTACAACTCGTAACGGCGTTCCTTCCGATACGCAATTTGAGCCGCTTATTAATGAAGCGACCAAACAGCCATACGATTTGTATAAGCGCGACGCCAAAGGCAACTATGAATTCTATGAAAAATACGAATCAACCTACAAGGTTAGAGTCGACTACAATATGTTTGCAGAATTCAAATATGGATTCAAAGTCAATTATATTTTCGGCGCTAACCAACAAGGCGAGGATATCTTCCTACGTCTTGCGATAGGTGCTAGATTCTCTTTAGCCTTAGGTATTGGCATTTCAGCGATTAACTTTATTATCGGTTTAATCTATGGTGCAGTATCTGGCTATTATGGTGGTCGAGCAGACTTAATCATGGAACGTATCACGGATATTATTGCTAATATCCCAGTTATCATTATCATGACGATTGCTCAAATCCAGCTAACGAGTAATAACGGCTTAAAATCCGTATTAGGACCCGCAGGCACGATTGTCGTCGCTATACTTATAGCCTTCGTATATAACGGGTGGGTAGGTGTCGCTGGTACAACGCGTATGCAGTTCTATAGGTTTAAGGGACAAGAATATGTTCTTGCTTCTAGAACGCTAGGAGCGAAGGATCGAAGATTGATCTTTAAACATATCTTACCTAATGCCGCCGGTACCTTAGTTACTTCCTCAGTCTTAATGATTCCTGGAATCATCTTCTCTGAATCAAGTTTATCTTACCTAGGTATTATCGACTTCTCGACAAGCGGCATATCTTCAGTTGGTGTTCTTCTTAACGAAGGACAGGCTGCTGGTATCGCTTCGAACCCGCATGTCTTATTGTTCCCAGCCTTATTAATTACGTTACTAATGATCTCCTTTAACCTATTTGGTAATGGTTTAAGAGATGCATTTAATACAACGCTTAGAGGAAGTGAGGGTTAATCTATGGAAAAAGAAAAAGTACTAGATGTAAAAAACCTCCGTATTTCCTTTAAGACAAATACTGGAACCGTTAAAGCGGTTAGAGGTATTGATTTCACCCTTTATAGAGGTCGCACTTTAGCGATCGTTGGTGAATCAGGTTCAGGTAAGTCCGTTACTTCTAAAGCTATTTTAGGTATTCTCGCGAACAACAAAATTGTTGAAGATGGTGAAATCATCTACGATGGTAAAGATTTACTCACCCTTCCTGAACACAAATTCAATAAGGTTAGAGGCGTGAAGATTTCAATGATCTTCCAGGACCCATTGTCCG
>Ga0265300_10005069_pt1 | contig 10304 bp, 9 predicted proteins | sample AusTroGonzalo_MG_FD_193482 | JGI IMG/M metagenome (GOLD analysis project Ga0265300, IMG submission 193482) | Bovine rumen microbial communities from tropical cattle in Woodstock, Queensland, Australia - Gonzalo_03 | ecosystem: Host-associated > Mammals > Digestive system > Stomach > Rumen ... | reverse complement strand
AGTCCCAACCGAAACCACGCGGAACCTTCTTGCCCTTCATGGTCCAGTAACGCGGCACGATGTCCTTGATGGTACCGGCCAGCAGGTGACCGTAGTGCGGAAGGCCCGTTGCAAACGGAGGGCCGTCATAGAAAGTGTACGGAGCAGTTGCCGGGCGGCTGTCCAGCGACTTCTTGAAACTGTCGTCCTTGTCCCACAGGGCGAGCACGCGCTCTTCGATCTGCGGGAAGGTCTCTTCTTTCTTTACTTCACGGAACATGGGTTACCTCAAACCCCGCAGCACACCGCCGCGGGTACTAAATTTTCGGCGGTAAATTTAGCAAATCGCGGGCACGGGCCCCACCCATATTCCAACTTGGAATATCAATTTCGGTTATTTATTCTTTTCATAGTGGCTTTTCTGCGCAGTTTCTACTAGTTTAGCCTTAAGACGTTTCAAAAAAGGAGTTTTCATGTCCCAGAAAAACGAGCACATGGGCCACATCATCCTCATCACCCTGGCCGCAGCTGTCGGCGGGTTCCTCTTCGGTTTCGACTCCTCCGTCATCAACGGGGCGAACGGGGCGCTGAAGGCACACTTCAACGCGACGGACTATGAACTCGCCTGGTCTGTTTCGCTTGCGCTTATCGGTGCGGCTGCGGGCGCGTTCTTTGCGGGCCGCCTCGCCGATACTTTCGGGCGCGTGCGCTGCATGCTCGCAGCCTCTTTCCTGTTCTTCATCAGTGCCATCGGTTCGGGCATTCCGTTCGGCATTCCTGACTTTATCATGTGGCGCGTCATCGGCGGTGTGGGCATCGGTGTCGCGAGCATCATCGCCCCGATATACATTGCCGAAACGGCTCCCGCACACCTGCGCGGGCGTCTCGGATCCATGCAGCAGTTTGCCATCGTGATAGGCATCTTCGTGGCGCTCCTCTCGAACTACGTCATCATGCGCATTGCGGGTTCGGCAAACAACACGATTATCGGCAATTTCAAGGCTTGGCAGGTCATGTTCTGGGTCGAGGCCATTCCGGCGGCGCTCTACGGCATTGCGGCCTGGAGGCTCCCGGAATCTCCGCGTTACCTTGTCCACAAGGGGCTCATTGACGACGCCAAGCGCGTCCTCGCAAAAATCGATTCCGAAGGCGTTGACAGGGAAATCGAAGCTATTCACGAGACCTTCCGCAACGAGAAACCGTCCAAGTTCAGCGACTTGCTCGAAATGGTTGGCGGCAAAAAACGTATCGCCCCGATTCTCTGGGCGGGTCTTGGCCTTGCCATCTTGCAGCAGCTGGTGGGCATCAACGTGATCTTCTACTACGGCACCATGCTCTGGCAGAGCGTAGGTTTCGGTGAAAGCGACGCCTTCCTCACGAGCGTCATATCGAGCGCCATCAACCTCGTCATGACCATCGCGGCCATCATGCTTATCGACAAGATTGGGCGCAAGCCGCTGTTGCTTATCGGTAGTGTGGGCATGGCTATTACACTTAGCACGCTTACCATCTGCTTCATGAATGCGAATGCCGACGGTAGCCTCCCCGGAGCCGCGGGCGTCATCGCGCTTATCGCCGCGAACCTCTACATCACCTTCTTCGCCGTGTCCTGGGGCCCGGTCATGTGGGTGATGCTCGGCGAGATGTTCAACAACCGCATCCGTACAGTAGCCATCGCCATCTGCGGGCTTGCACAGTGGGCCGCAAACTTCATTGTCACCTGGAGTTTCCCGGTGCTTACCGGCAAGCAGGGCATCGGCGTGGGGCCCACCTATGCCATCTATTCGTTCTTCGCCATCTTCAGCATCTTCTTCGTGGCAAAGTTCATCAGGGAGACGAAGGGCAAGGAACTCGAGGAGATGTAGGTTGCTATCTTTTGACTGCTGAATGAAACGCCGTCGAAAAAAGCGTACTCCAATGAGCCGCTCGCAGATGATGCGGGCGGTTCATTCCGTTGATACGAAGCCGGAATTGCTGGTGCGGCAGGCGTTGTTCCGTGCAGGGTTCCGCTACAGGTTGCACCGGCGCAACTTGCCGGGTTCGCCAGACTTGTATATCTTGAAATACAACGTGGTAGTTTTCGTGAACGGCTGCTTTTGGCACCAGCACGGCTGCAAGTTTACGACCCGTCCCAAGAGCAATCCCGAATTCTGGAACGAAAAATTTGAGAACAACGTTGTCCGTGACATCAAGACAAGCTGGAAGTTATCCCTGATGGGATACCGCGTGGCGACCCTCTGGGAATGTTCCCTCAAGGAAAACCTTGAACGGACTATAGAAAGACTCGTCGCCTTCATAAAAAGCGACGAGGAAACTGTCGAAATCTGAACAGGGATGTTTGCACCAGACGGTGCCGCGCATTATTCCTGGATGCGGTAGATCTTCACGTCCTTAATGTAGAACGTGCGTTCTTTTTTACCGAGGTTCAGTTCGAACCTTGCAAACGGAGTGCTCTCCTTGGGAGTGAATTCCTTCTCGAACGACTGGCCAGAAGTCTTCACAATCGGATGTTCCATGAAGCCCACTGTCTCGTAGTCGTCGTATGTGCCGATGCGGGCGGTAATCTGCCCTTCAACATTCGACCAGATAGTGAACACGCACTTGTATTTTTTGCCGGCGACCAGCGCAACATCTTCTTGAATGAGCTGCACGCTGTACGACCTGTTGCCACCCTGCGTCACGTCGACCTTGAGAATGCGGTCACCCTTGTCGCCAATGATGGAGGCCGTGGCCACGCCGTTCAACTGCGTGAAGAATATCCAATGGTCCATTCCCTTGGAGAAATCGCCGTTCTCGATGGTATTGTCGCTCATCGCGCCCACAACGCCTTCCCAGATATCCTTAACATAATCTCCGCCTTCATTGCCCTGGGCATCCACGAAGTCGTAACGGAGCGGGCGGAAACTCGACACAAAGTTGTTGTTGAGGGCATTCCACAATGCAGCGTTATTCGAGTTGTTGAGGTAGATAACACCATCCTCGTCAATCACCGCCTTGCCGAAATCAATGTTCTGCACAAAGTAACGCACATGGAACACGACAGACAGGTTCGCAACAGAATCAGACACGCGGTCAATCTGCGAGAAGTGGTAGCGGAGGCGCACCCTCTGGTATCCGTTCAGATCGTACTCAAACGGGACGTACTCGCCGTCAATCAAGACACGACCACGAATCACGGAGTTCGCACTCTGGGGCTTGAACGACACGCCGATTTCCTTCAGGTAGCCCTGGTCTTCGAGGTCAATGTTCTTGAAAGGCTCGTCGACAGAGGAACCTTCGGTAAACGAGACCGACAGACTGGTTTCCGGAGCATCTTCTTCGGGCCACAGCGGCAGGCCCTCGGTCGGGTCGATGGAAACAGCCACGTAGTAGCTGGAATAAGAACGTACCTCGCTGAGCGCCATGGAGAAGGAATCCAGCAGCATCGGTTCGTCGTCTGCGGCGGACTTCTTGAGGGCGCGAGATTCAACATCGGAATAATCCACAGAGAAATCTGCGGTGAGCGCCAACGCCGGATTGCCGATTTCGATACCGGCAATAGGGTCAGAATTGCCGCCGGAAGAACATCCGACGACAGCAAGCAATCCCAGCACGCAACCGACTATGGACCAAACAAAACGCATTATACTCCTCGAGTGAGCGGAAACAGTTGTATGTTCACCTGAACCACATCGTCCGCTTCGCCAGGCTTTGCGGAGAAATCTAGTAGTTCTTTGCGCATGAGTTGGATATGTTTTTTCAAATTGGGGAAATCTTCGCGCTTAATACTGAACGTTAGGGCAGAAATATCGCGTTCCGCACTCGGAAGTTCGTTCATCATGTTGGCCGAAATGCGCAGCATCTGCTGGTGATAGAGCTTCACCATCATATCCTGAACTTCATCCTCGGTCGTGAGCATCGGGTCACGCTGGCGGTAGCCGTTCGCCGTCTTGACCAGGAGGCCGAGTTCCATAAGGAGGTTGAAGGATTCCTGCACCTGGGAGGGCGTGACCATCCCGCGGAGTTTCTTGCTCACCCAGTCGGGAATCGGGCGGAAGCCCTTGAGTGCCACCATCTCGAGGATGACAGAGTGGTGCCATTCCCTGAAAATGCGGAACTGGGCCTGATCCAGCTTGTGCAGCTTGGAACGCGGGCTAGCCTTGAGGAGCTGCGCGTAGTAAATCTGCTTTTCGGCATCGTTCTGCGCCTGATTGAAAAATACCAAACTCTCGAAATAGGCGGCGCGCTGCTTTTCGAGCCCTAACCCTTGGATGAGCTTCAGTACGGTGCCCTTCGTGATATTGCGCTTGCCGTCGATGGTAAGCTTCAAATGGGCGTGGCTCGAAAGCCCCGCCTTCTCGGCGAAGAACCGCAAACTGAAAGAGGGCTGCGTCTTCTTCTTGTATTCGTAGTAATCTCGGAGATACACACGAAAGTTGGTGTACTGCAGCACATCCGGTTCAGTTAAGATTATTTTCTCTCCATTGTCCATGTCTAGAAAGATAGAAGATTGAAGGGGGAAAGAACAAAAAAATTTACACTTTCTCGTTTACCCGAGTAACCAATTCGTAAGAAACGTTTTTGCAGAAAATGGCGTTTTTGCATGAATTTAGCCATTTGGGCAATCATTTGTACACAGAAAAGGCGTGTACACGAGGCTTTTTTTGCGTTTATCGCGGGTCGAAAAGTTTTATCGCGGGTCGCGAGCAAGGAGCGAAAAGCGCACGTGGTCCAGGAACTTTCCGTTGATAAACTCGTATTCGCGGCAAAAGCCTTCTTGCGTGAATCCGGCGCGGGTGGCGACCGCGGCACTCCTGGGGTTCGAGACCGCCGCCGAGATTTCCAGACGGTTGAGGCCGAGCTGGTCGAACGCATATCGCGAGAGGGTTCGCAAGGCATCCGTCGCAAGGCCGCGCCCCGTGAACGGTTCGCCCAGCCAATAACTGACGGTCGCGGAACGGTGCTGCGCCTGGATCCAGCCGAGGATGATGATGCCTGCTAAATTGCCTGCTGGTTGTTGAACGCCCGCGGAGGTTAAACTGCGCGCGCCCTGCTCGAAAATTCCCCAGCACGCTCCGTTCGCCATCTGGGCCTGGATTTCCCACGAATCGATGCGGGCGGCCACGTCCTCGGCGCTCTGGCATTCCGCAGGCCACGGCAGGTGTTGCGAAAGGAAGGCTCGGCTCCCGTCGATGAGGGTAAACAAGGGCGCGGCGTCGCCCTCGTGCAACAGGCGAAGCGTCACGCGCTCGCCTTGCAGTTCTTCATCGGGAATTTCGTCCAGGAAGTCTTCCATGTGGGGAATATATAGCAATTCAAAGGAAAATCAATATACCGAACAAGCAGTATCAACGTGAGCCGGAGGCGGCTCGTCTTAACGAGCCGTCGAGGCGACCTTTGACCACTTAGCGCTTCAGCGCTTATGTGGGCATGGCGCCCTTGGGGGAGTGAGTGAGAAACCGGAGGTTTCAATACCTTAAATGTCGAACGAACGGTCTCATAAGAAAAACCCGCCGACCTTGGTCGGCGGGTTTTCAGTGCGGATGAAAGGACTTGAACCTTCATGCCCTTGCAGGCACTAGAACCTGAATCTAGCGTGTCTACCAGTTCCACCACATCCGCGTGGTGCACCAAATTTTGAAAAAAAAGCGGAATTTGTCAAGGGGTCGCGCCATTATTTCCCGAAAGATACGGCTTCCCGGACCCAGTCGATGTGCTTTTCGCGCCAGTACGACCAGTCGTGTTCGCCGGCGGGGTCGAACCGGAGCGCGCAGTCCACGCCCACGGCACGGCAGAATTCCTCGATCCACGGCTTGGCCTGCTCCGCGGGGAACAAGCGGTCATTACCCCCTTGCAAAAAACGCCAACGGCCCGAGCGCACCCGGGGTTGCGCGGTAATCTCGCCCGCGGGCCCCAGCAACTTGCCGAACGAACTGACCAGCAGGCGGTCCCTTACCCGGCGCTTACCCCGCATGGAATAATCGAGCACTCCCAGCGCTCCGTCCGAGACGCCCACCAGCGAGACCTCATCTACAGGGGCCTTGCGCCTCGCCGCAACAGAATCCAGCGCGGCCTCGATTACAGTTTCCATGGTCGGGGTCACCCAGTGGTTTTCCCTGCATGCGGACGCGCTCACCACGATTACATTGGGGAACAGTTTCGAGAAGTCTTCACCCGCCACGAATCCCTTCCGGCAATTGCCGCTCGTCATGCCACCATGGAACCACACTACGACCTGGGCCGAAGCCAAATTCTTCGGCACTCCCGACCGTACTTTTTTCGGCAACTCCGGCCACCATACACCGATAGCACTCGTAAAAGACATGCCGCCCCCACTTGCCGAAGCGGAAACAAAGAGCGTATCCCTAGCCGCCCAAGAACATGCGCAAAAGGCCAAAGCAAAAAAGAGAGCAATAAACTTACGCATGGTCCAAGCGCCGCACGCGCGGCATTTTCGTCTTGATACCCAAGACAAGGAACACGATCATCCCTATAAAACTGAGCAGGGCAATGCCCGCAACCACCAGCAGGTTCTCTATCTGGTACTCGGCGAGTTCTTCCCACTCCAGTCCTCCATCCGTGGTCGCCATAGACTGCACCACGAATACGTTGTCCTTGACGCGCGCCGCCCATATCTCAAGCGGGACCCTGGATGCGTTCACGTCGGAAAAATCGAACCATTCCGACATCTCGTCGTTTATATCGGAAGAACTGTAGAGGATGAACGTCACATCCTTGTCGCCGTTTATCTGGAAAAACGTCTTGTCCAAAAAAGGAATGTTCGTACCGCCGAACAGGCTCGGAATAGACGCATGGCTAAGCGTGCCGTAAAAAAGATGCGGTTCGGTAAGGAAACTGCGCACGACAAGATGCGTACTCGACACACACCACGCTATTACCAAAAGGAACAGCAGCGAGATGTTAAAGTAAACGTATTTGCGCGTTTGGAAAAAGAAAGCCATATCGTTTTAGTTTTTGGACCTGAATATAAAAAAGAATGTCGAGAGCAAAAGGACCAGCGTGAGGAAATAGAACACAAGCGGAATCTTCGCCTTCAACGTAATCTCGTTCAGGCTCTCCTGCTGGAAGAACTGGATAAGGTCCTCGCCCGCAAGAACAGTCTCGTGATTGTCGAGGCGGTTCCATGCATGCGCGTGCTCCACGTTTTCGTTCAAAAGCGCTACAATGCGCACCGCCAGCGAGTCCGACACATCGAGCCCCTGCGGGAGTTCGACAGGGAAACCATAGCGAGCGGAATCCAGCGTAGCAAGCAGCGGGTACGAAACGTTATCCGGCAAGAACACCGCCTCGGCATATATCTTGTCGTAGGCTTCGAACCACGCGCGACGGACAGGCATGTAACGACGGACTCCAGCGACCTTGCTCATCACGCGACGTTCAAACTGGCTCACTAGATTTGCGGGGGGCAACTCAATCCCGTGCGAAGACAGTTCGTCCATCTCCCTCGCGAACGAGACCGCAAGTTCCCGCAGCGACATGGACTGCGAAAGCACCTTCATGGAATCGTTCGTATAGCCGCAACGGACTGCGTTCATGGAACGCATGAGCTCCATATCCATGAGCTGGTAATCGGAAAGCGACTTGATGTAGCGCGAATACACGATAAGGTTGGGCTTCTGCGAAAAATAGAACAGCGCCGTGAGCCCGAGCGTGATGAGGATAATCAGCCAAACCCACGGAGTCTTGAGCTTCGCGTTGAAAGTATCGGCAATTGTCCTGTTTTTGTTTTCTTCCACAACTAGAAATTACCTTTTTTCTACTTTGATGGACATGAGGCGCGCGTTTTTTTCGACATTTTTGACCTTTTTGCCGTTTTTGGGCATTTGTGCCAGCCTTGACGCGTGCAGTATTGAACGCGCCGAGGAACAGGTCGTCGAAAAACACGTGAACGGCACAAAGAAAACCACCGTGTGGGTGTACCCCGACGGCGAAATACTCAAGCGCAACGAGTGGTACGACAACGGCATCAAGGAATTCGAAATCCCATACAAGAACGGCGTGCCACACGGCAACATCAAACGCTGGACCGTACTCGGCGACGTAGCGCTCGACGGAGAATACAAGAACGGCAAGCGCGAAGGCAAGTGGACCAGCTATTTTGTAGAAAGGCTGAACTCCCGCAGGAAGGAATCAGTACGCTACTACAAGGATGACCACCCCGTGGGCGACTGGGAAGGCTGGCACTTCAACGGGAACAAGGCTACCGAAGAGCACTACGACGAGAAGGGAGACACCATCGGTGTTTCGAAGAAGTGGCACGACAACGGTGTACTTGCCGAAGAAAACAACTGCCATGAAGCGCATGGATACATCAAGCGCTACGGAAGGAACTGCAAGATTCTAGAATATTTCAGTTGCGAAAACGGCATGCTAGTCGGTGAATGGAAGAAATACTACGAATCATACGAGCCAGCCGATTCTGCAGCCGGAAACTGCGAGCAAGCACAAATCAAGGAAGAAGGTATCGCAGACAACGACATTCTCTTTGACCCACATACCACATACAGGGCAGATGGTTCCCTTCTTAAAAAAATCACGTCCGACCCGTTCAAAGGGCGCGAAAAAATCCAGTGGTTCGACGAGCAGAATAATGTTATCCGGGAAAGCATTTTTACCACGGAAGAAACAGACGGCCCTATCGAAAGTTCTGGCATTACCTACGGAACCTGCGAAAATTCGTCCACGCTTTTCTGTGCAGAAACATCCTTTGTGCAGTCTGCAAACCCGAGCGGGACACTTGACAGCAGCACATTGAGTTTCAAGGACGCTTACCAAAAAAGTATCGGCAAGTACCCTGCATCGCTGCGCTACATCAAGGCAGGGCATGTCCTTTTGTACGAAGAATTCTGGGCATACGACGATCCTCCGTCAAACTTTGGAGACCCTGCTCTTCGCGTGAGCCGCAGTTTCTACCCCGATAGTATGGGCGGCAGAATGGCTAGCGAAGGTTTTTGGCAAAGAAATCTTGATGGAACCAAGCGGCACGGCATCTGGCGCAACTGGTACCCGAGCGGCGTGCTGCGCGATAGCCTCAACTATGTGGACGGGGAACGCGTCGGCGAGCAGTTCGGCTACGACAGCACCGGCAAACTCACGATACACAAGACCGAAAACGGGAAGAACAGACCGGTGATTATGCACCTGCCGGGACAGCGCTGAGCCGTTTTTGCTAAATTGGCGCTCCTTTGGAGCGCATTGGGCATCTGCGATGCCATGCGGCTGCATTTCGGCCATAGGGTAATGTAAACATTACCTACGGCACTCAATTTGCACGCATTTAGCTCGGCTCGGCCATGCCAAAACAAAAAAATTGTTTTGACGTCTACGACGTCAGTGGCTACGGCTCGCAAATGCAAAAACAAGTTTTTTGCGCTTTCTCGCCTTGCACACTTTTGTCGCGGCACTCGCCTTTTGCTAAATTTGTGGCCACTATGAGTGAAGCTATTAACAATGTGAAGCAGGCGTTTGACGCAGAACTTGCGCAGACCGACCTTACGAACCAAGAAGCCGTCAACAACCTCCGCGTGAAGTACCTCGGCAAGAAGGGGGCCGTCACCGACCTCATGAAGCAGATGGGCACGCTCAGCGCCGAGGAACGTCCGGCTTACGGCAAGCTCGTGAACGAACTTAAGGTCGCCGTCTCCGAAGCCATCGACAAGGCAATCGAGACCGCGAACCAGGCCGCCCTCCAGAAGAAACTGGAAAGCGGTTTTGTGGATGTGAGCCTCCCCGGTTCGGGCATTCCCGCCGGCAGCACGCACCCGCTCTACGACGTGCGCGAAGAGATTATCGACTTCTTCAGCCAGATGGGCTTCGAAGTGGACTTCGGCCGCGACATCGAGACGGACTGGTACAACTTCGAGGCGCTCAACACTCCGCCCGACCATCCGAGCCGCGACATGCAGGACACGTTCTACGTGGACGACAAGGTGATGCTGCGTACGCACACTTCCGGCACGCAGATCCACTACATGGAAACGCACAAGCCGCCGTTCCGCATGATTGCTCCGGGCCACGTGTTCCGCGTGGACAACGATGCGACCCACGCCCCGATGTTCCAGCAGTGCGAAGGCCTGGTGGTCGACGAGAACATCAGCTTCGCCGACTTGAAGGGCGTGCTCCAGGTGTTCATGAACAAGCTGTTCGGCGAAGGCGTCAAGACGCGCTTCCGCCCGAGCTTCTTCCCGTTCACGGAACCGTCTGCGGAAATGGACGTGAGCTGCGTATTCTGCGGTGGCAAGGGCTGCCGCCGTTGCAAGGGCACGGGCTGGATGGAAATCGGCGGTTGCGGTTCTGTGGACCCGAACGTGTTCAAGAACTGCGGC
>Ga0265300_10005068_pt1 | contig 10307 bp, 5 predicted proteins | sample AusTroGonzalo_MG_FD_193482 | JGI IMG/M metagenome (GOLD analysis project Ga0265300, IMG submission 193482) | Bovine rumen microbial communities from tropical cattle in Woodstock, Queensland, Australia - Gonzalo_03 | ecosystem: Host-associated > Mammals > Digestive system > Stomach > Rumen ... | reverse complement strand
ACCGAGCGCATATCCCCCGAGCGATAGCGAGTCGCGAAGCGATGCTCTGGCAGGGGTGCAGTTTGTCGCCAAGAGAACTTGAGCGAAAAGCGCCGCGCTCGGTTTGGGCAACGCAGTTGCCCGCGTCTCGCCCGATCCGTTGGATCGTCCGCGAATCACGCGAAGCAAATCGGACGGACTCGCCCGCATTCCATCGGACGGACTTCGCGACGCACCCCGCGCGTCCACGGACGGACTCGCCCGCTTTTTATCGGACAAACTTCGCTCGCGCTCCCGCACGTCAATCGGACGGACTCACATTCGGAATCCCCTCGCCCGCTTTCCCACGGACGGACTCGCCCGCATTAGGAAGACCGACGCCGATTCAACCATTTCCCAACCCCGATATGGACGGAATCAACCGCCACCCAACCACGAGCCAACCATCCTTCGGGTCGAATACAAGAACGACACGATTTCGACTAAACCATCCTACATCTCTGATTCTCCAAACCAAACCGCTATCCAACCTCATTCCAACCTCAACCAAAAAACTGGCGCAAGATCGTCCGTTCAGAGTCCTTTGCAAGCGAAGTGAAGTCTGATTCGCGGGAGATTGCGGCGAACGCGATCGAACGCTCCCTCGAACCACCGCCGCGCAGAGCGGAATGTCGTTCGCCAGTCCACGCCAGCGATCTTTCCCGAGAGATACGAGCCAAAATGAGTTCCAGGCCCTGCTTCAAGGTGCAACTTTTGCCGCGCGTCATCCACGCAAAGATCGCGTAGCCGCGTCACGTTCGTTATCTTCCCCGCGACGCCTTGGCCCGTACCCTCGAAGAATAGGCAAATGTTCAATTTTCAGTACTCCCATGTTCTACACGACCAAGACTTTTAGTGCGTTTGGTACATATCGTTGAGTTCACAACCATTGTACCAAACGAATCTTAAATCTAATCTTAAATCGTAAAAAAGTTTTGCGGCGGGAAAATGAGGCTTTAAACAAGCAAAAACCGCGGCAAATCCGACGCGAGAAACTACCACCGCATTTATATAAATCCGGTGGTAAGCGACGGCGGGGAGATGACACAGCAAAAGACGCTGCGCGACGGCAAAAGCGTCGACGGGATTCACGTAGAGCCCTTCCAAAAGCCTGTCGCGTCACATATTACAATATGTGACGTGAACTGAGCAAGACCCAAATGAAGACCGAGCAGATCGACCGCGGCAAAACCGCCGCGGTTTTTTAGCCGTGTAGAACGTGTAGATCGAGTAGAATCAAGAAGACGCGCCATCGCCCTCGTTAGTGTATCAATGCATCTGTATCAATAAGCTTTGACCCTTCGCCTCCCCCGCAAACCGAAGGAAGTCTCGCCGCTCCATATACATGCGTTCAGCCCTCAAGCATAATCTTTTTATTCAATTTTTTGTGAAGCCGACAATGCCTTGTCTGCGAAGTCAATCGCCCACTTCCAGTCATAGGGCGAAAGACCGTGTTCCTCCGTGCGACGGACATAGCCAAAAGGAGGGCCAACAGCGCAGTCGTCGTAGGGCTCCGGCCAGTCATCGAGCCCAAGCCCCTTCCCAGCCAAAAACTCCCAAACCGGCGAAGCCGCCCTTGCCGAAAGCCATTCGCCACGAGGATCGAACCACTTCTTGTGATAGCATTCCAAAAGCAACGCCCTCGGCGCGACGCAGGCAAGAAGCATATGCTGATCAAACGGCATCTCCCTTTCTCGCCCAGTCCACTTCCAGACACCGGAGCAATACCACCACGGGAAAAGAAGCCGTTGCACCGCAAGATTCTCGCCATAATCGCGCTTCATGAGCTGGACGCCAATCGCGCCTGTCTGGTTTGCAACGCAGACCTTGAAGCGCTCGTCGAACGCCGCCGCCAGAAGCGCAGTCTTGCCAAGTCGCGACGAACCGATGACGACGTTGCGCGACGCGTCAATTTCCCCGATCCTCTCCGCGAGGTCGAGTCCGCGGCAAAGCCCCCACGCCCACGCCATAATGGAACCCGTGTTGTCCGTGCGCGAAGGATCGCGCCTGCCCCACAGCTCAAACACGCCGTCAAACGGCTCGCCGTCCTTGCCCGGACCGTCGGACGAAATCTGCCTGTAGTTCGCGGACATGAAGGCATAGCCCCTTGCGGTGAACTCGCCAAGCGGCAGAACATAGTGGTTGGTACGCCCCGACGCAATCACGTCGTTTCCGGCATAGTTGAGGTGCAGTATTACAGGACACGGCTTCTTCGCGTGGCGAGGAACCATGACAACCCAATCGATGCAAGGCCCAGACTTGTCGGTTTTGAACCACTGGCGGTAGCGCCGTTCAAGCGCAAAGCGGTCTTCCGTCACCTTCTCCGCAACAAGCTCGAAAGCCATCGCCTCCGGCTTAGGCGGCATACGTCCGTAGACCTCGCGTTCGAAAATGCCGAGAATCTCCTTCCGTCTCGCAGCCCAATCTGCCGCGTTCGCGACCTTGCGTCCGTCGGCAAAAGTCAGCGGGTCGGGAATAACGTAGTCCTTCCCCAGCACTCCCGCCTTCGCCTCGTCGTAGTTGACTTGAACATACCCCGTCTCGTTCGTGTAGAACCTCGCGGAGTCCGACTCCGGCGTTCCAGGAATCGACTCAACCTTGAAGAGCTTTACAGGCATTACCGCCTCGCGCTCCAAATCGCCCACCCACGGCAAGGCGGCAAAGACATCCCCCGCCGCAATCACCGCAAGAATTGTTCCGCATAGCGTTCTCATTTCACTCTTTTTTCTGTCTCATTTCTCAAATCTTCAACGGCTTCATTCAACGCCCAACACCACGGCAGCAGATTCAAGCGATGCGGACGATGCCTTTATATTGACAGCGCCAGGCGAGCGCCCCACTTCGACAACGAGCGTCATCTCTCCGTGAAACGCCCTCATGCGCGGCAGGATGAATGGCTCCGTCGACGTTGGATCGCCGTTGCACAATCCCTTGAACTTTGCCGCCCCCGAAACAGCAAACGAAACATCGTTCGTTGCATGCGGGCAGAGGTTGCCATCCGCGTCGACGATGCGGACGCGGACATATCCAAGTTCCGGCATCACGAGCGGCTCGCCGTCCTTAGTTGGCGTGGCATGGAGAGATGGCGTCTCGGGAACCAGCTCGATGCGGCACGGCCTCCCCGCAGTCTTCACCGTCTTCTCCGACATAGCCCGCCCCTGAACGTCGTAGGCCACCACGCGCAGTTCGCCAGGCTCGTATCGCACTTTCCGCCAGCGCAGACGGTAGCGCTCCAGGCGAGAGGCCGGCTCCTTTGTCCTCCGCCCCTGCGACACGCCGTTTACAAAGAGTTCCGCAGAAGGCCATGATGTATAGACGTAGACCGGGATATCCTCCCCTTCGCGACCTAGCCAGGTCCAGTGGGGGAGTACGTGAAGCGTCGGTTCGGCCTTGTTCCAGTGGCTGCGGTAGAGCCAGTAGCGGTCCTTCGGGATGCCGGCGAGATCGACGATGCCGAAATACGCGGAGCGCGACGGCCAAAATGCCTCCGCGCCGTAGGGCGTCGGCTCGCCAAGGTAGTCGAATCCCGTCCATACGAACTCTCCGACAGTCCAGGCGTTGTCCTCCTGCATTGCGAAGTCGTCGTCCGGCAAGTTGCTCCAGGGACAGCATTCAAGATCGTAGGACGAACACTGAGATCCGCTCCTCACGACTCCCTTGCCCTCTTCGTCGGGAAAGAAGTATTCGCCCCTGGTCGACACAGTGCTGGCCGTCTCCGAGCCAAGGACGAGTCCTGTCCGGGACGCCTTCCGCGCCAGACCGTATTTCGGCAGACGGTAGTTTATCCCGGGAAGGTCAAGCTGCTGCAGAACCCCGGTTCCGGTCGCCTCGTCCGGCCGGTCCACGCCCTGCGTCACGGGACGGGTCGGATCAAGCCGGTGGCAGAGGTCGAGCATCGCCCGCCCGCAAGAGGCGACCATCCTGGGGTCGTCCTCCCAGATCTCGTTGCCAATCGACCACATAACGACGGACGGGCTGGAGCGGAAGCGGCGCACGATATTCGACAGATCCTTCATCCACCATTCATCGAAGAATCGGTTGTAGCCGTTCGCGCACTTCGGAGTCTTCCACTCGTCGAACGACTCCGCCATCACCATCATCCCCATTTCGTCGCAAATGGCGATCTGGTCGGGACAGGGCGAGTTGTGGGATGTCCTGATGGCGTTTGCGCCCATCTCCTTCATGATTCGCACCTGACGGCGGAACGCGGACGGATTGAAGGCCGCGCCAATCGAACCGAGGTCGTGGTGGAGGCAGACGCCCCTGAAGTCGAAACGCCTTCCGTTCAGAAGGAAGCCGGATTCCGAGACTTCGACCGTGCGGATGCCGAAGCGCGTCCGCCGCAAATCAAGCACCGCGCCGTCCGCGCCGCGCAATTCGCTCTCAAGCAAATAGAGACCCGGCGACTCCGGCGACCAGAGCTGCGGCGATGTCACGGGCATTCCGCCGTTCGCGGCTCCGTCCGAGACCTTGGCCACAGAAGATGCCACTTCATTCCCGTCGGCGTCAAGGATGCGCCACGAAACGGACAGCCCCTCATGCGGATTGCGCACCTCGTCCGTGACCGCGACCTTCGCCACGCCGTCCCCAAGCGCCACAGTTCTAACGAAAGTGCCCCACGTCGCAAGTCCAGTGCGCGGTCCGACGACAAGCCGCACAGGGCGATTCAGCCCCGCGCCGGGATACCAGCGCGAACTCTTCGGCGCATTCTCAAGCCGTACGGCAACCAGATGCCTCGCACCGTGGGCCGCGCCAGAGACGACATCGGAAATGTCGACCGTGAAAGGCACATAACCGTTTGGCCGCCCGCCTACGAGCCGACCGTCAACATAGACCTTCGAGTCGGACATCGCCCCGTCGAACTCCAGCTCGACATGCGCCGCCCCAGGCGGAATGACGATCCACCGCCTGTACCATCCCGCACCGACCCACGGTAGTGCGCCGGTACGTCCGAGCTTGAGATTCTCCCTCGTCTCGCCGTCCTGCACAACCTTGACGAACTGCATATCGTTGGTCTTGTCGAACGGGCCTTCAATCGCCCAGTCGTGCGGAACCGGGACGCACTTCCATCCGGAGTCGTCAAAGCCCGGAGCCTCCGCGCCCTCCACGTCGCCGCGCATGAAGCGCCATCCGGAGTTCAAGTCGATGTTGGCCCTGCCCGCCGACAGTCCATTCCCTCCATCAGCGGCATTGGCGCATGTCGCCATGCAAACCGCCACCAAGATTGTTCCGCATATAGTTCCCATTTATGCTGCGCTCCTTTCGTTTTCATTTTCGTAATCATTTGTGACGAAATTCGCCCCCTTGCGCACGGCATGGAGATTTGGTACAATACCTAGCGACGAAAGCCGAAAGGCTGGGGTCACCGAGACGCGGAGAAAGTTCTTCGCCTTGAGCGGCGGGTATCCCGCCGCTCTCGCTTTATAGGGATGAACAAAAACACGACTTTGAGCATATTCGTTGACGAGTCCGGCAATCTTCCGATTGCCGACAATGCGTCTCGCTTCTACATTGTATCGCTTGTCGCCCACAATCAACAGGAGAACATAGAGAAATCCATACACGAACTCAATGAGTCCTTTGCCAGAATGGGGCTTCCGAACCTTTGCTTCCATGCTGGGCCGCTTATCAGACGTGAAGATGGATATGAATACATGGGCTGGGAAATGCGCAATCGAATATTTTCCGCGATGATGGCCTTCGCCCGAAAAACGCCATTCTGCTACCGAAGCATCTGCGTCGACAAGAAATTCGTAGCTTCCGAGAAACAGATTATCACTCAGTTCAAGTATGGAATCTACGAGTTCCTCAATGCCGCGAAGCTCCCGGCGGTTGCTGACTTCAAGATTAAAGTGTATTACGATTGTGGCCAGGCTGTCATCACAAATCTCATCCACGAATCCATGACGGCACGATACGGCGACAAATGGGAGCTCGCGCAAAATGTACGACCAGACAAATACAGGCTCTTTCAAGTCGCTGATCTCGTGAGTTCCATTTCGCTCATAGCACAAAAGCTGCAATCTGGAATTGGCCTCACAAAGAGCGAAGAAAAGTTCTTCGGTGGTGTCAGGAATTTCAAACGCAATGTATTGAAGCCAATACTCAGAAAGAAAATCTGACATCGCACGATCCACCGCCCGAAGGCGTGGGCGTGACCGACACCGCGCCGCGCCGATGGCAGCGCGACTGCTCTCTTTTACCATTCCTTCTACCCAATATCCCTTCATACCATTTTCTACGCGGCGGATTTGCCACGCCTATTTCAACGCCCGCCCTAAAACAGCCGTTTCGCGGGGTCTGTCCCCTACTGTTCGTGCGGGACTCGTCGCTCTCCATGCGGCTTGTAGCCATGCGGCACAGCCTCCTTCGCGTCGCCAGAGTTCATCAGCGGCATCGCGACGACGTTGATTGCGCGGTAGTGCGCGGCGCTTTGCGCGAAGATGGCGGGAAGCTTTGCGGCAAGCTCCGCCTCACCGGACGACGCAAGGCATGTGTTCGAAGAGAGCCGCTTCGCTGGAGACCCACTAGTTAGCCCCATAGCAGCCCCAGCCGGCATGGCGCGGAGGCGCGTATGGGCGTTAAGCGACTTCATGGGCGGGAACTTGACGAAAAGAGTTGTGGCGGGTCGGACGTCGGGTGCAGCGCCGATGCGCCCAAAGAACCATCCCGCAGGAGTCGGCTTTAGGCGGCCGCTGACGATTTCCGGCGTCGCCCCTTCGGGCAGCGCCATCGCAAGGACCCACTTCCGGCCTCGCCCGAAATCTGCGGAAAGCGTCCGCCCGTCCGCCGAGAGGACGACGTTCGTGGAGTCGATCTGGAAAAGAAGAGTATAGCTGTGCTCCCTGCCGTCGACGGATTCCACAATGTCGGCGACGGAAAACTCGTCTGCCGCCTTGTCGAAGCGGATCTCCCTCCTGTGGCGGGCGAGGCGAAGCTCCTTGGGTCCGAAGCCCTGGTCGTACACGCCGAAGGCGAAGTCCTCTTTTTCGTCCGATCGCCATCCTGCGTCGATCGGGCGTTCACAGACGCACGGCGAGCGTCTGTTCTGCGCAAGGCCGTCGACGAGCAGCGTGCTGTGGTCATATCCCGACGTCGCATATCCGCGCAAAGCCGACTGCTCGTACTGTCCGCCGCCGTCGTCGAACACAAGTTCCTCGCCGCCTTTCCAGAAAGTGAACGACAGCTTGTCCTGATGGACGTGGTTCGCGCCGGTCGGCCCGACGTCAAACGCAAGATACGTCGCGTCCCGATCCCACCCCGAGCGCATTACGGCGATGCCGGAATAGGGCAGGAACCGCGAAGCCGTCTTCCCGGCCGGCGGCGTGCCCTTCCTTCCCTCTGTCGCCGCCCAGAGGAAATCGGCGCGGGAGGGAAACATCTTCGCCGCCGTTCCGAAGATGTTCGACGCGCAAAACGAACTCGAGTCGTTGAAGCAGGGGAAGGAAAAATTCGGCGTAATCTGGGCAAGAGGCCCTTCCGCGCCCCTTTCAAGCAGCCCGAGGAAACCCTCGGGAAGCTCCCCGCCCCTGCCCGCCTCCATCGCGCGGAGGCATATCTTAGCCGCCGTGTAGTAGAAGACCGAATGGTAGTCGAGAGAAACCTCGTTGTGCTGCCCGTCCGGGCAAAGCTGCCTCGATGCCGCGGCATAGAACCTTGAAAGCGCCTCGCGGCGGATTTCCTCCGCGTCGGGAAACTCCGGGAAGTCGAGCGCAAACACATACGCCCCCGACATTTCTATGAGCAGCCAGTTGTAGTTCGTCGAATGGGCGAGAAGATGCCGCGCCTGCGCATGTGCGGACTTGGCGAAATCCTCACGCGCCTTTCCGCAGAACGACGGCGACTTCGAGAATGCGCGCCAAGCGGCATCCCACGAATACGCGAGACGATGCCCCTCCTCGATGGTGCGCCACGGCGAGCCGACGCGGTTGAAGTTCCTCTCAGGCGGAACGCCGCCTGTCTGCGCGAACCAGTCTGAGAACTGGCGGACAAACGCACGCGCGTATTTCTCGTCGCCGGTAGCCGAACACGCCTCGGCGAGGGCGCTCCAGAAATACATCCGGTTGAGCTGCCACGTCCACTCGGGATTGAACGGGCCCTTCTTCGCCGTCGGGTCGAAGAGCCAGTCGATCCTGCCGTCAGGAAACGCATGCGAGACGCCTACGACGGACACCTCGCCTTTCACGGCGCGGTCTGCCTCATAAAGCAAGCCATCTTCATGCGCGGCAGATTCGCCGCGCAGCGCAAGCAGGGAGACTGCGGCGATTACTGAACAAGCCGTCTTCATGTCATGCATGCCCGACCGTCAGTCGCCGTAGACGTGGTCTGTGCCGCGCACGAGGAAAGGCCTCTCCAGCCCGTCTGCGAGATATTCGCGCAATGAGATGAAGAGCGGCTCCATCAGCTCGTCAAACGTGTAGGTGCGCGTGGGGATGGTGCCTGGAGACTTGATCGAACGGTCGAACGACACGGAGCATTCGAGCGTCAGCGCAAGGGCGCCCGATGCGAGGGCCAGCACGTTGTTGAGGTTCATCAACCCGCTCGGCGTTCGGTTGACCTGCGGCTTCCCGTCCATAAGGCCCGCCGCGTGGATTGCGACGTTGATGCGGTCGGAGATCGCGTTCAGGCGTTCGACCTTCGCCGGGACATCCACCGCGCTCGGCACTATCGCGCTCGGAGCGAACTCGTAGGAATGTCCGTTGAGGACGGCGTCGACGCGCCAGCGCGCGGCGAGCTTCAGAATCCCCCTCGCCTCCGCCGTGCGGATGTCGCCGGGCGTTGCGTCGTGCATGATGTTGTATCCTTCGGAGTTGGGGTATCCGCCCGGATACGACACCTTGTCGAGCGGAAGAGGGAACCAAGACTTGCTGCCGCGCCATCCGACGAGCGAGCCGTCCTTCCACGTCCCCTGCGACGCGGCGCGGAAGTCGCGCCACACTGCTCCGCGCAGGTGATCGGGCGAAATCGCGCGTCCGTCCATGTTTGCGCACGGCACGATGATGAAGCGGTACTTCGCGATGAGATCGACGAGTTCCGGGTGCGTCTTGCCCCGGAAGTCCCTGCCTGTCTCAAGCTCCTGTATGAGGTTCACTGCTCCCGCGACGCATTCCGGCTCCGCGCCGTGAATCCCCGTGAGCAGGAGGAACGTCTGCTTCGCAGGCGGGGGATTGCCCATGTAGTTCTTCCACGTCGTCGATGAGGCGCCGGCAGACCAGTTTGTCTGCGGCGGCTTGTCGCCCGCGAAGTCCCCGTAGAAGAGCGCATAGACGGGATAGCCCAATGGAGTGTGCGCGATGATCTCCTTGCGCGAGCATTTCTTCGCACGCTCGCACAGTTCCAGTATCTCGCCGGGCCGCACCTTCCAGAAGTCCGGACGCGGTTCCTGCCCTGAAATCTCCATAGGCTTGAAGCGCGGCGGCTTTACGCCCGTGTCGGCTGATCCGGACTCGGCGAGAACCGGCATCGCCGCCCCCGCCACCATGCTTGCCATGAATTCTCTTCTGTTCATGATGATCTCCTTGTTAGAAGCACAGACCCTGCTGTGGCTGGACGGTTGACGCGAACGGACGCGGAGCTCCGTTCCCGAAGATGATCGAGCCGCCGACGGCGCCTTCGCGGTTGAAGAGGACTGTCACTTCCTTCGCCGCGCCGCCCGGACAGGGAACTGCGACAGTCACGCCGTCCATCCCGTCGCGCGACGCATCCTTCGCGACAGGGGCGGCCGTCACCGAAGTGTCAGAGGCAGTGAGGACGTGCAGGAAGCGGTCGCTCGCCCGCGGTGCGCCTGGCGCGACCTCGAGACGCCATGCGCCCATGTACGGTCCGCGTCCCGTCTCTTTGGCGCCGCTCGCGGCCGAGGCGAGGAAGGCGGCGTCAGGCTCCCAGTTCCTGCCGTTAGACCAGAACTCCATGCCGGGCCCGCCGATCTTCTCAAGGCGCGCGTCAGCCGGCAGGATCGTTTCGCAGAAAAGGCGCCCCTTCCCGCAGTCGGCGCGCAGCACGCGGCCCTCGACCGAGGGCTCGTCCTTTACGTGGAGAAGCCAGGCCTTGGCGTCTTCCGGGTTCGCCGCGCCCACGCGGTCGTAGACCACGAAGACGTCGGGCAGGATGTACACGAACTGCCTGACGGCCTCCGTGCACTTCCTGCCGTACAGGGCTGTGGCGTCGGAGGCGACGTAGGTGAAGTCGTCGTTCGTCTCGAAGGCGAGCACCTTCGCGGAGCCTTCGTACATGCCGCCGTCGTTGTTCCTGCCCTCGGGGCCGGGGCAGGCAGGGCCCCAGTAGCGCGG
>Ga0265300_10005065_pt1 | contig 10309 bp, 6 predicted proteins | sample AusTroGonzalo_MG_FD_193482 | JGI IMG/M metagenome (GOLD analysis project Ga0265300, IMG submission 193482) | Bovine rumen microbial communities from tropical cattle in Woodstock, Queensland, Australia - Gonzalo_03 | ecosystem: Host-associated > Mammals > Digestive system > Stomach > Rumen ... | reverse complement strand
GAGACCTACCACCCAACTGCGCATCCTGGAGTCAAAGTCAACCTGCTTGCCCAGACTCTTAATCTTGAGCTCGTCACTGGGACGGCCATCGGCTGTCTGGATGAGTGAGTTGAATATCACAGAGTGACGTTTGTTGATGAGATACTCTATGTAGAGCTTGTTCAGGAGTGTGAACTTCCTGTTGTCAGAGTCTGTGGCATAACGGTTGCCTATTATCTCGCCGCCATAGACGGAGGGTGTGGCGTGCGCCTGTCCGTTCCAGTCATAATAGCTCCTGGCGGTATCTATCATGTTGTACTGTGTGTAGGCTAAAGCGGTTGACATATCAAAGTCAAGCCCCTCAACAAGGAAGTCATCCTTGACCAGTTTCAGGTTGAGCAGATATCCTTGTGACTTGCTGTGGGCGTGCCGGATATCGGTCTCTATACCTTGAATCTCATGATAGGTGTTCAGATAGACGGGTTCCAGCTCAACCTCATCAAACCACCATTTGTGCGCTTTTATGCTGCCGCCAAGCATCACTTTGCGGAATGCATCATGGTCACGGTAGATTCTCAGACCGTCGATGTAAGGAGAATCCATGGTGTAGTCATTGGCGGCGTATGTGTAGCCTCCGCCTATTCCATATACCAGTCCGTGCCTGAAATCATTTTTCTTGACTACAGTCTGGAAACGGTTGGTGTTGTATGATTCACGCTGGTAACTTACATCGGCATAATGTTCAGGGTACTCCTTGATTACGATGTTGACTGCCCCGCCCATTGCTGAGCCGCCGAACTTGGCAGGAACCACACCTTTGTATATTTCGATGCGGTCAATCATGTCAACCGGAATGTCATTCAGGTCTATAAAGTCAGACTGGTCAGCCATTGGGGTCTCATCAATGAAAAATCCTATACGCTTGCCCTCAAGGCCACGCACAGACAATCTTGATGTGCTGCCCAGACCACCTGTGGCTCGTACCGTTACGCCTACGGTCTTGGCCAGTATGCTCTGCACGTCACTCACGGTTCCCTGTAGTTGCTGCATGCTGATCACGCTGATGGGCATAGCCTGCTCGCGCAGTATCCTGGCCTGGCTCTTCTCTGAAATGATTACTTCATTGAGAGAAAGTGATTCAGGTTTAAGGCCGATGTTGTTTGATTTGGTTCCGCGGTCTGTACGTATCTTTTTTTCTGTGGGTTGGTATCCTAAGAACTGGACTTTCAGAGTGTATGTCCCTTCGGGGATTCCGGTTATTCTGTAAACACCTTCATTGTCGGTTATTACGCCAATGCCCAACTCCTCAATATAGACTGTTGCTGCAGGCAGCACCTCATTCTGGTTGATGTCATAAACCGTACCTTTAATGTCTATGTCAAGTTCGTTGTCATCGGCCTTGATTGGAGTGGAGATGCCTGTGGCTACTATGAGTAAGAGTGTTTTTAATATACCTAAAACGCGGTATCTTCTTTTTGCAAGCTTTGATGTGTTTCTTTTTACCATTTTCCTGTCTTTATTTAATAGGAGGAAAGGAACATATCCCCCATGTGTTTTGACAGGTGCAAAGGTACCGGCCCTCAGATACGGCTACAATACCCTGAAATGGTGATTTGTGTTATTCAACCGAGAGTATGAATATGCTGAAACTTAGCGGTTCAATGGATGTGCTTAGACTTTTGCCCTCTGCATCAAGCAGGCTTTCCTCTGGCACTATGTTTGTGGGGGCTTCTATGGAGTTGTCCTCGTAGAGCTTGTCACTTGACAGCTCTACCCGTTTGACGCCCTGTACAGTCTCTTTCTTCTTGAGACCAATGAAATTGAATGAGAGATCCTGTGCCTGCTGTGAGGTGTTGATGACCTTTACATATATGTCATTTCCATCACGTACCGCGCTTGCAAACAGTCCGTTCTGTCCATCCTGGCCGGCTACCGGCTTGCCGTTCATGGTGAGCGTAAGTACGTTCTGACCTTTATATTTGCTGTACAGCTGCTGGACGTACCAGCTTACGGTACGGAATGAGTTCAGGTTGTCATACCAAATCAGGTCAGGGCGCCACTGCCAGCCCTCAACATGAGCAAACAGGGGAGCGTATGTGGCCATGTGAACAATGTCGGCATTACGTTCCAGGTCTGTCATGAAAGCAGCCTCAAGCAGTGATGCATAGTAGTGGTTCCATTTCTTGCCCGATGCATGGCAGGCATACTCACCGGCAAACACCTTGGGTCCCTTACGGTCATAGTCATCATATCGTGTACCCTGGCTCAGGAACCACTCGTAGGGACGGTAGAAATGCTCGTCAACCAGATCAGCTCCCAGACGTTTCATCTCAGGCCATAGATAGTCAAACTGCTCTCCCTCAGAGTTAGGTCCGGCAGAGCCTACAATCTTTATGTTGGGATAAGCCTTGCGGATGGCCTTGATGAATGGGTCCAGACGTTCAGGATAAAGTGAATCCCACTGCTCATTGCCAATGCCCAGATATTTGAGGTTGAAGGGTTCCGGGTGTCCCATATCGGCACGAACCTTGCCCCATGTTGATGTTGCGGGACCGTTGGCAAACTCTATCAGGTCAAGCGCATCCTGTATGTAGGGGTCAAGCTGGTCAACAGGAACATGAGCGTTTATGTCATTATTCTGGAACTGGCAGGCCAAACCGCAACTAAGGATGGGCAGCGGTTCTGCACCTATATCCTCACTCAGCTGGAAGAATTCAAAGAATCCCAGTCCGTAGCTCTGGAAGTAGTCAGGATAAAAGCGGTGAGGGAACGTATATTCCCAACGGTTCTCGTTGAGCGGACGGTTCTCAACCGGGCCGATGGTGTTCTTCCAGTTGTAACGTGTCTCCAGGTCAGTTCCTTCAACGATGCAACCGCCCGGGAATCGGAATATACCAGGTTGCAGGTCTGCCAGAGCCTGCGCCAGGTCCTTGCGGAGTCCGCCCTCACGGCCTTTCCATGTATCGGTGGGGAAAAGGGAGATATGTTCCAGGTCAACGCTTGCACCGCCACGTGTCTCCATGAAAATGCGCAGGTTTGCTTTTTCAAGTGTCTGGTTGGGTCTGAGCGTAACCTTGTATTTTTTCCAGTCGCTGCTGTTTACGGCTATTCTCTGCTGGCATACATAATGGTTCTCACCCATTGAGGCGGTATTGACCAGTTCAATCCTCAGAATGACAGGAGTCTCTGACCTGGCCCATACGGAGAAACTGTACTGTTCACCTCTTTTGATGCCCATACCAAAGAATCCCTCATTGTCCAGTCCCGTATGCTTGTGTGCATGACCGGGATCGGTAAGACGTACATAGTGGGGGTTACGCTCAAAGGGACCGTCATCAAGCACCTTTACATTACCGAATACTTTCCATCCCTGAAGCGCATTAGGGAATTCAAATGAGCGGTTCTTGACCAGTTCAGCGTACAGGCCGCCGTCAGCAGCGTAGTTTATATCCTCAAAGAATATTCCGTACATGGTGCTCTGTATCGTGGCACCTGTCTTCTTTACGTTGATGTCAAAGGTGTTCTCTGCTGCACTTGCAGGTATTGCTGTCATAGCGGCAATGGCGGCTCCTAAGAGGCTGATGGCTTTCATATATGATCAATCAAAATTCTTTAATGCTCAAAGATATGAAAAATAATACCTGTGAGTTCACTATTGGCATAAAACAAGAGCGCCTATTGTTATTATTGTTATCTTTGCTGACAGCGAAGTCCAACTATTGTTTAACCAAATATTATGTTTATGAAAAAGATTATCCTTTCAGTCTTGGTGCTCGCGGCCGTATCCGTATCGGCGCAGCAACAACAGAGAAACGCCACAGTTCCGTCATTTGCCGACGCAGTTGAGGATTTCAAACCCTCAGTAATCACAAACCAGCCTGGCCGTCAGTATCCTATGGTAAACTCACAGGGTGCAGTACGCGTGCAGCTGCGCGCTCCGCAAGCTACTTCAGTTCAGCTTGATCTGGGTCGCCGATATGAGATGACCAAGGATGAAAACGGTGTGTGGACGGGTACATCGGCCCCTCAGGATGTCGGTTTCCACTACTATCAGCTGATTGTGGACGGCACAGCTATGCCTGATCCCGGAACTGTGTCATACTTTGGCGCAGGCCGTTGGGGAAGCGGCATTGAGATTCCGTCAGATGATATGGATTTCTGGCAGGTTAAGAACGTTCCGCAGGGATCAGTCGAGGAGAAATATTACTGGTCAAAGGCCACTGAGAGCATGCGCCACTGCTATGTTTATCTGCCTAATGAGTATGACAAGAACCCTAACAAGAAGTACCCGGTACTGTATCTGCAGCACGGTAATGCTGAGAATGAGTACGGATGGTCAGTACAGGGCCACGCCGGTCAGATAATGGACAATCTGATTGCTGAGAAAAAGGCTGTCCCGTTCATCATTGTAATGGATTACGGCCAGGGCCAGAACATTCATCTGGTGGGTCAGTATGCCCAGCAGCAGCCTCAGCAGCAACAAGGTCAGCAGGGCGGCCGCGGTGCCAGCAACGATGCTTTCTCAGTTGTACTGATGAATGACATCATCCCGTTCATTGAGAAGGAATACCGTGTTTATACCGATGCCGCTCACCGCGCTATGGCAGGTCTGTCAATGGGTGGCGGTCAGACACGCCGTATAACATTGGCTAACCCCACTAAGTTCGGTTACATTGGTATGTTCAGCGGCGGCACCATCAGTCCCGATGATGTTAACGGAGCCCAGGGATTCAAGAATACCGCCAAACTGGTGTTCATGAGTTCAGGCAGCAAGGAGAACCCCAGGGTTATGGAGGCTGCCGAGGCACTGAACGGTATGGGTGTCAAGGCTGTAGGTTACATATCAGAGGGCACTGCCCATGAGTGGCACACCTGGCGCCGCAGCCTGTATCAGTTTGCACAGCTTATCTTCAAATAAGCAATTTTAAAATTGGGGACGGTTGACCGTCCCCAATTTCATATTATCTTTGCCGCCAACAAATCATAAATGCAAATGAGAACCCACAAGTTAATCGCAGCCGTAATGGCCGCAGCAATATCGGGCACTGCATTGGCACAGACCGTGCAGGGCTCAGCAGATGAAGGCTTTACCATCAAGGCCGGTAACGTGACAATGACAGTAAGCGCCAAGGAGGGCGGTAAGATCATGTCTTACAAGTATGATGATAAGGAGATGCTATCGCAGCTCAGGGCCGCTAACCAATACGGCAGCACTTTCTGGACCAGCCCTCAGAAAGAGTGGAACTGGCCGCCGGTAAATGAGTTTGACAGAGCTGCATACACTGATGAGACCAGTGCCTCCAACGCCGGAAAGTCACTGCTGCTGACCAGTCAGACAGGCCGTAAGCTCCCGTTCCAGATTCAGAAACTCTACACCCCTGATTCCAAGGGCAAATACATTAAAGTGGCTTACACCATAGTCAATAAAGGTGACACAGAGCGTAAGGTTGCCCCGTGGGAGATATCACGTGTCGTGGCCGATGAAAGCGGACTGATATTCTTTGACGCACCCGTTGAGGGCATTACCCCCGCCGGTCTGATCCCCTTCAAGGCTGAATCAGGTGCATCATGGTACTCTTTTGAGCAGGCTCCGCAGAACCGCAAGATCAACTCTGACGGCAAGGGTTGGCTGGCATACGCTGCCAACGGTCTGCTCATGATCAAGAAATTTGATGACCTGACACCATCACAGCCCGCTCCTGATGAAGCTGAGATTCAGGTGTATGTAAATCAGGGCAAGACCTACATAGAACTTGAGAGCCAGGGTGAATACAAGACACTTGCTCCCGGCCAGAGCCTGACTTGGGAGGTGGTTTGGTACCTTATCCCGCTTAAGGATGCAGCAACACCATCAAAGAATCTCCTTGACCTGGTTCGCAAAACAATAAAGTAATATCAAAAATGACACAAAGGGAAACGACCCCTTTGTGTCTGGAGCGCCTGACGTTCTCTGGTGGTATCAGGGCCGATATGCGCCGTCTGGAGAGTCTCTTCCTTGAAGATAAGTTTGAGGCGTTCAATCGTAACTTTACCGGTGTGACTGGTAGTCTGGGTGCCGGTTTCTCATACGTGCGTGGTACCTTTGAATCAACTGACATGCCGCTCATTCCCGCTCCCAAGGTGGGGGCTGAAATATAACCCATAGCGGCGGTATCCTGAACAACTGCTATCTTGCTGTCAATGCGGATCATCATTTCAGGCAGGACCACTATCTGGAGGGCACTGAGACTGCAACTGATGCATATACGCTGATAGGAGCATCGGCCCATACCGATATTCAGAAAAACGGCAAGCGTGTGGCAAGCATAAGCCTGATAGGTGATAACCTGACTGACAAGGTATATGTGGACCATCTGAATCGCCTCAAATATGTGGGAATACGCAATCCGGGTCGCAACATTACACTCAAACTTGAAATACCCTTGACGTTTTAAGAAGATTTAGACAGATTCTAAAAGTTTTTATTTATGTTTGTCAGTATAATCTTTTTAAAGACGTAATATGAGAAAAGTCCTTTTTATTATCATGACGCTGATATTGCCTGTCATGACATACGGCGTAGAGGTTGAAAGTATCAATTATGAACTGAATGAAGTTGACAAAACTGCCCAGGTTCTTAGTAGGAGTGGTAAAAGATATTCCGGTGATTTGGTTATTCCCTCGGAGATAACGGTTGATGAGGTTACTTATTCCGTTACCGGTATAAAACCCCTTGCTTTCAATTTCTGTGAAGGTCTTGAATCAGTTTCCATACCGGAGGGAGTCACAGCATTGCATAAAATGACTTTTAGTGGATGCAGCAAGCTGGATACTGTTTTCATTCACAAGAACCTGACATATATAGAATACGGAACATTCCGTAACTGCAGTTCCCTGAAATCAATAGTGGTTGACCCGGAGAATCCTGTCTATGATTCCCGTGAAGACTGCAATGCGATTATAATGAAAGATAACGATACTTTGATATTGGGCTGTAATACTACGGTTATTCCTGAGGGCGTAAGTTATATAGGAGACTATGCGTTCAACGGTTCTTTATTTTCTTCAATTGCAATTCCTGATGGTGTTAAGGGGATAGGTGAGGATGCGTTTGCCGGTTGCAGAAACCTCACTTCAATCAATATTCCCGGAAGCGTTACGGAAATAAGTTCATGTGCTTTTATGGAATGTTTCTCACTTGAATCCATCTACATACCCAAAAGTGTATCATACATAGCTGAAAGTGCTTTTAGCCGATGCTCGGTGATTAACTCCATTGTTGTAGATAAGGATAATGCGTTTTATGATTCCCGACAGAACTGCAATGCTATCATTGAGACAGAAACGGACAAATTGATTGCTGGTGGTCTTTCCTCTGTGATTCCAGACGATGTTAAGATTCTTGGAATTGAATCGTTCGCACAACGCAAAATCAGTTCAATCACTATTCCAGGAAATGTTGAAGTGATTAGTGATTATGCCTTCTATGATTGTCCTGAACTGACCTCTGTAACCATCAGTGAAGGTGTAGATAGCATAGGTGAATGTGCATTTTTCTTTGATGAAAAACTGGCTTCAGTCACCATTCCGAGTACTGTTACAAAGATAGGCAGTAATGCATTCTCATTATATAATGATCTAAAGGAGTTTACCTGTCTGGCTGATGTTCCTCCTGTATGTGGAATGTATGCGTTTGGGTACAATCAGCAAGAGTGTACCCTAAGGGTTCCTGAAAACAGCATCAGTGCGTATCAGACTGCCGATGTGTGGAAGAACTTTGGCCTTATTGAGAAGATAGACGGTACTACCGGAGTGGCATCTGTTGACTTGGATAATCTCTCTGTACAGGTCAATGACGGCGTTGTCATCATATCCGGCCTGCAAGACGGCGAGCAGGTTAGTGCCTACACAATGGACGGTATCCTGCAGGGAACAGCCACAGCCATTGCCGGTACAGCCCGTCTGAACCTGCCCAAGGGTAAGGTTATTTTGGCGCGGTCCTATAATGACAGCAGCATCAGTATTCTGGTAGAGTAACTCAAGATGACAGGGGGGATGAGGCGGTCTCCGTCTGCCGGGGCCGCCTCTTATCCTGTATTCTTTGTTACGATAAAAATGACTATTTTTGTGCCGACCAAATATAAAAAACTTATGAAAAGAAAACTTATCACTCTAACACTGCTTGCCGCTACTACGATTGCTGCAGTAGCAGCCAAACCAATCAAGGCTCCTGCAGGCGGTAAGAAAATCAGTAATGAACTTATCGGAATCTTCTTTGAGGATATTAGCATGTCGGCCGATGGTGGTCTGTGTGCTGAGCTTATCCAGAACGGATCGTTCGAGTTCAGTCCCAGCGAGCGTGACGGATGGGGCCCCGGTACCGCGTGGCGTTCAATACGTCCGGGTCACTCACTTGGATTCATCGAGCCTAAGCAGCAGGATCCAATCCATCCCAACAACCCCAACTACATGCGTCTCAACATAGAGCGTGTGGGTCATTATTATGACTATAACGGCTGGACTGGTGTGGGAATACAGAATGACGGTTATGACGGTATCCTGCTCAAGGGTGGTGAAAAATATGATTTCTCAGTGTTCCTGCGTAATCCTGACGGTAAGGACAAGGAGGTACGTGCCGTGCTGGTAGTTCAGGGTCGCGGATTCCGTGCACAGCCCACTGTTATAGCCGATACCACCTTCACTGTTTCAGGTAAAGAGTGGAAAAAGTATGAATATACTATGACTGCAGCACAGGATTGCCCCAACGCATCATTACAGCTGCTCTCACTTACCACCGGCGTGATGGACATAGACATGGTGTCACTCTTCCCGCAGGATACCTACAAGGGCCACGGTCTGCGTAAGGATCTGGCTCAGGCATTGGTTGACCTGAACCCCAAGTTCATGAGATTCCCCGGCGGTTGCGTGGTACACGGAGGTGGTGACGGATTCTGGGATACATACCGCTGGAAGACCACTGTGGGCCCGCGTGAGACCCGTCGCGGCATCAAGAACACCTGGGGCTACCATCAGAGCATGGAGATGGGATTCTTTGAGTACTTCCAGTTCTGCGAGGATGCAGGCATGGAGCCGCTGCCCATTCTGCCTTGCGGCGTAAGCTGCCAGGGTACCAACGGCGGTTGGAACATGCGTACACAGGCACAGGATGTTGTTCCCATGGAGGATATGCAGGAGTGGGCCGATGAGGCTCTTGACCTGATAGAGTGGGCCAACGGTCCCGCTGATTCCAAGTGGGGTAAGGTTCGCGCCGATGCCGGTCATCCGGAGCCTTTCAACCTCAAGTATCTGGGCCTTGGAAACGAGGAGAAGATAACTCCTGAGTTTGAGGAGCGTTTCAAGTTCATTTATGATCAGGTACGTGCCAAGTATCCCGAGATTGTGATTGTAGGTACCGCAGGCCCCGGTTCACACCCCGGCAACGGTGACTATGAGGAGGGCTGGAAGTTTGCTACTCAGCTTGAGGTTCCCATTCTTGATGAGCACTACTATGAGCAGCGCAACTACTTCCTGACCAGCCGTCAGTATGACAACTATCCCCGCGACCGCAAGACCAAGGTTTATCTGGGTGAGTATGCCGCCAAGGACAAGAAACTCATTGATGCTCTGGCTGAGGGTCTCTACCTGCTGCATGTGGAGCGTAATGCCGATGTTGTTGTAATGACATCATACGCACCGCTGTTTGCCCGTAAGAATACCAACAACTGGAACCCGGATCTGATCTATTTTGATAACGAGCGTCCGTTCCTGACCTGCAGCTACTATGTACAGCAGATGTTCGGCCAGTCAAGCGGTGACTATTTCTATGGTGACTGCGTCAAGTTTGACCGTGCTGATGACAACCTGCTGGGTCAGTCTGTAGTTCTGGACACACAGTCACGCAAGCTCTTCCTTAAGGTGTGCAACGCCGGTGAGAACGCAGCCAAGGCTACGATAGACCTGTCCCGTTTCAGCGGATTCAAGAGCGTAACCAAGACTACTATCAAGGGCCAGCCTGATGATGAGAACGGTTTTGACGCACAGCCTATTGCTCCTGCAACAGAGACTGTAAAACTCAAGAGCAAAGCTACACTTGATGTGGAGCCATATTCAATTACACTCTACACAATTGCTCTTTAATTAAAAAGGGGGACGATATGACAGAATCGTCCCTCTTTTGTTCTATTTTTAGGGGTAGTTTCAAAATAGGTAAAATGCTTAGGGCACAACAGTGGAATTCACAGATTTGGTTGAGCGGTTGGTATAAGGCATCAATCACACGTGGCGGTGATGCCAAGAGGGCGCTGTTGACCAAGGTCTTTATGCACAATCTGGATATCTTCCGCGATGGCGC
>Ga0265300_10005064_pt1 | contig 10312 bp, 7 predicted proteins | sample AusTroGonzalo_MG_FD_193482 | JGI IMG/M metagenome (GOLD analysis project Ga0265300, IMG submission 193482) | Bovine rumen microbial communities from tropical cattle in Woodstock, Queensland, Australia - Gonzalo_03 | ecosystem: Host-associated > Mammals > Digestive system > Stomach > Rumen ... | reverse complement strand
GTTCAACGCGCAATATGGCGACACACTTACGGTCAAGGAATCGGACAAGTTCCATGACCGCTTTCTCATCATCGACAAGTCGGCGCTCGTACATGTCGGGGCGTCGCTCAACCATCTTGGCAAGAAATGCTTTGCGTTCTCATCGCTTGACAAGTCCAACATACCAGATATTCTTGCGAAGTTTTAAAGTCATTGCGCCATACTGATACAATCATCCACATGCTGATGCCAGCACTGCCAACGAACCGCGAACCAATCGGGTTTCGGGCGTGAGCTATCGCCGCGAATTCTGCACGCGCCAGTCGCGCATGGTAAGGCCGAAGCGACGCTTGAAGAGGGTCTTTAGATAGGCGTGGTCGGTGTAGCCGCATGCCTCGGAGATGGCGCGGATAGAACGGTCGGTAGTCGCCAAGAGTTTTTTCACCGCTTCCAAGCGATGTCGGACGATTGTCTCGTTGATCGTCTCGCCGCTGAACTGCTGGAAGCGGAGATCGGCAAGCCGCCGCGATACGCCGAGGAATTCTGCCACGTCGTCTGGCCCGATGCCTTTGGTGGCGTTCTTCCTTATGAATCCCGTCGCCCGCGCGAGAAGGTGCGCTGCAGGGGAGGACGCTACCGCCGACTCTCGTTCAACGATCTTGACCGGCCTTACCAGAAACGGCGCGGCGGATTTGCCAAGCCGCCCGTTCATAAGTCCGTTCAGAGTCCTCGCCGCCACATAGCCAAGCTGTTCGTGGTTTGGCAGGATGCTCGAAAGCGGCGGGTCGCATGACTCGTCGAGAAGTTCGTCGTTGTCAACGCCAAGAACGGCGACTTGCCGTGGAATCTTGATCTGCGCGTCCTTGCACATAGCGATTACTTGTGTGGCGCGGGTATCCCACGACGCAATCACCGCCGCCGGTTTCGGAAGCGCGACAAGCCAGTCCTTGAGTGCCGAGAGGTCTTTGCTCGACCCTGCGGGCCCGGGCGACGCGAAGACGGCGGTGGTCGCGCCTCTTTTCTTCAGCTCTTCGGTAAATCCTTTCGCGCGCGATATGCTCCAGTATTGGTTGGAGACGGTGGGAACAAAGCCGTATGTGCGGTGCGAGCCAAGCGAGGCGAGATATCGCGCGCCCATGCGCCCGACAAGCTCGTCGTCGTTTCGCGTGAAGGCAATGTGCGACTTTCGGCGTGACAGGATCGGCCCTGCGTCTCCTATGAACGAAACGGGGACGTCGGAAGCGCAGACAAGTCGTGCCGTCTCTTCCAGCCCCGGTTCGCTCGCGATGATCCCGTCTAGGCCGATTGCCATCTCCGTCTGAAACGCCTCTGGCGTGAACTCGTCCGGCATCTGAAAAAGCCGCGTGTGCCAGTTTGCGCCCTGTCGCGTGAAATGGAATATCCCCGAAAGGATGTCTCGTCCAGCCGTGCCGGACATTCTGAGAACGATGGCGACTCTCTTCACATGCTTCATAAATTTTGCCTTTGCGAAGTATTTTACCATATCAGCGTCTGGCATGCAATTCAGCCGTGCGCGATAGTCAACATTATTGTTGCTCTAAAATTAATGCATATTCATTGACTCGCAAGTGGTGTGCGTGGTAAAATTGCCGCGACATGAGGATAATAGGATTCAAATCGGCTGTGTTTACAGCGGTTGTGGCATTCGCCTTTGCCGCGTCCGCTTCTATTGAGTTCAAGTCTGGCGGGGCTGTTCTTCGGCTCGCCGACGCAAATGGCGCGGTTGAGTCGCTTGTCGCCGCAGATGGCGCTGAACGCCTTGTCGTGGCGACCGAGGCGTTTACTCTTCAGCTGCTTGACGAGAAGGGTGAGCCGACGCGGCTTAAGTCAAGTGACTTCGCTTTCTCGCGCGACGGTGGCTTGTTCACTTGGCGTCACACCGACGGCCTCGTCGTTCACATGGAAGTTTCCGCCGCTGACGATGTGTTTTACTTCAAGCCCTCGGTCGAGGGCATTCCTGCCGGAATGCTTCTCGAATGGTTCGACGGTCCGCAGGTGTGCATTTCGCCGGAGAGAAAGCTCTTCTGGCCGGACTGGGATGGAACTGAGGTTACCAACTACAACTCTCGTCCATATCGCCCTATCGGATACAGAAAGCGGTTCACGCCTGGATTCGGCAGTTCCCTCTATCCCGGTCTTGCCCAGATGCAGTTTATGGCGGCATACAAAGACGGGCGGGGCGTCTATTTTTCCGCCGTGGACGACCGCCATACGCCGAAGGCCGTTGATTGGGACCAGCAGGACGGCAAGTCTATCCGCCTTACGCTTCAGACCTTCTGCGGCGACCTTGATGCGGACGGCGCGTGGCGTCCGAAGTTCCACTATTCGATCCGCCCATACGAGGGCGAGTGGATGGAGGCCTGTGAAATCTACCGCGACTGGGTGCGCACGTTGCCGGATTTCCAGAGGAAGCCGACGCGTCCCAAATGGATGTACGACTCGCCTGTCAATCTTATCTATCCAGTGCGTGGGGCCGGGAACGACTGCGGGCGCGACATGAAGCCAAACCGCTTTTTCCCGTATGTCAATGCAATGCCGGCTGTTGAAAAGTACGGCAGGCTCCTTGATTCGCGCATCATGGCTCTTCTCGTGCACTGGGAAGGAACAGCTCCCTGGGCGCCGCCATACGTATGGCCGCCGTTCGGCGGCGAAGAAGCACTTGCCAAGTTCCGCGACGCGCTCCACGCCCGCGGCGATCTGCTTGGCGTCTACTGCTCCGGCACTGCATGGACGCAGGTGAGCGCCATCGTGCCAGACTATTCTCTTGAACAGCGATTCGAGGACGAACACCTCGGGCGATACATGATGCGCGGGCCAAAGGGGGAGATCACCGCATGCATCTGCAATGGATTCGACTCGCAGAAGCTCGGCTACGACATGTGTCTCGCCGAGGACTGGTGCGCCGGGGAAATCGTCGCGGAAGCGGCGAAGCTTTCCCGTTTCGGAATCGACTACAGTCAGTTCTTCGACCAGAACATGGGCGGCGGATGGCTTCTCTGCTACGCGAAGCACCACAAGCATCCGCCGATTCCCGGTGCGTGGGCGGTCGAGGCGATGCGCACTCTCCAGAAGCGGCTCATCGCGGCAGGGAACGGAATGGTCTTCGGCTGCGAGCAGACCGCCGCGACGCCGTATGTGCCGAATCTTCCCTACAGTGACGTGAGGCCGATGCCGGGGCTGATGTTCTTTGGGCGTCCCGTGCCGGGCTCTGCGTTCGTGTTCCACGAGTGGATGTGCAACTTCACGGGCAACCAATGCGGCATGATCAAGCGGATGGACGCTTTCTGGCGGTGGATGAGCGGCTTTCACAATGGAGACATGTTCTCGCTTGTTCTCAATGACAGTGGCGAGGTCATCTGCGGATGGCCTGCCCCTTGGAGTTGGGGGCCGCTCCCTGAACGTGACGACCTCATGGCTGTGCTGAAGGAATTGAACGCAATAAGGAAGAAGCACCCCTCGTTTCTGCTTGAAGGGCGCATGATCCGTCCGTTCCTCAAATGCGAGTCGCGTCCCGCGATTGTAAAGTTTGAAGGCTGGGTGAGCGGAACTGTTGAGACTACGGAAGTGCTTACTTCGTTCTGGGAGAATGAGAAGGGCGAGCATATCGGCTTCGCCTCTAACTGGCGGCGCGAACCTTCGGAACTGAAAATCACCCACGCCGACGGTCGCGTCGAGACGCGCACCCTCGCGCCGTTAGAGGTAATCGAATTGAAGAAATAACAAGCCTAATTTCCCAAAAGAATAGGTGCATCACATGAACTCAATAATGAAAACAGATAAAAGACAGAGTCAAAGAATGAAGAAGTTGATTGAATCCTTGTGCCTGTTATCGGCGATTGCGGCGTCCGCCGCCGAAATCCGCTCCGTGGAGGACGGCTGCGCCGACTGCACGGCGGCCTTTCAGTCGCAGCTTGACGTCGGGGGCAGGATTTCCCTTTTGGCCGGCACTTATGCGATCAGCAATACGCTTCGTCTCAAGGATGGGACGGAAATCGTCGGCGAACCGGGCCGGACGCGCATCGTCATGAACGGCGCCGGCCACGTCTTCGGCGCCGCAGGACGACTTAAGGCCGGGAAGCTCGTCCGCGCGTCGGGCTTCACGTTCCGCAACTTCGTCGTCGAGGCGAGGGAGGTCAAAAAGGGTCGTCATGCCTTGCGGCTGGATTCTGTCGAGAATGTCATTGTCGAGAACGTCGAGACAATCGGCATGGGCGGGCTTTCAGTTGAAGCCGTGTACACGGTGAATATGTATGACAAAACGCCCGATCCGTGTGCGACGGCTGGCATGGTCGGCGACGCCTGCCTATCCAGCAACATCGTCGTGCGCTCCTGTCATTTCGACGGCGGGCAACGCGGCATGGGGAATGGCGTGGGCATCTCTTTCGCGACGGATATCGAGGTGCGCGACTGCCTGGCCATTAACTTTTCCCATGGCTTCCAGTTCTGGGGCGGCGACTCATTCCACGAGCGGGGCGGACTGCTTGAAAACGACAAGCGGTGCAAGCGCGTGACCGTAGCGAACTGCCGTGTCTTCAACGTCGGTGGCGGCGGCATCTGGGGCTCGATGGTGGAGGATTGGCTCGTCACGAACTGCACGGCGCAACTCTGTTCCGACGTGGGGATCGACTTTGAGGGCTGCCACAGGTGCGAGGCGGTGGATTGCACGGCCATGAACTGCGGCAACGGCAACTACGCGACCTTCATGTTCTGTCTCGGCGACGTGGCGTTCCGGCGCTGCAAGTCCATCCTAGACCAGAACGGCACCTGCCACTACTTCGACTCCCACTACGGTGCTGGAAAAACGGGAGGGCCGGCAGCGCGGCATGTGCTGTTCGAGAACTGCGTGTTCTGGGGCAAGAAGCCGACCTTCATCAGGCTCCCGTGCCCGATGGCGGAGTTCAAGTTCGTCGGGAACAAGTGCGTGAACGCCCAGATCGACAAGCGGGGCGCGAGCCTGGGTCGGTTCGTCTGCGAGGGGAACAAGTTCGAGGGCGAATGCGGCAATATTGAGGAAGTCTCGCGCCCCAAGAACAAGTCAGACGGTTGCGAGAAGGTGGGCGAGAAATGAGAACGCTGTGCGGAACAATTCTTGCGGCTGCTGCACTTGCCGTGCAGACGGCTTTCGCCGACTGCGCCGAATATGTCGACCCGTTCGTCGGAACGAGCGCGACGGGACATACGTTCCCTGCCGCCTGCGTTCCGTTCGGGCTCGTCCAGGCCGGCCCCGATACCGCCAGGCGCGAAATGATGTGGTGGCACTATTGCAGTGGCTACCGCCATGAAGACGACCGCATTGCAGGTTTCTCCCAGACGCACCTAAACGGCACCGGCGGTATAGATCTGGGCGATATATCGCTCCTGCCGATGGCAGGAACGAAGCAGAGAGTTGAAAGCGGAGAGTTTAGAGTTGCGTTCGACAAAGCGAGCGAAATTGCCGAGCCAGGGTACTATGCGGTAACGCTTGAGGGTGGAATAAAGGTGGAGATCGCGGCGGCGGAACATACGGCCGTCTACCGTATCAAATACGAAAAGGGCGACGACGCACATCTCGTAGTTGATTTACTGCACGGCTTGAGCTTGCTGCAGAATGACAACGGAAAGGATGTAGCATGCACTGCCGTCCTCGACGGCCAAGCAGGAATTTCCGGCACGATCACACGGTCGGGCTGGGTGTCGCGGGATATATCTTTCGCCATCGCGTTCAACCACCCGTTTGCTTCTGTTCAGATGCTCCCGCCGCGCAAAGAAGGAGAAAAGGCACCTCGCTATGTGTTTGACTTCAACCTCGAAGCGGACGCGCAGAAGCGCGAAGCTTCCGGATGCCTTCTTGTCAAGGTCGCGCTTTCTGCCGAAGGTGGTGGTGCGGCGGCAAAGCGCAACCTTGCGGCGGAAATACCCGAATGGGATTTCGACGCCGTGAAGGGCGCGGCTCGCGCAAAGTGGAACGAGGTTCTGGGACGGGCGACAATCGAGGGAACGGCCGAGCAGAAGAAGACCTGGTATACTTCGCTCTACCATCTCTTCATTCAGCCCAACAATATCGCGGACGCGGGCGAAAAGCCGTTCTACTCCACGCTGTCGCTTTGGGACACTTTCCGTGCGGCGCATCCGCTCTACACGATACTCGCGCCCGACAAGGCGGCAGAGTTCGTTGACTCCATGCTGGAACAGGGGAGAAGAACCGGCTATCTGCCAATATGGACGCTGTGGGGCAAGGACAACCAGTGCATGATCGGTACGCATTCTATTCCTGTCATCGTCGACTGGTTCTTGAAAGAAGTTGGAGAGAAGAGTTCGAGTTCGAGAAAGGAAGAAAAAATCCATTCTCCAACTCCAACTCTGAACTCCAACTCATATTGGCTCGCTGCCTACGCTCAAATCAAGGACACGCTCACCAAGCCGCACAACGGGCGTATCAAGGAACGTTGGGACTTGCTCGACAAATACGGCTACTATCCCTACGATGAAATCAAGGGCGAGTCCGTCTCGCGCACGATGGAATGCGCCTACGACGACTGGTGCGCTGGCGTGATGGCGGAGAAGTTGGGGGAACTGGGAACAGGGAACGGCTTGCCCGCCGAAGCCTTGGCGAAGGCGGGGGAACGGGATGAAAGCCTCATGGCTGATGCCAAGTTCTTCTTCAGACGCTCGGAGAACTGGCGCAATGTATTTGATCCGTCAATTGGCCTTGTGCGTGGCAAGGACACGAAGGGGAACTGGCGCGAACCGTACGATCCGTATGCCCTTGGGCATGGAGCCGACCTTGCCAACGACTTCACCGAAGGCAACGCGTTCCAGTACACCTGGCACGTAATGCAGAATCCGCAGGGGCTCGTCAAAGCGATGGGCGGACGCGAGTCTTTCGTCAGGAAACTTGATTCGCTCTTCGTCGCGCCGTCGAAGACGGAGGGTATGGGTGATCTCGTAGATGTGACAGGGTTGATCGGCCAGTATGTCCACGGCAACGAGCCGAGCCACCACGTGATCTACTTTTATCCGCAGGTCGGCCATCCCGAAAAAGCAGCCGAGCGCATCCGTGAGGTGTTCGACAAGTTCTACCTCCCTAAGCCGGACGGACTCTGCGGCAACGACGACTGCGGGCAGATGAGCGCATGGTATCTCTTCAGCGCAATGGGCTTCTACCCGTTCAACCCGTGCGGGGGAGAATACATCATTGGCGCACCGCAGGTCGCATGCGCGAAGTTGAAAGTTGGAAGTGGAGGAGTGAGGGAGTTTGCCGTCATTGCAAAGAATTTGTCGAAGGAGAACAAGTATGTGAAGGCTGTGACCCTGAACGGCAAGCCGCTCACCGACTGGAAGATTCGACATTCCGACATCATGCGCGGCGGAGAGCTTGTCTTTGAAATGACGAACGCATCAGAACACTTCGGGGATTGAAATACACGATGACCCGGATAAAGACATGCACTGCGAAGCGGCTGTTTCCGGGCGGGTGCTGAAACAGGCGCGGTAAATCCGCTGCGATGAAAGAGGGGAAACATTGCTGAAGTAACGAAAGGAAATATGACGAGAGTCACGAAAGGAGAAAAATGAAAACACTATGCGGAACAATTCTCGCGGCGGTGGTCTTTAGCGCGGCGAGTGCGGCTGATGGGCAGAGCGACGCGTCGCGCATGGGCGCGGCGGCGATGAATCCCGTTGGCACCCTGCGGTGTATGGAGCGCATCGGCTGCGGCGATTTCAAGGTCTTGATTTACGGCAATTCAATCGCGCTACATGCGCCGAAAGCAGACATCGGCTGGACGAACTGCTGGGGCATGGCGGCAAGTGCGCCGGAAAAGGACTTCGCTCACCTCGTCGTTTCGGGACTTGAAAAGCGCCTTGGTAAAAGGGCAGACTTCCGCATCCGCAATCTTGCAACTCTTGAGCGCAACTTTACAACGAACATTGCGACTGTCGCGGAGATAGCGGCAGATGCCAATTGGAAGCCCGACTACGTGGTGATCGCCATTGGGGAGAACTCGCCGAACATAGACAAGTTGAACTCAGACTCCTTCCAAAGGTTTCTTTCCGATATTGCGCGCCCGTTCGTAAAGAATCGTGCGAAGGTCGTCCTGCGTTCGCCGTTCTGGAGAAATCCTGCAAAGGCAAGTTGCACCGCCAGGGCTGCGGCAGAGGTGGGCGCGGTCTATGTCGACGCAGGGCATCTCGGCGATAAAGACGAGAATAAGGCGATCGGCCTCTTTTCGCATGGTGGCGTAGCGAATCATCCGGGTGACCTTGGAATGAAGCGGCTGGCGGACTTGATTCTGGAGGGATATAAATGAGAACACTATGTGGAACAATTCTCGCGGCGGCGGCTGCCTTCGGTGCGGCTGTCGTAGCTGAAGTTCCGAAGAATAGTAAGTCGGAGACGCGCGGTGTCCTGTGCTTGACTTTTGATGACAGCCATTTCGACGATTGGGAAGCGGTGGCGAACTGCGGATTTCGCCGCACGGTTTCGCACTTTCTACAAGGGGAGGCCATCCATGTGTAGAATAACGACTTCCGCTGTGGTTTCCATGCTCGCGCTGGCTGTGCTTGGCGTCGAGCAGATTCCGCAGCAAAAGGACTACGGTTCGCTCGTTTATGTTGCCGCGCATGACTCATGCGCGACGGACAAGGCGCGGGCGGATGTCGTTTGCGACGGCACGAACGCGGCACCTGCCATCAATGCCGTTGTCGCGAAGATGACCGCGCCTGACGCTCGGGGTGGGAAACTGGTGTTTTCCCCCGGAACCTACACTATCGATTCGTGGACAGAGCGTATAGCGAAGGATGGCATAGTTCGCCGCTATGGAATCTGCATCCCCCATTCGCAGTCCGAGATTTTCTTCGAGGGTGTCGGCTATACGCACAAGGACGTAAACACGTCGCTCAGGATGAACGGCAAGGGCGTCGTGTTTGCGCTCTCGAAACGACTCTGGGTTGACATGAAACACAACGAACGCTATTCGCTTCTCGGCGTTGAGCCAGGGCAGAAGGGCGGAGGATTGTCGTACTCGTGGGGATTCTTCCGGTTGAAGGACGTGTCGTTTTCAATTCCAGGCAACGACAAGGCGATAACTGTGGTCGATGGCCGTCACACGTCCGACATGTCGTGCGAGGGCGTTCAGATTTCGACGGATGCGCCTTTCGGCGACGACAGCCGCGTGAATCCGCGCTGCATAGGAATCCGAACGTGCTGCGGCGGCAACAACGCACGTCGCTACGCGCTTGAGTTCTGCAAGGTCATGGGCGTTGGAACTGGCTTTCATGTTGCAGCGGAACATCTGATCATGCGGCAATGCATCCCCCAGCGCTGCGCCTATGGCTACGTCTTCGGCGATGTGCCGTTTCTCGAATCGTTCCCCACCTCAAGCGGCAACCACCCCGTCACGATGATCAACTGCTGCTTTGAATACTGCTGGTACGGCATAACCCTTGGCGGCAGCCGCCATAGAGACCCGGCTTACGCAAACACCCTAACCGCCATCGACCTAAATGCCGAGGAGGACGATGGCTATGACGCCTATACCGCATGGAAGTCTCGCAAACTCATTCAGGACATCTCAAACGGCTATTGGCGCGGCGATATAACGTATTTCCTCACGGCGAAGGCGAAAGCGCATGTGCCGAGTGCGCGAAACCTCTGGGGCGCGAATCTTGCTGAAGGAGCTAATTTCCGCACGGTCAATACGGCGGCGCGGCGGCGCGGGCCTACGGCAAGCCGCCCGACATCCATGACAGACCTCGGCTTTGGCTACTTCGACACCGACTTGAACCGCATGGTCTGGCGCACCGAGACAGGATGGAGCGAATAGCTTGCCAGCCGAATCGGATAATGACAGGATGCATGGTTTGCTATAAAAACTTTGAATGTTAACACAAGAAAGGAGAAAAGCGATGAAAGTTAGCGAAATAGTGAGGATCATGGGGGAGCCGCCTAGAGCAAAGTTGAAAGTGAAGAGCCTGCATAGACATTCTGCGATTCTTCGTTCTTTCCTCTTCGCTTTTTGTTCTCTCCTTGTGATGCCGGCGATGGCCAACATCATTGCCACGGGTGGTACGGTTTCCCAGACGACCGAATTCCTTGATGGTGCGAAGATGTGCACTCGCGTCACAACTATATATTCATTCACCAATCCAGCAGAGGCAGGATCAATCACCTTTGATGAAGCAACGACAGTTGATGTTCTCGTCGTTGGCGGAGGAGCTGGTGGAGGTGGCAGGGAGGATGGCATCGGCGGTGGTGGCGGTGGCGGCGGCGGCGAAGTCGTCTATCGGACTGGATTTCCCGTCATGGCGGGCACTTACCCGGTTACGGTTGGTG
>Ga0265300_10005061_pt1 | contig 10314 bp, 10 predicted proteins | sample AusTroGonzalo_MG_FD_193482 | JGI IMG/M metagenome (GOLD analysis project Ga0265300, IMG submission 193482) | Bovine rumen microbial communities from tropical cattle in Woodstock, Queensland, Australia - Gonzalo_03 | ecosystem: Host-associated > Mammals > Digestive system > Stomach > Rumen ... | reverse complement strand
GCTTGATCTGGTCGCTGTATTCATACAAAGTCACAGAGAGGTTCGGGTTCTTTTCGTCGGTAGCAATCTTCTGCTGGCCGAGAATATACTTGGAACGGCGGGCCTTGATGAGGTATTCGCCAACAGGAACCTTTTCAAACTTGAACTTACCCTGCTGCAGTTCGCCCTTGTACGGATACTTCGGGTTCTGCGTACCGAAGATGGTAGAGTCCATCCAAACGGTCGGCATTTCGATAGCCTTGCCAGTAAACGGATCGAGGACGACACCTTCGATAGTGCCGGTCTTCTGGCAACCGGTCATAGCCATGGCCACGAGAGCGGCTGCACCAATAAAGAGTTGCTTTTTCATTTGAATCCTTTTGAAGAAAGGCTCCCTCTTCTAAAAGGGAGCCGTTCATTTATCTGTAATTATTCAGCGTCTTCAGCCTTAGCAGGAGCTGCCTTGCGGGTCTTACGCTTTGCACCAGTGATGTTGCCAGCGAAACGCTTGTTGAAGCGGTCGATACGGCCAGCCGTATCCACGCGATGCTGCTTACCCGTCCAGAACGGATGGGTATCAGCCGTAATTTCCAGAGAAATTACGCTATATTCAACACCATCGATAGTCTTCTTTTCGGCGGAAGACTTCGTGGAGCGGGTGATGTATTCTTTACCCGTATTCGCATCGACGAACACGACCGGTTGATAGTTAGGGTGGATACCTTCTTTCATTTTTAAACTTCCTATTGAAGTAGTTGATTTTGAGAGCCAAAATTTAGAAAAATACGCCATTTTGGCAAGGGAATTAGGTATTTTTAGGAGCATGAATAGAATTTCTACGGCATTTTTTACAATTATTCCTTCGCTTTTTATCGCCTGCGGGAACGACGCTCCCGTGGCAAAAATCATTGTAACCGACCAGAAAATGCCGCTCACGGAATGGCCCGACAGTTCTTATATCGCAGCCCTCGACTCGATTTTGGCCCTGGAACCCATTAAAAAGGGTGGCGAAGCCGAGGCAAAGATCAATATGAACGTGTTTGACGCCCCGGTTTTCAAGTTGCCAGGGTCTGTCACCGGCAAAAAAGACGCTCCTTCGAAGGCGAACCTCGCAGGCAAGTCCGCTGGTGCAAAACAAGCTAACGCTGCAAAGCCGGCCGATACCAGCGCCGAAGCTTTCGCAGACCGATTCTCTACCGCACTTTCCAAGCTGCAGTCCGACCCGAGCAACGCCAGCCTGTACAAGACCGTCACCGCAAACGAAGGCGACGACCTGTTCAAGCTGTTAAAGCGCACCTACGGCGCCGGAGTCCAAGGACTCCCCCGTTTCTATATTCTCTCGGCCCTACAATCAGTAAACGCCGGCGTCATGCTAGAGCATTTAAACGCCGGCGATAAAGTCAGGGTTCCAAAGCTGTAAATTAGAGCACGCCCTTGCTGCTGGGAATGCCTTTCACATTCCTGCTCGGGGCAATCGCCATCGCAACTGCACGGGCAAAAGCCTTGAAGATCGATTCCAGGCAATGATGGTTATCGTTGCCGTAGAACAGTTCCACATGCAGGTTCATGCGGGCGTTTTCGCAAAGGCTCTTGAAGAAGTGTTCGAACATGCTAGCTTCGATCCCGCCAGCCATGGCAGCCGGGAGCTTCACGTTCCACACAAAACCAATGCGGTTGCTGAAGTCAATGCAAACGCGGCTTAAAGCTTCGTCCATCGGAACAAAGTAGAATCCGTAGCGTTCGATTCCCTTCTTGTCGCCCAGGCATTCCACCAAGGCCTGACCCAGCACAATCGCAATGTCTTCCATGCTATGGTGCATATCGACATGAACATCACCATTGCAAGTCAAGTCCAGATGGATTCCACCATGGATTTGGAACAAATTAAGCATGTGATCCAAAAAGCCGTTTCCGGAATTGATAGAACCCGGAGTGGAATCATCCAAGTTGAGCGTCAAGGCGATATCGGTTTCGCCGGTCTTTCTTGTGAGAGTCGTGCTACGCATAATAGACCTCTACTTTTTCACAATCACGCCACCATAGACGCGGAAACGCGTCACGCGGCCAAACTTCATTTCGGGAAGCGGGGTTTCGACACCGTTCAACAGCATCTTGGCGATTGCAGTCGGATCACCGATGGTTACGCACAAAGTATCGTTCGTGTTGTAAACCATGCGAACGCCGGCTCTAGAAATGTTTGCTTCCTTGAGGAAGGAGTCCGCATCTTCGCGGCGCTTGAGGCCCACCCAAGAAAGGGATTCGCCAGAACCAATCAACACGAAGTTCGTCTTGCTGGTCTTGGGAGTCGTCGGAACAGCAGCCTTGGCAGTATCCTTCTTGGAATCAGACGAAATGAAAATCGTTGCAGATGCCGGCAGGTCAGATTTCTTGATAGCAGAATCCACCACAGCCTGGCTCACCGTCGTATTGGCAGCGGCCTGGTTTGCAGAATCCTTAGCGGCAGTATCGACTGCAGCCATGGAATCGGCAGGAACAGCTTCGGCACCATCCGGAATTTCCTGAGTCATGGAATCTTCGACAGCCACCGGGAGCTTTTCAGCGGGCTGCTGTTCGTTAGACTGCTGAGCCAGGGATTCCAAATCCAAGAAATGGGAAGCGACTAGGAATGCCAGTACGAGAAGTACGAGCACCACGGGGACAGCCATGCTCTTTTTCTTGATTTCGCCCTCTTTGAGGGGAGCAAGCTTTCGACCGCCCGACACATCGTTAAAATCGGTTTCTACCGGAGCACCACTTTCGGCACTGTAAGCCTTGAGCACCTGATCCGCATTCAAATTCAAAACGTGAGAAATAGAACGTAAATAACCACGCACGTAAGCGGCTACCGGGAATGTTCTCCACTCGCCCGCTTCAATCGCCTTAATATAAGAAACACCAAGCTTAATGGAATCTGCAAGTTCTTCTACCGTCATCTTGCGGCTTTCACGAACTCTTGCAATAAACTGACCCACTTTCTCTTCGGGTCGCATTTCTTCTGCTGGAATAGACATTATACCTCTACCTTCATATCGACCAACATCTCGAGCATCCGCGCTACCGGCAAACCCACCACGTTGTAGTAGCACCCCCGGATTTCCTTGATAAGCCTTGCGCCACCGGTCTGAATCCCATAAGCCCCAGCCTTATCCATCGGGTCCTTAGAATTTACATAATTTTCGAGCTCTTGTTTGGAGCAGTTTCTAAAAACAACCTCTGTTTCCTCGCATTCCGCTTTAATAATTTGTCCGCCATGGGCGATGGCCACGCCGGTTATTACTTTGTGCGATCTCCCGTTGAGTTTTGTAAGCATTTCCAAAGCTTCCGCTTCGGAGTGGGGCTTGCCCAAGGGTTGACCGTCCAGGAACACCAGGGTGTCAAAACCGAGGACGATTTCGGAGGGCATCTTGCGCGAAACGGCAAGCGCCTTTATGGAGGCATTTTCTTTCGGGAAATCCAGCGGGTTTTCAGAAGTCGGCTTTTCTTCTTCGTTCGAAACCACCACATCGAACTTCACGCCAATCAGGTTCAAGATTTCTTTGCGTCGCGGAGAACCGCTCGCGAGAATTAACTTTTCAATTTTCATCTTTATTTATTCGTTTCCGTGCTACCCGCATTGAGCTTGATATCCGGCAAATCTCTCACGTAAATCGAGAAGCTCCAGCCCGCGGCAGGGCCCGTAGGCGTCCAGCTAAAGTCAAGCTGCCAGCAATGCAATACACGGTTAAAAGTAAAGTTGTGCGTCACGAAGCGACCTTCGTTATAGTTATAACGGGTGCTGTAAGTCATTTCCCAGTTCTTGGTGGGCTGCAGGCTCGCGCTAATACCCGTAGAATGGGTCACGCGGTCCTGGAACAAGTCGCGGGCCACGCGAGTGCTGCTAAAGCTATAGCTGTAATCAAGGCCAAAGGTCCACTTGAGCATTTCGTACTTGCCCAACTGCGAGGGCAAACCGCCATTGAATTCACCGCTCCAGCTAAACCGCTTCGAGAAGTCGTAACCCCAGTAAATGAGTTCCGGCATCTGCACCTTGTTCGGGTCTTCGGTGAACTTGTGGTACACGCTATGGCGCGTGTTAATCGTGAACAGGTAATCCGGCAAAATCTGGAAGCCGAAAGAAGATGTGATGTCCGAGAACTGCAGCGAGTCTGCGGCAAAGTTATACGAGACGTTGTGGCGAGTCGTAAGCAAGCGACGTGTACCGTACTGGTCTTCCACCGCCTTCGCCGTGTCGCCCTTGGTCGTATCGGCCGCATGGCCCACCACCTTCAAATACTTGATATCAAAGTCGTTGTTGACGCCAAAGCCAACCGTCTTCTGTTCAATCTGGTACGGAGTCTGCCCCAAGAGCGGATGCGGCGCGAATTTTTTCACGGTATCGATTTCCGGTGCATACGTGTAAGACACACTCGGCGATAGCACATGTCTTGCGCCCGTAAAGCGGCCTATTTCCGGAACCCAAATACCATAAAGTTTTGTGTCGGCCGTAATGCTGTAATTGTGGTTGTATGCCACCTGGCCGTATTCATCGTGTTCGGGGTCAAGGCTCATGTAGCGCTTGCGGTACTTCAAAGAATCTTCAGGGTTGATCCAACCCGTTCCAGTCCAGTAACCGGTAAAGGTCGCGCGCGGCGTGATGTTGATGACATCGAACAGCGTGCCTGAGTAATCCATAGAATAGGTACCCGTATAACCCACATATTCGGCCGTCGTATCTACGGCATTGACCGTGTCGCGAGCACGCTTGGTGTAATAGTTAAAGCGGTTGTTAAAGTTGTAGTTGAACTTTTCAAGGTAGCTGATGAACGAGCCGTCTTCATAGGCTTCTTCATCTTCGTCCAATTCAAACGTAAAGAGCTGGCCACTCATGCGGTACTGGATATCCGGAATTTCACGTTCCATCATGTCCGTGACCAAGTTGTGGTTCTGGCGGGCCTTCACCGTAAGGCTCTTGTTCGTACCGAAGCGGCCGGAATAAGTCAACTGGGCATTCGCTTGCTGGTTCAAAATCGTTTCGGCATCCAGCGCCTTGTCTTTACGAATACTCTGGCTACTGACGAAGGAACCCGAACCGCTCAAAGTCTGCTTGCCATCGGGAGTCAAATTCTGGTTGTGGGTAAAGCGAATATCGTAACCGCTGTTCGCCATATCGAATTCTTCAAGGTACGACGTATAAGACACGTTTCCGTCGAGCACGTAGCGCTTTTTGTATCGCACTTCACCTGTCAAAGTCGAACGTTCGAATCGAGCCTCGTCACCTTCAATAATGTCGCCCTTGACGGTTGCATCCCAGTAGTCGTTTGCAGCATAATAGAAGCCGAGGTTACTCATGTAGTAACCCTGTTTCTGGTCACCGCCGAACTTCGGAGTCAGCAAACCTGATTTACGTCCACTCTTCAAAGGAGCCACAATCATCGGGAGCACTGCCACCGGCACATCGGCAATGTTTAGCACCACCGGGCGCGCGGTAATGGTCTCTTTAGGCTTTACCACCATGCGTCGTCCGTAGAAATAGAAGTGCTGGTGCGTGGAATCGTTACAAGTACTAAAGTCGCCGCGAGCAATCTGGATTCGTTGGTCCGGCAGTCTGCGCACTTCCATGCCGTTCAGCTGCTGGTTATCCTGGTAAGTGGTGGCGTAATAGATTTCACCGATACGGCTTTTCATGTTGTACTTGAGCCGCATACCCGAAAGTGACGGGTTCTTGGTTTCGCGCAGCACCGGGTCACCTGTCGCCGCAAGAATGCTGTTTTCCTGATCGAACAAAATCGTGTCGGCATCCAATGTGGCGGTACGGTACTTTAGCTGGGCGCTATTATTCAAGTTAAAAGTCGATTTATCGATATCGTAAACCAAGTCCACGGCGCGGTATTCAATGGTATCCACACCGGTGGTGTCATTCATCCAGTCGACTTCAGTCGTATCCTCTTCTTCCTGTACTCGCTCTTCGAGTTCAAAGCGAGTCATCTCCTGGCCGAAGGCGGTCGGAGCGGCGATGGCAAAAATCCATAATGCCAAAAAAGCCCACAGAATACGATGGGTTCTAGATAAAATCACGTTGGCGATAATTTAGAAAAATCCCCCGACTAAAAGTCGAGGGATTTATAAAGATCGATGATGAACTACCGATTACTTCAGCACGGCATTCTTGCCAGAGACAGAGCCGTTGTGGTCAATACGAACAAGGTAACGACCGCTCGGAACGTTTTCGCCATTCCAGCGAAGCGTGTTGAAGCCCGGCTGAGCATTGTCAGCGCGGAGCGATGCCACTTCGGCACCATCGGAATTCAGAATGGTAACGATTGCAGTACCGGCAGACTTCAGGTCAAAGCTAATGGCCTTGCGGTTAAAGCCCTTGAGCATTGCAGAAGCGGGCTTCATGCTGCCATTCACCTTGGGAGCCGGAGCAAATTCATTCACGCGTTCCACATAAATGCCGTTCAGGTTCGTTGCACGCACCTTGGCATCAGAAGCAACCAGCGAGCCCTGTTGGAGCACGGCCACCAACTGCTTGTTGTTGCTTTCGGTAGCGCTTGCGTAGGTTTCAAGTTCCTGGGCGTTGAATTCAGCCTTATTGTACCAGGATTCCACCTTGGCGCTTTCCAAATCCTTTACGGTAATCTGGGCGCGACGGATGACGGCGGTATAAGTTTCGCCTTCGCTCATGTAAGTGATTTCAAGCGGTTTGTTCACTTGACCGCGAAGCATGGACTTAGAAGCTTCGATATCGTTACCCTTGAGGCTCACACCGTCGACAGCGGTAATCACGTCGCCAGCCTGGAGCTTGGTTTCGGCAGCGGGAGTACCCGGAATCACTTCGGCAACCTTCACGCCATCACGAATCTGATAAATCGTAACACCGATACCGCCGAATTCTTCGTCGGCCATAATCGGGGCAGCAAGCATCGCTGCAATAAGAGAAGCCTTGACAAACTTGTTCATAAGAACTCCTTATAAATACTTTCTGTAGTAAATATATAATAAAAAATGCCGGACAAGCCGGCATTCAAGGTATTTTTTGATAAACGAAGCGGTTTTAGAGCACTTTTTCGCTATTCCACCAGCATATTATCGTCTTCGTCGGCACCATCGTCGTAATCTTCGATCGATTTGCCGTCGCCAGGCACAATAATCAAGCCAAGCGTCACCGGATCGCCCTTCATGTTCAGGTAGGCTTCCAGGTAAAGATTCGTGGAGAGGCGAAGCAGGCGGAGGTCAAGCATTTTGCCGCCCTTGTGAATGCTCTTCGGATTCAAGTTGAAAAACAGGAACTTCTTGTTGATGTATTCGAAGCGGTCTTTTTCATAGTTGATTTGCCACTGGGAATCGCCATCATTTTCTTGATGGTAAGTGCAGCGGTCGTTATCGATATCGCATTCAAAGCTTGCGCTTTCGTGGTAACGCTTATTCCATTCGCGGCTAAAGGCGCATGACTGCACGCGGCCGGCACCGTTGCGCTTTTTATTCAGCTGGTCGTTGATGACCACGAAATCCATTTTCTGTTGTTTTACCTGGTTGTAGACATCCATCAAAATGATGTAGGCTTCAATATTGTTGGGGCATTTACCCGTCAGGTTCACGTCTTCGTGGGCCTTGAGCAAAGTCTGCTGCATGTCGATATCGATGGCGTCAGGAATTTCGCTTTCCTTGATTTTGTCAAGCACCTTCTTGGGCGGAACAAAGACCACCTTGTCGCCCTTCTTGATTGCATAACCCAGCTGGTCGCGCACGTAGTCCAAGCACTGCTGCACGTGAATGTGCACCGTATTGGAACCGCCAGACACAAAGTCCACGCCAATTCGCACATTCCATTCGCCTGCGGTGCTACCCGAGTTCTTGTCGATTTCGCAGAAGGGATCTTCGCGAATACCGTCAATAAAAATCACCTTCGCATTGAGCTTGGTCACCACCGATTCTTCTTTGTCCAAGGCACCGCCCAAGCTCCAGAAATTCGGATTCAAGCGCAACACTTCGGCAAAGGCCTTGTCGCCATCGAGGGCCGGCAACAGGGAATCGTTACGGGCATTCTTTTCTTTCAAAAGTTCGGAATACTCCGTCGTAACGTTCATATTGGTAAAACCGTTACGCTTTGCCGGTTCAGGCATGGCCGAGGCAAAGGACACCGCCAAAAGGCAAATGAATGCAATCAGAGAAATCTTTTTCATACGCTCTACAAAATACAAAAATCAAAGTTTCAAATCCGCCAAATTCATCAAATGCGGAATATGGTAATCCACATAAGGGGCACTATCGGTGGTCGGATTCACGTAAATCGTGGTCCAACCGCGACGGTGAGCAGGCTCCAGATTGCGGAGGCCGTCGTCCAAAAGCACAATTTCACGAGGATTCTCGGGCATCGAAAGTCCCATGGCCGGGAGTTTTTCTGCAAGCCAAGCTTCCATTTTATCGTAGGCGCTTTCGTGGGGTTTTCCTTCCCAACCGAGTTTTTTTAAGTCGAACACGCCGTCTATGGCAGAATCGATTCCCATGTGGGCCATGCCCGCTTCGCTCCAGTCGTGGCGACCATTCGTAAAAACAAATCGCGGGCCCTTCAAGCTCTGCAACAAGGCCAGCTTTTCAGGCGCCTTCTTGGGGTAAATCAAATATTCCGGCTCGTGAATAAAGTCAAAGAAATCATCGGGATTCGTATGGTGAAGCGCCATGAGTCCCGAAAGAGTCGTGCCGTAGCGTTCCAAGTAATCGGTACGCACCTTGTGGGCAGTTTCAAAATCGCAACCGACGGTATTCTGCACAAACAGCGAAATGCGGTGGTCCAGGGAATTCAGCACGCACCGTTCTTCGGCCCCGTACAAGGTCAGGTCGTAATCAAACAGCCAAACCATAGGGAACTAGTAACCCATGGCAAGGCCGCCAATCTGACGAGCCAGATAGGTTGCGTAATTGTCTGTCATGCCACTCACAAAGTCAAGCACCTGGTGGTAGGCTTCGGCAACGGTCACGCTCTGGCCGATTTTAGCTTGTCCAATCAAGCGCACAATGCGATCGGCGCGGTAAGAATTGTTACCGTTCAAGCGGAAGTCGTAAACGCCGTTAATAAAGGCATCAAGCACAGTGGCAAGCGTGGTGTAACTACCGACTTCAAGTTCCGTCTTGCGGCGGTCAGGGTAAATGCGTTCCACGCCCAAGCGCTTCGCAATACGGATACCTTCCATTACGTCAGAACGGGACAAATTCGTCAAGTGCTTCACGCGTTCGCCACTCATAATCGCTTCGTAGTTATTCACGAAGGTAATGGCCACGTCGTCAATCAAGTTCTGAATGGCAAGGCCGCGCACGCTGCTCAAAAAATCACGGAAGTTCTGGCCGTTTTCGCGGTATTCGCGGTCAATATCCACATCGGGGCCGCACAGGTAGCTGAACATGCCGCGCACATCGCCATAGCTCAAGATGCCAAGTTCAATGGCGTCTTCCACATCCAAAATGCTGTAGCAAATATCGTCGGCGGCTTCCATCAAGTACACCAGCGGGTGGCGCACCCACTTGCCCGTTTCCACTTCGGGAATGCCAAGGGTGTAAGCCGTAACGCGGTACAGGTCTGCTTCTGTGGCGAACAAGCTTGTGGGCGAACCGAACTTGGCAAGCTGCGGATACTTGATCATGGCACCAAGCGTTGCATAAGTCAAGCGCATGCCACCATCCAAAAAGTGGTATTCCAGCTTGCTCAAAATGCGGTGGCCCTGGGCATTGCCATCAAAATTTTCAAAGTCGGCAATTTCGGTATCGCTCAAGTCACGAAGCGGAGCCGAATTGCGGTTCTTGCGGAACCATTCACGAATAGCAGCTTCGCCGGCATGGCCAAAAGGCGGGTTACCGATATCGTGGGCCAAACAAGCGGACTGCACGATGGTGCCAAAATGGTATTCGTTGATGTACTTGGGCAAATACTTTTTAATCAGGTGGTACACCGTAATAGCAAGGCTACGGCCCACACTAGAAACTTCGATACTGTGCGTGAGGCGGCTATGCACGTGGTCGTTCACCGAGAACGGGTGCACTTGGGTTTTACGGCCAAGGCGTCTAAATGCCGTCGAAAAAACAATACGGTCGTAATCGCGGTGAAAGTCAGAACGGTTCGGGTCCAAATCAGCTGGGTGCCCGTAGCGCGTCGCAGAAAGCAGAGTATCCCATTGAAGCATGGGTACAATATAAAAATTAGATGACCATCACGAAGCCGAACGGCGGAATATTGCAGCAATAACAGCCAAGTCAAAAGCGACAAACAGCGTAAGCCACGTCAAGGAGTCGCTCTGGAAGCCGTAACTGTGCAAGCCCACGCCCAGCAAGTTCACCCCGAACCAGCAAAGGAACGTAACAATC
>Ga0265300_10005056_pt1 | contig 10319 bp, 10 predicted proteins | sample AusTroGonzalo_MG_FD_193482 | JGI IMG/M metagenome (GOLD analysis project Ga0265300, IMG submission 193482) | Bovine rumen microbial communities from tropical cattle in Woodstock, Queensland, Australia - Gonzalo_03 | ecosystem: Host-associated > Mammals > Digestive system > Stomach > Rumen ... | reverse complement strand
GAAAGCACCTAACGACACAATAAGCAAAAATGCAGCGCAGAAGGCTGTAGCAAAGAAATTTGAGTGGATTTTGTCCATATTTCTGTTGTTTTTTGTAGAAAACGCCATATATAAATTCTTCATTATGTTAGTGTTACAATTTTACATATAATAAAAGCGACAAAGGTAAGAAAAAAAACTGAAAGAAGTTTCTAATTTCTAAGTTTATTAATTTCTGGAGGTATGACAGGGTGCAAAGGTCCCCGCCAAGCTCGGGATGGGGTTTACCACGAATAGACACGAATAGAGGTTTTCGCTGCGCTCAAACGGAATGTATGACACGAAAGGGGACGGGATTATGGGACGATTTTACAACAAGATGCAAGGAGGCCTCGCAAAGCTCGGGGTGGGGTTTTACCACGAATGACACGAATGGACACGAATTGAAGGTTTCGCTACGCTCAAATAAATTGAGTTTTCGCTGCGCTCAAAATTTTGAATGTCACGAGTTTACGCAAATAGGTCAAAAAGGAAGTAGAAGATTATTGAGAATATAAATATTGATCCTCGCAAATTCCAATACTTTTGATAATTGGCAAAGGTTTTAATGTCCATATCTTCACTTCTTTTGTTCCAAGAAAGCCTGTTTCCTTCGCATAATATGTACAGACGAATTAGTATGCCAAACAATGTTGAAAAAAATACGATTAATAATCTCAAAGTATCATCAGCAATAAAAATGCATATAAAAATTACTAAATATAATGCTGCATTAACATAGGTTATCCATGGCAAATTATTATTAACTCCCCAAAAGATTGGCATGGAAAATGCGCCCCAGTTCCAATCGTTCAAAACAGCATTAATCTCTTCTTCGCTTTCTTTTTCAACAATTGTTTCCTGCAAATCTTCTGAAATATTGTTAGTCTGTTCTAACTTAACAAGTTCGCGACCGAATGCCGAATTTTTACTAGTCATTTCCGAACTATTGGCAAAACCCAAATCATCAACTGATTTTTTCTCATTATCCAGTTCCATAATCATTGTATTTAATTTTTGTTACTGCTATCTGTACATCACTTATTTATCTTTAAAAGTATGAATGAGTAAAAGATTGGTTATGGAGAAACACATAACTACTTTACAAATAAGAAAGTATGCAAACATCTAATACTACACAAACAATCGAGCACATTGCCCATAATATTCTGGCTATTGCCTCTGTTTCGTTATTGCGTGCTTTTTCTACGCCTATATAAAAGAAGCAATTCACTCCCAATAACAAAAAGTATTTTAGAACAAAATTATTCATGACAAACTTATTTAGTGTTATTTCGTTTTCTTCATTGCCGTTTCGATTTCATCTACCTCTACAGGCAAGTTTTCGAATAGGTTGACGGGCTTTCCGTTGGTTATCAGCAGGTCGGTTTCGATGCGGATTCCAATGCCTTCTTCGCGGATGTATATGCCAGGTTCTAGAGTTATGATCATGCCAGGTTCGAAAGGTTTGAACTTGTCTAGATTGTCGTGAGTGTCAAGACCAATATGATGTGCCACTCCATGAGGCAAATATTTACGTACAAGAGGCTTGTCTGGATCCTGATTTTTTACATCTTCGGCAGTGAAAAGCCCGAGTTTTATCATTTCCTGCTCCATCAGGCGATATGTTTCCTTGTTAATTGCATCGATAGTGGCTCCAGGTCTGTACAAGTCTGTCACTTTTTTCATGACTCTTAGAACAGCCTCATAGCAGTCGCGCTGACGAGGAGTGAACTTGCCGTTTATGGGAATTGTACGGCTAAGATCGGACGAGTAGTTCCCGTATTCGCAACCGATGTCGAAGAGAAGCAGGTCGCCGTTTTTCAGCTGATCCTGATTTTTGAAGTAGTGAAGGTAACATCCGTTTTTGCCACCAGCAATGATGGGCGAAAATGCATGTCCGTTGGCATTGTTGTATCTGAACACATATTCGATTTCGGCCTGCATCTGGTATTCGTACATGCCCGGCTTTACGGTTTCGAGACAACGCATGAAAGCTTCAGAAGTTATGCTGCAAGCCTTGCGCGTTATTTCAATTTCCTCTTCCGACTTCTTTGCGCGCATATCGGTTAGTATCGGTGCTACGCGAGCGTAGTTGTGCATCGGATACAAATCCTTGATTCTCCGATTGAAACGCTGCTGGATGGTCTCCACGTTACATTCATACTTAGGATATTCGTACGTGTTGAGAAAAATGGTTTCGCAGTAGCCCGAAAACGCAAGGTCGTTAAGTATGCTGTAGAAGTCGGTGCTGCTGCATATAGTTTTGATGCCGGAAATCTCGGAAGCCTTTGTAGCATCAAGCATTTCGCCCTGATAGGTGACTTTTGCCTCGTTGTATGGCTCGATGAATAGAATTTCCTTGTAGCTCCCGTTGGGATAGTCGGGAGCTATTACAAGGAAAGCGTTCTCCTCGTTTATGCCGGTAAGATAAAAGAAATCGGACTGCTGGCGGAACGGATAGAACTCATCTCCATTGCGAGGCATTGATTCGTTTGCCGTAAACAGGGCTATTGATTTTGGAGGAAGCTGCGATGCGAGCTTTGCCCTGTTATTGATAAAAAGGCTGTTGGAAATCTGGGCAGAAGCCATCATTCCGAGGCATAATGCTGTAATTGTAAGAACTATAGTTTTCATTTTCTAATAATTTAAAGTTTGTTCAATAAAATTGTTGATTATTCCACTTCGTATTCAATCAATTCGTAGTACTTATTAAACTTTACTTGCAAAAACCCCTTTTCTGGCTGAATTTCAATTGTTTTATATTCGCCATCCTCATTAAATTCGATAGTTTGGTTTTCTTGTACTATTTCAAATTTATAATCTTTTGGAGCCTTAATAGAAAATTTATAAGTACGTCCCTGAGAAAGTTTTGCATCCAGTGGCATTTGATTTATTTTAATATTGCTACGTATTATTATAGAAGGGAAACTACAATGTTCTTTTGATCTAAAATGTTTTAACAGGCTATTACCATTTATTCCCATTAAAGCCACATCGGGGTACATGGAAGGGAAATTCTCAAATTCTTCCCTAGTTATAGGGTTATCTATCAGCTGCCATTTGCTATTGTCTGGCAAATGAGTCAATGCAAATACCGCAGGATCTGGATCAAACCACATTGGTTCAAGACATTTAACATACTCACCTTGGGGATTTACTCCACCAGCGCTCCATGTAACATCAACAAGAAAGGTTCTGCCATCGTCTCCTTTTACAGCATTCCAAGCATGTCTTTTGTTATCAATATTATCTCCCTTTTTATATGTGTCATATCTAATTACACCGACAACCCTTTCAACTTCAAGACCTGCTAATTCGCATAACCGTTTATATAGTTTGGAGTAACCGTCACAAACACCTTTCCGCTGACGAAAAGTATTGTCCGCATCGTATATTTTAAGATCCAAATCATAAGAAATATTATTGGCAAGCCAGATATAAATGGCTCTTGCCTTTTCGTACTTAGTGTTGGCGTTACGTGTAATCAAATCTACCAAATATTTGTAATTGTCTGGATTGGTGTCATCATAACTTATATTGAATACATAGTTGTCCACCAAAGAGAAATCTGGTTCCGTTTCTGCTTGATTGCTATCATTGAACTGCTCGGAAATTTTACATCCATCAGAGCAACATGTTCCTGTACAATCAGATTCAGTGAAAACACATTGATTTTGCCTGTACTCCTCTAACGATTTTATTCTAGGCTCCATGCCACTTATCTCTTTCTGGCATTTTGATATGTTATCTGCCTGATTATTCATTATAGTTTGAACGTTTTGCAACTTATTTTCAGTATTCGACAACTCTGTAGCCAGACTAGTCACCGAATTCTGTAAACTTGCAATCGTTACAGCCTGATTGGAATTGGTTGCCGTTAATGTTGAAATTTCTTGCTCTAATTCAACATTTCTTGCCTGGAGATTTGCTGTAATTTCTTTTTGTTCTTTTTGGTATGCCTTGAACTTCTTTGGCGTTACGCACGAACAGGCCATTACACATAGGAAGAACAATGCACACTTGCTAAAATTTGCCAAAAAAGCACGCCCAACCGATCTGCCTTGACGATTTGCATTTGCGTAAAAAGTTACTCTTTTGTTGTCAGAAATTGATGAATTCTGCATGCAAATTCCCTTTTTCTCAATAAAATTCAATGTTTCCATTTGCCTAATAATTTGTTGTTACACTTATATAGAGGAAACAGAAATGAAATTCTATTGCATCAAGGCCTTTTTTTTCATAACTTTTTTAGGAACGTGTCTTTTATGCTCTGAAAAACAAGCAAATGCATCTATAATTTTTACTAGAAAATTATTGGTGTCCGATAAAAATTAATAGGTCATTCCACAACCTTTAGCTCACGCAGCGAAGCAAGTAAAGCTGAGTGAACCGAATAAGGAACGTGTCGTGTGAACTCGCTTATGCGGAACTATATTCATGAGCCAAAGGCGAATAATCTCCTTGATTAGTAATATTATGGGAGATTTCGGACAGACAGGCTCACAAGGCTCGTTCCTGCGCCTGTTCGCTTTGTCTTCCGAAATGACTGGTTGGTGATTTATCGGACACTAATGAAAAATATTCTGATTATACCTACACCAGTAGCTATTAGAGGTTACATACATGCAGAAACAACATTTTTATTATGAATATGTTTAGCCCCCTTGGGACATTCTATTTCCGCTTGCCAGCAAAAAAATCCTTCACGATCTTTTCGCACTCGTCGGCTAAGATACCTTTGACAATCTTTGTCTTAGGATGCAAAATGTCGGTAGAATACCTCGAAAATCCTTTTTTCATATCGTTGGCACCATACACGATTTCGGCGACCTGTGCCCACGACAAGGCTCCGGCACACATAACACAAGGCTCAACCGTAACGAACAGAGTACATTCGCTAAGATATTTTGCATTCAGGTACTCTTCGGCAGCAGTTATAGCCATTATTTCGGCATGAGCTGTCACATCGTGCAGACGTTCTGTCATATTGTGCGCCTTGGCAATAACCTTGTCGCCACAGACAACCACTGCTCCTATCGGCACTTCACCTTCGTACTCGGCCTCTTTGGCCTCGGCGAGCGCAATACGCATATATTTTTCGTAATCCATAGTCGGCAAAGATAATCATTGTCGGCATCATTGACAAACTAAACTTACACTTCTAAGTTGAACTTATGCAATGTACTGCCAGCCAATCATTTCACAATGATACTCTTGTCAAAAATAAACACTAAATTTGCAGCGTAAAATATAATAGCGAAATGATTTCTTTTGAAAGCGACTATATTGCAGGTGCCCATCCGAAAGTGCTTGAACGATTGGCAGAAACCAACATGGAAGCTCTTGCGGGCTATGGAGAAGACAAGTACTGCCAACTTGCCAAAAATAAAATTAGGGAAGCGTGCAAATGCCCCGATGCAGACATATATTTCCTTGTAGGAGGAACGCAGACAAATCAGGTTGTGATAAGCAGCATGATTGAAGATTACGAAGGAGTTGTAGCTGCAAATACAGGACACATTAGCGTTCACGAGGGTGGCGCTATAGAATTTACAGGACATAAGGTGCTTGCACTTAACGAAACTGACGGCAAATTAAATGCTAAAGATATAGACGAGTACATAAACACCTTTTTCAACGACGGCAATCACGACCACATGGTATTCCCCGGCATGGTTTATATTTCTCACCCTACGGAATACGGTACTTTATACAGCAAAAAAGAGCTGGAGGATATTTCAAAAGTATGCAGGAAAAACAACATTCCGCTATACATGGATGGTGCACGGCTCGGATATGCCCTTGCAAGCCACGACACCGATGTTACATTGCCCGACATAGCTAGATTGTGCGATGCTTTCTATATCGGAGGGACAAAGGTTGGCGCATTATGCGGCGAAGCCGTTGTCTTTACCCAAAAAGTCCCCAAGCATTTTATTACAAAAATGAAACAAAGAGGTGCCCTTCTGGCAAAGGGAAGGCTGCTTGGCATACAGTTTGACACTCTTTTTTCCGACAACCTATATATGGAAATTAGCAGTCATGCAATCAGAATGTCGGATCGCTTAAAACAAATCCTAAGGGACAAAAAATGCAAGTTTTATTTGGAGTCGCCAACCAACCAACAATTTATTGTCCTTGACAACAAAAAAATGGCAGAGCTGGAGAAACATGTCTGCTTTAGTTTCTGGGAAAAATTTGATGACAACCATACCGTAGTACGGCTAGCCACAAGCTGGTCGACAACGGAGGCAGACTTGATTGAAATAGAGAAATGGCTATAGATGAATATCTTCTGCCAAACTTACATTCTTCAATCCTGTTTTAACAAACAGCGTCCAATCTGAAATTTTATGTTAACTTTGCAACCTCTAAATATTTATACATGCGAAAGATATATTGTATTGGCGAAACCGTTTACGACATCATTTTCCGTAACGGTAAGGCTGTGGAATCTTGTCCGGGCGGACCAATCCTCAACACTTCGGTGTCGCTTGGACGTATGGGCGAAAAGGTGTATGTCGTAGGCGACCAGGCCAACGATGCCATAGGTAACATTATTGCCGACTTCTTGTCGGACAACAACGTGTCTACCAAGTACTTGACCTTGTACAACGATGCAAAGTCACGAGTGGCGCTTGCCTTCCTCTACGATACTCGCGAGCCTGCATACAGTTTCTACAAGATTCGCGTGAACGGTGAAATAAAGATAACTTTCCCCGAAGTGAAGCACGACGACATAATACTTTTCGGTTCGTTCACCTCCATTAAGGCCGAAGTCCGCGACGACCTTATGGCTTGTCTGCGTCAGGCAAAGGAAGCGGGTGCAATTATAATCTACGACCCGAATTTCCGTCCTTCGCATCTCAAAGACCGCGAACGTGCCTTGCCGCTGATAAAGGAAAACCTTGAAATTGCCGACATCGTGAAAGGCTCCAACGAGGATTTCCAGCTTATCTTCGATTCGAATTCGGCGCTCGACACCAACGATATTGTAAAGCAATACGGCTGCCGCAATTTCATCTACACCGCCAACAAGTACGGCGTGAACCTGTTCACCCCCGACTTCCACAAGGTGTTCGACGTGCCGCGCATAACTCCGGTTTCTACCGTTGGCGCAGGCGACAGCTTTAATGCGGGACTTATCTACGGTCTTATCAAGCAGAACGTTTACGCTTCCGACCTCGAAAATATGTCGCTCGAAGTATGGCGTAAGGTCATCTACTGCGCAATCAGCTTTGCAACTCACGTCTGCTGCAGCTACGACAATTTCATCAACGACGAGTTCATCTCAAGTTTCGACATGTAATATGCAAATCGAAGGAGCATACGATATTGATTACTACCGCAATCTGGTTGCCGACAAGGTTCATTGCCACGATTCGTTGTGGCTTGTTGGAGGTGCACAATGGAATGCCGTACAGGCATCGTCGGCAAAGTTGGCTAAAATGGTTTCGGCGATTGCCAACAGCGATGGCGGCGAACTAATATTCGGCATTGCGCAGAAGCGTTCTCGTGCCGATGCTTTCGAGCCAGTGAAAGGTTTCGACAAGGGCGAAGAGTGGATTTTTCACGAGATCCAGTCGCAAATAGATAAACCTGTTGACGATCTTTCGGTAAAAATTTGCCCGATTCCCGATTCCGACGGGAAGATAATCCACATCCACATTCCTGCAAATAACAATGCTCCACACCAGTTTTCCGACAGCAAGTTCTACCGTTGGAGCAAAGGCAAATGCTTGATTATGAACGAGTCGGAAATCCGTACGGCATACATGAAGATTAGCACCTGCAATCTGGAGTTCCTTGGCGTGACAAACATAAACGGCATTCCTACCTTGTCGGGCGGAAAGTTCTCATCGATGAACTTCTACCCCAAGTTTATGATTCGCAACGCGGGCAACATAGTGGAGAAGGACTACAAGGTCGAGATTGCATTCCCGTCGGCTTTGTTCGAAGAGACCAACCAGCCGCTTAAGGCTGCATTCATCCGTCACGAAGGCATCTACAGTGTTTTCGGTCAGCGTGGCAACTATCCGATTTTCCAGCAGGAAATTTCCACCATCATCGAGGCAAAAATCACCGTAACTGCCGAAAACATCAGCACATTCCTCAACGAGTACCTCAACATCTACCTGTATTTCAGCAACGGCCTGAAAAAACATTCCATCCGTCTTGCCGATACACTTACATACAATGGAAAACGGCTTACGAAGGATGATTTTGGAAAGGGAATAGGAATTCTGAGTATATAAAGGTAAATGGTTTTATGGTAACATCCTCCCTTTATGGATTTTTGGGTTGATGTATTGAGAATATTGCAACAAGCCGATGCAGTTATGCCTTGTAAACAATGGACTTATCTATTATGACTTTTTTCGTTACGAAAATTTTCGTAATATATTATGATGCAAAGTCCAAAATCCATTTTCTAAAGAAAGGATCCTCTATTTCATAACGATTTGAATAAATCACCATGCCCTGCTTTTGCATTTTTTTGAGGGCACTATAAATGGTACTTGTGCGCAACTCGCTCATTGACAATGGAGAATCAATGGCAAGACGTTGCAAGATATTCTTGTCGGTACGGTTTAGGCGTATCCACATACGCTCAAAGTCTAAACCATGTGTTTCGACTATCTGGTCGATTGCTTTCGCAAATATGTCGGGACATTGGGGATTCATCACGGCAATTTGCCATACCTGCGATGCAAACTGCTGTGAATAGTAAGGATGACAATCGGTATAGTCAAGTATCTTGTTTGTGGTTTCGCTGTAACAGTCTGGCAAAACCGGTTTCAACCGCACCGAGATATATTGTTCAAATTCGTTTCGTGGCAATTTTTTCAGGCGCATAAGTTGTCCAAAATGGTAGAACGGTGATTTCTTCTTTTCAAAAATGTCTTCCATCATCGACTCCTGACTGCCCAGTAAAATGTAATTTATGTTTTTCTGTTCCTGCATTATCGCCCTCAACTGTTTGTCCAGATTCGGCTCAATGTCAAGAATCTCCTGAAACTCATCAAGAACAACCACCAACCTGTCTGTCGGGCTTCCAATATTTTCAAGTGCGCCAAACACATCCTCCAACAACACATTTGCATTTAGCGTATGCTGGAACGAAACCTCAACAGCACCCGTTAGCGCATTGGTAGTCAGGGTTGGAATTATACGGAAACGGGAAATCAAGCCACGAAGCTTTTCCACAGGATTACGCTTGCAAACTTCGGACAAAAGTTTCGCTGCCAAATCCTGAACCGACATAACCTTTTGCAAATTAAGGAAAATGTACTTCCGTCCCGACAATTTCATGGCACGCATAATCACACTGCTTTTACCAAATCGGCGAGGACTAATAATTATCAGATGGTTTTGATTTTCAATGAATTGACGGATGTATGCCACTTCCTCTACTCTGTCGGTAAAGAACTCGCCATCCACTATTGTTCCGAATTTAAACGGGTTTTCCATATTACGACTTTTTTCGTTACGAAAATTTTCGTAAAGGTAAGTGTGTTTTTTTAGACGGCAAAATTTATTTTGCTGTTTTCATACAAAATTGTACAAAACAGCAAAGCCTCTTCTGTTTAGTTCGGCTCCGTCAATATCATCCCGATATGGAATTTTTGGTTGATGGATTGAGAAGATTTCCATGGAAATTTACTGTGGCAACTGGATGCCGAACTTATTTCGGTGTATGTTCATTAATGTAATCGCTGCTGAGTTGAATCACCTTTTTGCACAAATCGACATCGAACATTCCGATGTGGGTAAGGTGGCGTTTTGTTCCCAGTTGCTGCGAGAGCCATGTGTAAGCTTGGTGACGGCCCATCAGGTTTTTTTCCCATATCTGGTCAAAGGCGTTGTGAGCCTCGTGCTTGTACTTGCGCAGTTCTGCATTTGCAAGGCGGCCTAGAGCCTTGTTTGACGACCAATGACATCCAACATAAGCATCGCAAGGGCGGCAAATGTACATCTTTCCGTACGACTTGCCGTTGTAGATTTCGGCACTGTCAATAAGTTCCGATTCCTTACCGCAGTAAGGGCATATTTTTCCAGATAGGATGAGAGGTGATTCGTCCATAGAAAGTAAAAATTTACACAGTCAAAAATATATCTTACAAAGACTACTTTAAAAGCAATAACCGTTTAAATCGTTTAATATTTGTAGAATTCACCAAAACAGTCTCACAATTCAGTTTCCTTATCGCAGCAATAGCAGATTTTCCAGAAAGTATGAGTGGGGATTATTATTCTCGTTTTATTAAAAATGTGGCTCATCATATCGCAGACGAATC
>Ga0265300_10005053_pt1 | contig 10321 bp, 10 predicted proteins | sample AusTroGonzalo_MG_FD_193482 | JGI IMG/M metagenome (GOLD analysis project Ga0265300, IMG submission 193482) | Bovine rumen microbial communities from tropical cattle in Woodstock, Queensland, Australia - Gonzalo_03 | ecosystem: Host-associated > Mammals > Digestive system > Stomach > Rumen ... | reverse complement strand
GACCACCCTGCAAGAATCTGCTTTGCCAATGCAATAGTGACAGACTCTTTCTTTATGACAAACTATTACGGCCCGTCCCAAGACGACACATTCAAGAACACGGAACTGATGTTCTTTGACTGGGACGGCAATTTCATTAAGTCCGTAAAAAAGGATATTCTGACCAAATACAACGTCTATGATCCCAAGACCAAGACCCTCTACGGCATAGATATTAATTCCGATGATGAGAGACTGATAAGCTTTGACCTCTCCACAGTAATAGACTGGTAAAACGCAGGTACTACGCAGGTACAAACGTATTGGGGCGAAGTGAGTATGCGAACGAGAGCGGTCCCGGAGGGCCGCCAAGCGAAATGAAATGGAGCGCGTTTGCGTTAGCAAACTAAAAAAAGGACGAGGGGGCATTAGCCCCCTTGTTCGAATCCGTCAACGCCCATAAAAAAAGAGAGTCTCGTTTTGAAGACTCTCCTCGTGGGCGTTGACGGATTCGAACCGCCGACCCTCTGCTTGTAAGGCAGACCAATCCTATTCTTGGATTTTCTTACCATTTCTTAGATATATTGATTTTCAGCATTTTACAAATTCGAGCTTCTTGGATTTTCTTGAAGCTTCTTGAAAATGTTAGTCCTTTTGTTAGTCAAAATGTTAGTCCTCTGCCTTTTTATCTGAATTATTTTTTATATCTTAGCACCACAAGATATCGCATAATAATGAAAGCATCAGCAAAAGAGGTATGGGACCCTAAGGCAAAGGGAGATAGAAGAGCTATACGCTTGAGAGTTACATTCGAACGGCAACCTAGAATATACTCGTTGGGCAGCAATAGATTACTAACAAGGCAAGAATTTGATAACAGGAGGACTAAAGAAGCTAAAATCGCCTTTGACGAGGTCCAAGCAAACTTTCAAAGAGCTCTTGACATTATAGAAGACTTGGGAGATAACTTTACCTTCGATGAGTTCACTGCACGCTATCGCCAGGTTTTGTTTTGGCGAACAACAGATACATCATTATTTTCTTCACTTGTCAATATCGCCAAATCAAAAGACATAGAGGAAAAGACAAGAATAGGTTATAATACCGCAAGCAACTGGATATACAAGGTTTTCTCTGATGATATTAAGACAGATGATATAACCCCTGCATCTGTTCAGAAACTAATAAAATCTATGAAATATGAAGGCATTTCCCTCAACTCGATACGCATCTACATGAGAGCATTGGCATCTATTTACTCCTATGGTATCGAAAGAGGACTAACCAAAAATGATAATCCATTCAAGAACATACAAGGATTGACTCTAACGAGTACACGAAGAAAGAATTCAGCATTAGACAAGAATAGCCTTAACAATCTACTTCTCTACAAGCCCAAAAACGCGAGCGAGCAAATGGGCAAAGATTTCTTCTTCCTGACCTACATGTTGTCAGGAATGAATATTGGCGACATATTAAGACTGAAAAACAATGCAATTAACAATAAAGACGAAATCACGTTCATAAGACATAAGACAAGCCGAAATCAGGAAGAGACAAGAATTCCATTGACAAAGAACTCCAAAAATATATTAAACAAATATGGTCGAATAAACAAGTCAGCTCCTAATGACTACATATTGCCATACCTGGCAGGTAAAACAGACAACAAAACAATAGCCAACACCATAAACCGTATTGACAAAAAGATAAATGCTGGTCTAAAATCTATTTCAGAGAATCTAGGCATAGACAAGATTACGACATACAATGCTAGACACACTTTTGCCACACATATGAGAGATTCCGGCATGGAACCCGGACAATTAGCTACACTTATGGGACATCTTTCCACTAAGACAACTGAGATCTATTTGAGCACCATCTCAACTACAGCTATTGAAAAGAGTAAAGCAATATTAGAAGAAACCATTCCCGACTACGATTGACTGTTAAGTGAGACACTAGTCTATTTAGTACACCTTTTATATTATATAAGGTGAGAGATGATATCACTGTATCACCGGGAAGCGATTCAGTTTCAATTGTATTAAAATTAAATTTCCTGGTCCAGGTTCGAGCGGTTTGTTGCTAAACCAATTACTCCAGGCTCCACTCATATACCGGCTGGATCTTTATCTTATAACCGTCTTGCTCTATTTGTTCACTTTCATGATCAGTGAGCAATAACAAGTTTGTGCACTTTGTCTGGCGGGCGGCAAGCAGAAGTCCGTTGATTTCACGCTTGCGGGTATTATCAGCCGAAATATCATAGGAAACCTGTATGCACTGAAGTACCTTATTTCCCTTGCAGATAACAAAGTCACATTCACCAGAGCGGTCATTGAGATAATAGACGTCAAATCCTTGCATCTTGCATGTACGGATTAGATGTACTGCTACAATGGTCTCAAGGCGATGGCCAAGATTATCACCTGCAAAGGCGTTTTCACGTTGATCCATCATGGCAACATCGACAGCATAGACCTTTTCCTGAACGGAACGCTGCTTACTTTTTTGCGAATATTTCTGTATACCCAGGAGCATATAAGCCTGCTTGAGATAACCTATGTAGTTCTTGGCGGTATGTTCTGACTTGAAATGAAAGAGGTCTGCCAGATCTGTTGTAACTACAATTGTAGGAGAAACATTGAGCAGATGGTGAGCCAACTGCTCAAACGCTGCTTTATAAGTGATTTTGAAACGTTGTTCTATGTCACGCTTAAGTATGTTATCCACGAGCGTTCCAACGTAACTTTTATTGTCCTCTATTACCAGTAGTTCAGGAAAGCCTCCCTGCTTAAGGAATTCATCAAATGCAGCGCGACGGAATCCTTCATTTTTTGTGGTGCGACGGACTGTGTCTACCCCTTTCATGATACAGAACTCCTTGAATGAAAATGGATAGAGAGGTATCTCCTTGTTGCGGCCTGTAAGATGAGTTGCCAACTCACTGCTCAGGAGCTTGGCGTTTGAGCCAGTTATGATGACGTGCATCTTTTTACGGAGCAGACGGTTGACAAACAGGTGCCAGCCTTCTATGTTCTGTATCTCATCAAGAAGCAGGTAATCAAAGTCACCATATATCTTATAGAGGATTTCAAGTACATCATTAAGTTGGTCCGCCTTGAGCCCTACCAGACGTTCATCATCAAAATCAGCATAGGCGTATTTTACACCTTGTTCTTGCAATGCCTGATAGCACAAAGTTGACTTGCCGCTTCGCCTTACACCTATGACTGCCTGCGCCTGTGTGCTTTTGAGATCGATCAATTGCTCCTCGGGGCGACGGCACAATGTCTCCTGGGCTCTTGTTTCTATTTCCTCCTGCTGGTCGGCAAGGATAAACTCTATTGTTCTTTTGTCTATCATAGCTGTGTTTTATTACAGCGTAAAGATACAAATTATTTCAGCAAAATGCGATATTTTACAGAAAATGGCTTGATAGAATACGATATTTTACAAAAAATAGCTTGACAGAATGCGATATTTTACAGAAAGCCGAAACGTTAGAATACGATAATCGGCTGTGCTCTAATATAAAAAGAAGGTGTTTTACAGAGAAAACACCTTCTTAATTTTTTGGACCGTAAACGTAGACACATCACATAGCTTTGCCGTTCGTCTAACCGAAGTCCCTCGCTTCAGTTCTTTAATTACATTCTTGTACTCCATCTCTAAGGACTCCTTAGTCTTACCAGTTCCTATAGGTCTACCTAATCCTTCATGTCCGTGTTTTGCAATATATGCGGCTCTACCTGAGTTTAATCTAAACTTGATCGCCTCTCTTTCAAGTTGGGCGGCAGTACCAAGTACAGCTATCATGATGGCAGTGTAGGGGTTCTCTGACCCATCAGAGTTGAAGATGGTGACACGTTCCTTCTGAAAGTATATGTTGATATGGTTGTCGCGGCAGAACTTCGCGTTCTCCAAGACCTCATATACGGACCTCCCAAGTCTAGATAACTCCGAACACAGTATGATATCAATCTTGTTCGATAGGCAATAATCGAGGCACTCGCAAAGGACAGGACGTTCTTCGTTCTTCTTTGCTCCAGATATGTGCTCCTCGAACACCCTTTGGATGTCAAGGTGGTTGTCCGATGCGTATGCTTTCAAATCGATGACCTGTCGGTCTGTATTCTGCCTATCAGAGACTGATGACACTCTTGCATATATAACTGCTGTTTTCATATGATAAAGATACTGATAATCTTTAGTTTAGAAAAATTTCATGGCCTTTATTTTTAGAAAAAAGACAGAAAAAAATCAAAGAAATTTCGCTGTACTATTTAGAGGGATAAAATGAAAAAATACAGATTAAATTCTATACAATTTGGGCGCGATACATATATGTGATTCTGCGACAGCCGGTTGAAGTCCTCCAGGTTGACCGGTTATTTCTCATCCAAATTGGGTGAGATTTTTTTGATAATTAAATAGTAATTTTTTCAGAATGAGATTCAAAATACTCTTATCAAATGAATGACGAACAACAAAAGGGTATAGATGTCGCAAAAAAAACGGCAGAAATAACGGCATAATAACATAAAATCAGAACAAAAATCAAGAAAGAAACGATGCTTAAACCGTTATTCAACAACCGAAAAAGCAATTATCAAACACTTTCAAATCAGAAGCGACTGATAATCAACAAAATACTTCTTGTAACAAAAGACTGAATGTAGATTTGAGCCAGAAGAGCACCTATTGGATGCCCCAAAAGCAATTACGGCGCAGACAGGTATTGAGTTCTTATTAAAATTAAATCCGGTAAGGATGCATACTGTGTGCGACACTGCAAAATAATTCTGTCAAAATTATTTCTGACAGGGATGCACACTGTGTGCGTTGTCGCAAAATAATTTTTCCAAAATTATCTCTAACAAGAATGCATACTGTGTGCAATGCTGCAAATTAATTCTATTAAAATTAGGGAACTATATACCAGTTGTCCAAAACAAAAAACCGCAGGCAGAAAAGTCTGCGGTTCTTTTATAAATTATAGGGACGATATATCTGTTTACCCAGCTTTTGATAATCGGGTATTGTAACTCTGACCCACGAACAAATATACAAACAAAATTTGTGATCATTAAAAAAGCCGTAGGAGAAATCCTGCGGCTTTATCGTAACAATTCCTTTAAAGATTCGTATATAATTCTTCGTAACATAGTTTCTGAAATGGTGTTGTTTTGTTTCTTTCTACTACACTTGACTAATGAAGCTTGCTGAATTTTCGTAACCGTAATATCACCTGTTGTTTCATCAAACAAATATGCTATATACCATTTTGTTCTTGATTCATCATAGTATTCAATCACCTTAAGCGAAGGAATTCTCAGTTCACCTTTTTTGTTGAACTTTTGTCCCATCTGTTTATACATACACGGAACTCCTTTTTCAAGATTTGATTGTATTCCGTGAGAAACATATTGCCAAAAGTTCAGATATTTAGTCTTTGCCCTCTTTGCTGAAATTTTGTATTTTGGATTTTTCAATAAAGCCCTATAGTATTGTAATAACTTACATGTTACTTGAGCCGTCACAAATATTCCCATTATTAGCCATCTCTTCTATCTTCTTATTCATCAAAGTATTCAATTCTTCTAATGATAATGTCCCGTTCTTTTGAAAATGCAATGCCGCTTCATGGGAAGATAAAGGCATGTCAGAATTTTCATCAAGGATTTCCTTTTTATTACACAATCCTTTTAGTTCGGTGATAATATCATCGGCGGGCATACTCATTAATCTTTCAAAAAGTTCCTTACTCATTGTATCCGTTTTCAACAAATATACCACTTTTATTTGATTTATCATAAATACATCCGAGATAGTAATATGTTTTGACGATTACAAAGTATTTATTTGAAAAACATTAGAATATGGCAAAGAAGACTATAAAGATGAACAAGGCTCAGCTTCGCGAAATGGTTGTTGAAAGCGTGAAGAAGGCACTTTACGAATATGAAGGCAACGAGATGAATGTTAAGGATTTTGGCATAGAAGAACAACCTACACATTACGAAAACTGTAAACATGCGATTGACAACGCAATGGCTTCCCTTAATTCATACATGGATAAGAATGGGATAAAAATGGATTACCGAGGATTTGGGATGGATGACGACATACATTCATTGGCAATGTCACTTTCCGCTGCCTGTCGTGAACTCGAATATATTGGAGACGAACTGAAATCTGAAAAATAATCAATTATCTTGATTTTAAAAATAGGAAACGAAATACAGGTAGCTACCAAAAGGAATGCAGTCAGAAATGGCTGCATTTTTTATTTAATCATTTTGGACAACAGGTATATAGTCCCCTAAAATTAAATCCGGCAAGGATGCATACTGTGTGCATTGCTACATATCTATATTATTTATATAAACCACTCTTTTACAAAACAATATAATTCTGTTTACACCACAAAAAACAATCAATACTGTTCCAAAAGGCTTTCCCTTCATCTATCTCTCGGGCATGGATAATCTTATGCCCGTCCGGCTCGTAGTAGAGTTCCTGTATCTCTATAGGTATTATCTCTATATCATTCTTATCAGGATTATAACGATATCCGCATATATAATTGTCCCCATCCTTGTATTGATAATTACCTCCAGGAGTTTCTACTCTTCTTAGATAGTACGGTTTCCCTTTATTCCTATCACGATCAGAAAAGAATATGTCAGGGACTTCACTCCAGAAATCCCAACGGCCTGATGGAACATCTGCGTATGGGCTTAAAGAATCCCAATAGTCATCCGCAGCTGATTGTGCATATTTCCCCAAGATAACACAATCATTGTCCTCACCCTCCAACTTACATATAACAGCTGTTAATGGCTCAGAAAGCTTATTCTCGTTGTCATAATAGCGAAATGCGTAGCGTATCAACTTGGGGACAAATTTTTTGACATCAGTGCCCACTTGAACAAACAAGTCCTTATCTATATCAAATATAGGGACGTGAGTGTTTTTGTCCGTATTGAAAATATGATCAAAATTAGTCTCATAACGAAGTCCATCCATACTCAAGACCTCATACTTATTGCTTTTGAATATAGTCCTCATATTAACTATTATGTTAGAATGAAATAATGCAAATCATTAAGCAGATAATTCCCTCAATTTCTCCCATACCTTAACCATAGCCAAAGTATCCAGCTCGCAATATCTAAGCAAAGCCTCGCGTGCTGCAGCAGCCTCTGCAGGAGCCATCTTAGCAATAGCCGGGAACAAATTCATAGCATCACCACCATTCTGGCAAAGGTCACTCAAGTTGTGGTAGTTCAAATCCGGATCATCAGGAAACAGTGCCGGCAGCACACTCTTAATGCTGAATGAGCCACCCATAGCAGGGACATAGCAATCTCCTGCACGGAACGGCACAATAAGATCCTGAATATGGTCAGCTATGTCAAGCAAATGGTTGGCCAGGTCCGGGAAAAAACCTGCCAGCTCTTTCAGTCGGCTGCACTCAAAAGACTTATTGTAAGCCAGCGTGCAAACATTACGTGGAATATCACGGCATAATGCCTCGGCAATATTACGTCGCGGGTCCTTTCCGCTCTCACCAAGAAACTCCTTATGTATCTGTGGGCCACCTTCTCTTTCAATAATGTGCAGTGAGTACTGGAAAGGAATCTGCTGATAAGGCTTAGTTCCCTTATACTGCGGAACTGCATCCTGCTGTGTCTCAAAATCTAGAAAACACAGCGGGTACTCAAGCTGCTCCAGAAAATCACGTATGCCGGCAGGGTTAATCTGATCCCGATGCTCAAGTGTACACTCTATCTGCATATTCTGTTTTGCTCCAATGGTCATCTTGCGCAGGGCCTCAAAACTAACTATGCCATTCTTGTAGTACTCCAGTTTCTTGCTAAAGGTAAATCCGCCCCGTCCCTGGCCACCATACACATCAAATACTGAAGGCTTAGGCAGATGCCTAGTGCAGTACTGCCAGAATGTGCAGTTATAGGGGTCATGACAGCGCATATCAATGTCCAGGTCAGGTTCTTCACCAGCCAGTACGTTCTTGGCAGCAGCTATCATCTGCGGTACCACCTGGTATTCCTGCTCTACAAGCTCCTTAAGGTTAGCCGTATAAAACAGCCCTTTTATGTCAAGTTCCTCACCACGAACATACTCCTTATCTATGCGCACCAGATATGTACCGGTCACAGCAATGCCGCACTGCTCAAGCACATACTTCTGATAGGCAATGTCACGGGCATACTTGATATAGTCAGGATCTGTCTCACTCATAGCCATACTGCCCGATGAGCTCTTGACCTCATATATAGCCCAGCCGCCTGCAGTCTTGTGCAGTATATCCACAGCACAATAGTTACCATCCCATGAGAAAGATGCCTCTGCTATGTTCTCTACACCACGGGCTATTGCATCCTGAGTGCGTCGTATCATCTCAGTAAGATCCAGCTTGCCATCAGGCGTATGGGCTGTCATCTCCTCATACGGGCCTAAATAACCCATAGCAAGGTCGCCTATCTCGTTACCTGCTTCAAACCTGGCCTGCAGTGAGTCATCAATTACAGCCTCCTCGGGCTTGTAAGCGTTTAGCCATAATGCCTTTGGGCACTGACGGAATGTTGTATACTTTGATTTTGATAAGTTCTTCATAACGCAAATATGATAATAATTATTAGTCTTCTGATAAACTGGAATTTACAAGTATCCGATATTAAAAAGCTGCTCCCCTTAAGAAAGAACCCTCTTTTGATAAAGGATATAAGTTTATCATAGGAATGATTTCCTTTATTTCGTCATCATTCTGATACGTTACTGAAGCAACAAACATCACTCCGTCCGGTCCCATGGGAATATACCTTCCATAATATTTTATATCACCATCGGTTGCTCTAACAGTATAAGATGTGGCTGTAAACTCATCAGGAAAAAGAACTGTGCCAGTATCAACATCCGTCACATCAAAACTCCTTTCCCGGATAGAATTCACAATCTCCTCCATATATTCTTCCTCCGTATCAAAATGAAAACCGCCATAGAATGATACTACAACCGTGGTATCAGGAGATATTGCCCTAGTACCATGAAATGAAAGCACAGCTTGCACCCAATCATCTTGTGGTATAAACTCTGCCGGTATTTCCAACACACCGCCCCAATCCGGATTATGAAACCAACGTCCACCTTCGCAGTTAAACAGATGCCATACAGGATCTATGCATACCGCTTCAGCTCCCAATGCCAGCGTAGCCATTGAATCCAATTCATGAATATATGCAGAGTCGCTACGCATCAGAGCAAGTATATCAGCAACATCCTGCTGGCGGGTTACCCTGCTTTGGCATCCAACCAGTAGCAAACAAATAATCAAGCTGACATCAAAAACCTTTAATCCTCTCATATGCTTCAAATAATAGTCGTCAATATAAAGTGCCCAATCCGGTAAGCCTATCATATATTCCATTTATTGCTGATGCCACCCGATAGCAATAAGGCTTCATTATAAGTGTTTCCTCATCCATATAGATAGACTTATTCAGTTCTATCATAACAGAATGATGCGGATGGCTGAATGTGATAGAATTTGAATATGGTTTGTTGAAAGCAATCCTACCATATCCTAAAGAAGAGAACTCATCCGCAATAAAATCTATCACTTCATCATCTGGCTTGCTTTCATCATCATTGTAGCCAATACAGACATCAACGTCCGGAGCTAAATCGTTAGAGAATGAATGGCAGTCAATGACAAGAGTATTATCCACAATCCTTTCATTGCATTTTGATCTCCAGTCACTATATATGCCGTTGAGCATCTTAATATCTTCTTCGGTCAGGAGGTCGCGTCTGAAATCGTTGTATCTCTTATAGATTTTACCTTGTCCCTCAGCTTCCAGGGGGTCATTCTCAAGTCTTTCCACATCCACATAGAACCGTGAATACGGGAATATCATAACATCCACATTGGGGTTATGGCTTCTGAATAGAACATCCGTATGCCAATCGGTCTTATATTTTACGTCCTCAAACATATATGCGCAGCTTATCCATCCGTAACTGTAGTTCTGTATGGATGAATGCGGTATATGTGCCAGTATCTTGCTGTATCTCCTCATTTTAACTCTTCTTGATTGCTCTGATTGCATCTGCAACAGCTTTGTTTGTTCCCATGAAATTATGCAACAGGTACATTATCATGTCAAGTGCTTTATTCTCATCCTTAACAAAATAGCAAGGAGGGTATTGGCCATTAAACAAATCCGGAGGTGTAGTTTTTTCACCCATATACCATTCGTACATATCCTTGATATTGCCTATGCCCTGTCCAAGCATCCACCATATTTCC
>Ga0265300_10005052_pt1 | contig 10323 bp, 5 predicted proteins | sample AusTroGonzalo_MG_FD_193482 | JGI IMG/M metagenome (GOLD analysis project Ga0265300, IMG submission 193482) | Bovine rumen microbial communities from tropical cattle in Woodstock, Queensland, Australia - Gonzalo_03 | ecosystem: Host-associated > Mammals > Digestive system > Stomach > Rumen ... | reverse complement strand
ACCAACGATAGGTATAGTATTCTGCTTCATTGCTGCTGGTCACTTTTTTCGTATTAACTGGTGCATAGCTTGCTCCGTCCAGATCTTCTCCCTCACAGAAGAACACCACGTTTTCTACTGCTTTCGTATAAGTAACTGTCCGGCTGTCGGTTCCACTTTCGGGAGTATAGGTCGAAACGAAATAAGGTATGGTCGCGTTCGGGCTTGTCTCATACAAGTCTGTTCCGTCAAGCAGGTATTTAGGATACGCGTAGGTCACCGCTGTAGCTTCGTCTTGAGCTCCAAAAGCCAGTGTCTTCTCACCAATATCGGTTTTTACCTCATAAGTACAATAGGCAGGAGCAGCATCCAGCTGTGCCTGATAATCGTTTTTCGCCTCGCCTGGAGCCAACAGGTTTATCAGGTACTGCGCATCGTTCTTTACATAGCTATTGTGCTGATGAGAACGATAATAGGCTATGAGTTCTTCAATATAGGAATGGATCTTGTCTTCCAGTCCGAGATTGATGGTATAATAATCCGTGTTCTGACGACCACTGCCAGTGATGACATTGTTGGAAAAAGTATGTGACGTGCCATCTGAGACGCCAGGGATGTTAATGGTCAATTCACGGAACTGATGTTTCTTGTATCGTGGAATCTTTACGTTGAAAGTTAATTCACCACTGTTATAGCTGACGTCAGTAATGAGGGAATTATTGTACAGGTGATAGTATTCCCAAACCTCGTCCGCGCCCGTTACCCACATCTGGTCTGAAGGCTGTACCGTTTCCTTCAAATAGGTTAGAATGGCATCGCTCATACCATGCGTGCCACCAAGAATCATCGCACTACCGTCGGCCTGCTCGATCATGTTCGCAAATTCTGCCTCTTTGTCCTGGAAGAAGAAACGGACAGTCGTCTCGGCAGGCTTGTTGTCGAATGTCGTCCAGTCGGTTCCGGAGGTCCAGTCGTCAATTCTTACCGGTTTCATGATCGGGTAATTGGGGAGTTCACCATTCTGGAAGATGTTCCAACAGATTTCATCCGACATCTTTCCTGCGTCAATGTATTTATGATCACCATTAGGCTCAATCATGACTTTCAGGCCAACACCGACAACCTCTTCCCATTGGTCGCTGAGCGCCTTGAAACGACTGGCAATGGTCTCGGCATTTGTCGTATAGTTAGCATCCACGTCGTGCTGGGCAAAACTCCAGCCCATACGCATCATGGTCTTGGCATCCTGACCGTTAATCCTGCTTGTATTCGTGCTTTCCACTTCATAGGGCCATATGGCACATGTTGCCGTGAAGCGACGGACACCTCCTGTACCATCACTGTATGTCAGCGGTTGTTGGCTATCGCGCTTGATGTTTTTCTTCTGCTGGTACCATTCCATCGTATTATAAGGGGTATTCAGGAAGTCGTCAGCCCTGCTAATGTACAAGTATGTGTTGCTGTCAAAGGCAGGATAGCCGTTGAAGAATGCCCATCCGATCACCAAATCGCGCATTCCCATGTCATCACTGGTAAGCACGAGTGGGCAACGCTTGTTGTATTTTACCCTGGCAAAAACTGGCGGTTTGCTTGCGTCGTATGACGTTGTATTGACAGTTACATTAACAACGTCATAGATAACACCGTCAATTTCTTCAGATGTTTGTGCAGCAAATGATATAGAATGCAGAATAGCAAAGCCCAACATCAAGCTTTTCAACATGACGAGGCGAATGCTTGTTGGAAATCTTTTGCACAACCGCTTTCTCTTCTCCATATTATGCTTTATATTTTAATGGTGATTATTTCATCTGCAAAGGTACATAATAATATTGTTAGTCCAAAATTTTACATCATAAAAAGGGGTAATGATTTTTTTTCGAAATGAAGATTGTTTTCATTTTTTTTATTATCTTTGCACCATCATCTAAAGTTTGTAATATGAAGAAGTTATACGTTTTACTATTTGCAGCCAGTCTATCGACTTTGGCTATGGCACAGGAGAAGTTCGAACAGGGTAAGCCCAACGACGACAATTATCGCTACTTGGATAACTACAAGGCTCTCAAGGAATACATCAACCGTGACAAGTACCCCAACTTCAAACTGGGTATTGGTACTACCGTCAACGACTACCTCAACAATTCTCTGGTCAGAAACATGACCAACAAGAACTTTGACGAGACCGTTGCCGGCAATGCCATGAAGATGCTAAGCTGTGTGGACAACAATGGTAACATGAACTTCACAACGGTGAGGAACTATGTGAACACCGCAACCAACGCAGGTCTTAACGTCTATGGCCACACCCTCGCCTGGCACTCACAGCAGCCCAAGGGCTGGCTGTTGAAGCTGCTGGCCGACAAGCCAGACCCCTCTGTTCCTGAAGAATTTGCATTGGTTGCCAGTAAGGATTTCCGTACAGACAAGACTATTTCTTGGAGACCTGATGATTACAATACCACATATGGTTTTACCTATAAATTCGACGCCACAAATGGCCTAACGGTAACAACAACAAAATCGTATTCATGGGAAGTGCAGTTCGTAGCATGGAGCAATATTCTCCTTGAAACAAACAAGACTTACAAGATGACTTTTGCCATCAAAGGTTCCAAGTCGGGTAAATTAGATGGTCGTCTTGGAAACTGGAGTACAACTGGCCCGACCTTTAGTATTCCCTTCACGGATGAGTGGCAAGAGGTGTCAGTTGACATCAAGCCCGTTTTGGAGAGCAGCTTTATGTTGCTCCATGTTCCAAATTATATTGGCGATGTCTGTATCAAGACTATCAAGTTCGAGGGTTATACTGCTCCTATTATTCCCCAGACTGCCCAGGAGATGCACGACACATTAGTTTATGCCATGGACAAGTGGATCAAAGGTATGATGGAAGCCTGCGATGGCAAGGTGAAAGCCTGGGACCTTGTGAACGAGGCTATATCAGGCGGCGGCAATGACGGCAGCGGCAACTATCTCTTACAGCACTCAGAGGCATATAATCCTAACGGCAATCCTGATGCCACTTGGGACGTTGGTGGCGATGCTTTCTTCTGGCAGGACTACATGGGTGACCTGGAGTATGTCCGCCAGACATGCCGGTTGGCCCGTAAGTACGGTCCCTCGGACATCAAACTTTTCATCAATGACTATAACTTAGAGTCTGACTGGGACAACAACAAGAAGGTGAAGAGTCTTGTCGGATGGATTAAGAAATGGGAAGCCGACGGCGTGACGAAAATCGACGGTATCGGCACTCAGATGCACATCAGCTGCTTTGAGAACAACAACATCCTGAATAGTATCAAGTCGCACATCACTAACATGTTCCAGATCATGGCAGCATCAGGCAAGCTTGTGCGCGTCAGTGAGTTGGATATGGGTTATGTTCGCGGTTCCGACAGATGGGGAAGTTCAGTCTTAACCACTCAACTGACTGAAGCCGAGCATAAGAAGATGGCTGATTTCTACGAGTGGATTATCAAGGAATACCTCAATATCATACCTCCTGCACAGCAGTGGGGCATTTGCCAATGGTGTCCTACTGATTCGCCCGCAGGCAGTGGATGGCGCAAAGGCGAGCCAGTCGGCATCTGGGACCTGAACTACTATCGCAAGCACGTCTATGCAGGTTTTGTACGTGGTCTGAATGACGGCGAGCCTACTGGCATCGACAGGATTGATGCGGACCAGACCATGGACACCTCCAAGGGTATCTATACTCTCAACGGCATGCGCTTAAGCACGACTTCTCCTGACGATCTGCCTGCCGGCATCTACATCATCAACGGCAAAAAGGTCGTGATTCGCTAAAAGGGAAATACATATAAAAATATAAGCGCCGTTTGCATTTCAAACGGCGCTTTCTGTTTGTCGGATGGATTACCTTAATGCAAAATCAGAAGTTCTTGCGGACACCCTGCCACTCGGGGAACTTCATCTTCAGGTATTCATCGTCAAGGAAGAGGGCGGACTGCCCTACCTGGCCTTTCAGCTGCCAGTCGAGCCACTTCACGACGGCCTTGGCATAGTTGCCGCCGTGCTTCTCGTAGTAGGTGCCGCTGTGACCGTCCTTTGAGTTCAGCATCACCACGGGGATGTTGTCGGCAATACGCTCATAGTCCTTTTGGGCATTGGCGTAGGCAATGTCGCCAGGACCACCAATCATGTAGAACATCGGCTGGTGAAGGTTCTTCAAAGACTCCTTTGTAGACCCCATCATCTCCATATCGCCGATACCGGTATTCAGCATCACACAGGTCTTGATGCGAGGATCGTAAGCCACGCCCAGCACCTGGGCACCGCCACACGACTGTCCCATCGCTGCCACATGGTCAAGTGCCAGACAATGGTAGTACTCCGAACCAGCGGTGGCATTCTGTTCCGTCAGCCAGTCCAACACCTCCAGCAACATCTTCGGATAGGTGCTGAAAGAAGGTGCCTGAGGCTGTTGCTTCTTGTTCTTCTTGGCCTTCTTCTGAGCTAGCTCACGCTGTCTGGCCTGTTCCTCCTCGCGAGCCTTACGCTCTTCGGCAGTCAGCGGAAGAATCTTCTCGCCATTCGCCATGATGACCTCGCCCTTGGTTTCGGGATAGGCAGACCTCAAGACGCCCCTCCACTGTGCCATCACGTCCTCTTCATCGTACGGGCCGATGGCAGCTGCAACATAGCCGTAAGAGGCCACCTCGCTCAGCAGCAGACGCATCTCCACGTTGTTGTTGAAGCAGGCACCGTTGGCATAGACGATGACGGGCAAGGCACCCTTCTGAGCCACCACTTCCTTCAGGTTCTGAGGACGATAGACCGTGAAGCCCGGGCAGGAAGCATCGCCCACTACTTCAGACTTAAAAGGTCCTGTACCGCCTTCTTCCACTACTTGTTTCTGAGTTGTCTGGGCATTCATCAGCCCAACGCTTGCAGCGACCATCATCGCTGTCATGAATAGTTTTTTCATTATCATTTATAGTTTTAAATTGTTTATAGTTTAATCAACCAACATTCATACAGGCGGCAAAGGTAACAAAAAAAATTGAAGGCCGTTGCAACAAAACAGTAGTTTTTGACGTCTAAAAGAAAAAAGACAAAGATTTTGAATACTTTTTAAAACAAATACTTTGATATAAAAATGAAAAGAATGTTTTTAGGAGCAGTCATGGCGATGATGCTCTTCCCTGTAATGGCAGGGGCACAGACCACGCAGACCAACCAAGTAAGCAAAACCACTCAGACCGTAAGGGGCCAGGTATGTGACGTGGCCTCTGGTGAGCCGATGGTTGGCGTAACCGTCACAATAGAAAACGAACAGAGCAGCGAGAGCCGCCGAGCTCGCTCGGATGGCCGAGTCGTGACGTTCGAAGACGAAGTCAATGGGACGACGATGGCCACCGTGTCGGACATTGACGGCAACTTTGAAATAAAGAATGTTCCCGTAGGCCGTCACTCCGTCCGTGCCACCTATATCGGCTACGAGCCCGTACTGCTGAAGGAGCAGCTGGTGACTTCCGGTAAGGAGCTGGTATTGAACCTGCGCATGCAGGAGAGTGTAGCCGAGATTGGCGAGGTAGTAGTAAAACCTCGCGTGAACAAGCAGCAGCCACTGAACGAGATGGCACAGGTAGGCGCCCGTATGTTCAGCGTCGAGGAAGCCAGCCGCTATGCAGGCGGAATGTCAGACCCGGCACGCACGGCCTCGATGTTTGCCGGTGTGGCTACGGGCGGTGCCACCAACGGCATCAGTATTCACGGTAACTCGCCCCAGATGTTGCTGTGGCGCGTGGAGGGCGTCGAGATAAACAACCCCAACCACTTTGCCGAGATCACAGAGGCTGGCGGCGGTGTCTTCACCTCACTTAACGGTACGGTACTGGCCAACAGCGATTTCCTCACCGGCGCCATGCCGGCAGAATACGGCAACGCGCTGTCCGGCGCCTTCGACATGAAGATGCGCGTGGGTAACAACACCAAATACGAACATGCCATCCAGGTGGGTACGCTGGGCGTCGATTTCGCCTCTGAAGGCCCGCTGGGCAAGGGTTCCAAGGCCTCGTACCTCGTGAACTACCGCTACAGCTTCCTCGAGATAGCCAAGAAGATACACGCCATCAACATGGACAACGAAACGCTCGACTATCAGGACCTGAGCTTCAAGCTGAATATGCCGACCGCCAAGGCGGGCACCTTCTCGGTATGGTTTACGGGCCTCATTGACAACTACGAGAACAAGGTGCCTGACGTGTCGGAATGGGAAACGCTGTGGGACTCCAACGACTCCTGGTCGCGCCAGCGCAACTGTGCCTTGGGCGTGAACCACCTCTACCGCTTCAAGTCGGGCGGTACACTACGCTCCAGCGTGGCCTTTACAGGCACTTACCGGAAGTTGGGCACGAACAATTACGATGAGCAGATGTACAAGACGCCAGGCATGGACGGCCGCAACTCGCAGTGGAATGTCATCGTCAGCGCCCAGCATCAGCATAAGTTCTCGTCGCGCTACACGATGCAGAACGGCTTCGAGCACCAGCACATGGACTTCCACACATGGCTCGACTATATCAGGGAGACGGGCGGTCCTCTGTATCGCGTCTATGAGTCGGAGGGCAACACGGGTCTCACACGCCTCTACACCAACCACAAGGTGACGCTGAGCAACCGGCTGTCGGCCGTAGCCGGCGTCAATGTGATGTGGTTCAACCTCAACGACCAGTGGCTTGTAGAGCCGCGCGTCAGCATGCGCTACAAACTCACACCGTCCACAACCCTTTCGCTGGCCTACGCCCTGAACAGCCGCAAGGAGAGCACGGACACGTACTTCGTGAACGGTGAAGGAGCCTTCAACCCTCAGTCCTCCACCCTTCACCCGAATGAGGACCTCGGCCTTACCCGCTCCCACCACATCTCTGCCTCCTTCACCAAGAGCTTTGGCGAGAATGCCATGCTGAAGATTGAACCTTACTGGCAGTGGCTTTTCGATGTGCCTGTAGAGGAAGGTACGACATATTCGATTCTGAACCATCGGAAGTTCTTCCAGGACCGTGTGCTAGTGAACAAGGGTGTCGGACTCAACTACGGTATCGACCTCACACTGGAGCGCTACCTGAAAGACGGCTTCTACGGTATGCTGACCGCCACGCTGTTCAAGTCGGAGTATCGCGACGCACAGGGCGAGTGGCACCACTCGCGCCACGACCGTCGTTACATTACCAACATCTTAGGAGGCAAGGAGTGGATGGTAGGACGTGCCAGGAAGAACGTGCTGGGTGTCAACGGACGACTCACGCTGATGGGCGGCGACCGCTACACACCCATCCCTGACGGCGTCACCTTTGAGGACATCATGAAACGACCGGACAAGTCGATTCCCCAGGACGAGAATGCCGACCCCTTTACCGAGCAGAAGGGAATGAACGTGGGCTATGCCTTCTCGGTGAAATACACCATCAACAAGAAGCACACCTCACACCACTTCATCCTGGAGTATCTGCAGATGCGAACTTTCCAGGGGCAGACCTTTGACCTGAAGACTCACGAGATTGTGGACCAGTTCACCTCGCTGACTTTCCCCAACATTGCCTATCGCGTGGAGTTTTAGTCTGATTGTCACCAAATGTTTTGGTAGAGTCGTCATTTATCCGTATCTTTGTACCATCATACGAAAATCTGATAAATGTACAAGACCCGATCACTCCCCAACACACGCATTGACGTGGCCGACGCTCTGCGAGGAATCGCTGTGGCAGGCATCATCCTGTATCACTCGGTAGAGCACTTCAACATCTTCACACAGGAGCCCATCCTCCATGCGTTGCCCTCCGACCAGACGGTGGCCGACGTGCTGGCCTGGCTACTGTCCGGCAAGATGTATGGTATCTTTGCCATGCTCTTCGGACTGAGTTTCTTCATCATGAACGACAACCAGCAGCAGAAAGGCAAGTGCTTCTCGGGACGCTTTGCCTGGCGCATGTGTCTGCTCTTCATGTTCGGCGTTGTCAACGTGACCTTCTATGATGGCGACATTCTGATGCTCTATGCGTGCTATGGCCTGCTGCTCATCCCCGTCAGCTATCTGCCGTCGTGGGCCGTCTGGTGCATCATCGGCCTGCTGGCCATTCAACCCGTGGAGTTGTTCTGCCTGCTGACAGGCACAACGATGGACCATTCCACGATGTGGGAGTTGTACGGCAAAATCAACCATGCACATGAGCACGGCACGTTCTGGGAGAATGCCCTCACCAACCTTCGATACGGGTTTGAGGTGAATTTCCGTTTCAACGTGTTCAGCGGACGATTGACGCAGCTGCTCTGCCTCTTCATTCTCGGTATGCAATTAGGGCGTCAGCGGCTATTTTATAACGAGGGTAAAAACCTACGAATCTGGCACACAATTCTCGGCCTATCGACAACGGTTGTCATTGTCGTAAGTTTCTTTGAATTCGGCGAATTAGAAAGTTGGCTCAAGCCCATCTACAACCTTTTCATTCTTCTGATGATCGTGTCGGGCGTGGTCTCTGCGTGGTATGCCTTCGAGGGTGTGCGCCGGGTGTTCCACCACCTGTGTATCTTCGGCCGCATGAGTCTTACCAACTACCTGTTGCAGTCCATCATCGGCTGTTCCATCTTCTGCGGCTACGGACTGGCCTGTTACTACAAGCTGGGCATCACCTACGCTGTAATGGTAGGACTGGGTATGGTCATCGCCCAGTACTGCTTCGCCCGCTATTGGTTCAGTAGCCATCCTCGCGGACCGCTGGAGGGCTTATGGCGAAAACTGACTTGGTTGGAATTTTAGGACGACCTATCCCAGCAGTTCCTTCAGCTTGCTGACATTGCTGCGTGAAACGGGGATGGCATCGTGGCTGTGATGCATCACGAGTTGCATGGCACGAGAATTAGAGGATATTTGCTCCACCTGACTGAGGTTAACCATGAAGGCGCGATGGCAACGGACGATCATGGGATAGGCTTGCAGCGCGTCCTCCATCTGTTTCATCGTGGCGCGAAGCATATGGGCCTGCACTTCATTCTCTCCTTTATCCACGATTTTAACGTAGTTGCCAACGGCTTCAATATACAATAGGTCTGCAATCTCGAGGGTAACATGTTCGTTGGTGGTTCCCTCGAGTGTTATCTGTGAATTCCGGTTGGTATCCTCCTCCATTTTTTGTGCATTCTGACCAGCATTCTGCAATTTCTTCAGCTGCTCGTTCAGTAGCCTGGTTTCTTCGAGTTCTGCAGCCAGATAACGGCTACGGAACTTGAATCGCCAATAGAGTCCGATGGCGAAAGAGAGGAAGGCAATAATCGCCAACGTCTCTAGATAATTGGTCAATGACAGTTTGTTGCCCTCTACCAAATCACTCATTGCAAAGTGACGATAGAGACAGATAAGAAATGACACCAACGGCGTGTTAATACATTGGAAGCGAAGATTGCGGCTGATGATATAGCTGACGCCACGGTCGTAGGAGCGTGGCATGCGGATGACGTATCGCAGAATAACTTCCGTCAGGAGGCAACTGAACATACCCAGTGCAAAGAGGCTCAGCAGATGGATATAAGCCTGCCACTGCCACACTCCGAGTCCGAAGGGCTTGAAGATGGCGATTGCCAGCACGATGAATACGGTGCTTATGAAACGCGTGCTGAGGGTTTCTTTGTGTCCTTGGTTCATACGGGTTACAAAAGTAATATAATTCCATTAAACCACCAAACCGTCCGTCACTTTTCGTCCATTTCATCCCACATTTCTGCCCGTTCATCACAAACCAATGCAGAATATCCCAGATATTTAGCGAGTGTGCAACTAATGAGTACCTTTGCTGCGTCAAAACGTAAAAATCGAGAATTAGCAACGCGTTGCAACTTTCTAAAGTCATGCGACGTCAAACGTACAAATTTAATCAACAATTTAAGGATATGAAAAGTATTGCTTTTAGATTAACAGTCCTGATGGCTGTAATGATGATGACAGTGACCGCTACTGCTAAGAAACAGGATATAGGCGGAAGAGTAATAGACGAGAGCGGCGCCCCAGTGCCGTATGTAAACGTGGTGCTGCTGTCGTTGCCCGACTCTGCCTTTGTGCAGGGTGCAACGACCGACGAACAGGGCATGTTCAAGATTGTGACCAATATCAATGAAGGTCTGCTGAAGGTGACGAGCATCGGCTACGAGACGCAGTATGTGATGGCAGCCGACGGCCTTGTCATCACCCTGAAGGAGGAATCACAGACGCTGGGCGAGGTGGTGGTCAAGAGCCAGTTGCCCAGAACGTTCACGAAGGGTGAGGCCATGCGTACCAACGTTGCCGGCACCATCTTGGAGAAGGCCGGAACGGTAAGCGATGCA
>Ga0265300_10005049_pt1 | contig 10327 bp, 9 predicted proteins | sample AusTroGonzalo_MG_FD_193482 | JGI IMG/M metagenome (GOLD analysis project Ga0265300, IMG submission 193482) | Bovine rumen microbial communities from tropical cattle in Woodstock, Queensland, Australia - Gonzalo_03 | ecosystem: Host-associated > Mammals > Digestive system > Stomach > Rumen ... | reverse complement strand
TATCAAAAAAACTGACTCATCTAAATCAGAACATTTTATCTTATCATCAAATTTTGCGTATTTAGAAATTTCTTTAAAAGAAGCAGAATCCTTCCAGGGGGTGTTATTTTTATTTCCACCACGAGCCAACATAACCCATTCGTCATAATAAGGCAGTCGATATCCATCAGAAGAGGAATCATCGTAGACTTCTATTATATTATTTACATGTTCTTTGAAATCATGATAAGGGATAAAATAATGATGTTCAGGAACTTTTTCAACGTTGTTGCGATTGACAGACATTGCTCTTCCATCGATTCGAACATATTTACTACGCGTATTTGAAAATATATAATACGGCTTTAGACCTTCTCGAACACTGCGAATGTTGGCGTATTTCATCGCCAAATATAAAGGAATAGAACTTGCTGCGGAATCATGGGCAATACATTTTTCATTACGTGTTCCCGATTCTTTTCGATTTACCCAAAAATTTATAAAATCATTTTTCATGCTATCAATTTTTGAGGATTTTTGGGGAATCTCATTCCATAACAGTTGTAAAAATTCACAATTGGTCACGGGATATTTGTCAACTAAATAAGAACCCGAAACTTGTACGATTTTCTTTGAGAATGGGTTCATTTGATAGGAATCATTTCCGTATAAAGTTTCTTCATTTTTGAAATCAAGATACTTCATGCCGATGGCTAAGTTGATTTTATGGGAACTGTCAGAATCAAGAAACTTCACATTGATAGAATGAACACCAACAAGAGTTGGCACTCGGTATTTCAAACAAGAATCATTAAGAACTTTCGTATTCGGTGCGTTGTCCCAAACACGGACTTTTGTGTCTATACAAATCTTAACGACTTCGTTCTTTTCGACTTCGAGCCAAGTTTCCGAGCTTAAAGAATCTCGGCTGAGATTGACGTTTCGTACATCACCCGAACACGCGGTGCAAAGAATCGCTACCGCAAACAAAACCGTACAAGCACAAATTAAAAACAAAGTCTTTTTCATTTTCACACCTCAATCCATACGACGGAATATACAAAATAGTGAAAATTCCATTTGATAGAAGAAGCCCCTCTTTCGTCTAAAAATATTTTACAAAGATTTCTTAGGACAAACAGCCCACTAAAGCGTGTTAATAGTATAGGGGCCATATTGCAAACATTCCCCTAAAGGAAAACAAATGACTGAAAATAACACGACTTCAGAGAAAAAAGCCTACTACATCGTTACAAATGCGCAGGGTGAAGAGTTCTTGCTTCCGTACTACAGCGAAACATTCCGTGTGCTGATGGATGACAAGGACACCATCCGTGATATGCTCAACTGCTTGCTTGGGCTCGACAGCGATCATGAAATTATCGATCTCGATTACGAGTTCGAAAAGCCGATAGACGTTTTCATGCCGGAAGATGATTCTGCTCGTCTTGACGTGTGGGTAACCACCAAGGATAACCGATACTTCAATATCGAGATGCAAAATCGGAGCCACCCATTCTTTTTAGACCGACTCCAACTCTACAATTCCTACCAAACGCTACGAGGTAAGTACGAATACAACCGCTCGGCGTATTTTAAATTGATGGACGAAAAAGAGCGCAAGGTCCATTTTTATGAACTTCCCGAAATGGTATCTATTTGGCTTTGCAATTTTCCAATTCTAAAGTCAGAGAATATTTTTAAGGACTCCTGGGCGGTTTATAGCGAGGACGAAGTTCTCCATAGCGATACAACACATAAGGCTCTTCCAATTTTCACAAAAAAAAGGTATATTGTAGTAGACCTTCCGAACTTTAAGAGGATTCGTAAGAACATCAGTTCACGCGAGGACTACTGGCTGAAACTCTTGTCACAAGGACCGCTTGAAGTTCCCGAATCGAAGGATCCTATTTTTAGGGACGCCCTCAACCGTTTACGCGTAAGTCGCATAAGCCCTGAACTGCTTAAAGCCTTGGAGGAACATATGTTCGATAAACACGCTGATGAAGCTATCGAAGCCGAGATTTGGCTTAAAGCGGAGGCCCAAGGACTAGCGAAGGGGCTTGAACAAGGTCATATTGAAATGGCTCTCGCCATGCTTGCAGACAACAAGCCTATCGAGGAAATTGTCAAGTATTCTCATCTTCCCGAAAGCAAGGTTCTTGAACTGAAACAGTCTCAGGCGAAGGAAACGCGCAAGTAATAACTGTGTTTTCCCGGCCTCAGTGCCGGAAATGGCTTTTCTTTCGGAAAGGAACTTTATTCTTTTTATCTCCTCCACAAGCAAATATCATCCATCATACCGATTGCCAAATTGATGTTATGTGTAGGATTGTCGTTATAGTAATTGATGTAATAGGACGATTTTTCTTTTACAAGTTCTTTCGCGGCTTAAAAGTCCCCTTGCGGGAACCTATTCTACCCAAATGTCGTTGGGGAGTTTTCCGATGTCGCGGAAGTCGAGCTTACCGCTTGTTGCGGAATTCATGCTCACGAGGCGTGCCAAAGGCTTGCCAGCGCGTTCAATGACAATTTCTTCGTCCTTGATGGCTACCTGGTTCAAGAGCGTCCCAAAATTCTGACGCATATCCATTGCAGAAACAACTTTCGACACTGTTAGTCCTTTTTATACCAATTTAATTATTATTATAATTAACGTCAAAGGTGACCCCGGCACAGAGGCCGGGGTGACAAGCGGAAATGACAATGCAAAAGGTGATCCCGGCACCCCGGAACTTGTCCGGGGCAGTCTCTGGCCGGAGTGACATCAAAAAAAATGGATCAAGAAGTTCGCACATTTTCGGTCACGCAATACATGCGTTCACTCAAGAATACCGTAGAGTCTACACCTGCGGTTTGGGTGCATGGCGTGATTTCGCAAATTGCAGAGAAGCCTTTCGGCGTGTACCTGAGCATTGCGGACTTCAACGAGGGCGACGTAAAGCCCAAAGCCACTCTCGCCCTCTACTGCTACACCGCCAAGTACGATGCGATTCTCGCCAAGATTTCCAGCCTGTCGCAGTCGTTTACGCTCAAGCACGATCTCAAGGTCAACTTCTTGATTCGCGCCGAGCTTTACATCCCCTACGGAAAGCTGCAAGCGCAAATTCTGGATATCGATCCGGTCTACACCATCGGCGAACTCGCACTCACCAAGAGCGCCATTTTAAAACGCCTTGCGACCGAGGGCCTGCTCGACAAGAACAAGCAACTTGAACTTGCCGATGTTCCGCTCCGCGTGGGCCTCATTACCGGCGAGAACACCGCCGCCTACAAGGATTTCACCACCCGCCTCGAAGCCTCGCCCTTCGCCTTCGAAGTGACGACCGTTTACGCCCGCATGCAAGGCAACGAAACCGAAGGCAGCATCATTGCGGCACTCGAACAACTCCAAAGCGATTCCAATTTAGATGTTGTCTGTATTGTGCGCGGTGGCGGCGCCAAGACGGACTTGAACTTTTTCGATAGCGAAGCACTTTGCCGTGCAGTCGCGAAATACCCCCTCCCCGTCTTTACAGGTATCGGTCACGAAATCGACCGCAGCCTTCTGGACGAAGTGGCCTACCTCTCTTGCATCACGCCCACAGACTGCGCCAAGCGTCTCGTAGAACGCGTCACGGACAGTTGGAACCGTATGACCGAAGCCATGGCAAGCATCGCCGACGGCGCCCGCGATCTCCTCACCGAGAACAACAAGCAACTCGGCACGATGGGGAACCAACTCCAGCAAAAATTTTTCGGGCTCATCCAGAACGAGAAATCCAAGCACGTGCTCATTGCGGCCTCCATCAAGAAGGACACCGCCTTTTACATCAAATCCGAGCACGAACGCCTCGACCGCAACAAGGAAGGTCTCAAGCAAGGTTCACGCAAGATCCTAGACCTCGCGAAATCCGAGTTCGAACTTATGAGTGAAAAAGTCAAGAACGCCGACCCGCAAACCACGCTTGCCAAAGGCTATTCGCTTACCTTGGATGCCCACGGAAAGTTCATCCGCAGCAAGGCCCAACTGAAGTCCGGCGACACGATTACCACCCGATTCAAGGACGGGAATATCGAATCCGTCGTGAAATCTGCCTAAAAAAGTGTGATTTTTACCCCATTTTAGAGCATAATTATGGAAAATGGCACGCCACAAACGTGCTATTTTCATTATTTCGTGTTATTTTTATTACGGTGGGCACCGGTACATCCGATGTTTTTGCCGAAGAAGGAGATTCTATGGATTTGCAAGAATATGTAAATCAGTTTGATTCGATGACCTGTATTATGTCCGTCGAAAAAAAGCCTGATGGAAGTTGCGGCACGATGCGTATCGAAGTCGGTAACAAAGCATACATAGACTCCTTTAAATCCAATAACGACACCCCCATCGACATGCCGTTCGACAGAAACTTTGTCCCTGGCCAGGAATACACGCGGTATCTCCCCAAAGACCTGAACTTCGAACATTTCATCTACAGTAGCGCCGTACTGAAAAAGCCGATGCACGCCTACATTCACCCGGACAGGTTCAACGTCTGGTTTAATATTTTCAGTTTGCCGCTTGATTTCGAAGATCCGGAGAAGTGCTACTGTACCTACACGCAAGAGTTGTCTACCGAAGCCAATCTGGAACAGTTGACAAACCTCTCGGCAACGACGATTTCGAACGTTCTCAAGACCTGCATCAAGCTGAGCAGCACCAAGAACTTCCTCAAGACGATGGACGAAATCATTGCCGACATCCGCATCATTTGTCGAGCGAACTACTGCTGCATCATGCAGACGGACTTCAAAGCCAATACATGTTCTCTTTTAAGTGAAAACGCCGCCCCTGAAATCGGCAGGCACACTTTGCTCGACTACATGGACGACAAGTTCATAGACATCGTCAAGACGTGGCTCGACACCATCAATGGAAGCAACTGTCTGATTATCAAGGACGAAAACGAGATGAACGAAATCAAGGTTCATAACCCGGCGTGGTACGCGTCCATGCAGAGCGCGAACATCCACAGCCTCGTCCTGTTCCCGTTACGCTATAACGAAGAAAATATCGGCTTTATCTGGGCCACGAACTTTGACACGAGGGATACAGAACACATCAAGGAAACCCTTGAACTGACGACATTCTTCATCGCCTCCGAAATCGCAAACTACCAGTTGTTGCAAAAGCTCGAAATGTTGAGCACCACAGACCTCTTGACCGGCGTGAAGAACAGAAACGCGATGAACAACCGCGTCCTGAAAATCATAAGCGGCCGCGAACGCATGCCGAACCAATACGGCATCATTTTCGCAGACTTGAACGGGCTCAAGTTCGTCAACGACGACAACGGCCACAACGCTGGTGACAACCTTTTGAAGAATGCAGCCAACGCTCTGAAAACAAGCTTCGAAGGGAGCGAAATTTACAGGGCTGGCGGTGACGAGTTCGTGATTATCGCCATGAACAAGTCCAAAGAACTTCTGGAATCGCAAATCGAAACCTTGCGAAAGAAAGAGGATGGGCCAGAACACATCAGTTTTGCCGTCGGTTTTTACTACGACGAAAAGCATCTGGACATTCGAACCGCCATGCGCGAAGCCGATGCACTCATGTACGAAGACAAGAAACGTTATTACGAAATGCACCCTGAATGTAGGAATCGTTAGCTTATGGATTTACAGAGTATTGTAGATAGATTTCATACGATGACCAGCATCTTGTCCGTTGAAAAACGTGACGACGACAGAATAGGTACGATTCGCATCGAGGCCGGTAACGCCCCGTATATCCAAGCTATGGAAAAAATGGATAGCGACGGGAATATCATCTTTAAAGAAAAATTCGTTCCTGGTTGCAACTACGAACGCTACATGAAAAAGGAACTGAATTTTGAAAACTTCTGCTACGAATGCGCCATCAAGAAGAAACCCGTACACGCCTATATTCGACCCGAGCATTATAACTTTTGCATCAACTTGATCATGATGCCGCTCAGCATCGAAGACCCGAAAAAGGCTTACTGTACTTATTCGCAAGAAATTTCTTTTGAAGAAAGCGTCGAAGGATTGACGAACCTCTCCGCCGAAGCCTCGTCGACCATTCTCAAGACCTGCATCAAGCTCCGCAGTACGCAGAACATGCGCCAAACCATGGATGAGGTCATCAACGACATTCGCGAAATTTGCGGGGCGCAATACTGCTGCATTTTGCTCACGGACTTTAGTGAACATTCTTGTTCCGTATTTAGCGACGCCCTCAAGGAAGGTGCAAAATTGCAATCCATCCGCGGGATCTTGGACGAAGACTTTATCAATTACGCCAAGACCTGGATGGATATTCTTGCCGGAAGCAACTGCCTGATGATCAAGAACGAAGGCGACTTTATCTTCGTCAAGCAGAAAAATCCGGAATGGTACAAATCGCTGAGAAACGCAAGTGTCGATAGCCTTGTGCTGTTACCCTTGCATTACGGCACAACGCTTTTGGGCTTTATCTGGGTGGCAAATTTCGACACCTCGAATACGATCCGCATCAAGGAAACGCTTGAGCTTTCGACGTTCTTTATCGCCTCGGAAATTGCAAACTACCAGCTTTTGGGCAAACTCGAAATGCTCAGCACCATAGACCTTTTGACAGGAGTCAAGAACCGCAATGCGATGAACAACAGGGTCACGGAGTTTATCGAAGGCAAGGTTCCCCACAACACGCTCGCCATCGTCTTTGCGGACTTGAACGGGCTCAAGCCGGTCAACGACAACCAAGGCCATGAAGCCGGCGATACGCTTTTGAAGGACGCCGCCTGGATTCTAAAGAAAACGTTTGTCGGAGGCGAAGTCTACCGTGCTGGCGGCGATGAATTCTTGATTATCATTCTGGACCAGCCCAAGGGTTACATCGAACAGAAAATCCAAAAGCTGCACGAAGAATCCGAGATTCCGGACCACGTCAGCTTTTCGTTCGGATTCTACTACGACGACGAGGGCGGCGACATCCGCAAGGCTATGCACGAAGCCGATGTCCTTATGTACGAAGACAAGAAGCAGTTCTACCAGCGGCACCCCGAACGCAAGGCGCGGTAACTTTTACGAACCGAACACAGGAAGCGCTTCGATTTTTGCGAAGCGCTTTGTTTTTGCATCAAGCGCAAAATAGCGTACGGCATCCCCAAGCGCAAGCATCACGTAATTCGGCGTCAACACGGCCAAGTACTTGTTCAGCTGTTGTTGCAGCACGGGCCAGGTATATTCACCGGGAGCCTTGCATTCTACCAAGAGCCAGGGCTTGTTCAAAGGCGCCCCGTCACGGAAATTATGCACCACGATATCGGCACGGTCATCCGTTTTCGGTTCCACGAGGTATAGCGGGAATTCCACGGCAATCAAGTGGGCCGGCACCTTTACCACGTCCAGCAAATAGCGCACCGTCGCCTGACGCACATGTTCTTCGGGCGTTGCGGGAACTTCCTTTTTGCGGATCGGATCGTAAAGCGTGTCGTGTGTCATTTAACCTTTACCTTGGTAACATATCCTGCCTGAACAACAGATGCATCCACAGGGCATTTCACAAAATCAATGGATTCATAAAAATCTTGAGATCTTTTCATGACTCGTGCGCAAAACATCGTATTTTCAAAGGCTTCTTGCGAAGTCCAAAAATAGAAAACATACTCCTTAGAAAAATTCATGAACCTTCCCTCGGGCCATACCGATACACGTTCTTTATTGTAGTAATGATGCAAGAATGTCGACGTATCAGGAATTTCAAATCCCGAAGGACAATTGCGTTTGGCTTCTTCCCAAGTCATAAGCGGATGATAATCAGAATAATATCTCGTATACTCATTTTCCACAACTTCCACCATTTCCCTATCATTCTTAGAAAGATCAAACAGCGAATCGATGAGAGTATTGTAAGGCGTCGTTGTATCTTCTGGTGTGATAAAGATCTGGAGTATGTCGTTTCGCTTGGAGATGGTCGGCATATACTTTTTACCATCCACCTCAACGCTTCGCACATTCATTTCCGATTCGGAAACGTAACTCAGTCTGAAAGTCCACTTCAATCCGTAATCGTTTATTTCATAAAGCGAATTTCCAACGAAATGACCATTCTGGATACTTTCTATAGAATGGCAACAATCGACAATTATTTTATCAGGAACTACATCGTCATTTTTTTGAACACATCCCATAAATCCTTCAATATCATCTATATAAACCAAAGGCTTTTCCCAAGGATCTTTTCCGCAATTTCCATATTCCTGTTCATATAGTTTTCCATGATAAGCGATAATCTCGTCCCTCGACATTTCGAGCCAATCGCCCTTGCGACACGAAAGATAATTCCCATCCTCTACGACAACGGTACCTTCGACACATCCCGAAGAACTGGAGGACACAGAAGATGACGATGATTTTGCAGAAGAGCTGGACACTACAACAGATGAACTGCTGGAAAGTTCCGGAATCAGCACATAATTTCCCGATTTGCAATAAAACGATCTTGAAACGTACAGACTATTTTCGACCTCATTATTGACCGTATCCCCTTCCGTTTTCTTTTCACATTTGGGATACTTATAGGCTTGTTGCACCATCGATTTGCAGTATTCGAGGTAGCAAGAATCATGCACCATATTGTCGGCCACCATAACGGAATCCAAGCGAAACTCCACCTTTTTTCCGGCAACGGATAACGCAAAGGCCTTGGCAAGTTCATCAAATTTCTTTGCAAAGGAAACGTTATTCAACGAGTATCCGCAACTGAACAGAATCCATTTTTCGCAGTAAAAGGCCGAATTGTCCGGGAACAGTTTAAGTTCACTGGACAAGAAATCCTGCAAATCCTCCAACGCAATCTTTTTCGCAATGCGCAAGGGATAATTTTCCTGAACAACAAGATCTTCTATACGGTACTGCATAAAAGCATCGACAACATCCATACGGACATTTTTAGACTCGTTTATGTCAAAATAAGAGACAAGCGATATCGATTCCCCATTCGGCATGACGCCACCATAAGTCAGCCTTACGTAAGGAGATTCATAATCATCGGCTGCAAAATAGATTCCACCATTTTCCAAAGAGTCCTTTTTTATCGTCTGTGGACGTAACACATTCAACGAATCATCCACGACAGCCACCGCAACCGAAACTGGTGTTACGTTATCAATACCAGACACAGAAACTTTAAGAGTAACATCTTTCAAAGGAGTTCGTGTTCCACGGAACACCCAGCCTTCTGCTTCGGGACCTTCTAGGACATCCAAATTCTCCCCGCAGCCGAATGCCAAGAGCGACAAAAGGACAAGCAAATATTTTAAGCGGCACTTCATTCCCCTACCCCGCTATATGAATATGTTCAATTCTCGGATAATGGTAATTTGTTCCGGAACACGTAATATTACCGTACTTTATATCCCAGTCCACTTTAAAATCGGGTTCATCGATAAACAAGTTAAAATTCAAGATTTTACGCAAGGTACATTCATCGCCAAAGGGCAGATACGAGAAACTCTCTGTTTCTTTAAGCTTGAATTGATCCCTATTGAAAGCCCTGATATTTTCGTATAAAGAATCGCGAAAAACGACTCGTTTGGTATCGGAACAATCTACAGTGGAACAACCGTAAAGATCTACGTAAAATTCTTTGATGACCCTAGCGGACTTGGGTTTTACCTTACACGAATCCCCAGACGAAGGGCAAATAAAGACAGACGCCAAGAGGGTAATCCCTTCAAGCTCTACAGATGATCGGAACCAGCCGACATCGACATCGAAACCATAACGTCCAGGCTTTATCGTTTGTTGAACAGCGCTATCAACCATAGCGATAGACGTTTCTTGATTGATAAAACCACTTAAGTCAATCGTTTCTTCATAACTATCTGAATAATCAATGGCGCAACCATTCAAGAGAATCATTGCGATAACACAAAAGACTATACAAAAACACCGAGACTTCATATATGTTATAATATACTCTATTCGTAATGCCCGAAAAAAGGGAAAAGCACAAAAAAATCCCCCCCCTTGCAAAAAAACGCCCCTAAAACTATATTTTTTCACATGAATATCTTTGGACAGAACACCATCGCAGCAGCAGATGTAAGAATTGCAGCTAACGCAGCAATGGCAGCAAGCCCGGCAGCAGCCCGAGCTATTATGGGGCTGTCCAAAGAAACCAAAATCTGTAAAGCTTAACGCAAAGAACTCAGATTAAAAGTTTCTAGGGCAGCCCCGTAAAAGGCGCCCTTAGGTCACCTCTAAAAATTCATTTTCAAAAATTTGGCTGCGACACATCGTGCAGGTTCGTCATTCAAAGTGGTAAAGACCTCCAGTATTCACCACTTTTCATTCCTGCCTGCACTCGGTCTCG
>Ga0265300_10005047_pt1 | contig 10328 bp, 3 predicted proteins | sample AusTroGonzalo_MG_FD_193482 | JGI IMG/M metagenome (GOLD analysis project Ga0265300, IMG submission 193482) | Bovine rumen microbial communities from tropical cattle in Woodstock, Queensland, Australia - Gonzalo_03 | ecosystem: Host-associated > Mammals > Digestive system > Stomach > Rumen ... | reverse complement strand
GCACAGGCGTTCTGTACCTGCTACTGCGTTGGCTTCCTGCCGCGCCGCACCGACGGCGAGGTCACTGTGCGCTTCGGCGTCGACTGGCGCGGAAAGATCTGGATCAACGGAAAGCCCTTTGACCCAATCTACGGCGGCCACAAGGACGAGGGCTCGGTCATCTACGAGCATGTGAAGCTGTGGGGAATGCCGCCGGCGGGAACAGACCTTGCGAAGTTCGACCGCGAGCACGGCACTTTCGACGGAAAGAACGTGTTTACGATCAAGGCAGGATGCGGCATGTCCGCGAAGACGTTCTGGCTCAACGTCAGCCACGAGCCGCAGGAGGGCGAGGTCGTCCGCAGCCGCGTTTCCGAACTTGACGGCGTGGAGCTCTACGAATCGGCCAACACCCGCTTCGACCCTTACGAGTATGTCTACTGGTAGACAGTGTCTACTGGCATAAGCACAGGAGGAACAAATGGACAGAATGATGAAGACACTTGTCGCCGCCATGATAATTCCGGGCGCGCTAATCGCGGCAGATTCGTCGCTGACGCCTGTTTCCATTGATATCACGGAGGGGTGGCGTTGGCAGCCCGTCGCCACGAAGGGTGTCACCGACAAGTCCAAGGTCATTGGCCTACCTGAGGAGACGGACTTATTGGAGCTGGAGCCCAGCAAGGCGGACATCTGGCTGGAAAAGGGTAAGCTTGCCGGAAAGCCAGGTCGCGAACGTGGCGAGCCAGGAGGCGACAACGAAAAGGCCGCCTACGCCTGTTGGTTCAAGCGCACGCTGGATGTGCCGAAGGAATGGGCGGGACATTCCGTCCGCTTCGAGCAGCAGCTCAACTGGTGCGCCGCAGTCGTGTTTGTGAACGGCAAGGAGGCGGGCGTGGCGCTTCATCCCGACGGCGCGGTCGAGCTTGCCCCGTTCCTCAAGTTCGGCAAGAAGAACGAGATCAAGATATTCGTGACCAACCGCGGCTATGGCACAGGCGAGCCGGGGATAGTCTATGCCGGTCGCGACGACTACTGCAAGAACAGGGATTTGTTCTACTCTCCCGCGATGATTCGCGTTCGCTCCTCGGCGTTCGTGGAGGACGTGTGGGGCATTCCCTCGTGGCGGAACAAGAACGTGACTTGGCGTTGCAAGCTGCCGTCGCTTGACAGTCAGAAGGTCGAGCTTGTGGCGAGCGTGTGGGAGGACAAGGGCCGCGACCCTTCGAGCAAGAAGCTTGTGAGCGAGCTTGGCGGCGACAAGCCGATTAAGACATGGCGCCAGACGTTCGACCTCAAGGCGGGCACGAACACAGTCGAGTTTGTCTGCGACTGGGCAAATGTTGTGCCGTGGGAGCTTGACGACCCGCACCTCTACAATGTCCGCGTGACGCCGATCTTCAAAAATGGCAAGGAGGGCGATGCGCCGGAGCGCTTCGTCTTCGGTTTTCGCGAACAATGGCTCGATGGGCGGATCGTGATGGCCAACGGCCACCCGCAGCGTTGGCGCGGCTTCTGGAGGCAGACCTTGCCGAAGGACATCGCGGACGTGAAGAAGAGCGGCTTCAACATGGTCTATGCGACGCACCAGCACGAGTCGCGCTACGAAGAGAACGCCGCCTTCCAGGAAGCGCTCGCCCGCGCCGGCATCCAGATGTTCACCGGCACGCCGACGATTGCGCAGCGCAAGGGCAAGATCCTTTCCGACCCTTTTGTGCGCGCGCAGTTCGAGCGCTGCGTAGAGCACTGGGCTCGCTCGCACCGCAACCTCCCGACGATCGCCGGCGCGAGCGTCGGCGTGAACATGATGTGCGCCGCGTGGTGGATGATGGGCGCGTGTGACATGGGGCGCCATCGTGACGCCGAGAAGGGCGAAATTCCGCGCTGCATGAACGTTGCGCGGCCGTTCGTCAATCCTGGCACGCTTTTCTTTGCCCATGGCGACGGCAACCTTGGCGACGTGGGCAACTGCAACTTCTACTTCAACTACGTCCCGCTGCAGGAACGCGAGGAATGGTATTCGCACTGGAACAAGTTCGGCGAGATTCCGTGCTATCCGGCCGAGTTCGGCGCGCCGTACTACGCTGTCTGGTTCGGGTATGTGCACAAGCTCCCCGAGATGACCGAATGGCTCGCGAAGGTCTATGGCGAGCGCGCCTATCGCGAGGAAGAGGACGCGATGCTTGAGCACAGTCTCGAGTTCGCTCGCTCGTGCGCCCGCTTCACGCATGGTGGCTGGTTGGAGCCGGGGCGTAAGACGCTCTACGACTTCAGTCCGCTCGGAAAGACTTTCAACGGGCTTCTCATCGACCGCGTCTCGCGCTGCTGGCGAGCGTTCGGCCAGGGGCCGAGCCCGATGTACCTGGATTCGTGGAAATGGGATGATGACCCCGAAAACTGGGTGCTCCGCAACCACGAGCTTTCGAACCGCGATCTCGTTTGCTTCCTTGGCGGCGCGCCTCAGTTCACAGACAAGACGCATGCTTACGTCGCCGGGGAGAAGGTCGAAAAGACACTCGTCTTTGTTTGGGATGGTTCAAAGCCGACTTCCGTCGACGCCGGGTGGCGGCTTGTGGAAAGCGCCACGGGCAAGGTCGTCGCGAAGGGCATGCAGCGCATCGAGCTGAAGCCGTTCGAGATCCGCTTTGAGCCGATTTCGTTAGTGTCTCCAGACGCTAAGGGAGCGCGTGTGGATTATCGGCTCGAAACCGCGTTTCGCGGCGATCAGGTCGCGCCGGACGACCGTCGCGACGCATTCGACATCTCTGTCTATCCCGCGTCCGCTCCTGCGGCGGCAGGCGAAGTCGTGCTCTTCGATCCTCGCGGCGAAAGCGCGCCTATGCTCGCCGCATGTGGTGTCGCCACGCGCAAGGCCGATTCTCTCGCGGCGCTTCTCGACGCCGGCGAAAAGCAAGGGCTCCGCCTCGTGATCGGCCGGCGTGCGCTCGACGGGCTCGTCGACACGAACGCCCTCGACCGCGTCGCCGCCACGAACGCCTTCGAACGGCTCGCCGCGTTCGTGGAGAACGGCGGCCGGGTGCTCGTCCTTCCGCAGTCGCCCGACGTCTGGAAGGCGCTCGGCTTCCAGTTCGAGGACTCGATGCCGCGCGCGCTCGCGAACGTCGGGCTCCCCGGCGTCGACGACACGGACCTCTCCTACTGGCGCGGGATGCCGCTCCCGCTGCGCGACGGGAACGCGTGGACCTACGGTCCCGACTGGGGACACATCCAGCGCGACTACCCGACGAAGGGCCGCGGCTGGCGCTGGAAGCACACGCACGCGCTCGCCTCCGAAGTCCTCCTGATCCCGCAGCGCGCTGGGTTCCGTCCGCTCGTTCGCGGCGACTTCGACCACAGCTATTCGCCGCTTCTGCGCCTTACGAGCGGAAAGGGTGCTGCGACGTTCTGCACGTTAGACTTCGAAGGGCGCGTTGGCACCGGCACGACAAACGATTGCCCTGCGGCGACGGCAGTCGCCCGCGCGACCTTCCGTGAATTCCTCGCTGACCGTTCGACAGCCGATGCGCCGGTCTTTGTCTATGGCGAAGAGTCGGAACGCCTCGCCGCCTCGCTTGGGCTTGATGCGAAACAGTGGAATCCAGGAGATTCACTGCGCGGCGGTGTCTTGATCGCAGGCGGCACCAACGTCGTTGTACAGTTGAAGGACGTGAAGCGTGCCGTCGGATCGGACGGCCATGCGTTGCTGTTGCGATGCAATGAGGCCGCTGCCAAAGCCGGACTCGCGCCATCGGGCGGCGCCACCCTGTTGCGTGTCGCAGATGTGGACTTCATTCGCACGCTGCCGGGTTTTGCCGACGTCGGGCCGTCGCTCTTGCGTCTGCGCGAGGCAGCCACGGTAGATGCTCTCCATCCCGCCGCCGGCTGGAAGGTCGACGGGAAGGGCGCAATCGCCGTCTCGAACGACGGGCGGATCGTCTTTGACCAGATCCCCCTCTATCTGCTTGCGGACCGCGCCCGTGCCGCCAAGGACTGGGTCGCGCACCGCAACTGGTCGCAGAGTCAGGACAACCAGCTGCGCCGCCACGCGCTGCTGCTTGGCAAATGGGGCGCTATGCCGTCAGAGGCCACGCTTGCGCGAGCGTTGCATCTCGCCGCTGAGAAAGAGGAATCCAAGGCCAACCTCTATTGGAGCGAGAACCTTGGTTTCGATCCGTTCTTGTTTATCTACTGGTAGCCCCGTGCATCACGAGAAGCCAAGTTTTCTTAGATTAGAAAAGTTACAACATGCTAAGGAATTTTTTTTTGGTAAAATTGCGACGTGCCTACTTAGGTGAAAAGGGAGATAAGTGCAATGAAATCAATTCTTTCCGCGCCGCGTTTCCTCGCATTCCTTGCTGCTTTCGCCGCGTTTGCGACGCAAACCGCCACGGCATCTTTCCTTGAAGATCTCGCGGCGAATGCGAACAAGGTCGCCTCGTCGCCCTACGCGACTGGCGGCGACGTGATCCTGCACCTGCAGGGCGTCGGCTATGACGACTACGTCCATGTCTTCACGAACACGGCGTCCGCCGGTGCCTTCACGCCGTCTCAGGCTCTGACCGCCCGCCTCCTTCTCGTTGCAGGAGGAGGTGGCGGCGGAAACAAGTCCAACAAGCCGGGCGGCGGCGGCGCTGGCGGTATGATTGAAGTGGCGCGCGAGGCACTGTCCGCCGATACGCCCTATGCGGTCACGATCGGATCCGGTAGTGTGGGCACGTCGCAGAACAAAGGCACGACGGCCGGGGATTCATCGTTCGTGGGCGGGTCGGTTTCGTACGTGGCCGTAGGCGGCGGACGAGGCTCGGATTATGCCACGGCCGGATTCATGTCCGGCGGCAGCGGCGGCGGCGCGGGATCGAACAACAGCCCGTGGTCCGGCGGCTCCGGAACGCCAGGCCAGGGGCATGACGGCGGTTCCGTCGCGCGGTTCTCATCGGGTAATGGCGGTGCCGGCGGCGGAGGCGGCGCGGGTGCGCCGGGCGGGGCGCTGTGTTCGTATGTCGGCTCGTCGCCTCTCGGCCTCCATGCCGGAATCGGCGGCGACGGCCTGCCGTCCGACATTCTCGGCTTCTCGCAGTATTTTGCGGGCGGTGGCGGCGGCTATGCAAACTTGTCGTCGGCTAATGGTTATGTCCGCGCACCTGGTGGACTCGGCGGCGGGGGCAGCGGCGGCATCGGCGACGACCCCGTCGGAGAAGACGGCGAGGACGGCCTCGGCGGCGGCGGGGGCGGCGGACTCGGGGACTACCCCACCGGTCGTGGCGGCAGCGGTATCGTCGCTGTTCGCTATCTGGTCTGGACATCTAACGCGCCGCTCCTGCGGCCTTCGTCGGCCGTCACGGAGGGCGGGACGTTCGTGGCCGTGACCGGCGCGGTTGGCGCATTTGGCGCAGGCGAATCGTCCGCCTTGGTGAAGATGCGCTACTGGAAGACCTCCACGCCAGCCGATACGACGACCATCGACTTGGTCGAAATCGTCGGCGAGGGCAATCTCGATGTCGCATTCAGCAAGACAGTCGGCGGCTTCGACGCCAAGACCGAATACGGCTATGCCATCTACGCGGCAGGCGCGAACGGCGCTTCGGCCGAGCAGACCGGAACGTTCACGACTTTCGCCGCGACGCTCGGTGGATCGGGTGGAGCAATCCTGACCAATGGCTTCTACCGTATCCATGTCTTTGACGACCCCCGTGCGCCCGCGACCTTCACGACTGTTGATGACGGCTATGTTGACATCCTCGTGGTCGGCGGCGGCGGCGCGGGGGGCTATGGCGCCGCATCCGGCGGTGGCGGTGGTGGCGGCGTCGTCTACTCGAACCATGTCTATCTCGCGGCCGGTGCCTACGCCGTTACGGTAGGCACAAACGGGACGATGCTTTCGGGTGGGACGAGCGCCAAACATCCCGGCGGCAACTCGTCATTCGCCGACATCATCGCCTATGGCGGCGGATGCGGCGTCGGCTGGGACGACAACAAGGCCACTGGATCAAGCGGCGGTTCTGGCGGCGGCGGCTCGCGCAATGTAAACGGAAGCCAAGCGGGTTGCGTCTACGGCCAGGGGCATCAGGGAGGCAATGTCCTGGGCTATCCCAACTACAAGGCTGGCGGCGGCGGCGGCGCAGGGGGCCGTGGCGCCGATGGCTCAACAGAAGGTCCAGGCGCGGGCGGACCTGGATACGCATGCTCCATCACCGGCGAGACGGTCGTCTACGGTTCGGGCGGCGGCGGCGGCGCAAGAATCGCCACCGACGCGATGGCACCGGGCGGGGAGAACGGCGGCCATGGCGCCTGCTGGACCATCGCCGCGACTTCGGGCGTTGACGGTACGGGCGGCGGCGGAGGAGGTGGCTGCGACGTTTTCAAGCAGAGCGGAAATGGCGGTTGCGGCACCGTCATAGTCCGCTACATCGACTGCACGCTCTTGGGCGACGATCCGGCCATCGCGGTCGAAGTCGCGGAAACGACGCCTGTCTCCGCCGTTGTCGAGGTCTCGGTTCCCCATGCGGGGGCGTCTGCGACCGTCACGCTTTCGGTCGCGGTCTCCTACGAGGAGGGAGGCGCGGCGATCGCCGCGCTTTCGCGGACGGTTCCGGACTTCATCGGCCCGCTGACGATTCCCCTCGCCGGGCTTTCGCCGGGACGCACCTACTTCGTGGCCGCGACGGCGGACAACGGAACGAAGACGGCGACTGCAACGACTTCGTTCACAACGGATCCGATGTTCACCAAGGCGCTTTCCCTCTCAACGGCTGGCGGCGTCCTCTCCTACACCATGGACGGCGCTTCGGACGGGACGCAGACTCTCGAGCTGTGGGTTGGGCCTGACGAGGCGTTGATGACGAATCTCGCGACGTATGCGGATGCGTCCCTTATGACGGCAGGATTACATACGATCACGCCGTTCACGGTAGATTTTCTCGACGAGACGATTGCCATCATGCTCCGCCATGTCGCCGTGGCGGAGGGTCATTCGTTCACGAACGACTCGGCCGTGCTGACCGCGACGCTCCGGGACGGCGCCACCTACACGTGGAATAGCGAAGTCTCCGAGGGCGACTGGTGCGACGCCGCGAACTGGATCGCCTCCGACGGCATGCGCGGCTGGCCGGCGGCAGGATCGACGGCGAAGTTCCCGGCCATGACTGCGACTGCACGCGTCGACCGCGCCGTTTCGTTTTCGACAGCGAAATTCACTTCCGGCGGCGCGTGGTCTTTTGCAGGAACGACGTCCAGTGCCTCGCTCTCATTCGCCGGATCGGGCGACGCGGCGCTTGACGATGGATCCTATGTCTTCGACGCGCTCGCGGTGCACGTCTCGGCCGGACAGAACGGCTGGCTCGGCAACAATCAGAGGATCGTCCTCGAAAACGGCGCGGAACTCGTCTCCTCGAAGAACCTCTGCCTGCGTGCGTCGGGCGGTTCGCTCCTCGTCGGCGCGGGCTGCTCCTTCTCGGGGACCGGCCTCGGCGGAAGCAAGGGCGCGTCGCTTGTCGTGAGCAACGGCACGGCGACCGTCTCGGGCGCGGTCAAGCTCTCTGAACGCGGGAGCGCGACGGACCTTCCCGCGTCGCTTTCGATCTGCGGCGCCGACGCCCGCATTTTCTGTAGCGGCTTCTACTCGCAGTACACCAATGCGACCGTGACGATCAAGCTGGAAGGGACGTATTCTCAGGCGGAGGCGCTTATCCGCGAGACGGGGACGACCACGATGGCGGCATCGGGCGGCACGCTGACTTTCGATGTTCCGAGGACGCGCGCTTCGAAGAGCGTTGCAAAATGCGACATCCTCGTCGCCGACTGGTCGATGAGCAGCATCAACACCTCGCTCGTCGCATTTGGTGAGCACGAGGAAAATGCCGATTGCTACTTCTTCTACACGACCGATGCCGATCCTTCGGGGACGCGATACAAAAGCGGAGCCGAGGTCACTGCGGCTGGCGCGACCGTCAAATACCTCTGGTATCATCACCACGCTTCTCCCGGATTCTTCCTTAGTGTGCGGTAGTGCTATGCCGGTTTGAGATTTATTGGGAATCTAGGCAGGGAAAGTCGTGAGCAGCTGCACGATGTCAGACAGGCCAGCGTAGGGTAGCCATCGCTCATCGCCAAAGCGGGATGCCAAGATTTCTTGGAAAAGTTACAACATACCTAAGAATTTTCTGGCAAAATTACGACGTGCTTAAGTGAATTTCGCCGTCGGTTAGGCATCTTGTGCCGCTTCCTGCCGCCGCTTAGGCACCTCGCGTAGCTTTATGCCGCCGCTTAGGTGTGTTGCGCCTATTCCTGCCGGCGTCTATGTGCCTCACGCCGCTTTCTGTTGTCGCTTAGATGCCTTGCGACTCCGTTCGTCTCGTCAACTTTGAGAATCCTCTGCGGAAAATTCTTGAGCGCCCTCGGCTCGTCGAGCAGCACGGTCTCAGGGGAGAGGATGTGGTCGAGCTTCTTGAACACGCGGTCGAAGACTGGTTCGGGGCCTGAAAGTATTTCCTCCACGACTGTGTGCCGCGGCGTATCGTCGAGAAGGGCGGCGGTGGGTGTCGGGTCCTTCGTGCCCGTCGCCTGGCGGAGGCGTATCGCCATCGCCTTGTAGCGCATGAGCGTCTTGTACTTGGGCGAGAGCTCTGGCAGGTTCTCCTTGAGCCACCCGCGGATCCCGCCGTTGCGCCCGACGACGTCGCCCGACTCGTCGAACCTCAGGCAGTTGTCGACATAGCACTCGAGGTCGTGCAGCATCCCGCCCAGGCGGATCATCGCCTCGCGCGAGTCCTTGCGCTTGTTCCACGCGGCGAGAAGGGCGTCTGGGGTTGGCATCGGCGCTGTCGTGGTGCGGCGCGAGAGCTTGCGCCTTGCGGCCGCGAGCTCGCGGCGGCGGGCCTTCTCGCGGGCGTAGTAGAAGGGGCGGCGGACTATCCGCAGGTCGCGCATGAGCTCGCGCTTCATGCGGTCGCGCGCCCTCGGGCTCGAGAGCTTCTTGACCTCGTCGCGCATGAGGATCCCGATGTCCATCGCGATGCAGACGCCGAGGATGAGGGGGTTGAAGGTCGTGTCGAAGTACGTGCTGGCGTTCCTCCGCTCGAACCAGGCGTCGCCGTACGACTCGCCCTCCGCGACCTCTCTCATTCGCGGGCGGAATGTGTGCATGTCGAGGTATTTCCCGGTATGTGTCTTCGCCTCGCTGTATGTCCAGCCATAGTGATAGGCGTACCAGTACGCCGAATGCTCGTATGTCTTGCGGCTCATATTAGATGTTTTTGCCCCTTTCCTAGTCGTCAGGAGGTATTATACCATAAAATGAGAATTCTATGCGGAAAAATCTTGGGGGTGGGTGGTTTGTCGCGGACTTGGTGTTGCATAGGTTGCCCCCACTGTGGTGGGGGTTGCACCACTTGGTGTGATTTTGATAATATGTGCTCATAAATTTCAACTGGATGATAACATCTGAGAAATGGCTGAAACGATGAAAATATATTCAGGAGTTCTTCTTTTGTCTGCCGTCCTTGCCGCATTTTCCGTTGGTGCGGCATCCAATTCCGCGAGTTGGCCTGTGCTCCGCGAGTACTCGGGCGAGAAGGCGCGGCGCGTGATGATGCCGATAGGCGGCGTAGGAACCGGCGCGATTTCGCTTTCCGGGAGGGGCGGGCTTGAGTCTTTCGAGATCAGGAACACCGCTGAGAAGAAGTTCACTCCTTGCCGTCAGTCGGTGCATCCTGCGTTCGTTATTCGCACGAAGGACGAGAAGGGTGCCGTCGTCGCGCGTCTTCTCGAAGGCCCTCTCGACAAGTCGCTTTACGAAGGTGCGTTTGGATGCGAAACCCCGAACCACGGCTATCCCCGCTTTGCCAAGAGCGTGTTCCGCACTGCATATCCGCTCGCAGAGGTTGAGCTTTCCGATTCCAGAGTGCCAGTCGCAGTCACCTTGCAGGCAATGAATCCGCTTGTGAAGGACGATGAGGACGCGAGTGGAATGCCTGTCGTCCTGATGCGCTGGTGCGTCACAAACAAGTCGCAAGATCCCTTGAGCGTCACTGTCGCGGCGGCGATGCCCAATCCCTGCGGCGGAACTCTTTCGCAAGAGCGCGTCGCATCTGCCGCGCTACGCGGTGTCGTCTTTAGAGGCGACGCAGACAAGCCAGGCGAGAAGGAGCCCCGCCACCGCGAGACAGGCGAGTTCGCGATCACCGTTCCTAAGAGCGCAGGAGCAGTCACTGTCGGCGCGTCGATTTGCCACGCTGGATGGAGCGACGGCCTTGACCAGTTCTGGTGGCGGCTCGTGGAACGCGGCGACACTGGCGACATGGAAGGGCGCGAAAAGTGCGACTTCGGAACGCTTGCGGTGGCCGTTGAGCTAA
>Ga0265300_10005043_pt1 | contig 10333 bp, 11 predicted proteins | sample AusTroGonzalo_MG_FD_193482 | JGI IMG/M metagenome (GOLD analysis project Ga0265300, IMG submission 193482) | Bovine rumen microbial communities from tropical cattle in Woodstock, Queensland, Australia - Gonzalo_03 | ecosystem: Host-associated > Mammals > Digestive system > Stomach > Rumen ... | reverse complement strand
CTTATCAGCCAAAGCGGGCAATTCAAACCGCCATGCGGCGGTTTTAAATTTTGCTATTTCACAAACAAAACTTTCATAATGGTGTCAAACCTTTCTTGGAGTTCTTTTTGGGCTTCTGGGCTTAGTTTTTTATAATCACCAATCAGTTTCCTTTTTACAAAATCTCTGCCCTCTTCCACGGGCAAGCCCATTTTATTATATGCCAAACTAAATAAAGAAGGGATGCTATCGAAATGTGCCATAACGTCCGCATCTGCTAAAATTTGTTCTTCCAATGTATCTCTGGTATCATTTTTGCTGCCCCGATGGTGCAATACGCATTTTTCTACTACATCTATTTTATCTTTTGGATAGTCAAGTTCTATTAACATAGAAACAGCCATTTTTGCCCCATATTGTTCGTGTTCATCTCGTGGCCCATTATTTGCAACCATAGCCATATCATGAAACAAAGCGGCCAATTCACATACTTCTACATCTGCACCACGTTTAATCGCTAAATCGTGTGAATGCCTGAACACATATTTTATATGGTCATTCCAGAAATCATATCCGTCGCGTTCCAAGGATTTCTGATTATATCCCATAAGTTTAGATTTTACCGCTTCAACTATATTTGACATATGTTGCCTTTATTTTTCCAATATCTTTTCCAACATATATTCATGATGCCATTCGCCGTCTATAAAAGCAGTATCATGAAAAACGCCAACTATTTCCCAGCCTTGTTTCAACAAATTGCCCAATGAACGTGTGTTCTTATGACGAACGCCACTTTGCAATACATGAACATTATTTTCGCGCGCCCATTTTTCGACAATCTGTTTGAATTTTGTCCCAAGGCCTTTTGATGTATATTGTTCTAACATAGTTGTTGCTGTACTGGCAACGCGCCCAGAATACGGATGCCCGACTTGTTTTTTACATATATTCGCCAGACCTATCATGTTATCTCCATCCCATGCGCCAACAAATAAATTATTTGGATCTTCATATATTTGAACAGATTTTTCTTTGTTCTTTTTTGGTTGCCCTGCATATTGCCATGTCCATTTTGCCCCTGGGCCTTTTACAAACTTACTAAAATATTTCATAACATCTTCGTAATCTGTTCCACGAATACGGCGAATAGTGACAACTTTACCGTTTTTCAGTTTGAATTTTATGCTGCGGTTCATTTTATATTTCCTTTTTGTTCCTTTTGTCCGTTTTCCTGTTACACAATACATAGTACCATAAACAACAAAAAAAGCCAAGTGCCCTTTGAACACTCCGCTAAAAAACATTTGACAAACGATTGTTTTAGGCTAAAATTAGGACACAAAACTAACAAAAGGTCAAATATGTTTGAAAAATTGAAAATAAAGTTAGCCGCGCGCAAAACGCAACGCAACAAAGAATATACACTGCTGGGCGAAAAAATCGCCACCACAGAAAACGCGCTTGTTCGCGCCCTGCTCTGGCCATTTCGGGCAATTGGATTTGTTTGCCGTTGGGTCTATGATACAATCGCGGCCATATTGTCTTGGGGCTGGGAATTACTGGTTTCACTCTGCCGTGCAATTTGGGCCTGGCTGTGCGGTATAAATATTGTCGGTCTGATCAATTTGACATTGCTGGTGGCGATTATAGTTTTGTTTTCCATGCTGATTCTGGACTTTGTAAATTGTCGTCGCGTTGGCATTGTTGATGCTCCGGCAAAGCAAACCAAAGTCGAAACAGTCACAACGGCAAAGAATTCTGGGGTCGTCACAACAAACATAAATCGTCGCGCAATATCTGAACCCGTGCACGTTGTCGCGGCCGAACCGTCAAAGTCACCTATACTGCGCGCACATCGCGACGGCAAAATATACGGCGACGTCATCATCGAATCGCACGGCGAAGCCATCATATTAAAGAACAACGCCCACATCCGCGGAAACCTGTATCTGCAGCATATGCGCAAATACGTCCTGCCTTGTGGTGTGAAAATCGAAGGCAATTTATTCCTGCGCGATTTGAATATGCTGCAATTCTGTGGTCCGTTTACCATCACAGGAAATATCTATGTCAGCCCACGTTCATCGTTCGGCGCAATTCCACGGAATTCATACATCGGTGGGCAAATAATTTTATAATCCAAGGAAATGTGCAATGAAAAATGTACAAATCAAGAAATGCGACGATTCGTGGCGCGTAACCGAGACATATTACATCGGCGATTTGCCAGTAATGTCTACATCATACTATAACAAAGCCTGTGAAGCATTTATGCACTATATCAAATTGCGACTTCAACACGTAAAGTCGAATTCAAAATAAGAAACCGCCCTGGCGGTTTTTTATTTTGACGCTAGTCCGAAATTGTGATACAATTCTGCGTATGAGAATGTTGCAAAACTGGGGAATTTTTTTACTGGCGATTATTACGCCACTGTTGGCGTGTGCCGACGAAGCGGATTTGGTTGCCGCACTGCAAAACACTTATTCTGCGTGTGTTGGGATTGATGCGAACCTTGCCGATTTGAAAAAGATGGCCGGAATCAATACTGCGATTACTGGTGTCGGAACCGGACTTGGTGCCGGTGCAACTGTTGTTGGTATTGTAAAGGAACAGAAAGACCAATTGGCTGACAAACTTAAACTTGAAAAATTGCGCGCAATCGAAGAACGTCGCATGCAAAATGAAACACCACCGACATCAAACGAAGAACTCGATGCGGCAAAGCGCGAATTTGACAATTTGTGGGGCAAAACCACCGACGATAAAAATACAGATTCAGAAATTGAAAAATTAGACAAACAATCAAAAAGTTTGGGACATTGGCGCACTGGGTTGCTTGCCGGAAACACCGCAACAAATGTTGCTGGGGCAATTATTGCGGGTAAAAATACGACCGATGGTGACCTGCAAAATCAAATTGATAATTGTAAAACCGCTATATCTGAACTTCGTCGTGCGCGTGGTCGCGCAAGAATCGATGGCGTGGATGTTGGTGAGGTAAACACAATTATTTCGGCATGCGAAGGTTTCGAAACCGTTGATATATCAAAGATAAATACCAGGGCAAAGGGTGCCATGATTTCAAGTGCCATTGGCGCAACAACCGGACTTAGTGGAACAATAACCAGTGGCGTTGCAAACAGTGATTCTGTGCGCAACCAAGGCGAAGGTGGCACAAGAACGGATAAAGAAAAAAATCTAAATACCGCATCAAATGTTTTGGCGGGCGCATCAACGGTGGCATCTGGGGTCGCAACGGTATTTAATGCGACGCAAATATCGGCAATTAAAAAAGTCGCAAATGTTGCCGCAAAATGTACGGAGGCATTAAAATGAAAAAATTTTTAATCGCACTCTGTATGATATTTGTTTGTAGTCAAACTTTCGCCGAACCTGTGGGTGGTTTTATTCCGCAAATTCCACCGATTTATGCACACCCGGATGTTGTTGAATATGCCATTAAAAAATATGTTGTTGCACCATATGACCCAAACAAAGTAACCGCGGCATACGAGCAATATATGAATCAAAATGACGGAACAATCACATTAGAAAATCTGCAACAAAAGGTTTGCCCCGCAGGCGGTATGGATAAAACACGCTGTAAAGAATTCACCGATGCGCTGATGATATATTATTACGATGTATGCGATAGCGGAAAAGGTAAATCAGGTGGCAATGAACATTGTGAGAAAAACTTTTTTTATTATGCGGCACCAAAGAATTTGAGTTTTGGAAATGGAACATACGTCCGTCTAAAAGAAGCAATTGGTCTTGCCCAAGAATACGCATTAGTCAAAGATAAACAAAAGGCTGTTTGTGTATCAACCAAAGGAAATTCTAAAAAGACCGATACAATTTGGTGCACCAGTATTGATAAAAAACATTTTTACGAATTCAAATTCAACAATATCAAAGAAACCAAGGATGATTATATAAAACAATCTATGCTTCGGGCGGTATGCAAAATGCATAACACCACATACACTGTTGGTGGTGTTGGGGCCGCAACCATAGGTGATGCACCAGGTCTTTCGTATCCGGATTCATGCGAAACTGACAATAAACTTATATGCGGAAACATAAACAAATCACTGGGACGCTTTTCGTACAAAGCAATGATTGGAACAAGTGATGTTCCACCGACTGGTAAACATACAACATGTGTCATAGAACGCGTTATCAAAGATGTATCGAACCTGCGTACGGCGTATAGCATTGATAACACTGTATTCAAAAATGTTCAGGTTTTGGCAGGCGAAGACATTGATAACAAAATAAAACAATATGTTAAACAAGAATTACAAAAACAAAAAATAACATTCAATGAAAAATCATTTCATTGTTCTGGGTCCACGAATGTAATCAGTACTGGTGAAGTTATAACATGCTACGTTAATGACAAACCTGTTGATTTCTTGTTTGCGGATTTATCTGAATGGAAAGGCATAAACAAACGCGGTGGTGCCCAGGCAATGGATTGCATAGTATCGGGTGGAACATTTGATGGAAAACGTTGCATAAATTTGAATCAAAAACAATGCGAAATGTTACGCAGTGCAAATTTAAAAACCTGTCCCAAATGCAATATGGCAAAATGGGATGCAAAAAATAATGTTTGCGCATTACCCAGCAGTGCCGCCGCTACAAACTTTCAAAAAGATATAAAACTTGTGGGAATGGCGGCTGGTGCGGTTGCATCTGTTGCAATTACAATCGCCACAGCGGGAACCGCTGGATTGACGATTGGGGGATATATCATACTTGGTGTTGAAACAACAGGTGCCGGACTTGAATTATGGTCACAATCAAAAATAAATAAATTGTCTGATGAATTCTTTTTAAAATCGAATAATTGCTATTCTGAAAATTGCGCAGCCCAATTGATAGAAACATATTTAACCGACCTTGCTGCGATTGACCGCGATCTAACCAAAGACGAGGCGGACGCAGTTGATAAAGAAATGGCAAGATTGTTTGAATTGATACCAACCGATTCACATTGGTGGATTAATAATTTAAGGACCGATGATGGTGAATCATTCCTTGAAAAAGCCGATAACGGTCATTGGACCGCGGCACAAGTATGGCGCGCGGTTGGTATAGGCATGCAATTCGTCGGTATCGTATCGTCGGTAACAGGATGGATAATTAAAAAGGCCGGATATTTAGAAAAGACCCTGGATAGAACATCAAAAATACTACTAAAAAATGCAAGAATCGCAGAGAAAAATATTGTAAAATACGAAAACTTATCAGATATAGATAAAGAATTTTGGAAATTATGGCAAGATTATGCGCCAAAGAATCAAACTTTTGAACAATTCAAAGCTATAACAAATGGTAATTTGGATGAAATGAAAGAAATGACGAAACATATGGTAAAACGCAGTGCAAGAGCATCTGCACCAATACAAATACAAGACCAATTGTATGATTTGGTCCCACAACGCCAATCTGCCACTATACGTTTCAACGAGTTAATGAGCAAGTATAACATTGACGCTCTTCCGAAAGATGAGCAAGAACTTCAAAAATTGTACAAATTATATCCAGATTTAGAAGACGCTCACAAAACCCTAAAAAACGCAAATGATGAAATAGAGTACTTGGAACAGATGAGAGAAATGTACAGAGATTTAGAAACAAGTTATTCAACGTATGATCCGGAATTTAGCAGAATATCTAAACCATACGCAGAAGAGATAGACGATTTATCAAATTGGTGGGCCAACGAGTATGCAACAAGAAAAAAAGCATATACTTCATCAAATCCATTAGATGCGTTTGATGATTCTGAAGCATATAAACAACTACTAAAAGAGTATGGATACAGAAGAAAAGCGATCGTCAAACCGTATCAGTGGCAAATTGCCGAAGAATTTCCACTAGAAAACCTTGGTAACGTCATTAATGAACGTGCAGATGATTTTGCCGAAATAATTAAAAAAGATCCAGAAATACAATCTGCATTTAATGATTGGGCAAATTTAGAACCAGAAGATAGAATAAACATCGCCCAGAAAATAGTCGATGAATATTCCGACAAGACCGGGACACCGATTACAGATGTTTACCTTGATAATAATACCGAATGGGGCGGCTACCATATAGTCGGTACAAATGATATATTTTTTAATCCGAATGCACAACTGAAGAAATCAGATGGTATGGTTGAAACTTTGGCACACGAACACGGGCATATGATCGACGATCTTGCGCCCAATGAGGGGGCAATGGGCGAACAATATTCATATTATACTAATCGCCGCAGCTTATACCATAATAATACAGATGCAGGATATCGGGTGGCACTGACGGAACAAAGTTCTTATAAAATGGGTCCCAATGTCGCGAATCAAGCAACAGGGACAACTGACTCTTTTCATGGGCGGGAATATGATTTAGAGGAAGCAAAAAAATTAGAGAAACAACTTGATTTGTTGCCTGGTATTGCTGCATCTGCACCAAGTGGTATTGGTATCGGAATCGGTGTAACAGAACAAATAAACGAAAATAGAGACAAAAAAAACATATTTCAAAAATATAACGAACAAAAAAAGGATAAAAGATGATAGTAAACAATGAATTAAAATACATCAATTATATTCAAAACACCAAACAAAGAGTTGATAAGATTTGCGCCCAAATACCAAGCGGTTCAGACACAAAAAAAATTTTTGAAATCCGCGATAAGATATTTGCAAAAACATCTTTTTTTGATGCTTCTATAAAAATAGCGCAAATTCTTGGTACTAAAACAGCGAATAAAATAACAAAAGAAATAGATGAATTATGCACTGAACTGGAAACGATCGTTAACACCGCTATTGCAAATGCGCATATACAACAAAATCAAGAATATCCGCTGGTAAACCACCGATAATTTTTAACTATAACCTATGCACCATAATGTGCATAGGTTAAACATTTCGGCGTGAATGATTGTAATTTCATCTTTATTTTATTCACAATTTATGGTATAATATGGATACAGAACAAAAAGGAAAAAATATGAAAACACTTGAAAGAATTTTATCGGTTTTGGTTAAAAATTTGGGCTATACTGTTGTGCTGGTTTTGGCAATTGTGCTGTTTGCGATGTTTGCCAACGGCCTGATCAGTGGTATAATCACTGCGTTGTCGGCGTTGATTGGCTATGCATGCATAATGGCGCTTTACAACGAATTCAAAAAAGGCTCTGCTAAAACATCACACAAAAAATAAATAATTCAAAGGCGCAAATAAATTTGCGCCTTTGTTTTTCATTATCGCATTTACTGATTTATCTCAGATTTTTTTCTGGACTTTTTTTCGGTCTTTTTCACATACATTTTGATTGGTCTGTTTCCAACCGTTGCGCGAAATTTATTGCACGGACGGAACGACACCACGCGACGCGCCGACACAATTGCAGCCTCGCCCGTTTTTGGGTTTCGCGCCATACGCGCCGATTTATCCAAAATCTTGAACCCGCCAAGGCCTGTGAATTTAACCTCTTCGCCTCTGACCAATGCGGCGCCCAGTTCTTCAAACAGCACATCGACCAGCTTTCTTGACTGGGCCAGTTTGAATCCGAATGTTTTGCGTACTTTGCTTGCCAAAGTTCTTTTTGTTATCGTTGCCATTTTTTACACCCTTATTAAAGTGGCACCCCATGTCAGACCACTGCCAAACGCAGGGTACAACACCAGTTGCCCATGTTGAATTATTTTGTTATCAAATGCGTACGCCAATGCCAGCGCCCCCGACGCGCCACTGGTATTCGCATGCCTATCCACCGTTATCAAGATTTTTTCCAGTGGAAATCCCAACCGTGCTGCACAGGACTGAATAATTCGAATATTCGCCTGGTGCGGCACAATCCAGTCTATATCATCTTGGGTAATACCTGCGTGATCCATAATATAGCGCGCCGCATCCGGCATCAGCGATACCGCCATTTTATACGTCTCGGGCCCGTTCATAATTATTCGATGATCGGTCGACCCGTGCAGCATATCGAACATCTTGCCATCTGACATTACGACAGTATCGATAATTCCAGAATAGCTGGATGTGGAACGTTCAAAAATCAACGCCCCTGCCCCATCACCGAACAGAACCGCCGTCGAACGGTCATTCATATCGACAAAGCGGGACATTTTTTCGGCACCGATTATCATGATGCGTTCGTGCATTCCGCCCGTAAAAAATCCGCGCGCACAATGCAGTGCGTAAATATAGCCTGTGCATGCGCCCCGCACATCAAATGTCGGAATATTTTTTGTTGCGCCCAAACGGCCCATAACCTGAACCGCGACCGACGGGAAATCCAGCTCTGGCGTAGTTGTTGCGACGATAATCATATCAACATCATCAATACCGATTTTTGCATTTGCCAACGCGGCGCGTGCCGCATTTGTTGCCATATCGACCACCGTCTCGTCATCGGCGGCAAAGTGCCGTTGGCGAATACCTGTGCGCGACACAATCCATTCATCGGTCGTATCCATCACGCGCGCAAAGTCCGCGTTTGTCACAACGCGCGACGGCAAGTAAGAACCATATCCAATCAATCGATTTCCCATATAAAAACTTTCCTTTACGACACCCGTGTATTATACAGGTTTTAATATAACTTGCAATATCAAAATATAGAGTTAAAATAAATCACTGTGTCCCCATAGTTCAATTGGATAGAACAAATTCCTCCTAAGAATTAGATGCTGGTTCGATTCCAACTGGGGATACCACGAAACACAAATGGATATAAAATGAAAAATCGCGCTGTTAAAATTGGAATTATTGCTGGGTTGTTACCGCATCTGTTTTGTTGCATATTGCCGGTTGTGTTGGGGATAATTGGAATGATTGCGCCCGACATCGCCGACCATGAAATCATCCCCGAAAGTGCGGAAATCTGGTTATTTATATTTTCTGGAATTATGCTGGTACTGTCATGGGTGATGTATTTTGGCAATCGACATTGTGACTGTGATCACTGTGACGCGACGCACCATCACCGTACCCAGCGCATAATTTTAATTATTATCACCATTGTAACGATTGCTGGAATTGTTGCCCACATCGCCACACATCACTAAGCATCCGCATACTATTGCCCCTGGGGCAGATACAGGTTATTGTTAGTCGCGGGACCTGCGGTCAATGAACCACTGGTTTTTCCTTTGAATGTTTTGGACACCGTATCATAAAATCCCGCTGTATTATTATAAATCGCCGGAATATAATTCATCACATATTCACCATTTACCTTGATCCATGCATAGTACACACGGTGTCCCGCTGCGATACGGTTGCCGCCAGTATTGCCAAATATCCCCAACGGCACAGACGGAGCAATAAAACTTAGTGATTTCGATTTTACATCGCTTTGTCCCGATGTTTCATCGAAAACGCTGAAGGTCAACACCCCATCTTTGTATTTCATATTCATTTTATAAACATGTCCCACCGTCCGAGTTATGTCTGATTGGATACCACTACCAACAGCCATCCAACTGGCATTTATTGTATTCCCAGTCTTGCTGCCCGCGATTCCCCATATATCATCAGAGCCTGACGTTGGCCGTGATTGAAATATATAGTTAGCATAACCCGATGCGCCGCAATAATACCGAATTTCCATTTCCACATCATCCTGATCTGGCGTAATACCAGTATTCACATACGTGCTGGCTGCATTCTGCACATATTCCACGGGTGTATAACCATTGGGCAGGATGGTTGTATCGTCATCTGCTTCCTCGATTCGAATACTGGATATTGTTACGGTGGTACCTTGACCATTTGACTGCAACAATACAAAATGATCTAACAGATCTGCTGTCATGGTTTTAGTTGTGCTGTTTTGCCAAACAATACGATCGTTCGATGGTTTATACAGCACGATGCTGGGGGCACCTGTGGTATTTATGGTAAATTTATATTGTTTACCAGCCTCTAAACCTGGTGCCAATTGCGCAAGAGTACGCTGACCAGCCAAAACCGTATAACTAGTTGTTGCGCGAACTGTGATTGAACCGTCGGCATTACGTGTAATTTGTGACCATTCGGGAATCCGATCCATAATAAAATAATTTGTCTTTGCGTTTGGGTTTAATGCACGAATTTCCCAGAGCCAGCATTTGTCGGGCTCCGCAGGGTCGTATTCCGCACAGATAAATTCATTGTTTAATCCGTTTGCCAATGCACTGTTGAATGTTTCGGCGGTGACAAGGTCATCCATTTGTTCTGCGTATGTACCCGTATCTTGGTAAATACCTTTACTGCCGATGGAACCCGCGACACCTGTATAGGTTAAAACGCTGTTTGAATCATTTGCGGGGATTGTATCCTGCTTTG
>Ga0265300_10005040_pt1 | contig 10336 bp, 6 predicted proteins | sample AusTroGonzalo_MG_FD_193482 | JGI IMG/M metagenome (GOLD analysis project Ga0265300, IMG submission 193482) | Bovine rumen microbial communities from tropical cattle in Woodstock, Queensland, Australia - Gonzalo_03 | ecosystem: Host-associated > Mammals > Digestive system > Stomach > Rumen ... | reverse complement strand
TCCTACACAACCTCTGCACAGGATTGGGTTAGAAATTATGTAAGCGCAGTCGCTGGTGATACTATTCCTTATTCTGGCGTGGGTCCGATTAAGATTGAAGAACACAAGGTGTCATTCAATAGCGCTGGCTTCGCAAGCGAGTCCTGGGTAAAAGCACAGAAGTATGCTCCATCTGCCTGGGCTGATAATCGTTATGCAAAGAAGACCGATCTTGAGCCTTATGCTCTTAAGGACGATGTCTATACAAAGCAGCAAGCAGACAATACTTTCATTCCTAGAACAGCTTCCGGCAACTGGGATATTCAGGAGTATTCTGCTGGAGATGGAATCGGAATTTCAAATCATAAGATTTCAGTAACTGCTGACTACATCTTAAGATCATACCTTGAAAACAATTATTACAGCAAGACTGAAGTTGATGATAAACTTGCATCACTCGGCGGCTATAAAGTAGTAAATGGCGACCCGGATACTCATGAACCGATTTATAGTGGTGACGACAAGTCTAAGTGGATTTTCTTGACTGAAGATCCTGCTGCTTCTGGCAATGACAAGTACTTTGAATGGATCTGGCTTAATGACGCCTGGAAGTGCATTGGTGAAACATCAATGGACCTTGACGGTTATGCTACTGATGAAGAACTTCAGACTGCTATTGACAATCTTTCAGCAACATACTTGAAGAAGGAAGACTTCCACGATACAACTTATACCGAAGGCGCTAACATTCATATATACGGTAATGACAATACCATAAGCGGTCGAGACTGGACTCCAGAATTGACTACTATTCAAGATGACGTAGATAAGAAGCTTTACACATCTGCTTTCAACAATTGGTCAGCACATGCCTTTGATGGATATGCAACAGAAACCTGGGTAAATGAGCAAGGCTTCTTGAAGGCAGATGCTCTTGAACCTTATGCAACAACAGAGTGGGTAAATTCAAACTTCTCTGGTAAGGACGCTCTTGCTGAAGAGTTCGCAAAGTATTACACAAAGAATGAAGCCGATGAAACATTCGTTCCTGTAGATACATTTAATTCTTATTCTGCAGGAATTGACGAAGACCTGAGAAACATCAGTGCATCACTTGATGACAAGATGGACAAGACTGCTTCAGCAAATTGGGATCTTGACAATTACAGCGGTAAAGATGGTATCAAGATTGAGAATCATTGGATTTCCGTTAGCGCCCAATACGTGACCCCTGAGGCTCTTCAAACTGAACTCGAGGGTTATTATACTAAGGAAGAAACAAGCGGTAAACAGGCCCTTGCAGAAGAATTCGCCAAGTATCAACTTGCTGGCGAATACATCACTTCCGCAGACGCAGATGAAAAGTACATTCCAAAGACTTGGAGTGCCGACAAGGACATTACTCCTTATTCTGGCGGTGAAGGCATCAAGGTCGAGAATCATATCATCAGTCTTTCTGCAGTTCCGCAGAACATTGAGATTACTTCTCATGATGAATCAGTTAATGTTTCTTCCGCAACCGATCCACAGACCGGAATCACAACCTATGACTTGACTGTTCCGCCTCCAGCTGCTGAAGTCAATATCAGCGGTGAGAACGGAGTAAGTGCTCAGTATGACGAAGCGACAAGCGCATGGCTTATCGGTCTTGTGCAAGCAAATTCTGCTACTTACATGGGAACACAGTCAACTCAAACTACATTGACTGCTGATGCTACCCCGGCAAATCCTGAGACACTTAGCGGTTTCGGAATTAACACAAGAATTTACGGACATGATATTGTGGTTACTACTGATACCGTAACCCTAGAAAAGGGTATGTATCATGTTGACCTTCAGATTGATGTCACTGTTCCTGGCACTGACCCTGCTTACTACACAACTACCATTAAGCCTACTTTGTCAAATTCAGTTCTGACACATGTTATTGATGGTTCTTACGCACATACTGAAACTCTTGACTTGTCATTCATCATTGATGTTGCTACCGCTACAAGTTCTTCTGCTCTTCAGTTTGAACTTGAAGGTCTTCCTGCTGGTGCTTCTTACATTGTTAAGAACCTTCAGGTTTGTGAGATTGTAACCGTTGACTCTGTGCTTAATGCACAAGGTGGTACTTATACTGGTGGTGATGCAATCGCTATTGATGCTCAGAATCAGATTAACGTCAAGTATGATAGTGCATCTGGCCTTGGACTAAATGCAAATGGACAACTTGTAGTTAAGCTTGGTAAAGGCCTGAAGTTTGATGACACAGAAGGTGCCGTTGAAGGTACTCTTGTTCTAGACGATGTCACTGAGGAAGTTGTTGAAGTCGTTAAGGATCTTGAGGTTGAACTTGAAGGTAAGTTGACAGTAAACATGAATGTGTCTGATGCAAAGAACGTAGGTAGTCCGTTCTATGGTGGATCTACTCCTTGTCTTGGCGCTGCATTGTTTACCGTTCCTTTGAACCATAAGTTAAACACTGATTCAGAAATTTCGTTCTTTACTTCACAGGCAATGAACCAAAGCAATTCATTCCCGATTATGGTCGGTATTCTTGAATATGACTTTGCATACATGGACCCTGATGTTGGTAAGAGAGCAAGAACAAAGTGGATTGGCGATACTGGCCTTATCTGGTCTGATACTCCTGCGGTTGATGGCAACACAATTGGTGATAGCGCATCAAATGCAAACCGTAAGTATACATTCAAGTTGAAGAATTTGACACCAGTAATTGAAGAAGAGGTTACTGTTGGTGGCGTTAAGTACATAAACAAGGTTGGACCTGAACTTCGTTCAGACCGTGCTTATTACTTGGTAATGTTCTCACGAGCACCACAGGGACTTGATTACTTCTTGTCTGACCAAGGATATGCAACGCCTACTCACTCTAACCCATTGCTTTCATTCTACTGTGACAACATGAACTACTATGAATATGAAGGCGCAGAAGCACAGGCAATGTCTCAGTGGTCAGATAATACATGGTCGTCACACGCTAACGATCTTGCTATGAGTGCTATTAACTTCTGGAATAGAGGCGGTGAAGCAAATTCTATTTACAGACCATTCGTAATGATTAGAAACAACGTTTAGGAGATTATTGATGTTAACAAATTATAACAGAACATATCTTTCTACATCACAGAAACCCGAAGAATCTATTGTGTTCTTCAATGGTAAAGAAGATCATGACTTGGAATGGAATCAGTACATCGGTAAGATCATCATCAATGATTTCATCAAGCAACTTCCACAGTATGAAGGAACGGACTTTACTACATACATCAAGGATGTGGTACCGTTCATCCAGCTAGGATTGTTTCAGTCTGCGATTGGAATCATTGAAGGTATAGATATACCAGGATTGGAAAAAATTAAGACATGGCTTTTAAAGTCACTCGCCGAAGGAGAAGACAGAGATGCGTATAAACAAGTTATTGACTAATGGTTATACACTTACAGAAGAAGAGAAGGCTAACCTAAAGGTCACGCTGGAAGATGTCATCGGTGAGATTCAGTCTGAAGAAGGTTACTGGCGCCCTTTCGTAAATGGAACTAATGGCAATCTTTATTGGGAATGGGATACTTCGCCAACAGGTAATACGCCTACTCCAAGAAAGATCCTTTACTGGCCTGCTTTCAGTGCAGATCCCGAAAATTCGCATCTTCTTTGGAAGTTAGATGACGATGAATCTTGGACTGATCTGAACATCACAACATCTGGTGCAGTTGGTCCTCAGGGCGAAAGCGGCGACCCCGGTGTAAAAGGCGATGATGGTATTTCACCTACTATCTCGACTTCAGCAATTCCCAAAGGTGGCGAGTTCCCTTATGGCGGTACTCAAGTAAAGATCTCTGGCGCCGACGGTGAGCATACATTTAATGTTCTTAATGGAGAAGATGGAACTGGTTCATCTGATGTGTTTGACACAGCAAACACAATGAGCGGTGCTGGAACAGACGCATCACCTTACGGTGTAAACACAAGCGTCATTGCTACACAGACTTGGGTTGGAGACCAAGGATTTTTGAAGAATTCTGATCTAACTAACTACGCAACGAAAACTTATGCGAATGAAGCAAGCGCATACGCTTTGAGTCAAGCCGAGTCATGGGTTGAAACCGAAGGCTATTTAAAACAATCTGCTCTTAGTGACTATGCTACAAAAACATATGCCGATAGCACATCAGCTGAAGCACTTTCTCAGGCTAAGTCATGGGTTAATCTGCAGAATTTTGCTACATCTGCCGGTCTTGATGCTAATAAGCAGTATGCTATGACAACAAATGGCTGGTCTGACTTCACCATTCCTTCAACTTCTGGCTATCTACCATTATCTGGTGGAGCAGTATCGGGTAAAACTACTATAAGTGGAAGTAATTTTGACAATACATTGGAACTTAAAAGATCTGGGCAAGATGAAAATTATGCTCACATCGGTTTGAATAATTCTAGAGGACTGTCATTTAAAGCATTTGATGATACACAGCATCATACTCTTCAATTAGATATGTTCCCAAATCAGAGCACTTCTAATTTGATACAACTTCAACAAAACGGTACTAACGTTGGTAGCTTGATACCAACAAAAATACATAATGGCAGCTACACACCGTCTGCAGATGATGGCATCTTGCATATTATATTAGAGAGTTAGTGAATGTTTGATAAGTTCTTATTTGGCAATAAGCAAATTCCTGAAATGTATTTCGGCGACATTCCAGTTGCTCAGATATACTTTGGAAATACACTCGTTTGGGAAAAAGACAATTATGTTCCGTATGATGGCGATTGTGTCGCTACAGTGACAATATCTCAAGATAAGACTGCTTGGATAGTTACCATCACAAAGAACGGTGAAGACGTGTCAAGTAGCTTACAAGAAATGGTTACTTGGATATATAATGGCAAAGGTGCCCGTGTTGAACCATATAATGCTTATAGCAATACCATTGACTTATCTCAGTTTACTCGTGGTGATTATCGTTTAGATTTATCAAGAATTACATCTAAAGCAGGTGGTTATTTTCCAGGCTCAAGCGCACTTTCATTTCCAGACCACATCTATATTGGTCAGCTTACTGCCGGTGATATATGTGTTGCTATTGAATATGTGCCAGAAGATGATATAACTGTAAATTCAATAGAAATTTTTTCTAATGAAACTACAAGTTATACAACAAGTAGAATTCACATAATTCATGAAAGCGGATTGTATGTTGCTTCGTTTAATGGAAATGGACAAGATAGTATAGAAACCAGATATTCATTAGAAGGTAGAGCCAGAACATTAAATAACGTTGGAACTACTTTATATAAAGATGAAAAGTACTATATAATTTTCCAAGATAAAGATACAAATAAATGGAGTACTGGTAATATAGTATTTAAACCAGCATATTTTGCGAATGAAGAAGGTAATTATAAAGCAAATGTTTATGATAATGCGGATGCAACATCAGTGCATCCTTATTCAAATGTAAAGAACATAAAAGCATTTTTACCTTCTGTTGGAAGTTCTATTACAGAAACAGATTTACAATCTATTCTTAAACTTGATACAGATGAATTATTTTTGTGGAATGGTAATAATCTTACAGTTAATTCAACAGATTTAATTCGTGATGACCATTTAGGAAAGAAACTAACTTCGAAAATAACGAATCCACCAATTACTACATCTGATGCAGATATCTGGTCTTATGATAATCAAACGATTTTTATAAGACATGGCTATGGTTCTAATGTAGTAGATAGAATTTGGAAAAAAACCAAAGCAACTACTAGTAACGGAACATTTGACATCGCAGCCGGTAGTCCAGCAAATCAAAATGCACAACTCTTAATAGCATTAGGTAATGATACAACGCATAAAGTTTTAACTAGTGCACCAGACCATGTTTGGACTAATTATGTTAATCAGTTAGTTAACTTAAAATCTGGATATATTGTTGATAGCACTTTAACTTTAACTCCATTAAATTATCTACCGACTGGTGTTGATAAACATTTTTACTATATAGAAGGTGGATATAATATATGGGGTGATTATAATCATCCAACTTCAATATATGTTTATGAAAATGGTCAATTCAATTACATTAATGCTTATGGTAGTGATGATATGAAAAATTATTTAGATTTTACAACATTGGAATCAACGATAGAACAAATTTCATTAACAACATTAGTTCAAGAAGACCAACAAGTATCATGTAATACAGAAGTTAAAGATGCTACTGTTTCAAGTGGTCGTAAGTATTATTTAAGAATAAATGGAAAAGAGGTTTAATGATGAATCAGTTTTACGCAGTTAATAAACAAACAGAAAAAGTAGCACATACTGCTGCAAGCTTGGCTCTAATAAAAGCTCGCATGCAGGAGTTAGGCGAAGAGGAAGAGGACTTTTACATTTTACAGGATATAGATATGAAATACATTTCACGAGTAGTTTATGTTGACGGTGAATGCGTCTACAACAATAAAGACTTCTGGACAAAAGATGCACCAGCTGTTCTTGAAAACTTCAATGAACATGAAGTAAAGGACTTCATGGGCAAGGCGGTTGACTTTTATCGTTTCACGACTGAATATAATTCAAACGCTTCAAGAATTTCTGCCATTGACGGAGTCGCTGGTGAGGTTGACTATAACATCACAGTCGGTAATGAATTCATTTCGTTGTTCCGTGAAGAATGTATCTTTACTGACTTCCAGACAGTCACGCCGCTTGACATTGCTCAGAAACTTCTAACAGTCATCTCGCTTGTTCAGACGGGTTCGTTCCGCGAAGCAAAGATGGTCTTGAAGACAGTAGAGCCTGATGCGTTCTTGACAACTGAACGTTTGAAGAAGTATGAAGACATGCTTGATGCCGCTGACGCAATCACTTACGCAACGTCTGAAGATTACTTCTATACAGAACAAGCCTAACAGAAACGACATTCATAACATGAGATCCTGCGATAGCGGGATCTTTTCTTGTGTATAAATAATTTAGAAAGAGGTATGTAAATTATGGCACATAATGAGACACGAAATGGTTTGAATGAAACAGAGCGCGTTCCTAGATCTTGGTCTCGCAGCACTGTTGCTGATGGTCAGTGGATGCAGAAGAACACGCTTGGTCCTTACCGCAATTCTGACTGGTTCCTAGCAAGTGCTATTGACAACTTGTTAGATAAAGATGATGAACTTTCAGCAGCTATTGATGCTGAAGCGCAGGCAAGATATAATAATGACAGTGACTTGTCTGCTTGGTGCACAAAGCTCGCAAATTCTGCAGAAGATTTATATGATAAACTTGATGATGAAGTCCAGGCAAGAAAAGACGGCGATGAAGCTGTTGGAGCTGCTGCGAGTGCTTATACAGACGCAGCATCTGCTTATGTCTACAAAGCATTGAGTTCTACATCAAGTACTCTCAATGGACGTATAGACGGTGTCTCTGGCGCATTTGATAATTTCGTAACTGATTATACACAATGGCAGGGTGGTGTAAATACTGACATTGGGAATTTAAAAATAAAGGCAAATCAGTTGTCAGTTGACATCAAAACCTCAGCCGATAAAGTAAGAGAAGAATTTGCTACTGGTGATGAATTCCTGCAGAATCAGATTGATGCTCTTACTAGAGCAAATGACGTAGTAGACGTTGTTGATACATCTGCTAAACTTAATCCTTATCATGGTTATATTACATCCGGTGACATTATCAAGGTATTGGATGGTGAAGATCATATGCAGGAATACTGGCAGTTCACGGGCGCACAAACTGCTCAAGATCCACAGTTTAATAAATTTACAAGAATCGGAACACTTCAGCCTTACTATTCTGTTAGCGAAATTAACTCTATGTTTGGAAATTACTATCCTAAGTCTGAGCTTTACACAAAGACTGACGTTGATAGTAAACTTGCTAATAAACTTGATACATCCGCACAAACAATTTCAGCAATGACAACTAAGACGTATAGCAACACTAAATATGCTGAAACGTTGAATGGATATAAGTTAACAGCACCCGTTGATGGCGCAGGAAATAACATTGTTGAAACTTACGCAACAAAATCTCAGTTGGGTTCTTATGCTACTAAGATTTACGTCAATGGTACTTTCGCAAGTGCTAATAATGTTTATGCTAAGAATGCAACCTCAGGTAAAGAACAACTTAACACTGCATTTGGTAATAAGCTAGATGCAAGTGCTGCATTTAAAGGCGAACTTCTTTTGAACTCACCGGGTGGTGGTACTTTATATGATTTAGATACTTTATGGTTTGAAAGACGTTTTTCATCTGAACCTGAAGAACTAAAACTCGAGGATGACCAAGAAGATCTTAAAGTCTATGCATATCCTATAGGCGATAGTTCTTATTCAGCTAAAAAATATATCGGTACATTTAAGTTAAGAAAAGAGCTTTATTTGGCAAATAAAGAACTGGCTGTTTGGACAAACACAAACACTTTGCCAGATTTTGAAAATTTTCCAAACAGATACTTTATCGTTTAAGGTGAATTTATGAAGAAGATAATGACAGGTTCTGGCTATTCTGGCTGTCATGCAATGTTGACGGTTGATGGCACATTGAATTACAACAGCGACTTAAATAAAAGAATGGACCATGTTCAGGCTGGACAATGGACTAGAGATACGTTGCCTTTTAGAATTGCTAACATCAAGTCTTATGATGATAAAACGACAACTGTTTTTGGATATAGCACAACTGAAAATCTTCAACTTCCTAACGGTGTAAAAATAATTGATGAAACAGACGATGTAAGGTTTAGTGCTCCAAATGGTTATCGTGTATGTATGTTTGAAGATGGATCAAGAAATGACTATACACAAACGACACAAGGAGTTAGATATGATCCTTATGAAGCATGTAAGGTAGCGCATGACATCTGGGCACATAATAACTACAATACACATAAGTCAAGAGAGGCTATTCATGAGCATGTAAATGGAATGGCTGATCTTGCAGACGAAAATTATAGCTGGGAAAACAGAAGAACTTGTTATTGCTATCATAAGTGGGCGCGAGATCCATCATTCCGTGACAATGTGTTTAACCTGCGTTTTAAAAATAACAATGACCAGTATTGTGATCCAGATGGAAATGTGCTATCAGATCAAGAGGATCGTTCATTTCGTTGGATGAGCAAAGGCCGCATTTGTAGAACTAGCATGGAAGCACCAGTAGTTTATTTCAATGTGCCAGATATGCAAAAACCGATGAGAGACAGTGACTTTGACTTACAAGGCTTTTACTCGGATACATATAGGAACTCAATTACTGTAGACCACGGTGGAGTTCCTGTAAAGATGGGTATAGAATGTGTCATTTCCGGCACAGGTTTAACTGATGCACTTACTGGTGCAAAAGATATGACTACTTATCAAGGCACTAATGGATGGATAAGCATAATCACGAAAGGTCTTGGAAGTGATAAAACTAGTACCTCACAAGGCGTAATGAAGTTTTATAACTTTAGTGCGATGCGACAACTTGCTACCGATGTCTATTATCTGTGTGATGATAACTACTGGACTATTGATGAAAGTTGTGATTATGCAAATGGCAAAGCAGTCGTTAACTCTACTGTTATGAGTCAAGGATTTTTATACGGTGCCACTGGTGAAGATAGAATAGCAATTTTTAGAAAGCAGCAGCCTGGAGAAACAGCTGATAAAATTCATCACGGCGGTACTCCTACTGACACCTATGATGCATTTCACTATTTCACGCGAGAACCTGAAGAAATAGGTGGTGGTATAGCGGACCCTGGTAATGACCCTAACTGGATGTGGTATGATACAACTGGCATCTACCGCACTCTTTCTGCAATGCAAGCAAATCCAACTTTATATGGCGGTACACAAGCCAGTGACTTTTATTCTGGATTTTATTGTGTAGATAATTACAATGACGATGTTCCTATCGCTGTAAGTTATGCTGACTGGGATCAGGATGCCGGCAGATATAGATGGCGAGATTTGCCTGAGAATACTGGTATCATCGCGATGAATTACCACTTCACTGCAGTTGATGAATAAATAAAAGAAAAGGTTTTAACATGCTTAATGAAGAATTCTACAAGATCGTTGATGAAATCGCCAAAATAAACGAGGACGAAGATATTCCTATCTCCGCCCCAGATGAAGTGCCTGTAGAACATGAAGAATCTACCGAGCCTTCAGATCCTCGTGCAGCCGTTCGTCAAGCAATAGAGCCTCAGCTAGAAGTGGCAACCTCAATCATTGAGTCTGCTTCCGCTGCATTCCAGAACAAATGCGATGAGACAAAGCGCTATAAGCAAGTCAAGGAACAGATTAAGAACTGGGAAAAGACTCTTCGTGGTG
>Ga0265300_10005038_pt1 | contig 10341 bp, 13 predicted proteins | sample AusTroGonzalo_MG_FD_193482 | JGI IMG/M metagenome (GOLD analysis project Ga0265300, IMG submission 193482) | Bovine rumen microbial communities from tropical cattle in Woodstock, Queensland, Australia - Gonzalo_03 | ecosystem: Host-associated > Mammals > Digestive system > Stomach > Rumen ... | reverse complement strand
ACCTTCCTCTCTTAACCATTCGTGGTCTTGGGAATACTTCAAATTTTCAGGAATATTCATACGATTAAATTTTATAAGTGATTGATAATTAAACGGTCATAATTTCTTTTTCCTTAGCCTCCATGATCTTATCGACCTTGGTGATGGCTTCGTCGGTGGCTTTTTGAATGTCGCCTTCGAGTTTCTTGATAGCATCTTCCTCTACGCCGTCGTCCTTCAGTTTCTTAGCCTCATCATTGGCAGTACGACGGATATTGCGGATAGCCACTTTGGTTTGTTCTGCATCCTGTTTAGCTTTCTTTACCAGCTCTTTACGGCGTTCCTCTGTCGGAGCGGGAATCACCAAACGGATGAATTCGCCATTGTTTTGCGGGGTAACGCCGATGTTGGCAGCCAAGATAGCCTTCTCAATCACAGGCAGCATGTTACGCTCCCAAGGTTGGATGACAATCTGGTGAGCATCAGGCGTATTCACGTTGGCCACTTGATCAATAGGTGTGGGGTTGCCGTAATAATCGACCTTGATACCGTCCAACATTTGCGGAGAAGCCTTTCCGGCGCGCACTTTCTGTAACTCTTTGTCAAAATGCGTTACAGTCGCATTCATAGAATCTTTAGCTTGTTTCAAGCAGGTTTGTGTATCCATTTTGATATGTTTTAATCTATTAAATTACTGTTATCGTTATCTTCTTCTTCAGAAACTTCTTCGGAAAGGCTTTCGTTCTCGTGACTCATTTCCGCCTTCAACGCCTGAATTTCCTGAATATGTTGTTGATGCAACTTTCTCAGCGAGGAAAGTTCTTTCTCTTTATACGATTTGGTCCACTTATAGACAATCATATAGTGAAGAACCACTGCCAAAGTCCAGACAATCAACACAAAAAGAATAGCTTTTAAGAAAGTAATATCCTCACTGCCTTTGAACAGGAAGTACCAAACCACCCACAAAAAGACGTTGGCAATAAGAAAAATAGCGAAATGAATCTTGAAAGAAGTCCTTCGAGCGGCCATTTTTTCAAGTTTACGCTCTTCTTCTGGTGTAATTTCTGGAATATTTTGATTAATTTCAGCCATAATCTTAGTATAAAAGGGTTCCTATCGGTTCTCCATTCAACACTTTCAGCAAATTACCTTTAGTGTTGGCATCATACACATAGATGGGCATTTTATTGTCCTGACAGAGTGCGAAAGCAGTCATGTCCATGATTCTCAGATTCTTCTGATAAGCATCTGCGAGGGTTATCTCCGTGAATTTCACAGCGTTAGGATCTTTTTCCGGATCTGCGGTATAGACACCGTCCACGCGCGTACCCTTGATAAGCAAGTCTGCTTTGATTTCCAATGCGCGGAGTGCAGCACCAGTGTCTGTCGTGAAGAAAGGATTACCCGTGCCACCTGCCAAGAACGTCACATAACCAGCTTCCAAGGATTCAATTGCCTTGCGCCAAGAGGTTTTCTCACACACGCCTTCGATATTGACAGCCGATAAGACTCTGGCTTTCACGTGCATCTCTTCCAAAACTGCCTGCACAGCCAAAGCGTTGATGACAGTTGCTAACATTCCCATCTGGTCTCCCTGGCGACGTTCGAAACCGGAAGACGCACCTTGCACACCACGGAAGATGTTACCGCCGCCGATAACTACGGCTACCTGTACGCCAGCATCCACCGCTGCCTTGATTTCCGTTGCATAATGTACAATGTGACTGTAACTTACGCCATATCCATCGTCACCTGTCAACGACTCACCACTTAATTTCAACAATATGCGTTTATATTTCATATTCTTAATATTGAGGTTGCAAAAATACAAAAATAACGATTATGCGCCACCAACCTCAATTTTCTGCGAAATGGCTACATATAATTTAACTATTAATTGTTAATTTATTTTTTGACAATTTACATCTTGCTGTATATCAGCGAGAAAAAAATTACACAAAACCCTTGACAACAGGGGATTCTCGTTGTATTTTTGTAGGACAAAATTTAATCACTATGAAAGATAAAAAAGAAAAAAAACTGACAGAAGACGGCAACGAAATGAAACAGGCCGTAGAAAATGAAAAAAACAACAACGCACAAAATGAAGCTCATGAGGAGAATCCTGATTCCAAAACAGCGAATGCAACATCGTGGATACCCTTCATCCAAAAGTTCATTAAAGTGATGATTGCCATTGAGGATTTGGTGGAAGCCAAAAAGACAATGGAGCAGGACTACAATTTTGTTGAATTGATGAAGAAATTCATGGAATGCAAAAAGAAGTACGACGAAGAACACCCCATGGAGATGGAAGAAGTGGACGACGACTACGAATGCGAAGACGAGGATCTGTACGATATTGTAAAAGCGATGAAAGAGAACTTAAAAGCGCACGGCATTCAGGTCAAAGTTCGTAAAGTCACTGATCCTGAGGAGGTTAAGAAATTTGAAAACTTCATGAATGGAACGCAGAAGAACGGTGCTACCAAGACGTATGATGCGTAATGGTGATAACACGTAACGCACGTTGCATCAATCTCCTAAGGAGTACCCGAACTTCTTCATTAGCAATTCGTTATTACGCCAGTCTTTCAGTACTTTGACGGACAGGTCGAGGAAGATATGCTTTTGCAGGAAGTCCTCTATGGACAGTCGCGCATCGGTTCCGAGTTTTTTGATAGCTGATCCTTTGCTACCGATGATGATGGCCTTCTGCGTGGACCTTTCCACGTAGAGGGTCGCGGCTATCCGTATGAGATCCGGTTCCTCTTTGTAGCTCTCCACCACCACTTCCACACTGTACGGAATCTCCTTTTTGTACTGCAGAAGTATCTGTTCTCTAATGAGTTCCGACACAAAGAAACGCATCGGACGATCGGTGAGGGCATCTTTGGGGAAGTAAGGCGGGCACTCGGGGAGCAAAGAAATGATGCGGTCTCGCACCGCTTCGATGTTGATACCCTTCAATGCGGAAATGGCAAAGACATCTGCTTCAGGAAAGATGGTTTGCCAATGATTTTTGGACTCTTCCACCTGTTCTGCGGTATATTTATCCGTTTTGTTGATGATAAACACCACAGGAATACCCATTTTGTTAATTTTTTCGACCAACATTTCGTTGTATTTCGTCTCGCCACACTCGATGAGATAGAGGATGATGTCAGCATCCTGCAACGAATCAGTGACAAAACGCATCATGTATTTCTGCATCATGTATGCGGGATCGAGCACGCCTGGCAGGTCGGAATAGACAATCTGATAGTCATCGCCGTTGACAATACCTTTGATTCTATGGCGAGTGGTCTGGGCTTTGGAGGTCATGATGGAGACCTTCTCCCCTACCAGTTGATTCATGAGGGTGCTTTTGCCCACGTTGGGGTTGCCAATGATATTTACGAAGCCCGCGCGATGCGGGATATTATTGAGGTTTTCCATAGATTCTTAAAGTTTTGATGTAAAATCTTGATGTAGAATAGGTTCTGTATCTTCAGGATCGAAAGTCAGGTAAGTGAAATGTGTCAACCAATCGCCGACATTGAAAAATATGCAATGGGGTGTAAGGTCGTAACGGACAGGCACATGACGATGGGCGAAGATGAAATAATCGACGTCGTTGGAGAGAAGAAAATCACGTGCAAACATGACCTGATGCTCTCTCTCGTCTTGGAATTGTAACGTGCTTTCGTCATGGGATTCTCGACTGCGATGCGAACAGAAACGTGCAATGGAGAAGGCCGTTCTAGGATGTAACATACTGTATAACACTTGATTAGGACGGAAACGGAAGATGTGTTTAATCATCAAATACCTGCGTTGCTTCCCTCCAAGACCATCTCCGTGTCCCACAAAACAACGCCGCCCGTTGATACACATCAACTGTGGATCCGCATAAACCTTGGCACCAAAAAGCTCCTGAAAATAGTCCTCCACCCACATGTCGTGATTGCCTATAAAGTAGTGAATCTGAACACTTTGCGCGTTGAGCTCTTTCAAGAAAGCGAAAAGACGAACATACCCTTTCGGCACAACATCGCGATACTCAAACCAAAAATCGAAGATATCTCCCAACAGGAACAAATGTTGGAGAGGACCTGCATTCTGAATGAGCTGGATAAACATCTCTTCGCGTTGCGCGCTGGGAGCATCCTGCGGCGTGCGGAAATGTGCGTCCGACACGAACAAACAACGTCCGTGCACTTCCTGAAGTTGAGTATGTTTATCGACTTTTTTCACGCGGCAAAAATACGGTTTTCTAGGATATGAATTTGGGTTGCTACCATTTGAAGAAGTGACGCTCGCTGCTGTGACAACCAGCTTCCATAAACGAAATGTATTCCAAGAAAACCTCATCGGTGGTATCTGGAAAATGGAATCCGAAATGCGATGCTATATGGCTGATTTGCTGTAAATTATTGTATTCCAAACAACTGCCAGAATCCGAAACATACTGATGAGGCACTTTGGCGGTGTCGGTGTAGGTTCCCGACAACTCCTCTGGTAAATCAGCGGGGAGAATCACGTCGTAAAGGTCTGCATTTTCGGGGAAATAAGCGGTATGCAATAAGGAGAAATTAGCCTTTTCAAGCTGATTGACAATATCTTGCGGCATATCCAAAAGATTGGCATTCCACAAAAGCACATTGGAGAACCCGTTGATATCGAGGGTGGCAGCCACATCTACAGGCTCAACACAAACCGACGTTTGCAACACATTCTCCATTTTCTGCTGCATCTCTGCGTTCATTTTGTGACCGCCGGGTGCAATATGAGGGAAGATTCCCATGTCGAAAAGGCCCTGAGTGTTAATCTCACGCTTGATGGTCAAGAATCCTGTGGCTGGCTTTGATTGCACATCAATGAGCATACAAAGGTTTTCCAATTCGTGATAGGCCGCCTCTGTCAACCATGCTTCCCACACAATAAATGCAGGAGATGTAATAGAGAGCATATCATCAACAAATTGTTGTATATCAACATCTTGTAAACTGTTTTTCAACAATAAGGCTGCATAATCCTCAGCCTTCAGAGCTTGCTTATACTCCCCATAATTCTTACCCAAAACATCCACATAGATGCCCTTTTCCAAATGGTGCTGAATCAAGTAATAATTGACACTTCTAAAGAAGGCATGGAAGTCCGTAATTTGCAGTGTATCAGCGGTATTAAACCAATATTGCGGCGTATTTGGACAACGTTCCAGAATTTCAAAAACGGCCTTCAACGTGTCGGGGATTTCCATCGTCTTATTGAACAAACAATAGAATTTATCCGACTGAAAAAGTTCCGCAAACGGCAGAATGTCATTCTTATCGGCAAAGAAATCCGTGCCGCGACGGTAGTAATCAAATGCGTTTAACGCATTGGTATTCAGAGCTGTACGAGCCAGTCGCTGCAACAAATAGAGCGTTTCGTTGGAATAGCTACCGGAGCTCATCACTAACGTTCCATTCTCTTGCTTCTTCTGCAATCTTTGGCCAATATATTGAAATGCCTCTTCAAACGGGACTTCTACCAGATTCCCGCCACGTTTGATATATGGTTTTGTAATACGTTCTCTCATCTCATCCTCTCTCTCACTACTGCGTCAATCGATGGAACAGTTGTTCCATACCAAGAGCATCCAAATCGGCAGCGGTTTTAAGCCCGACCTTTTCAGCCAACAAATGCAAGTCTTTCGTCAGCGTATCAGCCACCAATTCGCCCTTGTTGATGATGATAACATGGTCGCACATGGCCTGCACCTCCTGCATGATATGAGTGGAGAGCAATACTGTACGATTCTGTCCGTAAGACTTTATAAGTTCCCGAATTTCAATCAGTTGGTTCGGATCAAGACCCGTAGTAGGTTCGTCCAAAATCAGCACTTCAGGGTTATGAATCAGGGCTTGCGCAATACCGACACGCTGTTTGTAACCACGAGACAATGCTCCGATTTTCTTGTGCTGCTCCGGTGTCAGTCCCGTGCGTTCTATAACCTCATCCACGCTTTTCTGCTTATCTTTCAAGCGGAAAACACCCGCGACAAACAGCAGAAATTCACGCACATACATATCGTAATAAAGCGGATTTGCCTCTGAAAGGTAACCCACAATCTGATGCAGTTTCAAAGAATCTTTCCAAATATCAAGACCGCAGACAGAGACCTCACCCTCCGTTGGCGGAATGAGTCCGGTGATAATCTTCATCATTGTAGTCTTTCCAGCTCCATTTGGACCTAAGAAACCTACAATTTCGCCTTTTTTAGCTTCAAAACTGACTTTATTGAGCGCGTATTGTTGCCCAAAAACTTTAGTGACGTTGTTTACAATTATTGACATGCTTCTTTTTTTGCAATAAACCGCAAAGGTACATAAAAATATAATATGCTCCGATGTATGTTTTATTTTGTAGAGACGCGATTAATCGCGTCTCTACACCTTAGAACAAACATAATTGAAAAAAAGGGATGCCGCAAAGCACCCCTTTTTATCGTTGATTGACAAATGTTTAGCACTCTACGATGGTGCACCAACCGTATTTGTCTTCAATTTCGCCGTATTGGATACCCATGAGCATCTCGCGCATCTTGATAGACCAAGGACCGGGCTTGCCGTCTTTAGAGATGACATATTCCTTGCCAGTCTCTCTGTCCTGAATCTTGTGGATGGGGGAGATAACAGCTGCGGTACCGCAAGCACCAGCTTCCTCGAAGGTGTCGATTTCGTCGAGTCTGACGTGACGTCTTTCAACCACGAGACCGAGTTCCTCAGCGATGGTGCGGAGGCTCATGTTGGTGATAGAAGGCAGGATGGAGCCAGAATCCGGAGTCACATACTTGCCGTCCTTGATACCGAAGAAGTTAGCGGGACCAGCTTCGTCGATGAAGGTTTTCGTCTTGGCATCTGCGAAGATAGAAGCGCTGAAGCCTTCTTTGTGGGCGCGTTCGCCAGCGCGGAGGGAAGCAGCGTAGTTACCGCCAACCTTCACGTGACCGGTACCCAGGGGAGCAGCGCGGTCATAATCCTTAGCGATCTGCATGTCAGTGGGTTTGAAACCTTCCTTGAAGTAAGGACCAACGGGCATCACGAACACGATGAAGAGGTATTCGTCAGCGGGTTTCACACCAATGGTAGCGCCGGTGCCGATGAGCAGCGGGCGGATGTAGAGGGAACCCTCGGTGCCGTAAGGCGGAATATATTCGGCGTTTGCCTTGATCACCATCTCCAATGCATCGAAGAACAATTTTTCAGGGATGGGTTCCAACATGATAGCGTCGGCAGAGTTATTGATACGTTTCCAGTTCTCTTCCCAACGGAACAAGCGCACTTTACCGTCTTTGCCGCGGAAGGCTTTCATACCTTCGAAAGCTTCCTGACCATAGTGCAAGCAAGAAGCTGCCATGTGCATCGGAATGTATTCATCAGATGATAATTCCAATTTTCCCCATTCGCCGTTTCTGAAATAGCAGCGGACGTTGTAGTCGGTTTTTACATAACCGAATGAAAGGTTTTTCCAATCGATATTTTTCATAAAAAATGTATTTGATTAGTTTGTTTTATACTATTATTAAGCTATCAACGGAATATTTGCTCAGTTTTTCGCGTCCTTTGAGGGCACTTATTTCCATTAGAAAGAGCAAATGAATATTTTTGGGATTGAAGTGATTCACCAAGTTGACCGCGGCGGACATGGAACCACCTGTTGCCAGAACGTCATCAACTATGATTACATTTTTACCCTCTTCCATAGCATCTGTGTGAATTACCATCGTGGCATTACCATACTCCAACGGGTAAGCTTCTTCGTAGGTTTTAAAAGGAAGTTTACCTTTTTTGCGCAGAGGCACAAAAGGAATGCCTAAATGATACGCCAGTGTGGGACCGAAAAAGAAACCACGCGCTTCCAAGGCAACGATCACCTCAGGATCATACTTTTTAGCAATCAACGTCATCTCATCAATTGTTTCGCGGTATGCCTGCACATCGTTGGTCAAAGTGGTAATGTCATAAAACTGAATTCTCGGTGTCGGGAAATCAGATATTACGCGTATTTTCTCCTTGATATTCATCACTTTGTATGCTCTAGAAAAATTGCACAAAAGTACACTTTTTTTTAAAACAAAAAAGGTGTTCGTGAAGAACACCCTTTTTTTTCTGAAAACAAGAAAAAATTATCTTTTTTTCTTACCACCATTCACCATGGTATTGGTAGCGTCCGTCTCAGCTTTTTCGATAGCTTTGTTAGCAACTCTGTTAGCTGCTTGCTTAGCGTGCTCTTCCACTGATTGGGTTTCTTTAGTAGCCGTCATACCACTGTTATTGTTGTTGGTTTTCTTAGTGGTAGTAGTGGATTTCTTTGTAGTAGTTGTTGTTTCAGCAACAGATTCCTGAGGTTCAGCTGCAGGTTCTTGATCGATCGTATCATTATTCACAACCATCTCAGGCTGACAAGCGGTAGAATCCACCATAGGTTCAGCTTCAGCTTGTTTCTTGTTACCACAGGCGAAGAAAAGGCCTGCACATAATAATGCTAAAAATACTTTTTTCATTTTAATTGATTTTAAATTGTGATTCTAATGTCTTTTGTTTAACGGAACGTATGTCACCGTAAATGAACACGTTTTCTTAGCTCCATCCTCATCATCCTCCACTGTGAATCTGATTCTTAATTCTTCCTTTGACAAATTGAGGATTTTACAATCCTTCAATCCTTTTTCATAAAGGAAGGGGATGTGCATCGTAATATTTGATGGGTTGTCTGGGTTGTCGAATGCCCACTTTCCCAATGTGGTTTCCGTAATGTATCCATCATCAGCAGATGGAGCCACAACGGCACCAGGTTTTACGATTTCACCGCCAGTAGTGTTGAAAATGAGAATGTAAGCAACTTCATAATCTTTCAGAAAATCGTCATTAATTAAATCAGATGCGAAAGTGCCCGTTTCTGAGTTAAAATATGCCGGATTGGAAAATGCTTTCGAAAGCACCCAACCTTGGGTTCCAGTCAAAATGTCGGTAGCACTTTGCTCCTGCTGAGGATTACACTTGGTGAAGCTCACCAAAGTGAGAATCGCAACTGCAATAATGACGAAAGTTTTTTTCATCAGACTCTGATCAAACAAATGCTAATTACTTAACAGGTTCGTAAGTGATGGTGAAAGTGTTCTGAGCCTTAGCAGGATTCTCATCATCGTTTCTTGTATATTTGATGACAATCTTCTTAGTAGAATACTCTTGAACAGTGCACTTTTCTTGAGGCAAATCATAGCTGGTGTAGTCAGCATTGTACTCCCAAGGCATTTGGAAATAAACTAATTTAGCTGCTTCGTCAACAGTGTATGCAGCAGGGGTAGCAATTTGATAAGCTTCGGTGGGATCTTCAGGAAGAAGTTTACCAGGATCAATGGTTTGAACACCGTTTTCACCAAAGATAATAGCATCATCTTTTTCGTAAGAGAAGAAGAAGCCCGTGTTGTCATCGAGAGTTCCATCAGCAAACAGTTCGTCAAGAGCTACGCCTGAATCAAGCACGTAAGCGGGAGTGGACTTCACAGAGGTCATCACCCAACCTTTCTTTGCAGATTTCAAAGCATCTGTGATGGGAGTAGTAGATGTAGAAGGATTACATCCGTTAAACATTAACAAAGCTGCAACAGCTAATAAGCTTAATACTTTTTTCATTTCTTTTGATTTTTTGGGGTTAATAATTATTGTTATAAAATTCTTTTTTCGCATTTTAATTCACGGTGCAAAAATATACTTTTTTCAAACCATGGTGTCTTAAAAATTCTTAAAAATGAGGTTGGACGTATGACGTATGATTTATGACTTGTGACTTGTGACTTGTGATTTATGACTTATGACTTATGATTTGTGATTTGTGATTTGTGATTTGTGACTTAACGATAATCTCAAGTCTCAAATCTCACGTCACACGTCATACGTCACACGTCACACGTCTCACTCCCCAATTTTCACCTCATCCACCATAATCCACGCCTTCTCCCCAGGCGCCGCGTGCCATTCCGGCAACTTCTCCACGGGTTGCGCCTCGATCTTGATGAACTTCACCTTGTTGTTAGGGATATTGTGGCGCAGGATGCAGACCCGCGGCTTGTCGTTCTCCTTCAATGTCGGGTCGAAGGGTAACGCGACCTCCTCGGGCTGACTGTACTTCTTGCCGTTTTTGGAATACGACACTAACACCTTCTGCGGCATAAAGACCCACTGCGAGGGGTGATGTGAGAAACTTAAGGTTACTGTCAGAGAGTCGGATGTCCATTCTCCCGTTTCGTATTGTATCTTCATCGGATTGCCGAAATAGCCGACCCAACCTTCATGGTAGTCGGCGGGATTGCCGATATACTCATCAATAAGA